>Ga0247762_1000009_pt1 | contig 179740 bp, 148 predicted proteins | sample UWRJL081202R4_FD_181016 | JGI IMG/M metagenome (GOLD analysis project Ga0247762, IMG submission 181016) | Plant litter microbial communities from Arlington Agricultural Research Station in Wisconsin, United States - UWRJ-L081-202R-4 | ecosystem: Environmental > Terrestrial > Plant litter >...
GTCTCGGTGTACGGGATCGATTCCACGAACTCGGGCATATCCTTGTAGTCGTTCAGTGCCATCCAGTTGCGCACCGGGACATCGCCGGCGTTATAGGCCGCGAGCGCGTATTCAGGCTGTCCTCCAAAGCGATCCATCACCTGCTTCAGATTTGCGACGCCAAGCGCAATATTCGTCGAAGGATTTAGCAGCATATTGGTATTGAATCCCTTGATGCCCTGCCGTTTCGCCTGCGCCTTTCCCACGGCAGGCAGAAGCTGCATCAAGCCGTAGGCATTCATCCGCGAAACGGCTACAGGATTGAACTCCGTCTCCTGGCGAATGAGTGAAGCCACAAGATAGGGATCCAAACTGTTTCTCTGCGCCTGCTCCGTGATGTCATTCCAATACGGTTTTGGAAATAGAAGGTGCCAGTACTCAGCAGGAACTTCATCGACCGGCAGAGCGAAGAACGACAGCCCGCTGTGCTTCATAGATTGAAGGGCCCTGACATTCTCTCCATACGAGGCATAGATCTCTGCCTGCGCCAGGGTTCCCCACTGCGCACTCGTCGGGCTCATCTGGATCTCGGGCGCGATATATTCGTTCAACGCCGCATTGGCCAGGAGGCGCGCCTTGATCAGATGAGGATCGTTCTCCGGCAACTCGGCAATCAATGTTGGAGTCGCCGGCGTCTTCACGCTGGCAAGCGCCGGTGCGGGCGCGACCACAGGCTGTTGCCCCAGCGCACGCAGACGCACACGCGCCATCACGCCGTAGTAATAGTTGCGGTAAACCTCAGAGAGAACCTGGTAAAAATTCACAGCCTGCGAGAAGTTCTTCTCTGGATCCTCATAGAGCCGGGCACGCCAGAACAGTGCCGCCGATGCCTCCGTGCTCTGCGGATAACGGATGACCTGCTCCTCCATTAAACGCGCAGCCTCCGGATACCGCCGCAACCGATAGTTCATCCACGCCGTACGCCAGTGGGCGCTCGGAGCGTAGACGCTGTTCGGAAAATTTGTATACAGCTGCGAATAATGCCAGATCGCATTGGTCGCATCATGCTGCAGCAGGTGCATGTTGCCGCCGGAGTAGAGCGCCTCCTCCGTCCATCGGCTCTGCGGAAAGCGCTCGATCATCGCCTGCATCGCATTGCGCTGGGCCTGAATATCCTTTTCATTTCGACTGATCTCTGCCGTCAGATACAGCTTGAGCGCCGCGCTGTCGTCATTCGTATTCGGCAACCGCTCCACATCTCTCCGCGAAAGGCGCTTCAGCTTCAGATCGCAGACGGCGGCATAGATCTCCAGGGCGTCTTTATCTGCCTGCGAGAGTGAAGCATCGTCACGCTTCAAGGCTTGATATTCGGCACTTGCGTCGGTGTATCTCTTAGCATTAAAAAGGTGGTCGGCGTGAATCTTTCGCTCCGCGGCTGTGAGTTGCGCCCCCAGTGCGATCAACTGCGCGCGCGCCTGTCCCGCCTCAGGGGTGAGCGGCTGCTTCAGGTAGATCTCACGGAAAACTGCGATCGCCTGTTGATTTTGCCCGCTAAGCTGAAACGCTCTTCCTTTCGCATACAGAAAGTCAGAGTGCATGGCCTGTGGGCTGGTCGCGTTGGCCTGGAGTGTCTGCAGGGCCATTGACGCATTGTTTTGCTGCAGATAGGCGTTTGCCAGCAAGACCGGTGCGCTGGCGGAAAAGATGCTCTCCGGGTATTTCTGGGAAAAACCACTCAAGAGCGAAAAGGCCACACTTCCGTTCCCGGATTGAAGCGCCGCCTGCGCCCCGAGGTAATCCGCATAGTCATTCAGAGCATCGCCTTGGGTCGCCGCCTGCCGAAACGCAGAACTCGCGTCGCCGAACCTCCGCTCCAACATGTACGCATGACCCAGCGACAGGTAAGCCGCCGAAGCCGCCTCCCCGGGATGCTGACGCGCATACTCCGTCACTCCCGCAAACGCAGCTGCGCTGCGGTTCGCCGCCAGCTGTTGCGCCATCGGCCTCAACTGTGTACTGGCCGCAAACGCACGGGCCAGGTGGAGACTCTGCGCGGTAGGCGCGGAGCGAACAGAGACAACCCTTGCCTTCGCACCTCTGCCCTTTGCGCCCCTCCCCTTTGTAACCTTTGCACTTTTGGCGCCTTTCCGGCTCGTCCCCGTGGCCGCAGCCTTCCCGTGAGAACTCGTAGGCGCTCCTTTTTTCTTCGCACTGGCAGCGGGAGCGGGCTTCTTCTTCGTGGCCGCCCAGACATCCCCGGAGGTCAACGCGAGGCAAAGGACCAGCGCACCGGTTAACCGTACGCCCGGTCGCCGGCCGCTGCGATTCTCTAAATTCTTCAATTGAATCTCCACATCTACCACTCTAGGATGCAACAACCCCTCTCGCTTATCCGGTCACGTATTCTTGCGTACCTACCCCGATACCGTAACCAGGTCCATTGCCCGCACCCTTCTGCGCCATTAGAATGAACGTAGACGATGACAGCGACTGCGCCTCAGATCGAAGAGCAAGAGATACATCCCGATGTCGCACTGGTCGAGCTCGCTCGCGCCGGAGATCAGGCTGCGTTCGAAAAGCTCGTCCGGCAGTATGACCGGCAGATCTTCCGGACAGCCCAACACATCACCCAGAACCGCGAAGACGCCGAGGACATCACCCAGGACGTCTTCCTCAAGGCCTACCGGAAACTGGACCAGTTCCAGGGAAACTCCAAGTTCTCGACCTGGTTGACGCGGATCGCCGTAAATGAAAGCCTGATGCGGCTCCGCAAGCGCAAAACGAGCCGTACCGTATCCATGGATCAGGATGTCCAGACCGAGGAAGGCTCCATTCCGCGCGATTTCGCTGACTGGAGTCCCAATCCGGAACAAAACTTCACCCAATCAGAACTCTCCGAGATTTTGAAGAAAACAATCGCCGGTCTAGCCCCCGGATTTAGAACCGTTTTTACACTTCGCGACATCGAAAACCTGTCGACCGAAGAAACAGCAGAGGCGCTTGGCCTCTCAGTTCCGGCGGTCAAATCCCGTTTGTTGCGTGCACGGCTTCAACTCCGTGAACGTCTCAGCCGGTATCTGAAGAAGAATGAGGGCCTGACGTCGTGACCTGCACAGAGTTTCTTGCCAAGATGACCGATTTCTTCGACGGACACGTTGAGCCGACACTTCTGTCAGAGATCAAGACCCATCTCGGCGAGTGCCACCACTGTGAAGTCGTCGTCAGCACCACCCGCCAAACCATCGAAATCTATCGCGACAATCAGGTCTACGAACTCCCGACCGATGTCCGCGAGCGCACGATCTCTTCGATCATGGCCCGCTGCAAAAAAGACTGTTAACTCTCGCTTCTGTGCCCACCCTTTCGCAGCTTCATCACGAAAGAGTGGGGTGAAACGCGCTACAGTTCTTCCGACTAGTCACAATCTTTGTCATCACGCCGCGAAGCGGAGGGATCTGCTTTTGAATCCCACAAATCGCCGATTCACACCACAAGACATTCTCTAAACGAAAGGGAAGACCTCATGAGGTCTTCCCTTTTCACAGATTAAGTTAACCAGCCGACTAGTGCACAACCTGCTGAAATAAAGGCGAACTCAGCAGCGTCGAAAACTGGCTATCCGACGAAGCATAGTCCACGGTAAGTGTTCCGCTGTTGGAGCCAATGGTCGTCATATCCAGCGCCTGCTTCTCCATGATGCTGGAACCGGTCGAGCCTCCAGTTGTCTTCCGCAGCAGGACCATACCCTTCATCAGGGTCGAAGCGGTCGCGGCAGTCATGGTGTCGCTCATCACAACGGCCATGTCGAACTTCACGCCATTCGCGAAATCCATGGTGTAGCGCGAACTCTTCATGCGGTTTTTCACTGAGTCATAGTCCGTAAGCTGCGAAGCATCACCCAGGACGCTCTTCATCATCGTCTGTGTGCCCTTCTGATCCAGCAAGCTCCAGATGGCCTTGCTGTCCACCGCTGCCATCTCGTTCATCATGTCGCCGTTAGCCAAAAAGCTCTCTCCGAGACCGTCATGCGCGTCGAGCGCCGCCTTGATGGAAGGCTTGTCGCCAAACACCATCGTCGTCTGGTTCAGCCAGGCCACGCTCATACCAGATGCACCCATGGGATACACCATGTTATTGCGCATCGGCGTGCCCTTCACCTTCTGCTTGGTGAAGTTGGCAAGAATCGCTGCTGTCTGGAATTGCCCCTGTGCGATACCCACGGTCCGCGTGGCGTCCGTGCTGCCGGAGTGAAACGCCGCAAACGCCAGAACTTCCGTATCGGCATCCACCTTCATGCCGCTCTGTCGCAGTGCAGCCTCAAGCTTTTTCAGTTCGGGTGGCATAATTCGGTCCTTCAGATTCATCGCAGCGGAAGAGTTCTGCATCGCGCGATAGTCCACTACCACAATCTGTTGAATATCCTTCGGGATGCTGGCGCGCGCGTCGCCACTCAACTGCGCCGCGAACACAGGCCCAGCAGTCAAGACTGCGGCTAGCGAACATCCCGCCAACTTTTTGAAACTCATCGTGACAACCTCCGGAAATCTCTTCTCAAATCTTAACGTGGCCAATCCATTGGGCGATCCAGCTTACGTTCTAGAACGCGCTCTGCCGGATCGAACTCAGGTATTGGACGTAGCCAGGACGCATCTGGTGTATACGCCTCTTCCGGAATCAAACCAATGAGTTCCGCCGACACGATCTGGGCACCCTGCTTCTGCGCCAGTTTTTCGGCTGTCTGAAAGACCCGATCCATCGGCATGCGTCGAAAATCCGTGATATTCATACTTACCTGCGCTCTGCCATTGGCCAGGACACCCATCGCCTTCACCCCGGTCAACCCTCCGTTGGACGCACGGATCTCCTTGGCGATTGCACGCGCCGCGGCGACATTTCCTTTATCTAGATACAAGTTGTATGCGATCAAAAAGCTGCGTGCTCCTACGGCACTCGCACCGGCAGTGGAGTGAAGATCCGGCCCACCCACGTCAGGACGAGACTTCGCATCCTTCTTGACGGCTTCGCGAATCCCTTCAAATTGACCGCGCCGCACATCCTCCAGGTTCACACGATCCGGCCGGGCCGCCGCAGCCTCGTAGAGATAGACCGGGATACCGTACCGCCGCCAGATCTGCATCGCCGCATTTCGCGCCAGCATAGCGCACTGCGCCAGCGTGTATCCGCGAACGGGCACAAAGGGAATCACGTCTGCAGCTCCGATGCGTGGATGCACCCCTGTCTGTCGCGTAAGATCGATCAACTCGGCGGCCTTACCCGCTCCACGGATCGCTGCCTCCGCCACGGCATCGGGCGCCCCGGCCATTGTCACCACGCTGCGGTTGTGCGTCGCATCCATCGACCAGTCCAGCAGGCTCACACCAAACACCTGCATGGAACGCACAATGGTCCGCATGACGTCTTCGTTCAGTCCCTCAGAAAAATTCGGGACACACTCAACAATTGGTTCACCATTCAAATTCATCACCGCAATCGCTACGGAAGAAGATTACTTCCACCAGGTGTAACCCACGTTGAACTGCACCGAAGCATTCACACCAGGATTTTTGTCCCCTAGGCTGGCCGACGAGATATGGACCGCGTTCGCCGCAAAATCCACGCTGCGCTTTGGCTTCACAAAATAGTGAAATCCGACCCCAAACTGCGGCGTGAAGTTGAACACACTTGTGTTCGTCCCGGGCCCGTCATTCGCCAGGTTCAAAGACCCCTCCCCGAACCCGGGGTACTTATGGTTCGTCCACACCACTCCGCCCGCACCTTGAACCCAGGGCATGATCCTGCGGCCCCCAGTGAAGTTCCAACGCAGTATGATCGGTGTTACCGACACGCCGGTGTACGTTCCACCCGTGGTGAAGAGATTGGAACACGTAATCGTAGCGGAAGTCTGCGGCACACAGTTCGCGCGCTGGAACTTCGGCGTATAAGACTGCCAGAAGGGAAAAACCTCGACGGCATACTCGAAGTTTCCGCGAAGCATCGAGTGCCCTAGCTCCTGGGTCAGCACCTTGCCTGCGTGTCCGCCGACCATCAGGAACTTAAAATCGTCCCGATCATCCGTCAGACCCTTACCGCCCTGCACCAACCCGCCAAACTCCCATGGAGTGGAATTGGCCACAGTCTCCACTTCGCTCTTCTGAACCTGCGCATACGCGCCCGCCGCTATAAGAACCAGCCCCAACATCGCTACAAATCGCTTCATCAATCCCTCACAGAAGAAAGCCGCCGGTCCTCGGCGGCCTCTCCGCTTTTGCGTTCCCTCATCAAATTCAATGTGCAACTGGCACATCATCCATGTCGAAGTTGGAGTACACATTTTGTGTGTCATCCAGGTCTTCCAACGTCTCCAGAAGGCGAATCATCGAATTTGCCTGCGCGCCCTCGAGCTTCTGGTAGGTGGACGCAATCATCGTCACTTCGGCATGCTCCGGCGTAAATTCTGCCGCCTTCAGCGCATCCCGGACCGCTTCAAACTCCTTGGGCGAGGTCAGAATCTCCCAGTTGTCGCCTTCCTCGCTCAAGTCATCAGCACCTGCTTCGAGAACAACCTCGGTAATCTTATCCTCGTTCGTTCCAGCCTTGGCAACGACGATGACTCCCCTCTTACTGAACAGGTATCCGACGCTTCCCGTCTCGCCAAGGTTTCCACCATTCTTACTGAAGGCGTGCCGAACCTCGCTCACGGCGCGATTTCTGTTATCCGTCGTCACCTCGACGATAATCGCCACCCCTCCGGGCCCGTAGCCCTCAAAGGTAATTTCCTCGTAGCTCAGGCCCTCAAGCTCGCCCGTACCGCGCTGGATCGCCCGCTTGATGTTGTCCGCAGGCATGTTCTCGGCCTTTGCCGCCAGGATCGCCGTGCGCAGGCGTGGATTGCCATCGGGATCGCCACCGCCGCCCTTGGCGGCAATCGTGATTTCCTTGATCAGCCGCGTGAAGATTTTGCCGCGCTTCGCATCCGTAGCGCCCTTCTTATGCTTAATTGTTGCCCATTTAGAGTGGCCTGACATTTCCCTGCTCCTGCATCTTCTCGAAGTATCCAGCGCTCAGACCGCAAGCGCGCGTCGCCTGCGATTTTATCAGCCACGACGCCCCTTTTGCCCAGCTACTCTTCGGCTCCACCCGCATTGCAGGAAGAGCTAAAGCATCTCCGGACCAAACAGATCTTCGACCGTCTCCCGCCGACGAATCAACCGGGCCTTCCCGCGTTCGATTAAAACCTCAGCAGGCCTTACACGCGTGTTGTAGTTGCTCGAAAGCGACAGGCCATAAGCCCCCGCATCCAGCAAAGCGATCCCGTCCCCACGCTTCAGAGGAGCCAGTTCGCGGTCCCGCGCAAAGAAATCTCCACTCTCGCAGACAGGCCCCACCACATCCACCGTCCTCAACTTCCTTGCAGTCTGCTTCAGCGGAACGATCTCGTGGTGTGCCTGGTAGAGCGCTGGGCGGATCAGATCGTTCATCGCCGCGTCCGCAATCACGAACGTCTTCGTCCCATTCTTCTTCACAAACAGCACCTGTGAAACCAGAGCACCCGCCTGCGCCACGATGAACCGCCCCGGCTCCAAGAGCAGATGCAAATCCATAGCTCCCAATGCACCCTTCAGAGCTTTTGCGTACTTTGCTACCTGCTTCGTAGGTTCGAAGTTCCCTGTTCCGTAGTCGATACCCAATCCACCACCGGCGTCGGCATAGCGAATATCGTGTCCATCCGCGCGAAGCTGCTTGATCAACGCAACCACACGCGCCAGCGCCGCAGCGAAGGGCTCCACAGAGCGAATCTGCGATCCGATATGCACACTCACACCCGCAGGCTCCAGCCACTTCAACGGCGCCGCGCGCTTGTAAACCTTGCGCGCCAGGCGAATGTCGATCCCAAACTTGTGCTCTCGCAGCCCGGTCGAAATATAAGGATGCGTCTCCGCAAACACATCAGGATTTACACGCAACGCAATCCGCGCCTTGATCTTCAACTTCGCGGCCCGCTCGGCCACAAGCTCAAGCTCGCCTTCGCTCTCCACATTGAAGAGAAGAATTCCCTCGCGAAGCGCCAGGTCGATTTCGGCAGGCTGCTTGCCCACACCGGAGAAGACCACGCGCCCGCAGACCTCCGCGCGCTTATCTCCCGCAGCACGGATCACCCGCTCCAACTCGCCACCGGAAACGATGTCGAAACCGCATCCCTGCGCCGCCAGCAGCTTCAAAACTCCAAGCGCCGAGTTCGCCTTCACCGCGTAGCAAACCGTATGCTGCACATCCGCAAACTCCTGCGCGAACATTCCCGCGCGCTCCACCATCTGCGCGGCGGAATAGACATAGAGCGGCGTACCAAACTTCTTCGCCAGCTTCTGCAGCGACACACCGTCGCACACCAGCTCACCACCCGCATACACAAACGGCCTTGCGCTCGAACTCAAAGGAACCCCACAAAAACAGAAGTAGCCAGCTGCGTGCGAATCACAGCTGGCTCTTCTGTTATACCGTTTCAAAGTTCTGACCGCAGAGAAGCGGGCCTTAGACCGTCGGCGGAAGAGCGTACGGCTCCTCCGGAATCACAATCCACGCAATAATGTACGCCAAAAAGCCGAACCCGCCACCAAAGAGCAGCACCAGGGCCACAATGCGCACGATCATCACGTCCACGTTGATGTACCGGGCCAGACCTTCGCAGACACCGGCGATCTTCCGCCCTGCCCGCGCGCGCATCAACTGCCCGGTGTATGCCGTCGAAGGCACATATCCTGGGACGGACCCCACAGGCTGCACCGCTGCGCCACAGGCTGAACAAAACCGTGCTCCCTCAACGATCTGTGCTCCGCATCGCCAGCAAACCATACCCGCCTCCTGTTGAACTTCCAAACCGTTATACGCAAAGAACAGCGATTCAGTTCAACATTCTGCCAACAGACCTTCACCGTCCGCTGTACGGTGTCTTCATATACTTCCGCGCCGCATCCGCCTGCGACTGATCTCCGCCCGGGGCAGCCGCCAGACGGTACTGCTGCACCGCAGCATCCCGGCGATGCAACAAGTCGTTCATCATGCCACTGTTCAACTGCGCCCGGCGACGCATCCATTCGCTGCAGTTGGGCTGCTTCTCCGCTTCCAAATAATCCCGCAAAGCACTCTCCAGATCGCCCTGCCCGCGTTCTGTCTCAGCCAGACCGAAGTAAGGAAGCTGCAGCCGGACATCGACGAAATATCCGTGCTTCTCAGCATCCGCCAGCACCGTCCGGTAGACATGAATCGCATCCTGCCCGCGCCCGGCATCCTTCGTCAGATTGGCTTCTTCCAGACGAAAGAGAAAGTTATGCGGATACATCGCCGCCAACTCATGTGCGACAGCAAGAGCCTCAGGGTAGCGCCCATCATGCCGTAGAAACAGGCTCAGCGCCGTCATGGAAGGCACCTTCGTCACCGTTCCTCCCGCCGCGGACTCCCGCAGCAACGCAAGCCCCTTTTCTTTCGATCCACTCACGCCGACCATGCCCACAAGGATTCGCAGAAAGCGCGGCAGGCTGGCCACGGCGAACTGCTGCAGGCCCACCGCCATCTTGGCATCCGTGTACTGAGGATCCAGCTTCAAAACCTGGTCGGCATCGTTGCGCGACTGCAATCCCTGATGCGCTGCGCTTGAAAAGCTGTGCATCGCCAGCGTCATCCACGCGGCGTGCATACCGCGCACGTAGCTTCGGGCGAAATACGCATCCTTGTCCTGCCCGTTGGCTTTAATCCTCTGGTCGCAGACAGAGACGGCACCATTCGTAAGGTCCTCAATCCTCTGCGAAACATCGTGTGGGATCTCCACCTTGCGGTTACTCGAAAGAAAGTTTTCCCGCGCATAGTACGTCGTATCCAGCAGGTCCTGGCGATAGAGCTCCCTGAAAATCAGCGTCATCTGCACATACGCCATGGCCATGGGATCCTGCTCGTGCGTCTTCAGTACACCCTCAAAACGAGAAAGAGCTCCCTCATAATCCAGAATGAAGAACCGTTGATAGCCCTCGCGCACCGTACTATCGTTGTTAAGCGGATAGGTAGAGTCCGCATGAGCCCCAGTCGCAGAAACCAGGATCAACAGCAGAGCGCACAGCCAGACTGCCTTACTTCGGACTCCCATGACTCGCCTCGATTTATTGAAACTCGTGATCGCCCAGGCTCGCGCCAACGGCTTTGAATTTCGCAAATGGTACGTCCGCCACACGGCGCGCCCGTGGGTGTCCTTCGACGATGCCGCACAGTGGCTCTCTCTCGGACGCCGTTGTTTCACGCTTTTTTTTTCGCATGAGTTCGCGTCGTGCTTCTGGAAGTCGGGAACACAGATCACCTTTTCCATGCCGGCGAAGGACTTCTTACGTGTACTGCCCGATGGTACCGTCAAAACCATCCACCGCAAGGCTTTCACCCGCCGCACCGCTCGTCCCGATGTATGGAAATATCATCTGCGGGAGATGGCTGGGGAGACCGAACCGCTCCGCTACCTTCGGCGATACATTCGTGTCGAAGAAGATTTCGACCCCGAGCCCGACGACATTCGCAACGGCAGCTCCGCCCCGCCGGAAAACTGATCACTGGGGAGACTCCATCCTGGAGGCAGTCTTCGGCGGAGCCGGACCGAGCTTCGCTAATGCCCTCTCCGCAGCCTTGGCATGCTCTCCGTCGGGAGCCACACGAAGATACTCGCTGTAGTGCTCGCGCGCCTCGTCCGTCTTCTTCAACTTCTCTGCAGAAATCGCATAACCCCACTGCGCATCTTCGTTGTCTGCCTCATGCTCCACGGCATCCTTATACCGTAGATAGGCACCGGCCCAGTTGCCGTCGTTGCTGTAGAACTTTGCCACCTTCAGATCGTCCGGAACACGGGAAGCCTCCAACTTCTTCCGCGCCTCACTTGAGCTTCCGCTGCTCCCAAGGTCTTTCAGCGGCATCGCCTTCACAGGAGAATCATCGCCCTCCGTCGTCGGAGCCGGATCGTCCTCACCCGAAGGATCTTTGCTGGAGCTGAAACCGGAATCTCCTGTAGTGGGCCGCGGCGAATCAGGGTCTGAAGACGAGGACGAAGGGGAAGAAGAGGAGCTCGGTGGATCTGGGTCTTTACCGCCCGTTGGCATATCCGGAAAATTACCCTGCGGCGGCGCTGAAGATGGCGCTGAGGAAGACGACGCGGGAGCATGCGCTGGAGGAGCCGCCGAAGGCTCACCGGGAACATCCGCATCCGCCCCCTGCATGGAGGTCGATGGACCCGAATCGTTCTGAGCCGGGGCGTCGGCCGTTGGACAGGTCTTCCCCTTCGGACACGGCTTCGTCTTTGTAGGCGTCGAGATGTCCTGAGCGGCAAGCGTCCCCGCAGCGCCCAACGCCACAACCGTCGCTAGAATAAAAATCTTCATACGCCTCCAGATTAGACGCTATTTCTCCTGCATCTGTTTCGTCGTGGAGACGCTATACTCTCCCGAAACCCTTATGACCGACCTGATCATCCGTTCCTCCGCTATCCATGCCGCCGGCTGCTATACCGTCTCCCCCATCCGCAAGGGCGGCATCGTCGTTGAATACGACGGTCCACGCATCGCCAAAGAAGTCGCCGACGAGCGCTATGCTGAACGCGACGTAACCTATCTCTTCGGGCTCTCCAGCACAGATACCGTCATCGACGGCTTCTCCGCCGCCATGTTCATTAATCATTGCTGCGAGCCCAACTGCGAATCCGAAGAAGAAGACGGCCGCATCTTCATCCGTGCCCTCCGCCCCATCCGCGCCGGAGAAGAACTCACCTATATGTACAACCTCTACGACTCCGACGACGATGACACGCAGGACTGCTACTGCGGTTCAGCCAAATGCCGCGGAACCATGTTCTCCGACGCCGAAGTTCGTCGCCGCAGGAAGCTGGCTAAAGCAAAGCAGGCGTAACAGGCGCCGCATGAACCCGCCGTCCGTAGGCAAACCACCACACCGCGAACAGCACCACCACGGTCAGATTCGTCAGGGCGTCAAAACCCGCAATCGACCGTGGCCCCAGGATGGGTCCAAAGTGCACCGCTACCCGACCGCATAACCAGGCCATGTACACGATGGGAAAGTTCCCGATCGCGTTGATCAGCGTGTACTTCGTGCTTTGCCTCTTTCCGCCCTCACCCAGCGTCTGAAGCACCAGTCCGGTGTAACAACCGTAGGCAAACCCTGTGGCAAAGTTCGAGAGCAGAAGCCCCACAATCAGCGTGGAAGCCCGCATGGGCGCAACCGCTACGGCACCCGTCACCGCAGCGTATAAGACCGCTGCTCCGACATACGGGATCATCCGATTCAGACGCACGGGCCAGAAAATCGCGCAGAGCGACCCGATCGCCGTCAGAACACCGCCTCCCCAGCCATTTGCAAATGCCAACTGCGTGGAGGACGCGTGATACTCCTGCGTCAGACCGCCCATGAGCTGCTGCATTGCGCCCGTCCCGATGGGCGAAGCCAGAACAAGCAGCCCCGGAGCGTTCTTCCAACTGAAGAAGGTCCGGGCCATCTCTCTCCCCATATCCGCGAAGGTCGCACCCAGCTTATCGCCGCTCTTTTCCCTGTGCGGCTCTTTCACGAGCAGCGCCGAAAGTGCTGGAGGAACGCACGCCGCCAGAATCACCGCCCCCAGAAATCCGTTTCCATGCGTCGCCGCCAGCCAGAGCAGAAGCCCGCCCACCAGTGATCCCACGCCCAGGTTGCCACCCTGGATCCAGCCTCCCACATTGGCCTTCTCCGCTTTGGTCAGCAACGCCGCCATCATGCCGCCGCTCGCGGCGCTTACCATCGTCGCCAGCGCGCTTCCCAGGAAGATCAGCACAACAGCCTGGTGCGGATGCGTCTGCAGACGCCACAGGCCCACGCCCGCAAGCAGGCCCGCTCCGCAGCCCACCATCGCCGCCCAGACCTTGCGCCGAAAGAAGAAGTCCACAATCGGCGCGTAGAGGTAATAAAAGGTGATCGGCAGGTTCAGCAGCGCCACCGTATTGGCGATCTCACCCACACCCATCCCTGAGCGCCGCAGAAGAAACGACAGCGAAGTAGAGAGAAGCCCCGTCGTCACCACGCCATAAGGCACATCCAGCAAACCATACAACCAAAGCGGAGTTCGCTTCTCAAGCTTCTCTTCAACGGCGATCATGCTCGAATATCGCATCCTTTCCCTTCTTCCCGCCAGCGAGACCCACTGTGCCCCTGTCTGGGGTTCATGTGCAAAACGGTCCCCACTTCCTCCCCCATTCGGACGAGTAAAATCAAACCTCGATGGCCTATCAGGTTCTAGCCCGCAAATACCGCCCGCTTCTCTTCTCCGACGTAGCCGGTCAGGACCACGTCACCCGGACACTGGAAAACGCCCTGAACCAGCAGCGCATCGCGCACGGCTATATTTTTTCGGGCCACCGAGGTATCGGAAAAACCACCATCGCGCGCATACTCGCCTCCGCCCTCAACTGCCAGCACGCCATCGGCAGCCCGGAGCGACCCACGGCAGAGCCCTGTCTCATCTGCGACTCCTGCGTTGAAATTCGTCAGGGCAACGCCGTCGACGTCCTTGAGATCGACGCCGCCACCAACCGTGGCATCGACGAGATACGCGAGCTCCGCGACGCCGCCCGCTATCGCCCCTCGCGGGACAAGTTCAAGATCATCATCCTCGACGAAGCCCACCAAATCACCGACGCGGCCTTCAACGCCCTTCTGAAAACGCTGGAAGAACCGCCCGACCATATCGTCTTCATGATGGCGACAACCGAGCCGGAGAACATCCCGCAGACCATCCGTTCGCGCTGCCAGCACTTCAGTTTTCACGCCGTCAAGCTCGACGACATCATCAAGGAACTTAGCGGTATCGCGGCCAAGGAAGGGATCATTGCCGATGAAGCCGCGCTCGCGCTTCTGGCAGAGGCCGGTGATGGCTCCATGCGCGACGCGCTCTCCATCATGGACCAGGCCATCGCCTCGGCTCCAACCGTCGATGACAAACCAGCGCTCGACGCCACTCAGATCCGCGACCTCATGGGCGCCGTGCCGAACACCGTCTTCGAGCAGATCCTTGAAGCCGTCTCGCAGAACCAGTCCGCAGAAGTCCTCACCATCGCTGCGCGCCTGCTGGATGCAGGGAACTCTCCAGCGCAGCTCGCGCGCCACTTTGTCCGCTACCTCCGCAATACGGTCATGGCCAAGGTCGCCAACCTGACGCCGGAAAACGCCAACTCCGACCTGCTCCAGATCTCGCCCGAAGAGCGGAAACGCGCAGCCCGCTCGGCCATGCTCTTCACCGAAGAAGAGCTCACACGCTTCCTGCAGATGATGCTCCGCACCTTCGACGACCTCGGCTTCCGGCAGGAACAGCGCTTCCACCTCGAACTCGGTCTCTTGAAACTCGTGCACCTCCAGCGCCTGCTTCCGCTGGAAGAACTTCTCAGCGCCTTCCCCACCAGCGCACCTGCGTTGCGACCTGCTCCCACACCGCGATCAGCGGCTGCACCGGCGTCCGCATCACCACGCCCGCAACCTCTCCCCCCCGCACCAACCACCGTCCCTGCTTCGTCTCGACCCGAGCCAACCACGACGCCCTCGTCGTCGCGACCAGAGCAAAACCTCACCCCCCCGTCATCTCGACCGGAGCGAAGCGAAGCCGAGAGATCTGCTTCATCTCCTCCGCGCACTCCAGAGGCCTCACAGAGCATTTCGCCCTTCGCGAACGACTCTGCGCGCAAGACCCCAAGCGCCTCCACCTCGCAGCCGCGCCCAAACCGCACCGAGGGTTCGCTCGCGGTAGCCGAAGCTTCTATCTTTGTCGCAGAACCAGTCATCCTGCCTGAGCCAGTTCCCATCCCTGAACCCATCTCCACCGCAACGATTCACGCAGTTGAGACGGCAACGGTTACCGAACTGCCGACTGCCGATCCCGAGAGCCAACCGAAGTCCGAGGTCGGCGGTGAGGCCGACCAGCTTCGCAGCGCCGCGCTCGAAACTCTCTTCGCTGCAAAGGGTCAGACCTCCGCCGCGGAGCGCCTGGAAGATGCCGACTGGATCGTTGAGAATGGCGAACTGCGAATCCAAACGGACATCAACCCCGCCACGCTCAAGCTCCTCGTCCGCGCGGAAACCGAACAGATCATCAAAGGCGCCTTGCGGGCAAAAGACGCCGCGGGCCTGCGCCTGGTCATCCTTCCCGCAGATCCTGCGGTTAAACTCTCTGAAAAGAAAGCGAAACCGGCACGCGAAGGATCCGTACAGTCCCTCGCCATGAACCACCCCACCGTCCAGCAGGCGCAGAAGCTCTTCAACGCCGAAGTGACCAACGTACGCGACCTACGCAAGTAGCCAACATCTAAAAACTGGAAACTAAAAACTCCTATGAACTTATCCGACCTCTCCAAGATGAAAGACATGATGGGCCAGGCCAAGCAGATGCAGGACGAGATGGAGCAGAAGCTCTCGGCCACCGTCGTCGAAGCCACTGTTGGCGGCGGCATGGTGACCGCACGCATGAATGGCCGCAAAGAACTCCTCCGGCTCAAAATCGATCCCTCCGCCCTCACCGCCTCCGCTCCGGGCGACATCGAGATGCTCGAAGACCTCATCACCGCCGCCGTCAACGAGGCCGGACGCAAGGCCGACGACGCCATGAAATCCTCTATGTCCGGCCTTCTCAGCGGCCTCAACCTGCCCGGTCTCGGCAGCTAACTAAAAACTACAAACCAGCAACAGGGAACTTCCTTGGAACGCTTTGCTCCCCCCATGTCCCGCCTGATCGACGAGCTGCGCAAGCTGCCCGGCGTAGGCTCTAAATCCGCGCAGCGCCTCGCCTTCCATATTTTGCGCACCTCGCAGACGGACGCCGAATCCCTCTCCGCCGCGATCCTTAACCTGAAGGCGAAGCTGCACCTCTGCTCCGTCTGCAACAACATCACGGACGTTGACCCCTGCACCTTCTGCACGAGTCCGACCCGCTCGCATCGCACCATCTGTGTCCTGGAAGAGCCCACCAACATCGCCGCCGTGGAACGTTCGCGCACTTATAACGGCGTCTACCATGTCCTTCACGGCACACTTTCACCCGTCAACGGCGTTGGACCAGAGCATCTCCGCATTGGCAATCTTCTGAACCGCCTCGCGGAGGCCGACGAGATCATCCTCGCCCTCTCCCCCACCACCGAAGGCGAGGCCACGGCCACCTATCTCGCCACGGAGATCCACCGAGCCCACCGTGATCTCCGCGTATCTCGCATTGCCACCGGTGTCCCCGCCGGTTCGGATATCGAGTATGCCGATGAGATTACGCTGACCCGCGCTATAGAAAACCGCCGCGACCTCTAGTCGTGCCCCATTCGTAAATACTGTTTGCGTAACTACTACCGTCATTTCGACCCAACCGAAGCAAAGCAAGTCACCCAACCGTCATTTCGACCGACCGTAGGGAGCGGAGAAATCTGCTTCTGCCAGTTGCCAGAGGCACATCGGATCGCGTTGCGCGATAACAAAGCAAATCTCTCCACTTCGGTCGAGATGACGGAGGGTCGTGGGTCGAGAGGACGTATCCCGCAGAGCGCCAACGCTAAAGTTTCACCCGCAGATCCATCCCCGTCATCTCCTTCGGCAGCGGAATCCCCATCATCCCCAGCATGGTTGGAGAGATATCCCGCAGTGACCCACCTTCGCGCACACCGATCCGGTTTCCTTCTTCCGTCACACAGATAAACGGAACCGGATTCGTCGTATGCGCCGTATGCGGGCCGCCCGTTGCGGGATCGATTAGCATCTCGGCGTTTCCATGGTCGGCTGTGATCAGCCAGGACCCGCCCACACGCCGAAGCTCCTGGTGAATCCGCCCCAAGCAGGCGTCCACGGTTTCTACACCCTGGATCGTCGCATCGATTTTGCCGGAGTGGCCGACCATGTCGGCATTGGCGAAGTTGACCACGATCACATCGAAGGCAGTATCGTTCAGTGCTTTGATGACGTTATCCGCGATGCCATTCGCGCTCATCTCGGGAGCCAGATCGTACGTCGCCACCTTCTGCGACTGTACCATCTCGCGCTCCTCCCCGGGGAAAGGCTTCTCGATGCCACCGTTGAAGAAGTAAGTCACGTGCGCGTATTTTTCCGTTTCGGCGACGCGAAGATTCCGGAGTTGAGCCTGTGCCATTACATTCGCCAGCAGGTTGTCCATGCTCTCCGGGGGGATGACCATCGCCGTGCGAAAGTTGCGGTCGTACTGCGTCATTGTCACGTATTGAATGTGGCTTGGCACTGTACTGCGCGGAATCTCTAGGTCCAGTTCCTCTGCCTTCGGCAGGTCGAGCGCATTGTCCTTCGTCAAACCGCCTTCGATATTGCGAGCCAGCACGCGCGTAATCTGTCGCACACGGTCCGCGCGATAGTTGAAGCAGATCACCAGGTCCTCGTCACGGATGCGGCCGATAGGCTGGTCCGCCTCGTCCAGGCAGAGGAACGGAATCACGAACTCATCCGTGACCCCGTTGGAATAACACTCACGCACACGGGCGGCGGGATCCCTGTACGATCCGCCCTCCGCAGAGTTCGCAACCATCGCGTCGAAGGCCTTCTTCTCCCGCTCCCACTTCAGATCGCGATCCATGGCAAAGTAGCGCCCGGAGCAACTCGCCAGTTCGCCCACACCGATCTCGCGGAACTTCTGCTCCAGTTCCTCGATAAACCCGACACCCGAAGTCGGCAATGTGTCGCGGCCATCCAGAAACGCATGGACGTAAACGCGCTCTGCTCCGTGCAGCTTGCAGAGCTTGAGCAACGCGTACAGATGCCGAACATGGGCATGGACTCCACCATCGGAGAGCAGCCCCATGAGATGGACGCTCCGCCCACGCGCATTGGCGCGTTTTACGGCACCAGCCAGAAGCTCGTCCTGGAAGAAGTCACCCTTCGTCACCATCTCGTCGATACGCACGATGTCCATGCGAACGATCCGTCCGGCGCCGAGGTTCAGATGCCCCACCTCGGAGTTCCCCATCTGTCCGTCCGGCAGACCAACGTAGTGGTCGCTCGCTCGGATCGTCGTGTTGGGAAACTCCCGCAGCAAGCGGTCATAGTTGGGCTTTCGCGCCAGGGCAATCGCGTTGCCGCGCGTCTCGGCACGAATGCCCCAGCCATCAAGCACCGTCAGAATCAGCGGTCTGTTGTTCGCCATCGAAAGAGCCTCACTACTCGCAGTTAATGCTCTCGATGCCCATGAACTCCGCCGACTGGCCAAGCTCCTCTTCGATGCGCAGAAGCTGGTTGTACTTCGCGATGCGGTCCGTACGGGAGAGCGATCCTGTCTTGATCTGTCCGGCGTTGGTCGCCACGGCGAGGTCCGCGATGAACGTATCTTCCGTCTCACCCGAGCGATGCGAGATGATCGACGTGTAGCCGTAACGACGGCCCAGTTCGATTGCCTCCAGCGTCTCGGAGATCGTTCCGATCTGGTTCACCTTAATGAGGATCGAGTTACCGACGCCCTCTTCAATGCCCTTGCGCAGACGCTTGGTGTTGGTCACAAAGAGATCGTCGCCCACCAGCTGGCAGCGGCTTCCCATCTTGTCGGTCATCAGCTTCCAGCCGGCCCAGTCGTCCTCAGCCAGGCCGTCTTCGATGGACACGATCGGATACTGCTCAACCCAGTTCGCCCAGTATTCGACCATTTGCTCAGAGGTCTTCTCGCTCTTGTCCGACTTCTTGAAGACGTACATCCCCGTCTCCTTGTTGTAGAACTCGCTGCTTGCAGGATCGAGCGCCAGGGCAATATCGTCGCCCACGGCAAAACCGGCGAGCTCAATCGCCTCAAGAATGACGTCCAGAGCCTCTTCGTTCGAACGCAGCGAAGGCGCGAATCCGCCTTCATCACCAACGGAGGTCTGCAGACCCTTCTTCTTCAGAACGCCCTTGAGCGTATGAAAGACTTCCGTTCCCCAGCGCAGGGCGTCCGAGAACGTCTCCGCGCCGACGGGCATAATCATGAACTCTTGAAAATCCACGTTGTTGTCGGCGTGCGCTCCACCATTAATAATGTTCATCATCGGCGTGGGCAGCACACAGGCGTTCACGCCGCCAAGATAGCGGTAAAGCGGCAGCTTAAGAGCGTTTGCCGAAGCGCGCGCGCAGGCCATGGAAACGGCCAGGATCGCATTCGCACCGAGGCGCGACTTGTTCGGCGTCCCATCGAGTGCGAGCATCGTCGCGTCGATCAGTCGCTGATTCGTGGCATCCATCCCTGCGAGTTCGGGAGAAATATTGCTCTCCACGTTCTCCACGGCCTGCATGACGCCCTTGCCGAGATAGTGCTCCTTGTCGCCGTCACGCAGCTCCACAGCCTCATGTTCGCCAGTAGAAGCGCCGCTCGGCACCGCGGCGCGACCCAGCGCTCCGCCTGCAAGGAGAACATCGGCTTCAACTGTCGGATTGCCGCGCGAATCCAGAATCTCGCGCGCGTGGATGGAAACGATCTCAGTCATGGTGCTCCTTTGTCCATTTTGCAGAATACTTCCGTCGTTCAAACTTCCCGAAGCGACCACTCGATGCGCAAGGCGTTCATTCAGCTTGGGCCGCCTGTCCACGGGAATACTACGCCCGCCCGCTAACCCTATGCTTTCAATCAACTCTGCCATGCACGCGCCACCAGCAGCGATTCTAACAAAGACCGGAGGCCATCCCGGGCGTTAGCAGACTGGATTCCCCACGGCGAAAGTCGTGTCCTACCGCACTCACACTCTTCTAGGCTGGAGTATGTCCAGCACAAACTCTGTGCCATGGAGGGAAATTCATGAGACGTTCATCCGCCCTGCCCCTTTCCGCAGCCTTTACCTTCGCGACGATGCAAGCCGTGGCCCAGGCCAGCGGCGTTGCCAATCCTCCCGAGGCGATCGTTGCCGACCCACCCGCGCCGACCTACACCTCGGCCCCGGCGACCGTCAGCAGCGCACCAGTGAACTCTCCGTCCACAAGAATGTCCACGCCGACGTCGGAGCCGCCCTTCGCTATCGTAGGGCCGTCCGCAGCGGTCGCTCCCGACCCGCATCACGTTTCGCTTTCGCGGTACAACGCGCAGCAGGCGGGAGACGATGATGCCTCGTTGATGGTGACTGACGTTCCTGCGGCTGAAAATGAGCTTCCTGCCGGAACGATCCTTCGCGTCCGCGTTCACCAGGAACTCGACACGACCAAGACCGCCACGGGCACGGCCCTTCTGGGCGAGCTCTCCGAGCCCGTGGAACGCAATGGACGCGTCCTGTTACCTGCCGGTACGCCTTTCGCCGCGACCGTAACTGCCGTTCACGGCGGCAAGCGGGTCTCAGGTGCCGCTCTGATTCATATTGAGCCGCGCAACATCACGTTTGGCGGCGTGCAGTATCCTATCCGCGCGTCCGTGATTGACACCGACCAGTACGGCCAGACACGGATCGACAATGAAGGAAATATCGTTCGCCGGGATCACGTCCGCGCCACGCTCGCGGCCATGTCTCTGACCACCGGTGGCGCAGCCGCAGCCGGCGGAGTCTTTGGCGGCGTTCCGGGAGCCTTGATCGGTGCCGGGATCGGCGCTGGAGCCAGCACCATCTGGTGGCTTAAACAGGATCGCCAGATGCGCCTCGCACCCGAGGCGACCATCATCTTCAGCCTGTCCTCGCCTCTCTTCCTCAACCACCCCAGAAGCGAAGGCGCAGAGTAACTACCGCTCATTCATCGGCAGGTCGGTTCCCGTCTCCAACCCGAAGCGCGACAGTTCGCGCTTCTGCAAGTTGTAATCGATGAGGAAACCGACGCCGATGGCGAAGGGGATGAGTCCAGCTGCCGCGCCCGCGAGCACGTTGTGCACATCCAGGATCCAGGTCAAAAGCAAAAAGAACCCTATCAGACCAAGACCAACCGAGATGAGGACGATTGCCGTTCTCCTTGTATTCGCCAGACTGCGCAGGGGATCCCGGACTGGCCTGTTATCGTCCTCGTCCTCCGACTTGCCGAGCAACCGATCAATATCGTCGACACTCATGCCATGCGCGATCATCGCCATCCGCTGTTCCGCCCGCATCTTCACATTGTGAGCATTTCCGATGATTCCGGAGACGATAGCCACGATTGCGACAGCAAATGCGCCGAGGGGAATGATGAACGGACTGAACATTCCATGTACATGCATTAGGAGATCCTACCTTTCTGCCCGCGTTAGACAGATGCGCCTCCCTTAAGTTTCAGCGAAATCCATGAAACTTAATGGCGAATGGGCGGTCATACTCAACTTGCCCATGGAGATCGACTTCGAAGACGTCGTACGCGAACACCAGTCGATGGTCTTCCGAACGCTCACGCGGCTTACGGGCAGCCGCGAACACGTCGAAGACCTGGCCCAGGAGGTTTTCATTCGGCTTTATCGAGCACTTCCGGCTTTTCGAGGCGATTCCCTTCTGGCCACCTACATCTACCGCGTGACCGTGAACGTTGCACAGGATGAGTGGAAGCGGAGGCGGCGCACCGACCGGCCACTGGTCTCCATCTCGGACGAGACCAGCGCGTGGGAAGATCGCCTTCAACATCCGGGGCAAAACGCCGAACAGCAAATGGCTGAAAGCCAGCTGAAGGCGTCGGTCGAAGAAGAGTTGCAGAAGCTAAGCGCCATTGAACGGACCGTCCTCGTTCTCTACCATCAGGAGGAGCGAAGTTACGACCAGATTGCGTATGCCCTGCAGATGCCAATCGGGACGGTACGGACGCATCTGTATCGCGGTCGAAAAAAGCTCCGCGAAGCCATTCAAGCCAGAACGGGAACCGAAGGGGGAGCATCATGAACGAGATAGAAATCAACCAGGACGACGGAATGCTCGACGCGCTCATCGTTCAGGCCCTCGAAGCGCAGCCTCGACCAGCCATCCCGGCGGACTTTGCCGCACGGATCGCAAGTCGGCTTCCTGCACGGAAGCAGGCTTCCTTCAGGCCGCGCTACTTCGGACTCGCGTTTTCATGGATCGGAGGCATTGCGCTGATCTTGGCGCTCGTCTTCCTCTCACCGTCGAGCACGCGAGGTTCTTCCACGGGCGCATGGATTGAACTCTTCGTCTGCACACAGTTTCTCTGCCTTGTCGTCTGGCTGGCGCTCAGAGCGCATCGAATCCACAAGGCCTGATTCTTTGTCATCCGGTCGCCGCTCATTTTGTCATTCCGCAGTGAAGCGGAGGAATCTGCTGTCTCGCTTCCCTGCCCCATTCTTTCGAGGCTCCTTGCGAAGGGAGTGTGGTCGCGCGGAGTGCACAAACCCGATCCCGGAATAAACAGATGCTGCTTTATCGCACCTGGGCCAAAAGCCTGTTCCACGTCTTCTGATTCTTTCGCGCACTCTTCTTCAAATCTTCCAGAATGCGTTCCAGATCGCCGTGCCCCCGCAGCTTCGTCCATGCCGGATTCTTCGAGAACCAGGGATAGTTTTCGTTCCCCAGGTAGATCGCGCGCCGCAGCCAATGGAGAGCTTCGCTCTCGTCTCCCTCAACCGCGAAGTATGTGGCCAGACGGTAAGCCATCTCGCTGTCCGCCTCCGCCGCAGCCAGCGTCTCATCGTTGATGAAGGTTGCGGCCTTGTCGCGGTCTCCGAGCATGGTGTAACACATGGCAATCGTCGGTGAGACGATGCGCATGGAGGCATCCATCGCAATCACCTCTTCTAAGGTTGCAATCGCGCGTCCGAGATCGCCCGTTCGCATGTACTGGTAACCGAGCGAGATGCGCAGCAGTGGCTGCCGCGGCTCCAGCGTTAGCCCCTTCTCTATCTCATCAGAGGCAAGCTCCATCTGGTTCTGGTACTGGTAGACACGGGCGCGATGATTGTAGATCACCGCTGCGTTTGACGGATTCAAACGCAGCGCGGTATTGAACTGATCGAGCGCCTCTTCATACATGCCATCCAGGCGCAGCGTAATTCCAGCTACCTGGTGGACGTTCCAATCATTCCCTGCCGTCTGCAGAAGATGTTCAATGCCGTGGCGTGCGCTTTCTTTTTCACCACGCGAGAGAAGCATAAGGACGCGATAGAGGTTAGCTTCAACCGACCCGGCGTCAAGCGCCAACGAACGGTCAAAGGCGCGGCGGGCTTCGAGCAGGTGCATCTGCCCGCCCATGCCGTGGCGCGTGTACTGGAGGTGCGTGATACCCAGGCCGCTCCAGCCGGGAGCATAGTCAGGATTATTCTGCGTGACGCTGTCGAAGAGTTCGCGGGCGCGGTCCAGATCGTCGCGGCTCCCGGTACGCGACATGAACGAAGACAAGACGGCGCGGGCTTCGAGATACTCCTCCGAAAGGTCCGCGGCGAGAGGCGTGTCGTGTCCCGAGTTGTCCCCGCCATTCATTGCCCCCACGCCCTGCAGCGTGCTGAAGACTTCGTTACAGATCTCGGTCTGCACCGCCACAAGGTCGAAGCTGGCCACATTGATCGCTCCACCGGCACGGACGGCCTGCCGGGGAACGTCGAGCATCTGCCAGTTGAGATCGAAGCCCTTATCCGACTTGAGAAAGTTTCCGGCGATGACGTACTGCACCAGCAGCTTCCGTCCGACGGCCAGAGGGTCAAGCTGCTTCGACGCCAGGGACATCAGCGAACTGGAAGGCCGCACCACGAGCGAGGACATACGCGCCAGGCGAGCCGCGATGGCATCTGCAAGCGCATAACCGTAGAGTGGAGCGGCGTCCGCCGGTCCGAAGTTCACGAACGGCAGCACCACGATGGTGTTGTTATCTTCGTTGCCGCCGCTCTCGCGAAAACGCTCCGCCAGCATGGAGAGAAAGCCTGAGGTGCGCTTCTCTTCGTCAGGAGCCTCCATCGAAGCGCGGCCCTTGGTGGGCATGCTGGCGATGGTATCTCCCGGGATCAGAACGGCCTCTAGTTGCGCCGATTGAAGAATCGTCTTCAGCCCCTCGCGGACGTCCGCCGCCGAAGCGAAGCGGGAGGACGGCTGCTTCTCCAGGCAGCGGAGGATAACGCTCTCCAGTTCCACAGGAATCGTCGGAACGATCTCGCGCAGCGAAGGCGGATCTGCAAACTGAATCGCGCGAATGCTTTGGAACTCGGGCGCGTCGGGACGATGGAAGGGATGCCGTCCAGCGACCAGTTCATACAGGAGAACGCCGAAGGCGAAGATATCGCTCTGCACGCTGCTCTGCCCGGTCACAAACTGCTCTGGAGCCATGTAGGCGATGGTGCCGCCACGCGCGGTATACGTGGCGCCTTCCAACGGCGCACGCTTGCTCGGTTTGGCGGGATCGAACTCCGCATCGTCCATACTGATGCGCCGCGCCAGGCCGAAGTCCAGAATCTTCGCGAGGCCACCTTCGGTCAGGATGACGTTGGCAGGCTTCAGATCGCGATGAAAGATGCCCAGAGAGTGCGCGGCGGCGAGTCCGTCAGCGATTTGGATACCGGCTGAAAGCACCAACTGAAGGCTCTGCGGACCCTCCGCAATGATCCGATCCAGAGGCCGACCGGGAATGTACTGCATGACGATGAAGAACTCGTCTTCCGCCTCGCCTACGTCATAGATCGCGCAGACGTTGGGATGTTCGATGGCCGAGGCCAGGCGGGCCTCGCGCAGAACGGTCGAACGCATCTGCTCCGGCGTCAGCGCACCGCGCTTGAGGAGCTTCATCACCACAGGACGCTGCAGCGTCGTATCGTTCGCCAGATAGACTACGCCGCTGCCGCCCGCGCCCAGCTTGCGGACAAGCTCATACTGTTCGATCACGCGACGCTTCATATGCCGATTATCGCAGTTTCAAACAGAACGGACGTGTGGAAGACACCCGCAGAGCGACGCGGGTGTACCGTTGTGGGACATGCGCTCTAGTGACCTCCACGGCGCAGTTCTTCCCCTTCACGCTCCCAGGGGCGCGGATTTACCGGGTCATTCTGCCACTTCGCGCGCCGTCCGAAGAGAAACATCACCAGGCCAAAGAGAAACATCACCAGACCCCAGTAGAGATTGATGTTGATGCCCATGGACTTCTCATAGATGACGCTGCCGCGCGTGAAGAGGCCGTAGAGCAGCATCATGCCGCCCGTCGAAAGAAACATCATGCCTAGCGGAATGCGAATATCAAGACCCATGCGACCCTCCTATGCGAAGACTAGATTCAAGATGACAAGCATCGCCAGTACCGCGAAGGCGAGCGTGGAGGGCTTTTGGTACCAGCGCAGATGATGCTCGGCAGGCTTGGGCGTCAGCGAGTACACCAGGCCAACGAGCTCCGACTCCGGTCGCGGCGTCGTCACAAGACTGATCGCAATCGTCACAAGCAGGTTCGTACCGAAGGCGAAGATCGCCGTCCAGAAGTTCTGCGCCATGTCGCTCGGATAGGTATGAACCAGATGAATCCAGGCACCATGAATACCCGGCGTGTAATCCAGAGGGAGCGTCAGGCCATGATGCACTAGCGCCGCAGCGGTTCCAGAGATCAGACCGATGAAAGCAGCATGCCCTGTTGTCTTCTTCCAGAACATTCCCAGAAGGAAGGTCGCAAAGAGCGGCGCGTTCACAAAGCTGAAAACGAGTTGGAGCGCATCCATGATGTTATTGAAACCGGTGGCAAGGTAAGCCGCGCCGATGGATAACAGGATGCCCCCGATGGTCGCCATCCTGCCCATCCAGAGATAATGCGCGTCGGTCGCCTTCTTGTTGATGTAGCTCTGGTAGATGTCGTATGTCCAGACGGTATTGAAAGCAGTCACGTTACCTGCCATGCCGGACATGAAGCTGGCCAGTAGAGCCGTCAGTCCCAGGCCCAAAATGCCCGTCGGGAAATAGTGGAGCAGAAGAATCGGAATCGCAAGATCGTAGTTGTAAACCGGATTGCCCTTGTCATCCACAACCGCATGTCCGCTTACAGGATCCGTTTTGACGGGAATGAGACCCTTGCTGGCGGGAACGTTCGCATCGGCGACGCCGGTCATGGCACCCGCACTCGACATCACGGCCGGGCCAACCTTGTTCGCAATCGCAGGCGCAGCGACGGCGATCAGGCCCGGGAGAATGACCAGGAACGGGAAGAACATCTTGGGGATAGCCGCGATGAGCGGCACACGGCGCGCCGACTCTTCACTGTCCGCAGCCATAGCACGCTGCACGACGAGAAAGTCCGTACACCAGTAACCGAAGCTCAGTACAAATCCGAGCCCCATGGTGAGACCGAACCACTCGACACCGAGGGGATTCGTGTTCGCATGGCTCATGCCGCGCCAGGAGTGGGTAAATGCCACCGGCAGTCGTTGCTGGATTCCGTGCCAACCGCCGACGTTATGTAGCCCGATGAAGACGAGCGGCACAAATCCCGCCACAATCAGGAAGAACTGCAGCACTTCGTTATAAATCGCGCTCGTCAGACCGCCAAGGAAGATATAACCCAGCACGATCACCGCAGAGAGCACGATGGAAACGTGGAAGACATACTGGTCCGGAATAATGCCGTGGAAGAGGCCCAGTGTCTGGATCAGCAACGCCATCGCGTACATGGAGATGCCGGAAGAGAAGACCGTCATGATGGCAAAAGAGAAGGCGTTGATCGCGCGCGTCTTTTCGTCGAAGCGCATCCGCAAGTACTCGGGAACGCTTCTCGCCTTGGACCCGTAATAGAACGGCATCATAAAAATACCAACGAAGACCATGGCCGGGATGGCGCCGATCCAGTAAAAATGACTTGTAGCGATGCCGTATTTGGCCCCGGAAGCACCCATCCCGATGACTTCCTGCGCGCCGAGGTTCGCTGAAATAAAAGCCAGTCCGCAGACCCAGGCGGGGATGGAACGTCCAGCAAGGAAAAAGTCATGGCTTGTGCGCATATATCGCTTCAGCGCCACACCGATTCCAAGGACGAACGTAAAGTAGACCGCCATAATCAGCCAGTCGATATAAGTAAGATTCAAGGTTTTCCCCGCTGCGTGATCTATCGACCCAAAGCCTATCGGCTTTCTGGCGCAGAGTCTACTGGTTGATCTTCTCATCCCTCAGACAACCAAAATCATTCCTTTGCATCTCAAACTTAAACTTGGATAAAAAGCTGGAAGTAACCTGGCAACGGCAGGCCTATCTAGTTGGAGGAAATGTTGGATTTGGATCTCCTTGATACGACCATGCCGGAAAAGAAACAGGTAACTGTTCTTTTGATCGACGACAATGCCATTCAGGCCGCCACGCGGCAGACAATTTTGAAACGTGCGGGTTATTTTGTCATTCCCGCTTTGAATCCCGTGCGTGCCCTCGAACAGTTTCGGGAAAACGATTTTCCCGTTGAAATCGGTCTTGTCATCACGGATCACCTCATGCCGGGCATGAATGGTGCCGAGTTTGTCCGGGAACTTCGGATACTAAAGCCAGATATCCCGGTTCTCGTCATCAGTGGCATGGAAGAAGCAGAAGACGAGTATCAGGACTTGAACGTCCTCTTCCGCCTGAAACCGCTCCTTCCGGATAATCTCCTGGCCAGCGTCCATCGTCTTGCCAGTTAGGGCTTCTAACCGATTACCGTCGCGAAAAACCCCTGTTTCGTTGCCCCTGGCGCTCTCGCCTGCGAGAATAGAGTTGCGCCATGAATCAGCAGCTCACCTCAACCCCCGTGCTCTCCCATCCGATGCCCCAGTTCGGAAGCTTCGCTCTTCTCCTTGCATTAATGCTGAGCGTCTATACCCTGCTGGCTGGAAGCATCGCCCTCTGGCAGATGGCTTACGGGCGGCGCGGACGCGTCTCTCCTGAAAAACTGGCGGAGACTGCCCGTCGCGCAGGCATTGCAGGCTTTATCGCGGTGGCAAGCGCTGCCTTTGCCCTTGTCTGGGCGTCCTTCACCAACGACTACAGCGTCGCGTACATCCTGCACCACACCAACCGTGATCTGAACCTCGCATATAAGTTTTCCGCTCTCTGGAGCGGACAGGAAGGCTCGCTGCTCCTTTGGGCGTTTCTTCTGAGCGTGTATGGCTTCGTCCTGAGACTGCGGCACAAGGTGGATGTTCGTCTCTCCGCCTACGCCTCGACGATTCTTTCGTCGGTTCAGGTCTTTTTTCTTTCGATCCTGGTCTTTGCCGCGCCTCCCTTCGCACTCTGGCAGGGAGAGCCGCAGCCGGACGGCTTCGGTCTCAACCCCCTGCTTCAGTACCCGGAGATGGTGATTCATCCTCCGATGCTGTACTTCGGCTATGTTGGCTTCGCCGTTCCATTTGCCTTTGCCCTGGGGGCGCTGATGATGCGTTATCCCGGGGAAAAATGGATCGCGATTACCCGCCGCTGGACGATGATTGCTTGGCTTTTCCTTACCTGCGGCATCTGTCTTGGCATGCATTGGGCCTATGCCGTGCTGGGGTGGGGAGGCTACTGGGGATGGGACCCGGTAGAAAACGCCAGCTTCCTTCCATGGCTTACCGGCACCGCCTTTCTGCACTCCGTCATGATGCAGGAGAAGCGAGGCATGATGAAGAGCTGGAACGTCTGGCTCATCTTCATTACCTTTCTTCTTACGATTCTCGGTACAGACCTGACACGATCCGGTCTTGTGAGTTCGGTGCATGCCTTCGCGCAGAGTTCGATCGGAAGCTGGTTCACCACGTTCATGGTGATCGTCTTCGCAGTCTGCCTCTTTACCTACTTCCTGCAGCGTGATCACCTGAAGAGCGAAAACAAGCTCGAATCCGTCGTCTCCCGCGAAGCCAGCTTCCTTTTCAACAACCTTGTCCTCCTCGCCGCCTGCTTTACGATCCTCTGGGGAACGCTCTTCCCGGTGTTGAGCGAGTACGTGCAGGGGTCTAAGGTCACGATGGGCGCGCCCTACTTCAATCGCGTCGCCGTTCCAGTCGGTTTGTTTCTGCTCTTCCTTACGGGAGTCGGCCCGCTCCTCGCGTGGCGCTCCACCTCGCTGCGTTCGATTCGTCGCAACATGATTCTTCCCTGCATTGCCGTGGTCTTCACCGCGGCCATTTTGATCGCCTTTGGAGTTCGTCCCTGGAAAGATGATGAAGCTGCGGGTGGCATCTATGCCCTGCTCGCCTTTTCGATCGGCGCGGGTGTTATCACAGCGGTCAGCTCAGAATTCCTTCGCGGAGCGGGTGTCGTCCGCACACAGACACGGAAGAATCTGCTCTCTTCCGGTGTTCTTCTCGTCCGGCGCAATACGCGCCGTTATGGCGGATACCTCGTCCACTTCGGCATCGTCGTTCTCTTTGCCGGTCTGGCGGGTTCGGCCTTCAAACAGGAGAAAGAGTTGGAGATGGGCTTCGGTGACTCCATCGAACTCAGCGGATACAAACTCGTCTGCCAGAGTTTTACGCAGGATTCGAACAAGAACTACGACACGGACTACGCCCTGCTGGATGTTTACAAGGACGCGAAGAAGATTACACAGCTGGCACCGGAGAAGCGGTTCTACAACGCCAGCCAGACCAACTCGACCATGGTGGCGATCCACTCCACGCTGGCTCGCGATCTCTACGTTGTCTTTGAAGGCCGCAACCCAGAGACAAATCGTCCCATCATCCGGGTCATCATCAATCCTCTTGTCTCGTGGATCTGGATCGGCGTGGGCATCGTGGTTCTGGGAACCTTTATCGCGCTCGCTCCTTCGATCCGACCTGCGCTTACCGGAAGCCTTACTCCCAAGAGCGAAGAGCGGGAGTTGCAGCCGGTTGCCGGAGGTGCCGCATGACGCCCCGCCGAACCTCCCAGCTAGTCGTCCTTTTCTTCGCTGCGCTACTCGCGATGGGTGCGACGGATGCAGCGGGACGCTTCAGCAGCATCGGCCACAAGCTCGTCTGCACTTGTGGCTGCACACAGATCCTGCTGGAGTGTAACCACGTCGGCTGCCCTGATTCGCCAAAGCTGATCGCGGAGCTGAGGGATAAAGTCGCAGGTGGCGATGGCGATACCAGTATCTTCAACTGGTTTGCCGCGAAGTACGGACCCACCGTTTTAGCTACACCTATGCGCGGCGGCTTTGACAACGTGGCATGGATCGTTCCGGTCTCGCTCTTCCTCCTGGCCACCTTTGGAACGGTGTTCATCGTCCACCGCTGGAACCGCCGTTCGCAGCCTGTCCTCGCTGGCGTGCCCTCTACCACCACGCGGGCGTCGAACGACGATCTCCGCGACCGCATTCGAAGGGACACCGAATACTGATGGGCATTCTCGCTGGAGTCGTCCTCCTTCTCATCCTCTTCGCGTACACCTTCTGGCCGGATGAAAATCCATTCATCCAGCGTGCCAAAACACGCGTCGACTACCTCGATGAGCGTCGCGACGTCATCTATGAGAACCTGCGCGACCTGAACTTTGAGTACCGTGCTGGAAAATATCCGGAAGAGGACTACGTCACACAGCGCGCCTCGCTCGAAGACGAAGCCGCCCATGTCCTCGCCGAAATCGACACACTTCGGCCCTAAAGCGCTAACCCAACTCGAAAGCGATATCCTTGCCCTGTGCGCTTCCCTTTGAAATCCCTTCTGCTCCCCGTCCTCGCCTCCGCCGTCTTCGCCCTTCCGGCCCTTGCCGCCGGAACCATCACGGGCGTGGTCACCAATAAGACCGTCAACAAGCCAGCGGCTGGTGACGACGTCGTCCTGATCCGCCTCGCGCAGGGAATGCAGGAAGCAGCGCGCACCAAGACGGACGCCAAGGGCCATTTCAAGCTCGATGTTCCCGACGACGGCATGCATCTCGTCCGTGTGACTCATGACAAGGCCAACTACTTCCGTCCCGCCCCCCCGGGAACCGAAAGCGTCGAAGTGGAAGTCTTCAACTCGGCAGCGAAGGTCGCCGGTGTCACCACCGAAGCGAATCTCTTTCGTGTTCAGACGGAGGCAGGCGGCAAAGGCTTAAAAGTCGTCGAACACTTCTTCATCAAAAATGATTCATCGCCGCAGCGCACCCAGTTCAGCGACCGCTCCTTTGAGTTCACGCTACCGGAAGGGGCTGTGATCGAGGGCTCTGCCGCGCTGAGCCAGGGGAGCATGCCTGTGCAGTCTCCTCCAATTCCGCTGGCCGAAAAGGGCCACTACGCCTTCGTCTTCCCTCTTCGGCCGGGCCAGACCCACTTTCAGATCTCGTACCGCCTGCCCTACAGTGACAGCTTTCATTTCTCCCCCATAGAGCTGATGGCGACGGATACTGTCGTCGTGATGATGCCCAAGTCCATGAAGTTCGATGGTGGCAACACGCCCTTCAACGCCATCACGGACGAAGTCGAGGCCCAGACTTACGTTGCACGCAGCCTTCCTGCAGGGGCTCCCGTAGGCTTCACGGTTTCGGGCACAGGAGAACTCCCTCGCCAAACGGATACGAACGGCAGGCCCTCGCCCGACCAGGGCGCAAACGGCGGACCTACGGCGGGCGATGCCTCAGGAGCCGCTCCAGCAGCTGCCGGGTCTGCGGACAACAAGCCCGGTGGCGGCATGGCCGATCCCATCAACACGCCTGACCCGCTCACGAAGTACAAATGGTGGATCATTGCTGGCATCGCTCTTCTCCTCGCTGTGGGCGCTGGCGTAATGCTTCGCGGTGGACCGGCAGTCTCCACGGAAGCTATTACTGGCACGCCGTCCGCTCCTTTGCCGATGCAGACGGCGGTGGCCTCCGCGACGACGCTGGAATCCGTCCTGCGCGACGAACTCTTCTCGCTCGAAACAGACCGCCTTTCCGGCCGTATTCCGGAGGAGGAGTATCTCCGCGCGCGAGCAGCCTTCGACATCGTCCTGCAGAGGGCGATCAGCCGGAGAACGAACCCCACTGCAGGTTCAAACGTCTAATCTGCAGGAGACATCTACGGATGAACACCTTCAAAAGCACGCTTCTTCTCACGTTGATGACGCTGCTTCTTCTTGGCATCGGCCGCGCCTTTGGCGGCTCCAACGGCATGACCATCGCCCTGCTCGTCGCGGGCGTCATGAACTTCGTCAGTTACTTCTACTCGGACAAGATCGCTCTGCGGATGTCCAATGCCCAGCCCGCCACGCGTGAGCAGCTTCCCCGCGTCTACACCATCGTGGAGCGCCTAACGCAAAAGCAGGGTTTGCCCATGCCGAAGCTCTACACCCTTCCGGACAACTCGGCGAACGCCTTCGCTACCGGTCGTAACCCCGAGCATGCTTCGGTCGCGGTCACGCAGGGGATCCTCCAACTGCTCGACGATGAAGAGCTGGAAGGTGTGCTCGCCCACGAACTGAGTCACGTTCGGAACCGCGACATCCTCACGGCTTCCATCGCGGCGACGCTCGCTGGTGCGATCACGTGGATCGCGCACATCGGGCGCTGGGGCATGATCTTCGGTGGATACGGCAGTCGCGACAGCCGTGATCGAGATGGCGGCGGAATCGGAGCACTCTTTATGCTCATCCTCGCTCCCATCGCTGCGACCCTGATCCAACTCTGGGTTTCTCGCACACGCGAGTACGAAGCCGACGCCAGCGGTGCCCAGATGACCGGGAACCCCTACGCTCTCGCCCGCGCTTTGCAGAAGATCGGTGCCGCCAGCACCCGCGTTCCTACCTTCGCCAGCGCCACTACGGCCCATATGTTCATCAACGCGCCGCGCATCAGCGGAACCGACTTCGCTTCCCTCTTTTCGACGCATCCGCCCATGGCCAAGCGCATTGAGCGCCTCATCGGCCGCGACCACATCTAGAATCAACCTATGCTTACCTTTGCGCGAACGCTCCGCCTCCTCGCCCTTATCCTCTGGCTCGGCGGAATACTCTTCTTTGGCGCTGTGCTTGCCCCAACGGCCTTCAAAGTTCTGCCGTCTTCGCAGCTGGCGGGTCTGGTCGTCGGAGCTGCGCTTCATTCGCTCCACGCCATTGGTCTGTGGTGCGGCGTGGTCATCATCCTGTCGTTGCGGCTACTGAAACAGCATGCCTATAAGGTTTACGCGCAGATCGGCCTGGCCGCCGCCATGATGGTGCTTACCTATGCTTCGAATATCTTTATTTTGATCCCCATGGAGCGTGACCGGGCCGCCGCCTCTGGCTACATCACCGCGTTGATGCCAGATAGTCCGCTTCGCAGGGACTTCGATGCTCGGCACGCGTGGTCTACGCGGCTGGAGGGTGCTGTTCTGCTGGCCGGGCTGGCACTTACGATCCTGATCTCTGCCGAGCCGGTGGATGAAAAGAGATCTTGAACGCCTGAATCGACTTATTCCACGGGCAGGCGGGCTTTGTAGCCATCGCGCGCAATAACGGAGTATTTCAGGACCTTCTGCTTCTCATCCACCATCCGCAAAGGCCGACCTTCGTTGTCTACCAACTCCACCTTGATCTTGCGATACGTGCCATCCTGCTTGATGTTCGAGGGCCGATAACTCACGACATACTGGTTGCGAATCGACTGGTTGATCTGCGAGAAGACATCCGGCAGAGCTCCCTGAAACATGGGGAAGTAAGCCTGCCCACCCGTCATCTGGGCAAAGGTCTTCATCTGGTTGTCGGCCTGAAGATAATCCATCCGGGCGATGCCGCCCATACGACCGCGTGCGTCGGCGAGTTCCCGTACAAGCTGGCCCGTGCCGATCGCGAAGATCGTCACGTTCTGCGCCTGCTTCACCTTCGCCAGAATCTTGTCCAAAGTCAGCTTTGAGAAGGTATCCCGCCCTGTACCCACCAGGATGATGTACTTGCGACCGTCGATCCGGGTCAGCCGGTCCAGCGTCTCGGAGAGAGCATCGAACATATTCGTATCGCTGAATCCCGGAATGGTGAGCGAGTTCAGCGCCTCCGCCGTCACCCGCTTGTCCTGCGTGAAGTCCGTCAGGATATGCGTCCGCAGATCGTAGGTCACGATCGCGATGTAGTCTTCGGGCTTGAGCGTCCGGAAAAACACGCTTGAGGTGTTGCGCATGTCCTGCAGGAAGTACCAGCTGTTCGCAGCGAATTCCAGCAGCATGACCGCCGTAATCGGTGTTTGCACGGTGCGGACGTCTCCCACCTTCTGCTCGACGCCATCTTCATAGACCCGAAAGTTTCCGGATTTGAGCCCCGGGACGAACTGGCGCGTCTTCTCCAGCACAACACTCACATCCACGGTAACGACCGGCACGTCCACGCGGATGGAGTAGTTCTCCAGACCCGTGGGGTTCTTGATCTTCTCTTCGGCCGGAGCGGGCGGTGGAGGCTCATCGGTGTCTGTCTTCTTCTTCACGATCACCGGGCTGTTGTCCTGCACCGGTCCGCTATCGCCTGCATCCGGCTCCGTCGGCTTCTGCTGCTGAGCGGTCAGTTCCGGAGAGTAAACAAAAAGGCTCAGAGCCAAAGCAGCGGCCCAGCCTGCCTTCCACTTCCATAACATCTTCATAATCTCTCGACTGTACTACCTGGATCACTCTGGCACGAATGGCGGCAGAGTTCTACTCTGAATAGACGTGACGTTTTACCGAAAGGTTCTCCTTCCGGCGTCTTAGTTTGAATCGCATGAAACCATGCGCCGTGAACATCCTATGCGCTTTGAACTGTTTATCGCCGCCCGTTACCTCCGTGCGAAACGCCGCCAGGCGGTGGTTGGCGTCATTACGGCGATTTCCGTCATCGGCGTCGCGGCGGGCGTGGCCTCACTGATTGTGGCGCTCGCCATTACCAATGGCATGCGTCGCGATCTCCAGTCGCGCCTGCTCGGCTCCACGGCCCACGTCGATCTCATGCGCGTCGCAGCGGACGGCATTCGGGACTGGAAGCCCCTCCTCGAACGTATGCGGAAGCTTCCCCACGTCACGGCAGCCGCCCCCGGCCTCTACGGGCAGGTCCTGATCTCAAGCGGCCCACGTTCGGGCGGTGGACTCATCAAAGGCGTTGTGCCAGCAGATGAACGGACGGTCTCCGATCTTCTGCAATCCGTGAAGACGGGTTCGGCTGCGGAGCTTGATCAGGCCAGCCCCGCCCGGATGCCCATCATCCTTGGCAGCGATCTCGCCGAGACCATCGGGGCAAAAGTAGGCGATACGGTCCTTGTCACCTCGCCGCAGGGAGAACTTACCCCCCTCGGCCTCATCCCAAAGTACCAACGCTACCGGCTCGCAGGTGTCTTTCACTCGGGCTTCTACCAGTACGACTCCAGCTACGCCTTCCTCCGCCTCACTGATGCGCAGAAGCTCTTCACCGAGCCAGACCTAATCTCGGTCATCAGCTTCAAAGTGGACGACATGTACCACGCCGACAAAATCGCAAAAGAGATCGAAGCCGCCGCGGGTCCTGGCTTTCAGACCACCAACTGGATGGCGCAGAACCGCGAACTTTTTCGCGCCCTGCAACTGGAACAGATCGTCACCTTCATCGTGATCGGCCTGATCGTCTGTGTCGCGGCGCTCAATATTCTTATCGCACTCACCATGATGGTGATGGAGAAGACCCGCGACATCGCCGTCCTGATGAGCTTCGGCGTCCGCGCGGACCAGATCCGCCGCATCTTCCTTGCGCAAGGGTTACTCATCTCCCTGCTAGGAACGGCCCTCGGGCTCGTTGTGGGATACGCCGCCGCCATTTTGGGCGGACATTACCACTTTATCCAGCTCTCCGCAGAGGTCTACTCGATCGACTACCTGCCCTTCGCTCCCCGCGCGATCGACGGAGTGATTGTCTCGGCAGTATCCCTCGCCGTTTCGCTGGTGGCGACACTCTACCCGTCGGCGTCGGCGGCCCGCGTGCTCCCAGCGGAAGCGCTCCGCTACGAGTAGAGCGTCAGGACGTTTTACTGAGCAGGAGGAAACTGAGCCCAAGCATTCGCCGCCATCCAATGCAGCAACAGATCGGGCCAGACTTTGACATCAACATCCCCCTGCGCCAGCCCCAATCCATGCCTTCCGTGGCGAAAGATATGCAGCTCCGCCGGTACTTTGTTCTTCACCAGGGCGCTGTAAAACAAGATGCTATTCATGACGGGCACCGTTGCGTCATCCGTCGTTGACCATATGAATGAGGGTGGCGTCTGCGGCGTCACCTGTTCGTCATTCGAAAGCAGAGTCACCAGTGCTGGATCGGGATTGTCGCCAAGCAGATTCTTCGATGACCCCACGTGTCCCACCGCTGGCCGCAGCGAAATCACCGGGTAGCCGAGGATAAGAAAATCAGGCCGCGAGGAAACCTTCTCGATTGGGTCCGTCGAGGACACATTGCCCGCGTCGAAATGCGTTCCCGCCGTCGAGGCCAGATGCCCACCTGCGGAAAATCCCATCATCCCGATGTGGTCCGTCGCAATGCCGTTCTTCTCGGCACTGGCACGTACCGTACGGATTGCCCGCTGCGCGTCGCCAAGCTCCACAGGGTGGTGGTACTTCGGCCCCAGACGGTACGTCAGGACGAACGCCGCGACGCCATGCGCATTCAGCCACTGAGCCACCTGCGCACCCTCGTGGTCCAGCGCGAGATGCGCATACCCTCCGCCCGGAGCGACGATCACGCCCGTCTTTGTCGGATTGGAGGCGGGCAGATAAGTCGTCAGCGTGGGAATGTCCGCAGGCGCGGTTCCTTGTGCTCCCGGCGGCGCTCCTCCCCAAAGCGGTACGGCCACATGTCCGTCCGCAACAGCTTTATCCATGACCACGGCCTGTCCCCCCGAACTTAGCGCGACCCCCAAAACAGCCGCGAGACTCAAACGCAATCCACTCCGCATCGGCAAAACTCCTCATTCCACATCGACCGCGCCCACCGGGTCGACGGTCTTTTTTTTGAATGTAATGTGTTTATGTCCCATAAAACTCATCACGACCGTAAACGCAACAATCATACCCGTAGCCACTAACGGAGCGCGCGCAGGGTTTGGAAGGACATGCCGCAGCCAGACCGTCAGCGGTACCACCACGAGCATGCTGACGGCGAGGCTTGGCAGGTACACAAGGAGGCTGCGCAAATACTCCTTCATCGCATTGCCCTTTGTTTTAAAGACGAACAGCTTGTAGCTGAAGAAGGAGACTGTGATGTTCAGGACGGTAGAGACGGCGATGCCCGCTGACGTCATCAGCGCAGGCTGCGCGGGATAGGCGAGCACCATCAGGTGCGTCATCGTAAACGTATCCGCGATCCCGAAGAGCGTGTTGCATCCACCGGCCACCAGAAATCGCAGCTTCTCGCTACTAGGAATCTGCATGCGCCCGCCTTCCTTATTGATCGAAGTTGATGCGTTCTTTTTCTGTAACCAGGGGACGGTTCTGCACGATGGTGTGGATAGACCCGATGTACTCGCCAATGATGCCGATTGCGATCAGTTGCACCGAACCGAGGAAGAACAGCCCAATCATCGTGGGCGCGAGGCCCAACACAAATTGGTTCCAGAAGAGCAGCTTCGCTACCAGATAAAGCAATCCAGCGATCAGGCTGAGGAACGCAAAGACGAAACCACCAAAAGTCACCACACGGAGCGGCACCTTCGAGAGATTCGTGATGCCCAGCATGGCCATGTCGTAGAGCGTGTAGAAATTGTTTTTCGTGATGCCGCGCTCTCGCCGTCTCTGCCCATACGTGATCTGCTTGATGGGGAAACCAATCTCTGCAATCATGCCGCGAAAGTACGGATAGGGATCGCCGAAGCGACGCACCTCTTCCATCACCTGGCGGTCGTAGAGTCCAAAGCCTGTGTAGTGACGCAGCACCTTCACGCTTGTGAGACGTTCGACCAGCTTGTAGTACGCCGTGCGTATGCGAAACATTAGGCCGCTCTCTTCGCTCGACGTCTTCACGCCGACGACGACCTTCCAGCCCAGCTCCCACTCATGCAGAAAAGCAGCAATCAACTCAGGAGGGTCCTGCAGGTCGCTCAATAGAACAATCATCGCGTCACCATCCGCCTCCAGCAGCGCATGATGCGGCGAACGAATGTGGCCGAAGTTACGCGCGTTCACGATCACTTTCACGTGAGGGTCGACCGCAGCCAGTGCGCGAAGCTCATCTACGGTGGTGTCGGTCGAAGCGTTGTCGATAATGATGTGCTCGTACTCGTACTGCGGCAGCCCGGCGAAGACGGCACGCACGCGCTCCACCAGCGGCTGCACGTTGCCCGATTCATTGTACGCGGGGCTGATTACGCTGATCTTCTTCATCCGGTCAACGCTCCTCATCTCGACCTCCAACCGTACCACGCTGCCGTTCGTCGTATCGTCTCTTCCAGGGAGACCGTCTGACGCAGCCCCAGGTCATGCGCGATCCTGCTCACATCCGGGACATACCGTGAGATGCTCGTGCCGTTCGGTTTGGCAGCTATCTGGATCTCGGCATCCGATCCCAATGCAGTGCGCACCGCTTCAGCAAGTTCACGGATGCTCACACTCTCCGCGGAACCGACGTTATACGAAACCATACTCGGCGCACGGAAGAGCATCGTCCAGAGCCATGCAGCCAGATCACCAGCATAGAGATACGACCGCGTCGGCGTTCCATCTCCGCCGATCTTCACCGGGCCGCCCGCCATCACGTCGCGGATAAAGTTCCCGATGGCAAAGTGTGCATCCAGCGAAAGGTGGGGCCCACAAAACGCCCAGCATCGCGCGATGATGCAATCGAGTCCGCGCGTCTTCGCATGCAGCGCGCACATGAGTTCGCTCGCACGCTTGCCTTCGGAGTAGATGCTTCCAGCGTCCGTAGGATCAGGTGCCCCTGCGTAACTCTCGGGTAGATGCACGATCTCTGTCGGCTGCTTTCCGTAGACCGCGCCGGAACTCGTGAGCAGAAATCTCTTCGCTCCATGCGTCGAAGCAAACTCCAGCGCGCGTTCAGTACCAGCGAGAATCGTTGTCCACATCTCCAGAGGCTCTTCTGCTGCCTGCTTCGCGCTGGCCTCGGTCGCAGCATGGATCACATACTTGAACTGGCCTTCGGGGAAAGCAAAGTCCCGCACATCGCCCTGCATAAACTCAATAGCCGCATCTGCCGAGACCCGCGGACATTTCACGCGGAAGCGCTCCACATCCCGCGTCAGCACGGTCGCGCGAGCATTCAGACCAAGCGTGCGATTGATATGGACGAAGCTCTCCAACAACCATGCGCCAAAGAAGCCGGTGCCGCCTGTGATAAAGACACGCTCGCCACGCATCTCCTCCCAAAGCCCCTCCGTCTGTTGACGGATGGCATCTAGATCCGAGTTGGCAATCGGCTGTGTCACCTTGGCTCCCGTTATTTTTCTGATGCGGGTCCGGCGACGTAACGAAAGACCTTTGCTGCCGTTGCGTCGTCCAGATCAGGTGTCATCAGGTGCAGCGGGTTCGACTCCATGCTGCCCGAGGACGTCACGCGGCTTGCGATCTTCGGGAAGTATGTCTGCTTCGGATCAATGTGCACGAGGAAGGCGGCCGGCCCCGGCGCTGCCATGCGTTTCAGGAACTCGGGATCGTTTTCATAACCGACCCCAACGCGCATCGCAGGAATACTGTACGCCTCAAACAACGGCTCCCACTTCGGAATGCCAAGGCCGGTTTCGGTATCGCAACCCACGTACCGCCCGCCGAAGTAGTTGATCTGCGTCATGCGAATCGAAGCGTAGCCATGATCGTCGAAGACAAAGATCTTGAGGTTTAATTTGTTCGCGGCGACCGTGCCTAGTTCCTGAAGATTCTGAATGAACCCTCCGTCGCCCTCAACGAGGATTGTTCTGCGCCCACGGCCAGCAAGCGCTGCACCGATCGCTCCGCTCAGGCCATAGCCCATCGATGCCAGACCTTTGTTCGTCACCACACGCTGCCCGCGTTTCTGCGCGAAGGTCTGCATCATCACCGTGAATGCACTGCCGCTGGAGCAAGGAATCACAATGTCCTGCTCGGTCGTAAGGCCGCTCAAAGTCTCCGCAAAGTTATAGGGCGAAAGATAACCTTCGCCCGTGTTGTTCACCGGCTCGACCAATGGAATCGCAGCGCGTACTTCGCGACAGAAGGTGACCCAGGCAGAATGATTGCCTGCATCCGTCTTCACAAGTTCCTTCAGCACGGCATTGGCATCGCCGCAGACAGGAAGATCTACCTTCGGATGTCCCTTCTGTAACTCGGCGCGATCGCAGTCCACCTGCACCACTTCGCCCACTGGCGCAAACCCCTGCCAGTTGAAGCCTGTCTGTTGCAGGCTCAGGCGCGTTCCCAATGCGATTACGAGATCCGCCTGCTGCAAAAGAATGTTTGAGTAGCGCTGTCCCCAAGTGTTCGGACGCCCGAAGTACATCGCGTGATCGGCAGGAACGCGATCCATTGCATTCCACGTTGCCATCACAGGCACGCCGAGCTTTTCCAGATCGCTAAGCATCGGCTCCGTGGTCTCCCGATCGATACCCGCGCCCAACAAAATCACCGGACGCTCGGACTTCTTCAACTTTGCGGCGATCTCGGCGATGACACTCGCCGCGACGACTTCAAAGTGCGGCACGGACGACTGAATCTCATTGGTCAGCGCAGCCGAATCGACACGCGCACCCTGAACATCCAGAGGAATCTCTAGAAACACAGGCCCTTTGCGTCCGGAGCGTCCACAGAAGGTCATCTCCGCGAACTCTGCACGGTCCACGACCTTCTCCATGAGGATCGACTTTTCGGTAACGGCAGCAGCAATCGCTACGCCGTCAATCTCCTGAATGCCGCGCTGCCGAACTTCTCCACGATTCAGATCGGCGGTTTTCACCTGTCCCCCGATGACGAGCAGTTCGCGACTTTCGAGATACGCTCCACCAAGGGCAGTCACGATGTTCGTGAGCCCCGGCCCTGCTGTCACCATTGCAAACGCCTTGCTACCGAGGTGAACTTCGTTGAAGTACTCCGCCGCGATGCCAGCCGCGACTTCATGCACAACGGGGATGCACGTCAGCTTGTGGCTGCAGCTCTCCAGCAGATGCATGATATTTCCGCCCGCTACAAAAAAGCAGTGCGTGTATCCCAGATCCACCAGCCACTGCGCCAGCACATCGCTGTACTTCATCGTCTCGTTACTTCCCTGCGTCATGCGTATCTCTCAATCATGCTTTCGATCGCGCGCCGTACTGCAGCGAGCGTTCCGCTGCTGCGTTCTATCTTGCGAAGTACAACATCGCCGTTGGGCTCCACGAGGATCAGCGCGTAGAAATCCGTACCGTGCTTCTTGTCGCTCTCGAAGCGCTGGATCAAGTCGTCCATCGGCATCTTCTTAAGCTCCGCCACAACTGCGGGCGAAGATCGCACCATCTCGTTGAGATGCTCTTCCAGTAACGCCACACGCTTGCAACCCGAGTAGTCCACGCCACGGCCACGCTCGAACTCCAGCGCGCAGACGATGCCGAGGCCGACGGCGATGCCATGCGAGATCCCGAAGTGCGTCGCACCCTCGATTGCGTGTCCAAAGGTATGTCCGAAGTTGAGGAGCAGACGTTCTTTCTTATCGAACTCATCGATCTCTATGAACCACTTCTTAGACAGCAGGCTGTTCACAATCACCTGCTCCAACGCATCCGAGGACATGGTCGTCGAAGGCCCCGCAGCCATATGTTTCGCGAAGGCCTCGTCTCCACGGCAGAAGCAGATCTTCGCTGCTTCGATCAGACCGCTGGCTCTCTGATCTTCCGGCAAAGTCTCGATCACGTCAGGATCTATCAGAACTACCTCGGGAGGATGAAACGTTCCCACCAGATTCTTGTACGGCCCAACGTTGATCGAACTCTTGCCGCCGATGCAGGAATCCACCATGGCGAGTACTGTCGTTGGCATATAGGTCCATTTCAGACCGCGCATGTAGACCGACGCGATAAACGCAGAGAGATCCTGAATAATTCCGCCGCCCACAGCGACCATCTGCGTCTGTCGGTTCGCGCCGCTGGCCCTCATCTGCTCTATTAGAGCGGGCGAAGCATCCAGGCTTTTGTTCTCTTCAATCGCTTCTACGAGGATGGCTTTTGCTCTTGCATCCTTGAAGCGCGGTTCAAAAAACAGATCGGCAACGACCGCACTCTTCTCAAGCGCAGCAAGAGAACGGGCAAACGATCCGCGCTGCACCTCGACGCGGTAGCTTCCGGTGGACGATTCAATCTCAAACGATGCGGACACGGCTGAACCCCAGATCTGCAGCCACAAACTGCCCGGTTATGCCCGTGTTTTCAGGCGAACACAGATAACAGACCACTGAAGCAACATCCTCCAACGTAGCCAGACGCCCGAATTGCGTAGCAGATGTAAGCCGCTCGATCTGTTCCGCGGTTAGATTCTTTCGCGTCATCGGCGTTTCCAGAGCACCCGGAAGAACTGCGTTGATCAGATGGCCATCGGCCGCCAGATCCGCCGAAGCCGACAACACCAAGCCCTGCAGAGCCGCCTTTGTCATGCAGTAAGAAAGCTTGTTCTGGCGCGCGAGTTCCTGCCAAATGGAACTGATCACGCACATGCGCGACCCCGGCTCCAAAGCATCCTGATCCAGCAGAGCTTTCAACGTGACCACAATATAGAGGCAGTTGGCGCGATAGAGATGCAGGTTTGTTTCTTCGCTCACCGTGCGCACACTGTCGTTCGTGTTTGTACCCTGAGCCCAGCAAACGCTTGTGAACTTCGCGGAACGGATCAACTGCGAGGATTCGAAGTTCGTAGCAAAGGGATCGAGAGAAAGATACTCGACCCCTGCCACAACCTCATCCGCCGCAGTGCGAGAGACACCGGTGACCTTCCAGCCCTTCTGCACACCCTGTGCGCAGATCGCGGAGCCGATGGCTCCGCTCGCGCCAAATACAAGGAGGTGCTCCGCTCGCGCCATTACCGGTTCAAGACCGCCCACCGCTTTTCGAGCATGTCGATGCGCTTGGAATCTTCCTGCTGAATCTGCCCGTAGTAGTCACGCTTATTCAGAAGCCAGAGGAGTTCAAAATGCACTGCATTCAACAGCCCCTGATCGATGTGCTTTTCCTTCGCAGCCTGCGCATCGAAGATCACCTTGCGTGTCTCGAATCTCGTCAGATGCACGGCGAGCATCTCCCGCAAGACCGGGATCGAATCGCTTGAAACGCCACCACCCACCACGAGGTCAAGGCCACGGGCCTTGCAAGCCTCTGCTGTCTTCAAAACATAGTCCGTAACTTCGCGCCCATTGATCGCATCGCGCCCCAGGTCGGCGGAGAGAGAGAAGTCCACACGCCCAAAGACTATGCCTGCCAGCTCCGGCGCTGATTTGGTAAAGTCCGCCATCTCATCCAGATGCGCGAAGGCGTTGATCGTCTCCAGGTTGAAGAGGAAGTCTGTATCGCCCTGCTCTTCCTTCGGGTAGACCTTGTCCACAGCCTCCGCGAATTTTGACAGAGCATAGCGGCTCTCGATCATGGGAGCGATGATGTAGTCCACACCAATCTGCTTCGTCTCGATCAGATCGCGCATCGCCTCGCAACCACCGATCTTGATGCCGAGCTTCAAACCGGCTTTGCGGCATATCTCAACCAGGCGAAGAAGCTCGTCGACGCGCGTGCCTTCGGCCTCGTACTCGGCTTTTACGGCAACGTAGCCGTACTCTTCTTTGCCCTTCTTCAACAGCTCGTACATCTTGCGTTCGCGCAGATTCATAATTCAGTCCTTATCGCCACTCGGGTGGCATGCTCCGTAAAGATGCCTAATTGGAAGGCGTAATGGGAAGGAGCTTGCTCGTCCCAACAAAGTCAATCATCGTCTTCGCGATGTACTCCAGCATAGGCTCGGTCAAACCGGGAAATACACCGATCCAGAAGACATGGTTCATCACGTAGTCGGTATTGGTCAGATCTCCAATGACGCGAAAGTTTAAACCTTCATACGCCGGCTGCCGGATCAGGTTTCCGGCAAAGATATTCCGGGTTCCAATCTTCGCGCTATCCAGCATCTTTGTCATCTGGTCGCGGGAAAAAGGTGCGCCCTCCCGGATACCGATGGGAAATCCGAACCAGCTGGGATCAGAATCCTTCGTCGCCTCGGGCAGAATCAGCACATCCTCCATCGGCTTCAAGGCATTTTTCAGATAAGCAAAATTTTCTTTGCGCCGCTCAATGAAATGCGGCAACTTCTCAATCTGGCTCACGCCCAGCGCCGCCTGCATGTCGGTCGCCTTCAGGTTGTAACCGACGTGCGAGTAGGTGTATTTGTGGTCGTATCCGCAGGGGAGCGTACCTAGTTGCCAGTCGAAGCGCTTGCCACAGGTGTTGTCCACACCGGGTTCGCACCAGCAGTCCCTGCCCCAGTCGCGGAAGCTGTCAATTAGAACCTGGAGCGCTGGCTTGTCCGTCAGGACCGCACCACCTTCACCCATGGTGATATGGTGCGCGGGATAGAAGCTCACCGTGGCGATATCGCCAAACGTACCGACCTTCTGTCCTTTGTAAGTCGAACCCAGAGCATCGCAGCAATCTTCCACCAGCCAGAGGTTGTACTTCTTGCAGAACGCGGAGACCGCTTCGAGATCGAAGACATTTCCCAGCGTGTGGGCGATCATTACAGCCTTCGTCTTCGGGCTGTATGCTGCCTCGAGCTTCGTGACGTCGACCTCATAAGTCGGCAGCGTGACATCGATGAACACGGGCACGCACCCCATCTGGAAGATGGGATTGACCGTGGTCGGAAAGCCTGCCGCGACAGTGATCACTTCATCGCCGGGTTTGATCTGGCGGTCTCCCAATTTTGGCGAGGTCAAAGCGGCAAAGGCTACCAGGTTCGCGCTAGATCCGGAGTTCACCAGGGAGGCAGAACGCACACCAAAAAAACGTGCCAACTTCTTTTCAAAATCTTTGGCCCATCGGCCTGTCGTGAACCATGCATCCAGCGCGGAATCGACCACGGCAGCAATGTCGCTGCCGTCGATGACTTTGCCGGAAACGGGCACAGTACTCGTTCCTGGGACAAACTCTCTCTTGGGGAAGGCTTCGGCTTGAAATTCCAAGGTCAAATCAAGGATCTGCTGTCTCAGTTGCTGTGCTTTGTCAGTCATTGGTCTCGATCTAGGATACACAAAGGAAAAGCCTTGGACCGTGTCATACTCGATAGGATGCGGTCTACGGGCTGGAAGCTATCTTCTGCACGCATAACTACTTTCAGCATCCAAGTGTTGTGGTTTCCCTTTAGATGCGGAGCCAGCGAGGTTATCAGTATGAAGGCAGTGCTTCTTGCCGGCGGTCTCGGCACACGAATTAGCGAGGAGACCTCCGTTCGCCCCAAACCAATGGTAGAAATCGGTGGTCGCCCGATTCTTTGGCACATCATGAAAATCTACTCCCACTTCGGCATCAACGACTTCATCGTCTGCTGCGGCTATAAGGGATATGTCATCAAAGAGTTCTTTGCGAACTATTTTCTGCACACGTCGGACGTCACCTTCGATATGAAGGAAAACAAGATGACTGTCCATCAGAGTGAAGCGGAGCCCTGGCGCGTAACATTGGTGGACACGGGCGATAACTCCGGCACCGGCGGTCGCATACGCCGCGTAGGCCAGTACCTGGATCCAAACGAGCCCTTCTGCATGACCTACGGCGATGGCGTGGCGGATGTCGACATCAACGCCCTCATCGAGTTCCACAAAGCCCACGGTAAGGAGGTCACGCTCACCTCCATTCAACCTCTTGCACGCTTTGGAGCGCTCGGCCTCAAGAACGATCATGTCTACGCCTTCCAGGAAAAGCCCAAAGACGAAGGCGGCTGGATCAACGGTGGCTTCTTCGTGCTCTCTCCGCGCGTGCTGGAAGAGATCAAAGACGACACCTGGATGTTCGAACGGGAGCCGCTGGAGTCCCTCGTCGCCAAAGGAGAAGTGAAGGCCTTCTTTCATCACGGCTTCTGGCAGGCGATGGACACCCTCCGCGACAAACAGCAGCTTGAAGATCTTTGGAGCAAAGGCAAAGCTCCCTGGAAGACCTGGTAACAAAGAAAGCCCCAAAACCGGGCGCCCCATGTCCCGCTTTTGGGACATGGGTTATGCGCAAAGCGCATCTAATTCTGTGAATGCCGCTCGACAGCATCCACAACAAGAGCATCAATCGGCGCCTTCATCGGCTCCAGCTTCAATCCAAGTTCCTGCTGCATTGCCGAGAAAAGCGGCAGGCTCGGCGCTGTAGGAGAAGCAGAAGCAACATCCCCGCCAAACTGGCTCTCATCCGGCGCCCACTCCAGTTCAAAATCGTACCGGCCACTCAGCCCTGTCCGATCGACCACCGGCCGGTCGAGGATCGCTCTTTGCAGAAGAGAGGTGAAATCCCTCATCGTCGCATTGCGAGCCGGCAGCAAAATGCGCTGCGGAAAGACTTGCCCCGGCCCCAGCCCAACGGGATCTTCTGGATGCGCCGCACTCGGCTTAAGCTTTGGTCCGCCCTTGGCTATCTTTAACGCGTAGACTGAAAACTCCTTTTGCTGCCGGTGAAAGGCCAGCTTGAACCGGTCGGTCAGAAGACTCCGAAGCATCGCCATCTGCTCATCGCGGGTAGGCTGCACCTCCCCGGGCGTCACGGCCAGGATGTCATAGTGATCGGAACTCAGCCACGCAGGTCCACCGGAGATCGTCTGAGGATTGAGATTGTAGGCCGCGGCGATGAGCAGCTTCAGCGTGTAATCGTTCTCGACAAACCGATGCGTACCCTGCATCTGGATGTATCGGCCGCGCTTTGGGTCGGATGGTGCCAGCTTAATTGTTGCCACTTCAAAGGCTTCGAATTTGGGACGAGGAGCCTGCGTCTGTCCAAAGAATCCCGAAGCCGAAACCACAGCAACCGCCAGCAGTCCAACCATATCGCCTCCCATTCGCTCAAACAGTTATCCTGACACCATGACACCACAGCCTCCCTTCTCGTGGCACGGTAAAAAAATCTTCCTCACCGGCCATACCGGTTTCAAAGGCGGCTGGCTCTCCCTTTGGCTTGCCCAGCTCGGCGCCGAAGTCCGCGGATACGCCCTCGATCCTTATACGACTCCGAATCTCCTCGACGTAGCCCGCATTGGAACCGTCGTCGAAGACATCCGCGGCAACATTATGGACCGGCCCCATCTTGAGCGCTCCATGATTGAGTTCGGCCCGGAGATCGTGATTCACATGGCCGCGCAGCCCCTTGTGCGTCTGAGCTACCTTGATCCGCTTGACACCTATGCCACCAACGTTCTCGGTACAGGACATGTCCTGGAAGCCGTGCGTAAGTGCCCGTCCGTGCGCGCCGTCGTCTCCGTCACAACGGACAAGTGCTATGAGAACAAGGAATGGGTGTGGGGCTATCGCGAAACCGATCCCCTTGGCGGCTACGACCCCTATAGCTCCTCCAAGGCCTGCGCGGAGATCGTCACCGCTGCCTACCGCCAGAGCTTCTTTCATCCCAGCAAATTCGCAGAGCATCGCTGCGGCATCGCCACGGGCCGAGCTGGCAACGTCATCGGCGGCGGAGACTGGTCCGACGACCGGCTCATTCCTGATCTGGTTCGCGGCTTCCTTGCGAAAGAAGACGTCCGCATCCGACGTCCCAACAGCATCCGCCCCTGGCAGCATGTTTTGGAACCGCTGTGGGGATATATGCGCCTTGCCGAAGAGCTATATCAAGGGAACGTCGATGCTGCTACCGGTTGGAACTTCGGTCCAGCAGATGATGACGCGTGGCCCGTTGGACGTATCGCCGCCAAGATGACGGACTTCTGGGGCGAAGGCGCAAAGTGGACTCTCGATCCCGATCCCGGTGTGCACGAGGCTGGCTACCTTAAGCTCGATGCTTCCAAGGCCCGCACGGAGTTAGGCTGGCGACCATCTCTGCATATTGATACGACCCTGGAGTGGCTCGTCACCTGGTACAAGGCATGGCAAAAGGGTGAAGACATGCATGCACTCACCCTCCAGCAGATTACCGACTACGAGAAGCTTTTAGCGAGGCCATAGCTACCAGAACCCGGGTGCCCCGTACATCGCGTTTTTTGCGATGTATGGGTATTCGCGCAAAGCGCGAACCGTTTCTAATCTTTCCTCATCTCTAATCCAAGAGGAATAAGCATCCCTCCCGCACATCGCAAAAAACGCGATGTACGGGGCACCCAGAGCCGTAACTTCCTCAGGCATTCAACCCGATGACTTCGGCCCATCGCGAAATACTCTGGGCCGAAACATCCCCCTCCAGAACTCCCATTTGCATGGCAAAGTTCCCCACCGTGGAACTCTCCACGGCGCCACGCAAAACCTCCACCCCGGTAGCCTTAGCGGTCAGTTCATTCAGCAGAAAATTCTGGCTCCCACCGCCGACGACATAGATCCGCCGCAGTTTCTTCCCCGTCATACCCTCGATCCCGCGAATCACCTCGGCATACCGCATCGCCAGGGACTCGAAGATCAGCCGTGCCATCCGCGCGGGCTCCAGAGCAATACCGTCCCACAAGGCATGAATCTTATCGGGCATCCCGCCCGGCTGTGCCAGCGAAGCGTGCTCCACCGCAATTAATTCTTCCGGCGAGAAGCTTTCAGCAGCATGCGCCGCTGCGACCAGACCTGCGACGTCGTCGGTATTCCACTCCTCCATGCACTGACGGAGAAGCCACATCCCATGCATGCCCTTGTGAAAGAGGACGCGCCCACCGGCAGCCCCAAGGTTCGTAAAATTCCCGCGCGACGCTTCATCGGACACACATGCCGAATCCAGCACCGTCCCAACCAAAGACCACGTCCCGGAGCTGATATAAGCCCAGTCATCGCCGCTCGCCGGAATCCCCGCCACGGCACTCGCTGTGTCGTGGCAGCACGGCGCAATCAATCGAGCGCCACGCAGCCCTTCGATCGATCCTGAATACTCGCCGACGTCCGTCCCGGCTTCGACGATACGCGGGGCATCTTCCACGCTCACGCCCGCAGCCGCAAAGATCTCCGGAGACCAGGCACCATCCAGACCGACCAGACCCGTATGCGTCGCGTTCGTTCGCTCGGAGACCTTCTCTCCACCCCACCGGTAGAGCAGATACTCCGGGAGATTCACCCACGTCCCGGCTTCACCGGCAAGCGCATCCGCGTGTAGTTGATAAACGGTGTTGAGAGACTGCATCTGCACACCAGTCAATGCGCGCAGGAGCTCCGGAGCAATTCGCTCATGCAAAGAGGTCTCCGCCTCAGCGCAGCGCGTATCCCGATAGCAAAACGGGTCGGCCACTGCATCGCCACTGAACGAGAGGCGGACATAGTCCACCGCCCAACCATCCACAGCGATTGAGCGAATACCCTCCGTGGCGATCTCGACGCAGCGACGAAGTCCCGTTTCCACACCATCCACAATCAGCGTCAGATCCCACCGCAATCCACGCTGACTTGCTGACTCGCTGTCCTGCTGACTCGCCGCATTGGCAAACCGGTGTACCAGTTCCATGCGCGGCTCGCCGTATATCCAGCGCAGAAGAGAAACTCTGCAGCTCTCAGCACCGAGATCCACGGCGATCAGGGCTCGCGAATCCTTAGGACTTGCTGACTCGCCAACCCATTCACTCGCAGAAGAACTCACCGGAGATACGCCTCCACCAAGCCACCGTCGACCGGAATCAGATGTCCCGTGGTCACAGGCGTCTTCGGTCCAGCGAGGAACAGGATCGCTTCCGCGCAGTCCTTCGGATCGATTGGCACATGCGTCAGCGTCCGTTTGGCATAGAAGGCCGCCAGCTTGTTACGCAGCGAATCGTCCGTCTCATCCTCTGTGAACGCAATCGCATACTTGGTCAACGAAGCCTTCACGCGGTCGCGCGGGAACATCGTCGAACCCTTGACGACAGTCGCCGGCGAAATTCCATTCACGCGAATCGGCGCGAGGGTGACGGCAAGTTCGCGCACAAGATGGCTCAGCGCCGCCTTACTCACGTCGTAGGCCTCGCTTCCCTTCTTCGCGACGACTGCATTTGCGGAAGACGTCAGCACAATCGATGTATCCAGACCCTGCGCCTGCAGAACCTTGGAAGCTTCGTCCGAGAGAAGCCAGTTCGCGGTTACATTGATCTCCAGGGTGGTTCCCCACATCGCATCGCTGATGACGCCATCGGGAGACGAGGGGAAGATCGCAGCCGTATTGATCACCATGTCGACACCGCCGAAACGTTCGACAGTCGCAGCCAGAGCGCTCTTGATCGCAACGCGATCGCGGATATCGATCGGCACCCAGAGCACGGCTTCCTTACCGGCAATCTTTTTGCACTCTTCGGCAACGTTCTCTGCACCTGCGGTATCACGATCGGCAATCACGACATGTGCTCCGCGCTCAGAAGCCAGAAGAGCCACCTCACGTCCAATTCCGCTTCCACCACCAACGACCATCACGATGCGTCGGCTGAGTTCCTTCTCCGCAGGCTGGCGGCGAATCTTCGCCTCTTCCAGCGCCCAGTACTCGATGCGGAATGCCTCACTCGGCGGTAGCGCAACGTAGTTTTCAAATACGGTGAACTCTTCCGGTCCGGCAGCGGGTCCAGCCTGGGGAACGTCCTTGCACGGCACCGCACTCGACATCGAACCAGCACCCTGCATGACATGGATCGCGTTCGTATAGAACTCACCCGTCAGACGGGACTCTGTCTTATTCTTGCCGAAGGTGAACATACCCACGCCCGGAACGAGCACCACCGTCGGGCTGGCGTCACGCTGTGCAGGCGAGTCCTTCAAAGCATGCTTCGTATAGTACTCACCGTACTCCTTGCGGTACGTCTCCAACGCAGCGTCGATCAGCTTCGGCAGTGTGGAAGCATCACCCTTCGCATCCCACTCGATGTACATCGGTCGGATCTTCGTGCGGATAAAGTGGTCCGGGCAGCTCGTACCCAAGTGCGCCAGCTCCTTCGCCTGCGCGGAGTTTACGAACTCCATCACATCCGGCGTATCGACATAGCTGCCAATCCAGCGCTGCTTGCGGCTCACCGCCCCACGCAGATGGGCAAACATCTCCAGAGCGACCTCACGACGGTCTGTGCGTGTCGCGTGCAGGGCTCCGCCAAAGTGCTCCTTGCCGCGATTCAAGTGATGCTTCTCGATGAACTGGCCGATCTGATCCACAATCGTAATCGTGTTCAGATAGCTCTCACGCTGCGTACCGCCCCATGTGAACAGCCCATGCCCGCCAAGCACAATGCCGTCGCACTTCGGATTCGCTTCCACCGCGCGCTTGAGCATCATCGCCAGTTCAAAACCCGGGCGCTGCCAGGGTAGCCAGACGATGGTATGTCCAAACTCCTTGTTGAACTCCTCCATCTTCTGCTTGCCGTTGGCGCTCGCGGCCAGAGCGATTCCCCAGTCAGGATGGAGATGGTCTACATGCGCGAAGGGCAGAAAGCCGTGCAGAGGCGTATCGATGGAAGCAGCAACGGGGTTGTTGCCAAACGTACACAGGGTGTACATCGCCACCATCTCGTCTTCGCGCGCAACACCGGGGTAGACCTTCTTCATGGAGAGCAGGCGGTCGAGATAGAGTGTCGCGAATCCGGCGCGCTTGATGCTTCCTAGATCACCGCCTGAACCCTTGACCCAGAGCACGGTCTTCTGCGTGCCATCGAGAGGGTCGGTCATTTCGAGCTTGCTGCTGGTGTTGCCACCACCAAAATTCGTCAGCCGCAGGTCTGAACCGAGCAGGTTCGAGCGATAGCGCAACAGCTCCGGCGCATCCAGCGTTGCAGCAACCTTCTCATCCCAGCGATCTTCCAGAAACTTCAAGCCAGCCATCCCATACTCCAATCAAATCTCCGGCGACAGAACCTGTCGCAACGGTTCAATCATTCCACAGATAATGTCGATACAGCAATTATTCCCCTATCGAAATAGATCTTTGTCGTTCCGCAGCGCAGCGGAGGAATCTGCTTTTTAGCTCCTGCCTAACCCCGCCCCACTGTCTCTACCGTTACCAGCTTCGTATCCGCGTAGTTATACGGAGGTACTGTTTGCCCGCCCAGCAGCGCCAGTCCGATATGAATCAGCCGCGTCCCATAGCCTGCTGCCTCGTGCGAAACCGTACCGATCAGTGCAGATTTCCCTTTTGAAATCTCTGCAACCGCCTCGGGAATCGCATCCTGTCCCACGATCGCAACCTGCTTCTCGCGCTTCAACTCACGCACGGCATCCAGAGCACCGAGAGCGCTGGTATCGTTTGCCGCAGCGATCAGGAGGCCCTTGTCCTTAGGGTGCCGGTTCAGGAAATCCGCAACGACCTTGCGGCTCTTATCGCGCATCCCGCGTCCGTCCAGACGAACGAAGCTCTCCACCGGAATCTCCGGCAGAGCCGCTTTCACGGCCTCAAAAGCTCCCGTCGTGCGGCTTTGTACCAGAGTTCCTGCCTCCGGAAGCTCCAGTCCTAGAATCCAATCGACCTTGCCGTTCCAGTAGCGCTGCGCATGTTGTGCCAGAACGCCACCCGCTTCATGACCAGCACGATAGTTGTCCACGCCGAAGTACGTTGCATGTGGATGCGGAATATCGATGGCGATCATCGGAATACCCGCCGCAGCGATCTTGTCCGCAATCACGGGAGCCGCATCCTGCTCAACCTGGAACTCGATGACGAGATCCACGCGTGCCTTCACGAACTCTTCTGCATTGCGGATCGCCGTCGCCGCGTCGTACCTGTTGTCCAGCACCAGCAGATCGATGCCAGCCGCTGCCGTCGCCGCTTTCAAACTCTCCGTTACGGCAATCGAAAACGGCATCTCCGCAGACTGCGCCGCGAAGCCGAAGCGCATTTTTTTCGGCTTCGACACCACGCGGTAAAGACCGTCGGTACTCCGCGCCAGGTAGCCCCGATGCGTGAAGGTCTTCAGCACGCGATAGACCGTTGTCTTGGATACCTTTGTGCGCCGGTGCAGAGCCTCCAGCGACATCGGTTCGCCTTCAGCCTGCAGCAGCTCGAGAATATCGAGCGCCTTAGACAATACCGGAATGAGATAGAGCCTCTTCGCCGCCTTGGTCACGAATTACCCCGCCCACAGAGTCCCTTACGCATACGTCGCCACGCTTCCGGCGTTTTTCGCACCGCGCGCTTTTGCAGCCTCTTCCACATAACCGCTCACCTTCAACTGCGCCAGGGGATCCGCCGCCAGACCGCGCGCCTCTCTCCACTCGCGCACCATCGGACGAACGTCCGTCCAGAAGCAACCACGATACAGCTCTTCCGCAGCCACCAGGTCACACTTATCTTGCAAATCGCTCAACTGCTCGCGGTCGACAAGAGCAGCGCGCGCGTAGATCTCCTGCGCCGTCACGACCGTCTGCACCGCAGCCTCCATCTTGCCCTTCAGGTTATGGCTCTGGTCGATCATGAAGGCAACGTCTTTCGCAGCAGGCCCGGTCTCACTCAAAATCTCATGGAAGATCCGGAAGACCTGGTAGGGATCGATCGAACCCAGCGTCAGATCATCGTCCGCATACCTGCGATCGTTGAAGTGGAAGCCGCCCAACATATCCATATGTAGAAGCCAGGCCACAATCTGCTCGATATTCTGCCCCTGATAGTGATGTCCGGTGTCCACGAGCACCTTGGCCTTCGGCCCAGCCTTATGCGCCAGTATCAGCGCCATGCCCCAGTCGGCGATGTCCGTGTGATAAAAAGCAGGCTCAAACGGCTTGTACTCCACAAGCATCCGTTGGTCCGCGCCTAGGGCCGCATGCGTCGCCGCCAACGCCTCCTCCGTCCAGACAATGCGCTTGCGGATGCTCTGCGTTCCAGGATAGTTCGATCCGTCGGCATCCCAGATTGACAGGTCCTTCGATCCCAGTTCTTTGCCGATCTCGACCGACTCCAGCAGGTGAGCGATGGCCAGCTTGCGGACATCCGGATCCGGGTTCGCCATCGCGCCAAACTTGTAGGCCTGATCCTGGAAGAGGTTTGGGTTGATCGAACCAGCACGCACGCCGTACCTCTCCTCGAGCTGGCGGATCTGGGGAACATCCTTCAAACCTCTGGGCGTGTCCCAGAGCACATGCAGAGCCACCGTCGGAGCGGCCCCGGTCAGCTTATTGACCTCGCCCGCGTCGGCGAACTTTTCTTCGATCGAAGTCGCGGCGGCGGCCTGCACAAACTTTCCAAACCGTGTGCCGGTATTGGAAAATCCCCATGAAGGGACCTCGATCCGAAATCCGTCCAGCGCCACAAACACACGTTCCTGAGCCTGATTCCCCGTACGCTGCCCACTCGCCATGCCACCCGCTCCAAATCAGAACCTAGATACCTATTGAAACCAACACCAAACTAGACGCCCACACTAATGATTGTCAAAGACAAATCGATAAACGGTTAATGTGTCTTATTGTTTCCCGGTTACTGAAAGAATTAGGCGCGCGTCTACCGCCCAAATCTTCACACAAGGAGCAAACGAAGCCCCGTCCGACGTCATTGAGGCGCCACAAAATGAGTAGCGTCGATGCTCCATCAGCTTACGAGCAAGACATCCACAAATCTTGGCCCATGCACGCCCTTGATGCGCGTCATCTCGATATCCGCCGTAGCCGAAGGCCCGCTGAAAAACGTCGTCGCCAGTTCCTTGGTCTTTTCCAGACGACCCATTGCTTCCACTACGGTTTCCACCAGATCGTCGACTCGCAAAACACACATCTGGTAATCGGGTACCAGGGTGATCGCGCGTCGTCCCTGTCCGGGAGCATTCTGGAGCACAATCGTTCCCGTCTCCGCGATGCCGACGGTCGCCGTCGTCAGTACGCCGTCAAAGCTATCCAGTTCTCCCGCATTGAATGCGGCGTCTACGACAAACTCGCAGCCGCGCATCCACTCGGTCGGCAAGCCAGCGGGCACGAGCACACGCGAGAGACCACGGGCCTGCAACAAACGTGCGACGATCGCTCCCGCCTCGTCGTGCGCCACGCGAAAGACGCCCGCGTCGTACTCGCGCAGACGCTCTTCCATCAGGTCCACGATGCCCTCTCGATCGCGATCCCCGCCATGCAGATACGTGCGCGAAATCTGCGCATAAGTCTCCGCAGCGGACGCCGTGCTCGATGCGCCCTTTGCCGCACGGATACGATCCAGAATTGCTCCACGCGCTTCGCTCATCGCTTCTCCCACCAGTCCCGGAACGTCTCCTTCGGCATCGCCTGCAGGTCGCGCGTGTCCGTCCATCCACCCATCAGCCCTGGCAGCCAGCCGATCCATCCCGGTGTCGTCGTCTCAGAGCCCTTCAACTGCACAAGGCCTTCGACCTGCTTCTCTTTCTTGACCAGCGGAGCCTCGGCCATGCGACCCAGCCGCTGCGCCGCGCGGAAACGCTTCTCCGAGCGGAAGACGGCAGCCACGGCCTTCATGGCGACCTTCTCCGGAGCCCACCAACCGCTGCGTTCGACGACCTTATGACGAAGATGGATTAACACCTCCGGAATATTGATCTTCACCGGGCAGACTTCGTAACAGGCACCGCAGAGCGACGACGCATATGGCAAGGACTGCGCATGCTCCATGCCCATCATCTGTGGCGTCAGGATCGCACCGATCGGACCCGCGTAGACGCTTCCGTAGGCATGGCCACCTGTTTGCCGATAAACCGGGCAGGCGTTCAGACAAGCCGCACAACGGATGCACTGGAGCGTCTGTCGGCCTTCACCGTCGGCCAGAACGTCGGTCCGCGCGTTGTCCAGAAGAACGACGTGCATCGCCTTTGGCCCATCGCCCTCGTGCACGCCGGTCCAGATGGAGTTATACGGATTCATCCGCTCGCCCGTGGCCGAGCGCGCCAGGATCTGCAACATCACTTCGAGGTCCTGGAAACGCGGTATGACCTTCTCGATGCCCACCACGGCGATCAGGGTCTCAGGCATCGTCAGGCACATGCGGCCGTTGCCTTCGCTTTCGACGATGCAGATGCCACCCGTCTCCGCGATCAGGAAGTTGGCCCCGCTAACGCCAGTCTTCACGCGGAGGAACTTTTCCCGCAGGAATGTCCGCGCCGCATCGGCAAGATCCTGAGGCGTGTCCCCAAGATCAGGCAGATCCATCTCGCGCATGAAGATCTCGCGGATCTGCGCACGGTTCTTGTGCAGCGCGGGCACAACGATATGCGAGGGTTGGTCTTCTCCAAGCTGAATGATCAGCTCGGCGAGATCGGTCTCGTAGGCCTTCACGCCCGCTGCCTCTAGAGCGCGATTTAACTGGATCTCCTCCGTCGTCATCGACTTGATCTTGATGACCTCGTCGGCCCCAATCTCCTTCGTCAAACGGACGACGATCTCCTGCGCTTCTTTCGCATCGCGGGCCCAGTGCAGCACGCCGCCCGCGCGCGTAAAATTCCGCTCAAACTCTTCGAGGTAGATTTCAAGGTGCGCCAGCGAGTGCGCGCGAATCTGGCGTCCGGCCTCACGCAGCTCCTGCCAGTCCTTCTTCTCGTCGACGAGTTTCTTGCGCTTGGCCTGAATGACCTCGGTGGCGTGCTTCACATTTTTGCGAAGCTGCGCATCTTGTAGAGACACCTTCGCCGCCGTTTGAAAGCTTGGCGCGGTCCGTGGATCCAGAGGAATGCGGCTCATACGCGCACCCCGGTTCCGTCGATCGCCTTCGGATGGACAAAACATTGGTGCGTCTCTTCGGTTCCCGCCAGAATCTCGGCGAGGTGCATCGTCGCGACGCCGGTTCTCTGCCGGTGCAGGGCTCCCTGGATGTGCATCAGGCAGGAGTTGTCCGCGCCCGCACACGTCTCCGCACCGGTGTCCAGAATCGCCAGCGTCTTTTCGGCCAACATGGCGCTGCTTACGTCCGCGTTCTTCACGGCGAAGGTTCCGCCAAATCCGCAGCAGCGATCAAGGTTGGCGATCTCCACCAGATCGATTCCCTTCACCGACCGCAGGAGCAACATGGGACCGTCGCCCAGATGCAGCGACCGCAGCCCGTGGCAGCTCGCGTGGTACGTCACGCGATGCGGATAGTAAGCACCCACGTCCGTCAGTCCCAGCTTCTTCGTCAGGAACTCGGAGAACTCCCAAACTCTTGGCAGCAGCGTCTTGACGCGCTCCATCAGCTGCGGATCGCCGATCTTCTCCGCCATGAGGACGTAGTGATCGCGCATCATGGCAACGCAGCTCGACGAAGGAATAACAACTGCCTCGCAGTGTTCAAACTGCGTAACAAATCTTTCCAGAAGCGGCAGCGCTTCGTCCTGGTATCCGGTGTTCCAGTGCATTTGCCCGCAACACGTCTGGCCCACTGGGAACTCCACCGTGTGTCCCAGCCGTTCCAGAACTTCCACGACCGCTTTGCCCGTCGCCGGGAAGAGCGTGTCGTTGTAACAAGTGATGAACAATGCGACCTTCACAGCCCAAGCCTCCACAACTCGCGTCGTTTCAATAGAGAGTACATTTCCCGGAAGCACTCTGCATCCGTTAGGATGATCGCCACGCAGTCTACAAAGGAAAACATACATGGGAGCGAATCCGCTCATCGGCGTCATCTATCACTGGATCGGCGGTTTTGCTTCCGCCACCAACTTCATTCCTTTCCGTGGCATCAAGCGCTGGTCGTGGGAAGTCTACTGGCTTATCCAGGGTTTTGCCGCATGGATCGTCGCTCCGCTGGTCCTTTGCAGCATCTTCGTTCCGCATACCGCGACCATCCTGATGGAAGCGCCCCGCCACACCATCTACGTTGCGATGTTCTGGGGAATTCTCTGGGGAGTCGGCGGCATCACCTTCGGCCTCTCCATCCGATACCTTGGCCTGGCCCTCGGTTACGCCATCGCCCTGGGCTTCTGTACCTTCTTCGGAACGCTCATGCCGCCAATCTTCGCCGGAACGTTCGGTGCCGTTCTGCATGATCGATCCGGCCAGATCGTCCTCGGTGGGCTTGCCCTCTGCCTCGTGGCCATCGCCGTCAACGGCACGGCAGGGTACCTCAAGGAACATGAAGTCACCGAAGAAGAAAAAGCCGACGCCGGAGAGCGGGACTTTTCCTTCGGCCGCGGTCTGGCCGTAGCCATCTTCGCCGGTTTCATGAGCGCCTTCTTCTCCGTCGGTCTCTCTGCCGGAAAACCCATCGGAGATATCGCCCGCGCGCACCTCGTTGCTGACGGACGCCTCGACCTCTGGCAGAACCTGCCCGTCCTGATCGTCGTCCTCTGGGGAGGCTTCATCACGAACCTGATCTGGTCCGGCATCTTGATCTATAAAAACAATTCCGTCGCTGAGTTCGTAGGTCAGCCGGGACGAAATCCGCTCCGTGTCGCCGCTGTTAGCGGAAATACTATTGCCGGATTTGATCCCACTGATCCATCACTTTTACGGCTGTCCACTAAGACACTGATTGCAAACTACTTTCTAGCAGCAGCTGCAGGTGTGATCTGGTACTTCCAATTCTTCTTTTATTCCATGGGACAAACCAAGATGGGACACTTTGAGTTCTCCTCCTGGACCCTGCACATGGCGTCCATCATCCTCTTCGCCACGCTCTGGGGAGTGCTTCTGAGGGAATGGAAGGGCACCCGCAGCCGCACCAAGATGCTCGTTACCCTCGGTGTCTGCCTGCTCATCGGATCGACCATCGTCGTCGGCTATGGCAACTATGTCAAAACAAACGAGACAGCACCGGCAACCATCAGCGCCCAGAAGTAGAATCACGCCTCAACTGCCTCGCACCGTTGAGGCGCGATTCCAAGACAATTCGACTATCCTACAGACTGACAGCTGCCTCCGATGCGGAGGCGAAGACGTAGCCTGAGATATGTATCGGTAAACTTATCTCCGCACCACAAACCAACCACAACTTATCGTCAATGTCCCTAAAGCGCCATGCCAGATTCATCAAGAGATGACCGCATACCGCGTTCATTTGACGTCCATGACCCGAGGGCGCAGGGGAAGAGCATTCCGCTGGGCTCGCGTACAGCGTCCCTCCGGGACGCTACCATCGTATGTATATGCTGGAGAGAGTTTTATGAAGAGAAGTGCTGTGTTGTCAATCGATCTATGTTCCATCATGCTTATTGCGCTCGGGATTGCTGTTAGCGCTCCCTTCTATGGCCAAATCTCCGATCCAGCTCGCAGTTTGGATAGTTATCAGAAGCTGCAAGATGCTGTCCTTAGCGGAAAAACGATTTCTGTAAAGACAGACCTGGCGGCTTGCAAGATCCATGGCACGAATCAGCCCGGGCCGCAGGTCGTTGGAGTGCAACATTTCGAGAATTTTATGGTCCGGCCGAGCGAAAGTATTGCTTTTGCTACGACACATTTCACGGTAAAGGCCGATGACACCGCAGTGAACGAATTTCTCTCGCTTAGGGTTTCCGGTGATGGAAAAGTCGAGATCCGAAATCGATTCTTGGATGCTTCGACCAATAAGGTCTACAGCAAGGCTGAGTTCGACTGCGAGCTATCCAAGGGTGTGGTCATTCATTGGTAATGCGGATCGTCTGCGAAGGGAAGAATCGTCGGAAGAAGGATCTGCACCCGAACTCTTGGTGCTTTTGGAGGGGGGTTCCCCTCCAAAAGCTATTTCTTCAATGCCATTCGCAACGTCTCCGCCGCAGACTCCGCCGTAATATCACGCTGAGGCGACCCCAGCAGTTCAAATCCCACCATGAACTTCCGCACCGTTGCCGACCGCAGAAGCGGCGGGTAAAAGTGCAGGTGGAAGTGCCACTCCGGATGCTCTTCCCCGTCCGTCGGACGGCCGTGGAGACCCATCGAGTATGGAAACGAGACGTCGAAGACCTTGTCGTAGGTGCTCGTCACGGTCTTCAGCATCTCTGCCAGCCCGAGCCGCTCAGTCTCGTTGAGCAAATCCAGACCTGCGACCGCGCGCTTCGAGATCACGATGACCTCGAATGGCCACACCGCCCAGTACGGAACCAGCGTTACAAAATGCTCGTTCTCGGCCACGATCCGCTGAGCCAGCTTGAGTTCCAGGGCAAGGTAATCCGACAGCAGCGTCGTTCCGGTCTTCTCGAAGTGCGCGAGCTGCTGTAGCTGCTCCTTTGATGGATCGTCAGGAACTGAAGCGCTGGCCCAGATCTGTCCGTGCGGATGCGGATTACTCGCACCCATCATCGCTCCGCGGTTTTCGAAGATCTGAACGTAGCCGATGTTTTCGCGGGCGCCAAGATCGAGAAGCTGCTCCGTCCACGCATCCACCACCTTCCGGATGTCGTCGACTTCCATCTTCGCCAGCGTCAGATCATGTCGCGGCGAAAAACAAAGGACGCGGCAGATGCCGCTTTCGCTCTCGGCCACAATCAGCCCGGCATCGCCCTCGTCGTTCTTGAAAGCCTGGATGTCAGGCTTCAGCGCGGCAAAGTCGTTTTCGAAGACGAAGGTCGCGTCGTACTGTGGATTGCGATGTCCTCCTGCCCGTTCGTTGCCGGGGCAGAGATAGCAGGTCGGATCGTACTGCGCCACGACCGGCGCGGCGGTCGTTTCGGTCTGTCCCTGCCAGGGACGCTGTGTCCGATGCGGAGAGACGAGCACCCACTCACCACGGAGGGGGTTCCAGCGGCGATGCGGCGTCTGCGACAGGTCGAAGGTCATTCGCCCGCCTTGGCACGCGCCACGGCGCCGTCCACGGCTTCGCAGACGTAAATCTCGGCTTCGATGCCGGCTGCGTCCTTGTACCGCAGCTTCAACTGTTCTGCGAAGTTGTCGGCATATTGCGCTTCGACCAGGTTTACGGTGCATCCGCCAAAGCCGCCACCCGTAATGCGCGAACCGATGCAGCCAGGAAGGCTACGCGCCAGGTCAACCAGCTTGTCTACCTCTGGAGCGCTCGCTTCAAAGTCGTCGCGCATACTGATATGCGCGGCGAAGAGCAGATCTCCAAGCTTGCGCATATCTCCGCCGAAGAGCGCGGAACGCGCTTCGAGCACACGGGCGTTTTCGGTGATGATGTGGCGGCAGCGGCGATATGAAGCGTCGCTCATCCGGCCACGCGCCTGCTTGAGATCGTCCATCGTAGCGTCGCGCAGCAGCTTGATCTGAGGATTCATCTTGGAGAGCACGGCCTGCCCCGCCTCAACCTCTTCGCGGCGATCGCGATAGGCACCCTCCGCGATGGAATGCTTCACCATCGAGTTGGCAATGACGATGCGAATGTCCGGGCGAAGCGGAAGCAGGTAGAACTCCAGCGAACGGCAGTCTAGAAGCAGAGCCTTCTCTGCGACCGCGTTGGTGATGACGAACTGGTCCATGATGCCCGAAGGCGCGCCGACGAAGTCGTTTTCAGCGCGGCGGCAGAGCGTGGCGATCTTCTCTCCCGGAACCTCTACTTTTGCGAGAGAAAGCAGCGCCATTGCAACTGCGACTTCTACCGAAGCCGAAGAACTGAGACCGGAACCAAGGGGCACGTCCCCTTCCACAGACAGATTGAATCCGGATGTCTTAATGCCCTCTTTGGCCGCGCTCCAGACGACACCCATGCCGTAATCGCTCCAATGTCCGCGACCCTTTTGCGGCATGGCATCGAGATCGTATTCGACCTGTTCGTCAAAGTTCGAGGAGTAAAAGACCGCTTTCCGGTCGTTGCGTGGACTGATGGTGGCAACCGTCTCGAACCCGATGGCTAGGGGAAGGACAAAACCGCCCGTGTAGTCCGTATGTTCGCCGATAAGGTTGACGCGTGCGGGAGCGGAGAAGCCGGTTCCCGGTTGACCAAAGCGTTCGGAGTGATCGGCGGAGAGTTCTTGGGTGGAGATATTCATTGCGTGTGCAGTCTTCATTTCCGTAGAGCAGGATTAGGCTTTTGTAATTTTAGCGGAGCCATCGTTCCGGAGCGCGCTGATAGAATTAACACGTGACTACTATAGATATTCTTTACCGATACGACGAACAACCAAGTGAGGCTGCAGCCATGTCGCTTTCCCGGCTGCGCGAAGTCTATGGTATCCGCAGCGTTGAGCTGAATGAAGCCGAGAAGACCGTTCGCATTGAGTATGATGCGACTCGGCTGACAGCGGCTACGGTTTATCAACTGATTCGTCGCGCGGGCGTCCTCGTGGCCGGAGAAGTCTCTCTTCTCGCACCGGATGGTCCTTTGGAAGCAACTCCAGCCGCATCCTAACCTCTTTCGCTGCTCCCCTTTAGTTATCGCACTGGCAGCTCTCGCCATGGACATCAGGCATCGATCCGTCCAGACGAGGGATACAGCGGCCATGCGGATCGATCTGCGGATCTCCCAGCTTGGCAGCGATCCGTTCCTCGAACTCCTCTGAAATAAAGTGCTCCAGGCGTTCGGCTTCATCGTGGACTTTATCCACAGGGTAGTCGAGCACCTGATGCAGAAAAGTTTCGATCAGCCGGTGATGCCGAACGATCTCCAGAGCCCGCTTCTTCCCCATGGGAGATAGCGTGACACCTTTGTGGCGTTCGTAGTCGACGAGGGGCCGTGACTCTGCGGCCAGACGCTGGAGCATATTCGTGATCGAAGCAGGAGCCACCGAGAGGCGTGCGGCGAGTTCCTTACTCTGTACGCGGCGGTCGGTTGCTCCGCTGAGGGCGAGGATCGCCTTTAGATAATCGTCGATCGACTCGCTGCTCTTTCGGCTTACTTCAACCGTTTTCACATAAACTCCCTTGCGGTTCGATTTGAATTTAGGTTAGCCTAATAAAATGTTAGGCAAGCCTAAATTCACGAAGTGCCCCGGCTTTTCGCTCTTACTGCTGGTCAGCGCGAGCTTGAGGCTGGCCGGTGCCCAGGCGTCTCTCTGGACTATTGCAATCGAAGACAGCACTGGAGCGAGTTTACCCGGAGCGGTTGTAGTGCTTGAATGCGGAGGTCGAGAGCAGGCCCGAAGAATCACGGACGGCACCGGTAGCGCTTCCTTCTCTGCTCCACCCACCAGCGGCTGTTTTCTCCGAATCCGCTCCGATGGATTCAGAGAACGTACAGTTCAGGTCTCTGGCACTGCGTTTCTCACGATTCAACTGTCAGCAACGGCAGGCGATACCGAAGTGGACGTCTCCTCAGAGAGCACCCTCTTCCAGACAAGCGGGTCCACAGCACACGCTCTGCTAAGCCAGGAGCAGATCGCGGCGCTGCCGAGTTTTAATCGGGCCACCGGGTTTACGGACCTGATCACGCGAACGACACCGGGCGTGGCAGCGGATGCGAACGGATTTGCACATCCGCTCGGTGAACATGCCGACACATCGATCTCCCTCGACGGGCAACCCATCACGGACCAGCAGGCCAAGGTTTTTTCGAACCAGATCGACCCAAGCATCATGCGATCCCTCACAGCGACTACAGGTGCTCCCGGAGTGGAGTTCGGCGACAAGACGAGCCTTGTGATCGAAGTGACGACGCGGTCAGGTGTAGGGCAGAGGCTGGCGGGTGAGCTTTCGACCGACTATGGCAGCTTCGGAACTTCGGGACATGGACTGACGCTGGCTGCGGGGACCAAACGTTGGGGAAATTTCCTTGCGCTCAACGGCGGCGACTCCGGGCGGTTTCTGGACACGCCTGAGTTTCGGCCACTGCACGATCACGGCAACAGCAGCGGAGGCTTCGACCGGATCGACTGGCGGCCGAACGAAAAAAACGCCGTGCATCTAAACCTGGGGGCAGGACGATCTTGGTTTCAGACGCCCAATAGCTACGACGCAGAGGCAGCGGGACAGGACCAGCGCAGCCAGATTCGCAACGTCAACGCTGCGCTTGGCTGGAGCCACGTGTTTACGCCCGAGCTCATGGGAATGATCGTGGGTTTCTACCGCCACGATGAGGCGCAGTACTTCCCTTCCGCAGATCCTCTTGCCGACGCGACCGCGACGCTGGCACAAAACCGGACATTGACGAACGCTGGCTTTCGCACCGATGTCATCTATGCAAAGGGGGCTCATACCGTGAAGATCGGCGGTAGTTACTGGCATACTCCCTTGCACGAACGCTTCGATGTGGGGCTAACCGATCCTCTCTTCAATGCGATATGTATCGGTCCAGATGGAGGCCCTGTGGCAGCCCCGGCAGTTCGTTCCACAGACGACTGTACACACGCCGGGTTCCTGGCAAATCCTGACTTTCTTCCAAATCTTCTGCCGTACGATCTTTCGCGCGGCGGGACACAGTACCGCTTCGATCAGGGCGCGAAGATCGTCGAAGGCGCGATCTATGGCCAGGACGAGATCAAGCTGGGCCAGTTGCTCCTCAATCTTGGCGTGCGTTATGACATCTACAACGGCCTGAGCCGCGGGAGACAGGTCGAGCCTCGTCTGGGCGCGGGATGGCGCACGCCGAGGAGCCGCACGCTTCTGCGGGCTTCTTACGCGCGCCTCTATGAGACGCCTTACAACGAAAACCTAATCTTCGCGAGTGAGTCCTCTGCGAACACCTCGGGAACCAACCCCTTCGCAACCTTCCGCTCCGAGCCTGTGCGCCCCGGAACGCGGAACCAGTTCAACGTAGGATTCGAGCAGGGCTTCGGGAAACACCTGAGCGTCGACGCGGACTACTACTGGAAGTTCACGCACACGGCCTTCGACTTCGACACGCTCTTCGGTACGCCCATCACCTTCAGCGTGGCCTGGCGCAAATCCAAGATCGACGGTCTGGCGCTGCGCGTGAACTTCAATGACTTCCATGGACTGAGCGCGTACAGCGTAATGGGGCATGTCCGTTCGCGCTTTTTTACCCCAGCGGTGGGTGGATTGATCTTCAACAGTGTGCCTGCCAGTCCGGTGTTTCGCATCGACCATGGTGAGGAGTTCGAACAAACAACAAATGTTCGCTATCAACTGCCCGTAAACCTCTTGAAAAAACATCGCCCCTGGATCGCGGGTACGTGGCGCTATAACAGTGGTCTGGCGCTGCCGAATACCGTGCCAGTTTACACGGATGCGTTGCAGTTGACGGCGGATGAACAGGCGCAAATGGGACTTCACTGCGGCAATGATTTTGCCACGCCGCAACGTGCGATCCGGCAGTGCGGCCCGGATGCATTTGGAGCGACGCGTGTTCGGATTCCCGCGTTCGGCACGCAGAACGACGATCGCAATCCAGTGCGGGTTGCACCACGCACCCTGTTGGATTTCTCCGCAGGCGAAGATGAGTTATTTCATGTAGAAAAAGCAGCGATAGGAGTTCGATTCTCCGTGATGAATGCAACGAACAAAATCGCGCTGTACAACTTCCTCTCGCCCTTCAGTGGAACGCACTTTGTACCGCCGCGAAGTTATCAGTTTGGATTGCGTGTCGCGTTTTGAAGAGGTGCAGAGGTTGCGTGGTCGCTGATGAGTTGTTATTCTCAAAGAGTTGCACAAGGGTGTGCTCCTGTAGCTCAGCTGGATAGAGCAAACGGCTACGAACCGTTAGGTCGGGCGTTCGAATCGCTCCGGGAGCACCATTCACCCATTTTTTTGTTTTCAGCTCTCCTTGAAAATCATGCGCCCGTAGCTCAGCTGGATAGAGCAACTGGCTTCGAACCAGTTGGCCGGAGGTTCGAATCCTTCCGGGCGCACCATCTGCTTCCTCGTCATCCGTGACCCCCTGATGACCTCTCGTCCATTGCGTGCAGCCTTGGTCGACGGGATGCATGCCAGCACTTGACGGTTTCGTAGACAACAACGGTCGCGCAGGTCACTGCATTCCAAAGAACTACTTCTTCGATGGGCAGTCCTCCCCAGGCAGCGATGCGTATGCCCAACATCTGTGAATCGGCAAAATTCCACCAGCCGTACGGTATGGCCAGCGTGACCTCCCACAACAGGCTGACGAGCAGAATAAAAAACGCCGTGAAGCTGAAGGCCCTCCAGTTGATGACCGGACGCACTGTTGGCAGAAGTGCCGATGGGGGAACCAGGGCGATCAGCACAAGAAAGATGAAGTAGCCGGGAAATCCGTCAGGGAAATTTGAAAAATACTTCTTGTAGACGATGGCCCCGGTGACGAGCGCCACAGCGAGGAAAATTGACTCGTAATGCGGACGGAAGAGCCTCTTCACCTCGGATCTCTGAACGGCCTCATTTCCAGTACTGTAAGCATCCAGCCAATACTCATCGAACCAGATGTAGAGGAGGAGCGTACAAAGAAAGCCCGTCAGATAAAAAACGTATTCTTCCACAGGAATGGGGGTACCAAGGGCAGGCGCCAGGACGCCCAGTGTCGCGGCACGATTGGGAAAGGTAAAAAAGTACCTGGCAAAGAAGAAATCCAACCCTGCACCGAGCGGAAAGAGCAGGCCGATAGTCCACCAGAAGCTCTTGCGTGAAATCTTTATCCCTTCCTTCGGGATAAACCAGAAACCAATGACAAGAATAGGAAAAATAAAAAGCAGCAAGCTAACCGTGTAACCATACGGAGAGGAAACGGGATTCGTTGCAGCCTTGGAATCCAGCGCTGAGGTATGGATTGTGTGAAGCGTAAGCGCTGCAGGAAGTAGCACCATCGAGATCATGGCGACAACAATCCTCGAGTTTAGGCATGGCGATCGATTCTGGCTCTTCATATGGATTTCTTCCGATCAAAGCGAAGGGGAGTAAAGCGTCCGTCCCCCGTATTCTTTCTGCAGCTCTCCCGGTCGATGAATCGAACCTCCAGGTTGAGCCATCCCCTGCGATGAATGTCTGTCCTGTTTCTTTGGTAAAGACAAGTTCAGGCTCCTGTTATTCCGGTCTTCAGATCGATTTCACCGAGAGGAAAGTATGGCCAGTCCCCTTCGAACTGGAGAAGATAGCCTGTAATCGGGGATTGCGGAAGCGCAATTGACGACCAATCTAGTCCGCAATAGAATCGAGATACTGCGACGACGCAAGATTGCTCGTGAAAGCGTGAAAAAACAGGATGTTGCAAGCATTTATCGTCACGCTGCGCGAGGGTGTAGAAGCGGCGCTCATTATTGGAATTGTTTTTGCCTACCTGAACAAAATTGGCCGTAGTGAGTTGAAAAAGACCGTCTTCTGGGGACTTGGGACGGCGGTTCTGGCTTCGATTCTGACTGCGGTGGTCATCGCCAAGCTGGAAGTGAACACCGACATCTTCGAAGGCTGGGTGATGCTGATCGCAGCGTTCTTCGTCGTCAGCATGATCTGGGTGATGCACAAGGCGGCGAAGGGTCTGAAGGGTGAGATCGAAGGCAAGATTTCGAAGCTTGCTGCAAGTCCTTCGGCAAAGCTGGGTCTGTTCTTCTTCGTTTTTCTGATGGTGCTGCGCGAGGGCGTTGAGACGGTGCTGATCCTCGCGGCCGTTTCGCTGAACTCCTCCGAGTTGATGAGCTTCATGGGAACGCTGCTCGGCCTCGCCGTGAGTGTGGTCTTTGGCGTAATGTTCGCGCGCGGAAGCCTGCGCGTGAATCTGGGTCGATTCTTCAAAGTGACGACGGTCATTCTTTACTTTGTCGCGTTTCAGTTGATCGTCTCCGGTCTGCACGAGTTAAGTGAGAACGGTGTTCTTCCCTCGAACAAAGCAGAGATGCAGCTGATCGGACCGATTGTCCGCAACGATCTCTTCTTCTTCATCACCATGCTGGCGCTGGCCGGAATCATGATGCTGATGGAGTATAAGCGGCGGAATGGCGTGACGATTGATGCAACAGCGACTGCTGCGGATCGACGCAAGGCAGAGTGGACTGCACGGCGCGAGCGGATGTGGATGACGGCAGTCTGCGCGGCGAGCTTTCTTTTTATTTTTATTACGACCGCAGAGTTCATCTACGCAAAGAGCACGACTTCCCTTTCTCCCGCAAAAGCCGTTGTGCTGACGGGAAGCCAGGTGGCTGTACCTCTTGCCGAAGTGAACGACGACCAGCTACACCGCTACTCGGTCGTGGTGGATACGGACTCCGGAGCGAAGACGGTGCGTTTTTTGCTCTATCGCAAGCCGAACGGAAATGTGGTCTCCGTGGCCGATGCCTGCCAGATCTGCGGGCCGGTCGGCTTCTACATTGGGCCGCAGGGGATTACGTGCAAGATGTGCGCCTCTCCCCTGGTGCCACAGTCGATGGGACAGGCGGGCGGATGTAACCCTGTGCCGCTGAAGAGTTCGCAGGCGGGCGGAGAAGTGATGATCGCGGGCAGCGATCTAAAGACGCTCGCGGCCCGGTTCGGAGCCTAGCGAATGTTTGTCCGTCTTCTGTGGGAGAGTTTTCGGCGGCAGAAGCGGCGCAAGGCGCTGGCGGGCGTGGCGATCCTGATGGGCGTCACCGTGGTGACGTCGATGCTGGCGCTGGCGACCTCCATCGGCGACCGCATTCATAAAGAGCTTGAAAGCTACGGCGCAAATATTGTGGTGACGCCGTTGGCCGAGACGCTGCAGGTCAACATCGGTGGAGTAAGCGTAAAACCGACGACGGGTGGAGTCGGTTTGCGTGAGAGCGATTTAGCCAAGCTGAAGACGATCTTCTGGGCGAACAATATAAACGGCCTTTCGCCGGAACTTCCGCTTTCGCTGCATGTAGGAGAGACGACCGTGCCCGCAGTGGGAATGTGGTTCGCTCCAAAGAACGGCAAGGCTGCTGCGGTGGCGATGCACCCGTGGTGGAAGCTGAACGGCGCGTGGCCTGCCAAGGATGATGAAGTTGTCGTGGGGTCTTCGCTGGCTGCGAAGCTTGGTTTGAAGACTGGATCGACGGTAGGCGCGATGCGCGTCGTCGGTATGGTCACGACAGGCGATGAGACGGACGGCCAGGTCTTGATGCCGCTCTCTGCGGCGCAGGCGCTCGCTGGAACACCGGGTGCCGTCGGGCGCGTTCTGGTGGGTGCGCGTACGCGTCCGGAAGATGCGTTTGCGCGCGAGAATCCGGATACGCTTTCGCCCAAGAAGAAAGAGCTCTGGTACTGCAGGCCGTATGCGAATTCGATTGCGTACCAGATCGCCGAAGCGATCCCAGGAGCGCGCGCGGAACAGATCCGCAAGGTGGAGCAGAGCCAGGGGCAGGTACTGCGACGGATCTCTGGATTGATGTGGTTAATCGGTCTGGGCGCTCTGATTGCGGCGGGGTTTGCGGTATCCGCTGCGATGGCGACGGCAGTGCTCGAACGGCGCGGCGAGATCGGCTTAATGCGTTCGCTCGGAGCCAGTCGGGGACGGATTGCGGCCTTGTTTTATACGGAGAGCGCATTGCTGGCGACGATCGGAGGATGCTTTGGCTTCCTGCTGGGATCGTTGCTGGCGGCGTGGATGGGGCGGCGCATCTTTGAAGATGCGGCTGGTGGGTTGCTGGTCAACCTGGCACTCCTGCCCGCTGTCGTCGGAGTGGCGGTGCTGGTGGCGTTTGCGGGAAGCACACCTTCGATACGGTCTGCGCTGCGGATGGATCCTTCGGCGACGTTGCGGGCAGGGGCCTGATGCAGGGTTCCGTTTCTTCTCGACGTTCGATGCAGGCGATCTCCATGCGCGGTTTGTTGCTGCGCTCGCTGAAGCATAAGCCTGGGAGAATCGCGGCGGCTGTGCTGGGGCTGACCGTCTCTGCTGCCATTGCCACGGCGATGCTGACGCTCTCGCTCGACATCACCGAAAAGCTGCACCACGAGTTCCGCAGCTTCGGCGCGAACGTGGTGGTAACGACTGCGGACAAGACTGCGTTTCCAGAGGATGCTCTAGTCAAGATCCAGAGTGCTGGAGGAAGCGATGCGGTAGCTGCTCCATTTGCCTATGCCGTGATGAAGACCGACCGTGGTACGGATGTTGTCGTGGCGGGAACGGACTTCGGTGCGGTAAAGAAGCTGGACTCCTGGTGGCAGCTAACTGCGTGGCCCACAGCGCAGAACGATTCCCTGTTGGGCGAGAAAGCCTCGCAGTTTATCCGGAATCAGAGTGATGTGAAGCTGAGTTATGACGGACGCACGTTGTTGCTGCATAGCATCGGACAGCTGAGGACCGGTGGCGAGGAAGAGAGTCGCATCTATGTCTCGCTGCCCACGCTTGAGAGTTTTGCGCACGTTGCGCCGAGCGTGATCGAGGTACGCGTCGGCGGAGACGCAGCTGCGGTTGAGGCGGCGGCGGCACGGATGCGTGAGAGTCTGCCCGGGCTGACCGTTACACCGGTGCGGCAGCTTGTGGATTCAGAGAGCCGCATCGTGGGCCGCATGCGTGCGCTTCTGCTGGCCTCCGTGGTGCTCATTGCTTTGACGGTAGGTGTTGCGGTCCTCGCAACCATGTCGTCTTCCGTGCTGGAACGACGCCGCGACTTTGCGCTGATGCATGCGCTGGGAAGCCGACGGAACCAGATCCTGCTGTTGTTCGTCGCTGAGGCCATGGCCATCGCCTTTGTGGGCGTGGTTGCGGGATATCTACTGGGGTCGCTGGCGGCGTGGGGCATTGGCGAGTTGAACTTTCATACGGCCACCTTGCCGCGCGCGAGTGTGCTGCCTGTGGTGTTCGTGATGAACCTGCTGATTGCGTTTGTGGCCGCGATGCTTCCTGCGCGAGCGTTGCGCGCGCTCCAACCTGCTGCCCTGCTGCGTGGTGAGTGAGAGAATGGAAGCAGTGATGAAGGAAAACGCACAGAGTTCCGCTGGAGTCATCTCGCTGTCGAAGGTGAGTCGCGAGTATCGCGGGCAGGCCGGTGTGGTGCGGGCTTTGGATGATGCAACCTTCTCTATCGCAGCGGGAGAGTGGGTTGCCATTACCGGACCATCCGGCTCTGGAAAATCCACCCTGGTGAATCTGCTGGGATGTCTCGACCGGCCAACCAGTGGAACGCTACTGATCGATGGCGAAGATGTGCAGACGATGGCCCCTTCGGCTCTCGATCGATTCCGCGCGGACAAGATCGGGTTTGTCTTTCAGCAGTTTCACCTGATCCCCTACTTGTCGGCTCTGGAAAATGTGATGCTGGCGCAGTATTTTCACTCGATCACGAATCGCGATGAAGCGCTGGATTCTTTGGCGAAAGTCGGCCTGGCGGATCGTGCGGAGCATCTGCCAAGTGAACTCTCGGGTGGAGAACAGCAGAGAGTTTGTATCGCGCGCGCGCTGATCAATGAACCGCCGATTCTGCTGGCGGACGAACCCACTGGGAACCTCGACGCGGCGAATCAGGAGATTGTGGCCCAGTTGCTGCGCGATCTCCATCGCGCTGGACATACGATTGTAATGGTGACGCACGATCCCGCCATGGCAGGACTGGCGCAGAGGAAGATTGCCCTTAGTCATGGCAAGGTCTTCTGCAGTCCCTCTACGCCACTCATTACTCTGCGGTAGCTGCGTCTTAGACAGCAACGCGTTTTGGAAGAACCCAGCCCGGACGGATGAAGTGGCAGGTGTATCCATGGGGGATACGCTCCAGGTAATCCTGGTGCTCTGGCTCGGCTTCCCAGAATGCGCCCGCTGGAACGACCTCGGTCACAACTTTTCCGGGCCACAAGTCCGAGGCATTGACGTCAGCAATCGTCTCTTCCGCAACCGCCTTCTGTTCGTCGGTCGTGTAGAAGATCGCCGAACGGTAGCTTGAGCCAACGTCGTTTCCCTGCCGATCCACCGTTGTCGGGTCGTGGATCTGGAAGAAGAACTCCAGAAGCTTGCGGTAGGTGATCTGCTGCGGATCGAAGACGATCTCAATCGCTTCGGCATGTCCTTCATGGTGCCGGTACGTCGCGTTTGCAACCTCTCCGCCGGTGTATCCCACCCGCGTGGAGATTACGCCCGGAAGGCGGCGCAACAAATCCTGCATTCCCCAGAAGCAGCCACCCGCAAGCACTGCACGTTCAGTCGATGTCGCCATGTCGTTACTCCTGTTCCTTCTTCTCAAACAGTTTGAGATAGTCGCCGTAGCCTTCGCTCTCCAGTTCGTCGAGAGGGATGAAGCGCAGCGAAGCGGAGTTGATGCAGTAGCGTAAGCCGCCTGCTTCTTTCGGGCCGTCGTCGAAGACATGGCCAAGGTGGCTATCGCCATGGAGGGAACGGACCTCCGTCCGGCTCATGCCGTGGCTGCTGTCGACGAGTTCGTCCACGTTTTCCGGCTCCACAGGCTTTGTGAAGCTGGGCCAACCGCAGCTGCTATCGAACTTGTCCAGCGACGAAAAAAGCGGCTCCCCTGAGACGATGTCGACATACAGTCCAGGCTCGTCATGATCCCAGTAAGCATTCTGAAAAGGGCGCTCGGTCCCGCTTTTCTGCGTGACCTGGAACTGCTCGGGGGATAGGCGAGAGATCGCCTCTTCGCTCTTCGTGTAATTCGGCATCGACGCACCTCACCAGCTAAATCTTCAACACGAGTTTACAGCCCGCGTTGGTTGAAGATTGGACTGGCGTCTGGCTAAATCGATTCACCGGCGCAATCGAGCAACTCCTAGGCTCTGCTTCCCGAAGCCTTTTGGAAGTGCACTTCGATCTCCTCGAGCGTCTTGCCCTTCGTCTCTGGGAGAAAGAACGCTGCAATCACAAAGTAGAGGACGGTGCAGAGTGCCCAGAAGGCGAACATCGCGAAGTATCCGTAGCGACCGATGACGGGCAGAAAGACGCCCGCGATCAGTGTGGATGCCCCCTGGTTCAGCAAAAGCGCAATCCCCATGCCTGCGGAACGGATGCGTGTCGGCATGAGTTCGGAGAGCGTAAGCCAGACCACAACGCCCGGACCGACCGAGTAAAACGCGATAAAGAACGCAACGCAGGTTGTGATCCACCAACCCATCTTTTCCGTGGGGAGAACACCGAAGGAGGCACGCTCGATGGTGAGTTGGGAGCCAGGCTTTTCCGGCACAATCTTAAGGACAGGGTCGGGGTCGGTGGTCAGGGCGGTCGCAATGTGGTCGCCATCTCCGTAGGTGTAGAGCACGGTAAGCGAAGCTGCCTTTCCATCCGTAGATGCCATGGCGCTCAAGGGGAGCGTGAGATGGTCGCCGGTTCTGGCGGCTTCCACTTGCTGCATGACGTCGGTGCGGTTTGCTTCAAATCCATGGAAGAGGAATGCCGCCACAGTAAGCGAAAGAACGATGCCGCCCGTACCCAGTGTGAGCAGAAATTTGCGGCCGCGTCGGTCGATCAGGGCGATGGCGACGATCGTCATGAGGCAGTTGAGAACTTTGACCGCAAGATCGCCTTCCGTGGCGTGCTGGGCTGTCATGCCTGCCTGCTTCAAAATAACCACGAGGTAAGCGAGAACGGAGTTGATTCCAGTGGCCTGGTTGAGGCCAAGAATCATGCAGGCAAGAACAAAAGGGATGACGTACTTCCTCTGCAACAGCGTTCCGACCGCACCGACGGCAGCATCGGCTGCTTTATTCTCCGCACTCAGCTCTTCCATCTCGCGCATCTGCCGCTGCGCCGCGTCTTCGAAGTTGGCGCGGCGTAGCGAGGTCATAGCCTCGTCGCGACGTCCCTTGCGAAAGAGCCAGCGCGGCGTTTCACTCAGAAAAAACGTCCCGAGAAAGAACGCGATGCCCGGATAGATCACGGACAAAAACATACCGCGCCAAGCATGGTCCTGCGCGGCGTGGATGAGGACGGCATTGCCGTTAGCCGCAGCTATGGCTGCTTCCGCAGTGCGCGTGTAGTAGAGGCCGGTGACCGCCGCGACGACGATGCCGACTGTCAGCATGAACTGGAAGATGGCCGAGCCCTTGCCTCTTTCATCCGCGCTGAGGCACTCAGCAAGATAGAGAGGTACGACGACCGCGATCACGCCGCCGCTGATGCCCTGCAGAAGACGCCCCATCAGAAGAGGCACAAAACCCTGTGAGATGACAATGATGCCCACGCTCGCGACGAAGAGCAGGCCGCTGACGATCATCATCTTCTTGCGTCCAACCCAGTCCGCAAGGAACCCTGCGATGAGCGAAGAGACCATGCTCCCGCCGAGGACTGCCGCTACGATAGTAGAGGTCTGTCCGACGGAGAGGTTCACCGTCTTTCCCAGATAAAGAAGGGCCGCAGCGATAATGCCCACATCGATGCCGTACAGAAGTCCACCCAGGCCAGCAACCGCGATGAGGTAGCGGTTGTACAAAACAGGATTCAATTTACTCGGCAATCTAGGAGGCCTCGGGCTTGGATTCTACTTAGAGCAGTGCGGGACAAGATTAACGAAGGTGCGGCATAAGCTTGAGAGCATTCTCTCGATAGATCTTACGCAGGACATCGTCCGGCAGGAAGATCCCGTAGATATTCCATCTTCCTTGCCGTGATGCGTGCGATGGGTATTCGAAGTACTCATCCGCCGTTTCGAGAAAACGGAAGTACAGTCGATACATCTCAGTATCTGGCAGAAGGTCGGTCCCAAAGAGGATCCGATCACAATATTTCAGGAAAAAGGCCCGAGCGCTATAGGGCTGGCGACCCAGTTCAGGCGTTCGCGCGCTGATATCGATCTGGAGATTCGGAAGCCGGTCGAGTTGCTGCGCGAGGTATTCGAGATCTTCCCCACTCTCCGCACAGTGCGCGCCAACAAAGGTAGTCGCAGGATGGCGCTCGATGACCCGGTTCCTCTGCTCCAACAACTCCCGTTTTGACACAGGCGAAGTCGAGAAGCCCCAATCGGGATGCGCTGCCAGTTCTTCGTATCGCTCGTTGTAGGGATCGATCGGCTCAAAGAAGGCGCTGGGATCGGCGGTATGGAACATGACGGGGAGGCCGAGAGTTCCGCACGCCTCAAAGATGGGCGCGAAACGATCGTCATCAATCCGGATGAGCCTGTTCTCCGGGTCACGGAGCGTCAGACCGAAGTCTTTCCAGAACTTGATGCCGAAGGCGCCGTGATCGATCATTCGGTGCAGGCGGTCGAGGGTGACCTTCACAAAGTCCGAGCCTTCGACCCCGCTCCAGTCCATCCAGCCGATGCTGGAGAAGCGGTCCGGCGCGGCGGTGTGAAAACGGTCCATGATGTCGAGCGCCTTCTGGCCGACCTGCATGGTGATGTTGACCACGTGCTCCACGCCGCACTGATCCATAATGGACAGCACTTCCCTGGGGTCGGTGGAGTCGAGATGATTGTGATAATCGATGACCGGGAACTTGCCGCGCTCGATGGTGTGTATAGGCGTCTGCAGCGAAGAGCGCGGATGGAAGTCACTGAGCCGGAGGTCCACTTCTGCCGTCGCGCTGACCATATCCACAAATTTGTCTTTGTCCATCGCTTCCATCTGTACCGTCCTCCCCGGGCCATGCTATAAGCAACTGTGTATCTTTTTGTTTCGTTTGCTTTGTTTACGCGATAATTGTACTGCATGCCCGGAAGAGGCTTCGGCCTTCTCATCGTTCAATGGATGCGGCGAAAGGTGAAGTCCAATGTCCAATTTACTGCAGAGCCTGCTCGCCAATCGAAAGACACGGAACAGCGCGCGAGGCATTTACTCCGTATGTTCCGCGCACCCGTGGGTGATCCGCGCTGCCATTCAACAGGCTCTCTCCGACGAAAGTCCATTGCTCATTGAAGCGACGTCGAATCAGGTCAACCAGCACGGGGGATACACCGGTATGCGTCCCGCGGACTTTCGCCGGATGGTGGTTGCGATTGCTGAAGAGGAAGGCCTCTCTGTGGATCGAATCATCTTTGGTGGAGATCACCTCGGCCCCAATGCCTGGCAAAAGCGTACAGCGGAAGAGGCCATGGCGCTCGCAAAAGAGATGATGGCAGAGTATGCCGCTGCTGGTTTCACAAAGCTGCATCTTGACGCGAGCATGGCGTGTGCAGGAGAGACAGCACCCCTCGCCGATGAGTTAGTTGCGGAACGTGCCGCTCAGCTATGCCACGCGGCTGAGGCGGCCGTATCCGGGGAAAAGCCCGTTTACGTCATCGGGACAGAGGTGCCGATTCCGGGCGGCGCAACAGAGGCTCTTACGGAGCTTGCAGTAACGACGCGGATGGCGGCCGAGATGACGCTTCGGATTCACCGCGAGATCTTTGCACTTCGGGGTTTGGAGGATGCCTGGCCCCGCGTGGTGGGTCTGGTCGTGCAGCCAGGGGTTGAGTTCAATCACGACAGTGTTGTGGACTATGTGCCGTCCAAGGCGGAAGAGTTGAAGTCGCTTCTTGATTCAGAAGACGGCCTTGTCTTCGAAGCGCACTCCACGGATTATCAGAAGCCCGCAGCCTATCGCGATCTTGTGGCCGATGGATTTGCCATTCTGAAGGTAGGACCGGCGCTAACGTTTGCCATGCGCGAAGCTCTGTTTGCTCTGGCAGCAATCGAAGACGAACTTGTTGCACCGGAGCATCGCTCTTCATTACGCTCCGTGGTAGAGGAAGCGATGCTCTCCGATCCGAAAGATTGGGTAAGCCATTATCACGGCGGCCCGGAAGAGCAGCGACTCCTGCGCCGGTACAGCTATAGCGACCGCATCCGCTATTACTGGGGACATGCCGCAGTGCAGAAGGCGACCGACCTGTTGATATCGAATCTGACTCCTCTCTCGATCCCGGAGACGCTTTTGAGTGCGCAGATGCCAGAACAGTACAGGGCAGTCCGCGCGGGAAAGCTTTCGAAGAAGCCGGTCGATCTTGTCCTCTATGGCATCCGGGAAGCGCTCAAGCCTTACGCTGCAGCTTGTTTCCCCACCTCCGAATAGAGGGAGTCATTTGATAAGGTCAACCAACACTACTTCCGGCTGAAGTTATTTTTCATATCTTTATATTTCGTTATGGATGCTATGATAAATCAATAGAAACAAGCTGCAGGGGGCACCCAATCAAGGGAATGGGGCCGTTTTGCTGCGTTGAATCTTGAAGGATCAGGTGCAAGATGCGTAAGGACGTAAAAACAGTTTCGGAGATTTATGCTCAGCCTAAGGTCTGGCAAGACTGCCTGGACATGTTGGAGAACTTCGACCTCACGTCGCTGATCCGGAGCAAGGATCCTCGCCAGACCGAATGGGTCTTCGTGGGTTGCGGCACCAGCTACTATCTTGCGCAGGCCGCAGCGGCAAGTTTCACCACATTACTCGGCGTCAAGACCCGCGCCGTACCTGCCTCTGAGATTCTGCTCTTTCCCTCTCTCGTTTTTCCGGATGATGCCGCAGGATATTTCCCCGTTCTGATCTCGCGTTCAGGACACACCTCTGAAGTGCTGCACGTAGCTGAGTATCTTCAGAGCCGCTCTACGGAGTTCCTTGCCGTTACGTGCGATGGACGCGAGCTCGAACTTCTCAGCCCCCGTACACTCAAGCTGCCTGTGCTGGAAGAAAGCACGGTGATGACCTCTTCGTTTACGTCGATGCTCATGGCACTTCAGTATCTGGCTGCCTCTATCGCAGGCGACGATGCGTTCCTCTTCGCCCTGCGCACGCTGCCGAAGCATACAGAGCGCCTGCTGAGGGAATATGGACCGCAGGTAGAGAAGTTCGCCAAACAAGACTTCGAGGATTTTGCTTTCCTCGGCCAGGGAGCGCTCTACGCGATCGCCTCCGAGACTGCGCTAAAGGTCATGGAGTCATCTTCGAGCTATGCGCAGTTCTTCCATACGCTCGAGTTTCGCCACGGCCCGAAGTCCATCGTGGACGGTCGCGCCATGGTGGGCGGACTCATCTCCGAGTCAGGCTACGAGAGCGAGATCTCCGTTCTGGTGGAGATGAAAGAACTTGGCGGAACGATCTTCGCCGTGGCCAACTCTGCTTCGGATACGCTGCGCAAGACAGCAGATCTGCTCATCGAACTCAGTCTTCCAGTCCCGGAACTCGCGCGCATCATCGTCTATGTTGTATGGGGCCAGCTGCTCGGCAGCTATCGCGGTTTGGAGAAAGGTCTCGATCCGGACAACCCAAGAAATCTGAACCGCGTAGTCACCATTTGAAGGCCTGTCGATGAGCATGTTCGATGTCACGATTGCGGGAGAGATGAATCTCGATCTGATTCTCTATGGCCTTGCGGAACAGATGCCTGTGGATCGGGAGCTACTCGCGAACGACTTCAGGTTGACGCTCGGAAGCTCGTCTGCAATTCTTGCGCACAATCTGTCGATGTTGGGTCTCAGAGTCGGATTCATCACGCGCGTCGGAAGCGATCCGCTGGGCGAGATTGCACTCGAACGGTTGCGTGCGGCGGGCGTGGATGTCTCGCGTACAACCTTCGCTGCAGGCTCGCAGACCGGAGTGACCATCCTCCTGCATCATGGTGCAACCCGGCATATCCTCACCTATCTCGGAACGATGGCAGAGATGACGGTGGACGATATCGATTCCAACTTCGTCGCAGACAGTCGTCACTTTCATGTCTCTTCCCTGTTTCTGCAGAAGGGCTTGCAGCCCGGCCTGCCTGCACTCTGTCGCGAGCTCTCGCGTAAAGGCCTGACCATCTCACTCGACACGAATGACGATCCAGAGGACCAATGGGGCGTTCCTCTGGACGAGATGTTGGACTGCGTCGATGTGCTTCTTCCCAACGAAGACGAAGCCAGACGTATGGCCCGAACCGACGATCTCGACGAGGCCATCGCGCGTCTGGCGAAGCGCGTGAGCGTAGTGGCGGTGAAGTGCGGTCAGCGGGGTTCGATCGTGCAGACCGGTGAGCAACGCTGGGCCGTTCCGCCGCCGCGCGTTGTGCCCGTCGATACCATCGGTGCCGGGGACAGCTTCAACGCTGGCTTTCTCAAAGGGTATCTGGCGAAGAAGCCCCTGCCGGAGTGTGCCGCAATGGGGAACCTCACGGCTGCGTTTTCAACGCTTCGGCCGGGCGGCACGGAAGCCTATCGTGATGCAGAACTCTTGCAGAGCTTCTTCGCTGCACACAGCGAGACGGCCGTTCTCGGCTAAGCCACAGTTCAGACCAGAATCAATTCAATGCCGCCATTGCGCAGCGTCTGCGCATCTTCAGCGGAGATGCGGGAATCCGTAATCACGGTGTGAATTGAGGATGGTGGAACGATCAGAGCAAAGCTGCGGTGAGTAAACTTTGTGGAATCGCACACCGCAACAATCTTCCGTGCCGCCTTCACCATGGCGCGATTCACACGCGATTCCAGAACGTTCGGTGTAGTGACACCGATGCGCGGATCGAAACCATCCACACCTAGAAATAAGATGTCGGCATTGATCTCCCGGAGCACATCCTCGGCCTGGGGACCGACGAGAGAGAACGAATTTTTGCGTAACATGCCGCCGGTCAGTATCACGTCAAAGTTTGTGTGGGTCAGTTCAGCCGCGATGTTGACAGCGTTCGTTACCACCGTCAGTTTGGAAAAACCTCTCAGCGCGCGCGCGATGGCTGTGGTGGTGGTGCCGGAGTCCAGAAGAACGCACTGCCCCTCTTCCACCAGCTTCACCGCAGCAGATGCGATCCTCTGCTTTTGTTGAAGCTGATGCTGCTCTTTTTCCTGCAGTGAAGGATCGAGCAAAGATCCCACCTGCGGCGCCAGCGCTCCACCATGTGTGCGTTGCACCAGTCCTCTGGCTTCCAGATGATCCAGATCCTTTCGGATGGTGATGCGGGAGATATTCAGCTCTTCGGCAATCTCTGAGACCAGTACACGCCCTTCCCGCTGGATCGTGGCAAGAACATGTTGCCGCCTTTCCTCGATAAGCATGGGATTGGCGGCGCCTTGCACCTTCGTATTGATTTTCTTCATACGGTTGACTTCATCATACTGTGGCACGGGAGATCACTCTTCCCGCATGAGCTCGGATGGATCGACGGCGAGTGCCCGCCGAGCCGGAACGGCGGAGGCGACGACCCCAAGCAGAGCCATGGTGAATACGACTCCACCCACGACCGCCGGGTTTCTGGGATTCGCCTGATACACGATCTGTCCCAGGAGACGGCTCGCGGAAATGCCCGCAAGCAGACCCAGTACCGATCCCACGCCGAGAAGCACCATGGGACGTCCCACTGCGGCGTTCATCACCTGCGTCTTACGCGCGCCTAATGCCATACGAATTCCAAACTCTTTCTTTCGACGGCTCACGTTGTACGCCGCCATGCCGAAGATGCCCGTTACCGCCAGCATCGCTGCCAGAAGTCCCATGACACCGAGTGCAACGGTGGCCGCACGTGCAGGGAGCAACTCGCCTGCAAGCTGATCGGGCCAGCTCAACACCTTGATGGGCACATTGGGCGCGATGCTGCTCAGCCTCTGTTCCAGCGCTGCCGTCATCTCTTTCGGCGTACGCTGTGAACGCACCACAAAGATCATCTCGCCTCCGTCGCTCTGCGACTGCGGTAGATAGACAACCGGCTGCGGAGATTCGGTCAAGTCGTGATACTTGCCGTCCTCCGCCACGCCTACGACCTCTGTCAGTTGGCCTTTCAGAAGAAAGCGTTGTCCGATGGCTGGTGTTCTGTCCCACATCTTCCGCGCGAAAGTCTCATTCACAATGGCCACATGGGGCGTATCCGTCGTATCGTGCCACGAAACATCCCGTCCACGGAGCAGGCGTGTGCCAGCAGTGTCGAGGTATCCGGGCGACATCGAAAACACGTACGGTGCCAGTGCGGAGTTCTTCAGTTTGAACTCTGTTGTACCCGGCCGAAAGATCGGGACACCATGCAGACCGCCCGTCATGGGCGTCTGGTTGATCATGCCGACGGCTGTGACACCCGGGATGTTTCGCGCGGCCTCAAGGACCGCCTTCTCTTTTTCAAGCGTGGCATTCTGGATCGACGCGCTCTCGGGCACCGTATTGTCTCCCTGTTCCGTAGAGCTGAGATCCATGTAGGCGAGCATTGCACCCTCTGGGTGTATTCCCAGCGGAGTATGCAGAGCCTGGATCATTCCACGTATTGCGACCAATGAAGCCGTTACCAGCAGTGTGCAGATTGCAATCTGTATACCCAGCAAAAGGTCTCGCAAGGTAAATCGATGCAGCTTCTTCGACTCCGCCTGTCCGCCCTTCATCGCCTGCATCGGACTGCTCTGCCACGCCTGCCGCGCTGGCGCTAGGCCAAAGAGCAGCGCGCTTCCAAGGGTCAACGCAAGCCCTACAAGATAGACACGTAGATCGAGACTGACGGTCATACTGCCTGCGAAGACAGAGGAGCGATTCAGCACGCCCAGCAGCAGGTACGCGCTCGCAAGGCCTGCCGCTCCGCCCAGCAGCGAGACTACGAGTGCCTCGGTGAGGAGCTGTCGCACCAGCCTCCGCCGGCTCGATCCAAGGGCCACACGAAGCGCTAGTTCGCGGCTGCGATCCGCTGCACGCGCCGCAAACAGCGTGGCAAGATTGGCGCACGCTGCCGCCAGCACCAGAAGCGCGAGTAAGCTGACGCTGTACAGAAATCCGCGAATCACATCGCCCTCATCTCCGATGAGTCCCGGATGGATCAGACGCAGCGGCTGTCCGTCGTCGGTCTCTGGGTACTCCTTCGCCAACTCGGCCGTGATCGCATTCAGATTTTCTGTCGCCTGCTGCGGAGTCACGCCGGGCTTCAGTCGGCCAAGGACCGTTACGTTGATGTAGGTCCGATTATGCAGGTAATCATAGTTTTCCATTTGCTGCTCGTTCATCATGGGGATCCAGTAGTCAGGCCAACGGAACTTTTCCGTGCCATGGAACTGAGCTGATGCGATGCCAATCACCGTAAACGGATGCTTGTCGAGTTCCACGGTCATTCCGACCACGCCAGGATCCGCATGAAACGTGCTTCTCCATAGCGCGTTGCTCAAGACGACATAGGGGGCCGAGTTGGGACCATGTTCGTCCGCCTCATGGAAGAATCTGCCCACCTCCGGATGCACTCCCAGCACGTCGAAATAGTTGCCGGTCACCTCATAGCCGGAGATCTTCCTCACGGCGTTATGCCAGATCAATCTGGCATTGGAATAGCCATTCATCCCGGCCATTCCGCTGAAGGTCGTGTTGCGCCGCTGAAGATCCTCGAAGGTGGGGTAAGAAGTGGTCAGTAACCTTCCAACCATCCACTGCTGATGGCGAACCTGATACAGGCTTTGCGGGTCTCTTACCTCCAGCGGATGCAGTAAGACTTCATTCAGGACACCGAAGACGACGACGTTTGCGCCGATCCCCAGCATCAGCGTGGCCAAAGCGACGATCATAAAGGTAGGAGACTTCCGAAGTACGCGAAAGGCATAGCGAACATCCAGCAGAAGACTCTCCAGAAAGGGCAACGCTTCTTCCGCGCGATAATTTTCTCGGACCGTCTCCATGGCACCGAACTTTAGGCGGGCCTGCCTATAAGCTTCCTCGGGAGTCATACCAGAGCGCAGGTAGTCTTCTGTCTGGCTGGCCAGATGAGACTCCATCTCTTCTCTCAGGCGCTCGTCGCCGCGGCGTCGCGTTGTGAAGTTAAGAAGGCGTGTAAAGAACCGATGAAGAGATCTCATCCCAGATCCTCTGCCTTCGCTTCCAGAAAGCGCGCGATAATGGCCGCGGTCTGCTCCCAATCGCGCTTTTCGTCCGCCAATAACTTGCGTCCCGCACGGGTGAGGCTATAGAAGCGTGCACGGCGGTTGCTCTCCGAAGGGCCCCACTCCGAAGCGATCGCACCCTCCTGCTCCAACCTGAGCAGGAGGGGATAGAGCGTCCCCTGGTTGACCGCAAGTAAGTCTCCACTGATCTGCTCGATGCGTCGAGCGATGCCATACCCGTGCAGCGGTCCCAGCACATCGAGGGTCTTCAGAACCATCAGGGCCAAGGTTCCCTGCTGAACATCTTTCTTCTGTCGCATGCCGATTCATCCTGTGGGCGCTTCTTTTGGTTACCAACAGGAGAATGTCACAGCTTTATTGGGAAAGCAACAGGGAAATGCGCTTAAGAAAAAAGCAGATTCCTCCGCTTCGCTGCGGAATGACAAAGTTAGTAGACGTGCTTTAGCGCTGGCCCCATTTAAGCTTCGAGCGAAGGACGCTGAAGAGGCCGTGTTCGCCGAGACGGATCATTCGCACGCTGTACTGTGAGCGTCGACACCGAAGTGCGTCGTTGAGTTGGAGCTCCACTGCCTCCTGCCCGTCGACGGTGAGGAAGGTCTGGTCGGCGATACCTTCCACGGCGACGTAAATTTCCGCGTCTCCGGGAACGACGATGGGGCGGATCGTGAGCAGGTGGGGACAGATCGGTGTGACGATAAGGGCATTCACACTCGCCATCACGATTGGACCGGCAGCGGCGAGGTTGTAGGCGGTGGATCCGGTAGGTGTGGAGACGATGATGCCGTCGGCGCGGAACTGGGCGACGAGTTGCTCGTCGAGCCGAACGGTATAGTCGCCCATGCGGGCGATGGCGCCCTTGGACATGACGACGTCGTTGAGGGCATCCCACTGCTGAAAGATCTTGCCGCCGCGCCAGAGTTCGGCGTGCATCATGGCGCGTCCGTCGATGCTGCACTGCCCGTTGATCCAACCGTTGAGCGTGATGTAAAGCTCAGAGAGAGGGACTTCCGTAAGGAAACCAAGCGAGCCGAGGTTCACACTGAGAATAGGAACGTCGTAGCGGGCGAAAGCACGCGCGGCGCTGAGAAGCGTTCCATCTCCACCGAGGACGATGACCAGCTCCGGATTTTGCGCAGGCATGGTGGCACGGTCGCAGCAGTTATGCATACCCAGGTACGCGCCACTCGTAGGATCCAGGATGGCCTCGTAGTTACGCTCGCGGAGCCACAGCAGGAGCTCCGCCAGGAGCGTGGCAAGTTCAGGTTTCTGCGGTTTCGAGATGATGGCGACTTTAGGCATTCGAGTCTAGTGTAACTTCTTCGACTGCCGTACCGAAGCGAACGTACAGAAGGAACTCGTGATTGCCTTCCATACCGGTAATAGGGGATGCGATCACATCAGTATGCTTTGCACCGAGCTCCAGAACGGTCGCACGAACTCGTTCAATGGCGATCTGATGCGCTGCGGGGTCGCGGACGATCCCGCCTTTCCCGACGTGCTCACGTCCTGCTTCAAACTGAGGCTTTACGAGGATGACTCCGCTTCCCTTCCATGGCTGGTCGGGCGAACTGAGAGCAGCCAGGACGGGAGGAAGAATGAGGGAGGCTCCAATGAAAGAGACGTCCATCGCAAAGAAGACGGGAGGCGTTACGGCCTCGCGAAACAGAGAGGAAGGTTCCAGCTTGCGGGCGTTGGTACGTTCCATCAGTCGAACGCGTGCGTCTGCGCGCAGCTTATGGGCGATCTGGCCATATCCTGTGTCCACGGCGAGGACAGTGGCAGCGCCCTGCTGCAACAGGCAATCCGTAAATCCCCCTGTGGAGGCCCCGATGTCCACCGCAGAGATCCCGGTAACGTCGATCTTCCAATATTCCAGCGCGCGTTCCAGCTTGAGGCCGCCCCGGCTGACGTAGCGCAGGTCTTCACCCAGAAGGCGAATCGTGGACTCCTCGGCGACAGACGTGCCGGGCTTCTGAATCTTCTGTTCATTGACGAGGACACGGCCTGCGAGAATAAGTGCCTGGGCACGTTCACGGGAAGACACCAGGGCGCGGTCCACCATAAGTTTGTCGAGTCTGAGAGTAAGTGGCATGAGGCTGAGACGCAGCGAATATTCCGAGCACTCTCTTGAGGGTACACTGTGCCTATCCATTATCGAATCAACAGAACGCTGCAGAACGGAGGCATCTTATGCCGCTCACTGCTAAGAGTACATTCTGGAAAGAAAAAGTGGATGGCCGTATCATCCGAGGACGACTTCGATGCGTTCTATCTATAGGGACAACGACATGCCACCACCGGCTCCTCCGCTGGGAGCGGATCTTATCCTCCTGTCGCAGGTGCAGCGCGGCGACGAGCGCGCGATGGCGGCCTTGTACGATCGGTATTCAAAAATCATTTATTCCGTTGCTCTGCGCGTGCTCCGCGACCCGGCAGCAGCCGAGGATGTTTTACGGGAAGTTTTCATGCAGATCTGGCGTAATCCCGACAGTTTCGCAAGCGACCGTGGCAGCATGGGCGGATGGCTGGCGGTGGTGGCGCGGAACAGGGCGATTGACTTGCTCCGCAGGCGGAGGCCGCAGGATTCGGTAGATGATGTCATTCTTTCTTCAAAGTTCAATCTGGCGGAGGACTCGCAGCGCAACCTCATGATGGAAAAGGTACGTGCGTTGATCGGCACGCTCCCAATGGACCAGCGCAACACGCTGGAGATGGCCTTCTTCGACGGTCTGACACATTCCGAAATTGCGGAGACAACCGGGGATCCCCTTGGTACTGTGAAGACGCGAATACGCGCAGCGCTGATCGTGCTGAGAAAGGCTATGCAGTGATGGGAAACCGCAGAGAATTCACCTCCGATGACCTGGCGCTGTATGCCATGCAGCTTTTGGAGCCAGAGGAGATGCGCGCTGTAGAGGCCTTTCTGGTGACGTCAGCCGAGGCACGCGAAGAACTTGCACGCATTAGCGGCGATCTTGCCGCCTTTGCTCTGGGTGCCGAAGCGCACGAGCCCCCAGCCACTGCACGCCAGAGGTTACTGAAACAGATCGCCCGCGAGAAGAAAGCAGTTCCGTTTGCAGCCTTCGACACCAACGTGGAACGTCAGACAGCAGCGCCGGCACAGATCTTCCGCTCCCTGGAAAGCGATTTTCTTGAGACCGAGCAGGATCGCTCGCTCCCTGACGACGGGTTCGGTGAACCAGGACGCGGTGTGTTTAGTCTGGTCTTTCCCTGGGTGGGTTGGGCAATGGCGGCGGCCCTGGCTGTCTTTAGCTTGTCCATCTACAAGGAACGTGACAGTTTACGGGAGAAGATAGGAAACCAGGCTGTGGCGCTTTCCACCGCAAGCGAGAACACGGAGCGTGCACAATTAGTGCTCGATACGATGATTAGCCCCTCCACCCAGCGCTTTACCCTGACTAAGACCAATGTCAAGCCGCCTTCGACGGGACGAGTTCTTTATCTGGCCACGCGGGGATCGCTGGTCTTCCAGGGAAACAATCTCGATCCGCTTCCTGCAGAGAAGACGTACGAACTGTGGTTGATCCCTACCGGCGAAGGCAGTCAACCTGTTCCGGCTGGAACATTCAAGCCAGACCAGCACGGGTATGCCAGCGTGATTCTTTCCGATCTTCCCAAGGGGGTTGTCGCCAGCAAATTTGGTGTCACCATCGAGGACGAAGGCGGAGCGCAGACTCCTACGATTCCGATTGTGATGATCGGGCAATAGTTTTTTTCAACGAAAAGGGCGGGCCTCATCGAGGCCCGCCCTTTTTATTGCACTTGTTGCTTACTGGGCTGTAACTCGAACCGAAACGCCCGCCCCCTGAAGCGGGATCGTCGTGGCGATCGTATCTGTGATCGTGTTGATGATCGTAAGGTTCTGGTTGTCCGAGGCGGTGACATAGACCTTGCCGGTAGGCGTTCCGCTGGTGGATACAATCCAGTTCGGGGTTCCGCCTACGGTGATCGTCTTTGTGACTGTCAGGCTTGAAAGATCGACGACTGTAACCGTGCCATTCTTGTTGGCGACATAGGCCTTATTCTGATCCTGCAGAATCGTCACCATCACAGGGCTCACACCCACAGGAACCGTTCCAAGGATTTTGCCAAAGCCCACGGCATCGATAGGGTTCGCCGGATCGCAGTTGACATCTCCGATAGCGGTAATCGCCGAGCAGAGAGGAATGCTTACAATACTAAGCGAGCCTGCCGTTGTTCCGTCGCCAGCGTTGAGCACAACCATCTCATTGATATTGGAGGCAACATCTGCCCAGAGCGGGTTGGCTCCGACCGGGATGGTTGCTGTTGGGAGCGCAGAGGTAATATCGAGCGCGTTAGTCTGCGTATTGATGACTGAAACGGTTCCATCGCCCTTGTTGAGAACGAAGGCTCGGCGACCATCAGAATTCATTACACCATATATGGGATTACGACCCACGGGAATAGTGTTTGAGATCGTGTTCGTGCTGGATTCGATGGCAGTTGCCGTGCCCGCGTCCACGGCTGGTGCGGCACCTTGTGCGAGGGCGTAGAGACGCGTCGCCCCAGAGAGGGCAACGATGTAAGTCGGGTTCTGTCCCGTAGGCAACTGCTGCCGAAAGGCGGGTGGCTGCCCCGTGGTGGACGAAGAGACCGTCGAACTACCTGGCTGAGCCGCATAGAAGAAAGTGCTGGTGGCCACGGAAGCGATGGGATTGGAACCCGCAATCAGAGACGTCTGTCGAATGGCATTGGTCATAAGGGTGGCCGAGACAGAGAACGCATCGAGCGTGTCGTTACATTTCTGTGCCACTATGGCCCCCGTAGCATCCCGCTGGCAGTGAAGGACATAACCATCCGAAGAACTGCCGAGGCTGAGATAGCTCGGATTGGCGCCAAGATTTGCATTCACGATGAGCGAGTCGCCGAAGACGTCCACGATCGTCAGCACGCCCGGTGCGCCATTTCCTGGATCGGCAACAACGACAGCGTATTTCTGCGTCTGGGTGGCCGGACCGACCGGGTTGATCGCACTGACGACGGGGCGATACGAGGCTCCGCAACCTGCGAGTGCGAGTAGAGACGCCGCAAGTATAGCGCTGCCGGCAGATCGTGCGATGAGTGAACTCTTACGAGCGCCACGGATGGAGCTTGCTACAACCGGATTTCTCTGGACTTCTAAACGCAAAACTGCTCCTACGAGGTGCGGCGAATCGTGAGTCTGAATCCTCTTGATTGTAAATCAGGAAGTCTCCCGGCGACGGATGCCAGCCAGGAGGCTACCCAGCGTCTTCCCTGCCTTCGAGCCAGCGGTGGAGCCAGCCGATGTTCAGGTGCATGCGGAGGAAGGTGTAGCTGAGAATTTCGTGCATGGTGCGGCTAAACGCATCGTAAGTTGAGATGCGGCCAAGCGTCGGGCGCGGCGAAGTCATCACTTCCAGCCCCTGCCAGCGGCAGAGTTCGCGAATCCGGAAAAGGTGTGTGGAGTCGCTGACCACCACGATTCGGTGCAAACTTCTGACGTGTGCGATGATCGCAAGGCTCTCCGCCTGCTGTTCAGTATCGATCGAACGGGTCTCCGCGATGATGTGGTCGAAGGGAATGCCGTTGGCGAGGAGATAATCCCGGCCGACACCTCCCTCGGTCGCTCCTGAGTGCTTGTCGCCGCTGCCACCGAGCGTAATCACGATAGGTGCGATGCTACGGCGATAGAGGGTCAGGGCGTGGTCCAGGCGCGCGTGATAAACCGGCGAGGGATGGCCGAGGTACTGCGCCGCGCCAAAGACAGCGATGGCATCCGCGCCCCGTGCTTCGTCCCCCTGGGCGACGCGGTTGATCTGAAAATAGACCCAGCCGCACCACGCAATACACAGTAAAACGACGAGCAGGAGGATCGCCGCCAGTGGGTGCGATCTCTTCGTCTCTCCGGCATATCTGCGACGTGCGGCCATAGTCTCCGTTCCTTTTTAGTGTTGGAGGGCGAGAGCGATCTCATGCATTGGAATCGCACCTTCGCGAAGAATCATCCAAGAGTTGCCGCCTCCAGAGAGGTCAACGATGGTCGTGGCGATGGACCGGGCAGTGGGCCCGCCGTCAACGATCAGAGGGATCTGTCCACCGAGCTGATCGCGCACGCAGGCAGCATAATTGCACTCTGGCAGGCCGCGCAGGTTGGCCGACGTCGCAGTGATGGGAAGACCGAGTTTGTTCACAATAGCGCGGGGAATAGCGGCCTCTGGAACACGGAGAGCCACATTGCCTGTATGAGCGGTCACGCGCAGGGGAAGGCGGGAGCCCGCCTTCACGATGATCGTCAGCGGACCCGGCCAGAACTTCTCCGCCAGCTTATCGAAGGCGGTATCGACATCGCGAGCGAGTTCATAGGCGTGGGCGGTGTCAGCGATGAGGAGGGAGAGCGGTTTGTGCTTGGCGCGGCCCTTCAGCTCATAGATCTGTTCCACGGCACGGAGGTTGACCGGGTCGACGGCCAGACCGTAGAAGGTGTCTGTCGGGATGGCGGCGACCATGCCACTCTCCAGGCAGCGGACGACGTGCTGCACGAGTTCTGGCTCGGGCTCGTCGGCGTTGATACGTAACATCTCTGCGGTCAAAGAAAACTCCTGCGGCAAATGGAAAGGTAATGCGGTGCAGCTAGGATACAGCCCGCCCCATATCACTGAGGAGGTCTCTTCGCGCAGCGTAGAATCTGGGCTATGGCGGCGGTGGTCACAAGCAAGACAAATCCCAGGGTGAAGCAGCTTCGCGCGGCCTTTGAGGGGCGTCGAAAGCTGGCGGAAGGCCAGATCGCGATGGAAGGTCCGCATCTGATGGCGGAGGCTCTGCGAAGCGGTATGGAACTGGAGGCGGTCTTTGTGCGGGAAGACGCCCGGGAGCTTCTTTCTCAGCTCGGTTTGGCGGAGGAGCGTGCCGTTGTACTGTCTCGTGAGGTTTTTGCCAGCGCGGTGGCGACGGAGACCCCCCAGGGAATCGCAGCTCTGGCGTATCCGCCCAAAGAAAAAATGCCTGCGGTGACTGGAAGTCTTTTTCTTATAGTTGAGCGCATCCAGGATCCGGGAAATCTGGGAACTCTGGTACGTTCGGCGGAGGCATTCGGCGCCGCCGCAGTGCTCTGCCTGCCTGGAACAGCAGACATCTGGAACCAGAAGGCACTGCGTGCTTCGGCGGGATCCGCATTTCGGATCCCTGTCCTTGCGGTAGAAACTGCCCGGCTGGTCGCGATGCAAGGTGCCGGGATGCGTCTGGTCGCTGCGGTAGCCCGCGAAGGTGGTACTCCTGAAGCCGTGAATCTGCGCGGAGGTTGTGCCGTGATGGTTGGCAATGAAGGTGCCGGTCTGGGTGTGGAGTTATTGGCACTGTCGGACGAGCGGGTCACTATTCCCTGCCCCGGGGCTGTGGAAAGCTTGAACGCCGCGGTTGCGGGATCGCTCCTGCTCTATACCGCTTCCGTGCAACGGAGGCAGATCTGATGGATCTTTTTGGCGTAGAGACACAGCCGAAGCGCGTTGAAGAGCGGATTGCGCGGGACGCTCCGCTTCCGGAACGTATGCGGCCATGGACGCTGGATGAGTTTGCCGGGCAGACACATCTGGTCGGCAAGGACGGGCCGCTTCGTCTGCAACTTGAGCGCGACGATCCCGCTTCCATGATCTTCTGGGGGCCGCCAGGTACGGGCAAGACAACGCTGGCGAAGATTGTGGCGCGCATGACACAGGCAAGCTTCATCGAGTTCTCCGCCGTCATGAGCGGAATCAAAGAGATCAAGCAGGTGATGGTGGATGCGGAGAAGGCGGCGGCGATGGGCTCGCGCACGATCCTCTTCATCGACGAGATTCACCGCTTCAACAAAGCACAGCAGGATGCTTTTCTGCCCTACGTCGAACGCGGGACGCTGCGGCTGATCGGCGCAACGACGGAGAATCCTTCGTTCGAGATCAATGCCGCGTTGTTGTCGCGATGCCGCGTGTATACGCTTCGCGGATTGTCCGAAGGTGAAGTGATCGCTCTCATGCGGCGCGCTCTTGTGGATGAAGAGCGCGGCCTTGGGACGATGCACCTCGGGACAGCGGAAGGCTCGCTGGAGATGATTGCGAGCTATGCCAGTGGAGATGCGCGCTACGCTCTGAATGCACTGGAGATGGCAGCTCGCATAGCCTCGGCACGCGGTGATAGCGCATTGACCAAAGAGACCGTCGGCGAAGCCCTGCAGCAGCGCGTCCTTCTCTACGACAAGCGCGGCGAGCAGCATTACGACCTGATCTCCGCTTTGCACAAGAGTGTGCGAAACTCGGACGCCGATGCCGCGCTGTACTGGCTAACGAGGATGCTGGAGGCGGGTGAAGACGCGATGTATGTGGCTCGACGCGTGGTGCGGATGGCCGTCGAAGATATCGGCCTGGCCGCTCCTGAGGCCTTGAACCTCTGCCTCAGCGCACGGGATGCGATGCACTTTCTTGGATCTCCCGAGGGCGAACTTGCACTCGCGCAGGCCGTGGTTTATCTCGCGCTCGCACCGAAATCGAACGCGGTTTATACGGCGTACGCTGCGGTCAAGGCCGATGTGGCTTCGACAGCGGCGGAGCCAGTCCCGCTGCACCTGCGCAACGCGCCGACCAAGTTGATGAAAGAACTCGACTACGGCAAGGGGTACGAATACGCCCACGATGTCGAAGGAAAAGTGGCTGCGATGGAGTGCCTGCCGCCTTCGCTCGCCGGTCGCCGGTACTATCATCCGACGAACGACGGGCGAGAGAAACTGCTTGCGCAGCGCATGGAAGAGATCCGGCGGCTACGCGAGAAACGATAGATCAGGGCCGATGCGCTGGGGCTGTAGAAGACACGGATTTGGTCTGTGCAATCGCACCCTGGATCACCGCAGCAAGCTGAGTGGCATCGCTGGGTCCGTCTTTCGCTCCACACACGACCTGATAGCCGTTAGCCGTAACGACCACCACCGTCGGCGTAAACATTACGTTTAGACGCATGCCCAGATTAAAGTCAGCTTTCACCTTCGCCGCTAACTCTCCCGAGGGATCGATCACGAAGGGCATTTGCTGGCCGTGCTGCTGCATCCAGTGCATCGTGAAACTGCGCAGGTCGTCCTTACTTGCAATAGACGTCTGGGAGGCAAAGACTGCGCTTCTATATTCATTGGCCAGCGCGGGGTTGACCTTGTCCTGCAGATAGCGGGCGAAGACGGCTCCATCGAAGGTCCAGATATGAGCCGGGATGGGAAAGTCATAACGGATCAAGGGAACGTGATATTTCTGGGTAGCCTCGATCTCCAGAGGGTGTGCACGCGCGCAGGCGGGGCAGCCAAGGTCTTCGAAGACAATCACGGAGACTTTGCTACCCGCTTTGGGCCTGAGAATCGAGGTATCCCGAAAGCTGTCCCTTGGGCCCGTTCCCGCAAACTGTGCTTGCATGGACCTACCGCAGGCGAAGGCGGAGACCAGTGTGAAAGACGCGAGCAAACTTCGTATTCGCATGAAAACTCCAGCAGGTACGTGATTCTGGTCTACTTCAGGTTGTGATCGAGAGCCGAGACGACGATGTCTTTACTCAAGACCTCGGGAAGCACTTCTGGCTCCTTGGCCGGGTCCGCAGGGTAGACAACATACGTGGGGACGCCGTTGCGATGGACCGCCGCCAACTCCGCAGTGATGGCAGGATCGTACTGCGTCCAGTCAGCCTTCAGCAGGGTCACGTTCCGCTCATGGAAACGATCCTGCACATCCGTCGAGTTGAGCACGAGGCGCTCGTTCACCTGGCAGCTAAGGCACCATGCCGCTGTGAAGTCCACAAAGACAGGATGATGAGCAGCCCGTGCCGCAGCGATGGCCTCATGCGAGTAAGGCTGCCACACCGCGTGAGCTTCGGGCTTGGCACGCATCAGGAACGGCACCGATGCAGCGAAGACCGCAATGAGCGCCGCGATCAGCGTGCTCTTCCAGCCTGCGGGCCAGCGGGAGAGCACCCAGCCTGCAATCGCGACGATGAGCAGGCCAACGAGCAGCCATGCGAGATTGTCGATGCCCAGGGCTGCAGGAAAGAGCTTGGCGTAGAGCCAGGAGAGCCAGATCACCGTACCGAAGAGAGGGACAGAGGTAAGTTGCTTCAGCGTCTCCATCCACGCTCCAGGCCGGGGCAGGATCTTCGTCCACTCCGGACGCGCGCTCAGGATGAGATACGGCAGCGCCAGCCCCAGCGCGAGCGCCGTAAAGATGGCAAACGTGATCCACGTCGGCTGCGTGAGCGCGAAGCCGATAGCCGCACCCATAAGCGGAGCCGTGCAGGGCGTGGCGACCACGGTTGCGAGCACGCCGGTAAAGAAGCTTCCAGCGTATCCCTCTTTCTGGGCCAGACCCCCACCGGCGCTGGTCAGCGAGAGACCCAGATCGAACATACCCGCAAGCGAAAGCGAGAAGAAGAAGAGGAAGATGGTCAGGATGGCGACGAATCCCGGCGACTGCATCTGGAAGCCCCAGCCAAGTTCACTTCCACCCGCGCGAAGTGCCAGAAGGATGGCGAGGATCGCCCAAAACGAGACGACGATCCCAAGCGTGTAGACGAGACCGTGCCGCAACGCTTCCTTACGCTCAGCACCATGATTCTTCACAAGGGCGAGGGCTTTGAGGAAGAGCACCGGGAAGACGCACGGCATGAGATTAAGAATGATGCCACCGAGAAAGGCAAGGCCGATGGCGGTCAGGGCGCCCATCGAGTTCGATGGCGACGCCGAGGTAGCGACCGATTTCGGAGCGGTGCCCGGCTTGATCGGCGAATCGATCTCGTACGATTCATCGTCGGAGAGCTTGACGAGACCCTTGAGGGTTTTGGGCAGTTCCTTCAGGTCCGGCGAACGCTGAATATGGATGCGGATGCCGTCGTCCAGAGACTCCGTCTGCTGATCGGCGGCGTTGAAGATCTGGTCCTGAACGAGGGGATAGAACTCCCCGTCGGTCTCCTTGGTTCCGGTATGGAAGGTGAGGACGAACTCGGTGGGGGTACCGATGGTCTCCGGGCGGAAGTCTGCGGGCAGCGGCTTGGGGAGCTGGGAGAGCGCGGAGGCCAGAGGACCGACGGCCATCGCCGCGTTAGAGGCAGCTTTCACTCGCTCAGCCTGTGCCGCGGGAACGATCTTCAGATCGATGCCCAGGTTGGCCTTGCCGGGGAGGCAGCGATTGCTGCAGACGAGCCAATCAACCTTTGCGGTGAGATGAATCAGTTTTGCGGAGAGCTTTGCGTTCTTCGCTGCATGCACGGTGATGGGAAAGGTGACCGCGTCCTCGTACCCGAAATCCATCAAGGGCGTCAGAGGTAAGCGCTGCGGCGCGGGAAAGCGCATTTCGTCTACGGTAAGGTCATGCGGAGCTGTCCAAACAGCTTTAGGAGGTTCACCGGAGTCGCCAGCATTCTTCCAATAGACATGCCAGTGTTCTTCCAAAGTGAAGACGAGTCCGAGCGTGACCTCTCCGCCCTGTGCAATCTCATGCTGCGATGCAATCAATTCTACGGTGAGGTGATCGGCTTTAAACGGGCCGGGGCCACCGTTGCCTACCGCTGTGATCTGAGATCCAGCCTGGGCACCGAGGCCTAAGGCCAAAAGAACTGACGCAACGATGGGGCGGAGAAATCGCATGTGCTTTCTATTCTAGTGGGGCATCCGGGATGCCGTTGGTTGGATTCGACAAGCCAAGTTCAGTTTGGAACTACAGGGCAGAGGCAAGACGAGCGTGTTCCACCATAATGCAGCGGTCCATCACGACTCCGATCCCCTCCGACTCCGCACGTTCCGCAGCTTCGAGATGGACGATGCCCATCTGGACCCAGAGATGCTTCAGATTGAGCGCGATCATCTCGTCCACGATGCCCGGAATGGCCTTGGGCAGGCGGAAGACGTTGACGATATCCGGACGCTCCGGAAGGTCGGCCAGCGAGGCGTAGCAGGTCTCTCCGAGCACCGTCCGGACGGCGGGATTGACCGGAAAGATACGGTAGCCTGCCTGCTGCATGGCCCGTGAGACGCCGTGGCTAGCCTTTCCTGGGTTATCGGAGAGGCCCACCACGGCGATGGTCTTGCCGAGTAGCATTTCAAGCATGATTGCCGGATCATTCATGGTTTACTTCTTCCAGGCGCCGAGCAGGCGGCGGATAACGATGAGTTCGCCGAGGTGATAGGCGGTGTGGTCGGCGAGGAGGAGGGCTTCGCGGAGGAGATTCTTGCTCTTATCCCATGGAAAGGGTTCGCTGAGATCTTCCTTTTTCACTAACGCCTCAAACGCCCTGAGGTCCCTGCTGAACCCTGCGATACTCTCTTCCCAGGCTTCTCCAGAGGCGGGCTCTGGCGACTTTGGCCAGAAATCCCTGGGCCAGTCGAGCTCTTTATAAGTTCCTTCCTGGTTCGCGCTGAAGTCCAGGATGTCGCGCTGGGTAATACGCAGGTGTTCCAGAATCTGCCAGGCGGAGTAAGGCAACCCCTCCGGCGTCCTGCCGCGCAGGTCCGCGGGGAGATCTTTAATCGCTTCCTCAAAGGTTGCGTGCGCCTGTCCGCCCTTGAGCAGGGCGAGGAGTTGTTTCCGCAGTTCCTGGGTAAGTTCCGAGGTCAGGTCTGGTTTGGAAGTTGTTGTAGCCATCCAGATTCAGATGCGCCTCAGGCCGGTTTAGATCTCGTCATCCTCGACCGGGGCAGGAATATGTCCATCGCGCCGCATCCGTAGGAAACCCCGTATGAAGGGTTCGAGGTCGCCGTCCAGAACCCGATCCACGTCGCCCACTTCGACTCGTGTGCGAAGATCCTTCGCCATGCGATAGGGCTGCAGGACATAGGAGCGAATCTGCGAACCGAAGTTGATCTCCAGTTTGGAGTCTTCCAGCTTACGGGAGATGGCCTTCTTCTTTTCCAGCTCGAACTCGTAAAGGCGCGAGCGGAGCATCTTCATCGCCTTGTCTTTATTCTTGTGCTGCGAACGCTCGTTCTGGCAACCGGCGACGATTCCGGTAGGAATATGTGTGATGCGCACGGCAGAGTCTGTCGTGTTGACGTGCTGGCCACCCTTGCCGCCGGAGCGGTAGGTATCGATGCGGAGATCGTCGGGCTTGATGTCGATGACGATAGAGTCGTCGATCTCAGGCGAGACAAAGACGGAGGAGAACGAGGTGTGCCGCCGCTTTGCGGAATCGAAGGGAGAGATACGCACAAGGCGATGGACGCCAGTTTCTCCCGAGAGCAGGCCATAGGCGAAGTCGCCGGTAATAGTAAAGGTGGCCGATTTGATGCCCGCTTCGTCGCCGTCCTGGATCTCGTTGATCTCCGTCTTGAAGCCCTGGCGCTCGCCCCAGCGGAGGTACATGCGCATGAGCATCTCGGCCCAGTCCTGGCTCTCCGTTCCACCCGCACCGGGATGCACGGTGACGATGGCGTTGAGAGGATCGGTCTCTTCCGAGAGCATCGTACGGGATTCGAGCTTTTCGATGGCCTGCTCGATGGACGCGATCTCGCGCGCGAGTTCAGGCTCGACATTTTCGCCCTCGTGTCCAAGTTCAAAGTAGGCATCGATGTCGCCGCTGCGACGCTCAAGATCGGCGTCGTCGCTGAGCAGGCCTTCGAGGCGCTTGCGCTCGCGCATCAGTGGCTGGGAACGTGCGGGATCCGCCCAGATGGCAGGGTCGGAGCTCTGTTCTTCAATGCGTGCGAGGTCTTTCTTCAGGCGGGTGGAGTCAAAGATACTCCCGCAGATCGCGCACGCGGGCACGAACCGGGGAGTAGGCGTATTCCAGGTCACTCAACATAACTACATTCTACAAAGAACGCTGTGAGGTTCGCTTGCCGGGTCCGTAGCAGTTGATCATGGCCCACGCGAAGAGACCGGTCGTAATGAGAGCGCAGAGGTAGGCGAAGAGGTCTCCGTAGCGTGTGTAGAAGGTCATGTCGTGCTCGTAGTCGAAGTGCACGATGGCGGCGGTCTGCGTGTGGCGTGGCACGCTTTCGACGATGCGGCCATAGGGATCGATGGAAGCTGTAATGCCAGTATTGGTATCGCGGAGAATCCATCTGCGGTTTTCGATGGCGCGCATCTGGGCCATGGCGATGTGCTGAAAGGGCGCGCTGGTGTCTCCGTACCACCCATCGTTGGAGATATTGACGAAGACCTCCGCACCGTTGCGTGCGAACTCGCGGACTTCATCACCAAAGACGGACTCATAGCAGATGAAGACACCGTAGGCGTGGCCGCCCGCGTAGAAATCGCTGCGCGACTTGCCCCGGTTGAAGTTACCAACCTCCTGCGTGAGGCCTCCAGCGAAGCTGAAGATCTGTTCGAAGGGGACGAACTCCCCGAAGGGAACGAGATGGACCTTGTCGTAACGTCCGACGTACCCGGAGTCGGGATCGATCAGTGCCGCGGAGTTATAGATCTCATGCCCGTTGGAGACGGGATCCCGGCCGATCGCACCCGCGATCACCGGAGCGCCGGTGCGGCTTGCCAACAGGAGCCACGCCTCCCGGAGAGTCGGGTCATCGGTTTCAAAAGGCGCGGGAGACTCCGGCCAGACCGTAATCGCTCGCGGCGTCTTAGCCGCTGTCTGCGTTGGATGAAGACTGTAGTTCATAGCATCCTGCAAAACCGCCGAACCGGAGGAAGGCGTTGCGGCAGCGCCCACGTCGAGGTTGGGCTGGAGAAGTACGGCCGTCTCCGTTCCCATCTTCGTCGGAGGAGTACCGATGCCGAATTTTCCTCCGACCTCGAAGACCACCACGATCGCCAGGCCGACGCAGAGGAATTGAATCCGTAGCTTCTCCTTGCGAAAGATCCAGGCCGAACAGAACGCGACATTGGCCAGCATGAGGATATAGCTGAGCGCATAGGCACCGCCGATAGGCGCTAGCGCCGTCAAAAGGCTGTTATTGATCTGCGCTTCCCCGAGGAGGTCCCACGGAAACCCGGTCACTCGCGCGCGCGCCAACTCCACAGCCACCCAGACGAAGGGTGCGACGATCAAAACGACGCCTCGATGCAATGGCGTAAAGGTGCGGATCAAGCCGAAGAGCGTTGCAAACAAAGTGTGATATAGCCCCAGATAAAGGCAAAACAGCACCATGATGCCAAAACTGGCCAAAATCGACAGGCCGCCGTAGAGGTGCATCGTGCTTAAAATCCAATAACAATTGCCGAGATACCAGAGAAAGCCACAGAAATATCCAAGGAGAGCAAAATCCCGGATACGAAGCGGCTCCCTAGTACGCCTGTTTTCCAGAAGCGCCAGCAGAAAAGGGACCATAGCCACCCAGCACAGGGCAGCTCTCCATGTGGGAACCGGCCCGGAGAGAGGGAAAATAAGGACTTGCAGAAGCGCCGAAGATGCGGCGAGCAGCCAGGCGCGGGCTGGAATGGACTTCATGCGGCGGGAGCTATCACTCTCTAATGATCCTAACCTAGTGGAGAGGAGTAACATAAGTATGTGCTTGACCTCTTCATGCCTCTTTTCGCGCATATCCTGGTGCCCATCTTCCTTGTGGGCATGGCTGGCTCAGCTGTTGTCTGCGTGGTGACCACTTTTCTGGATATCCAGCAGTTCGCCTCCGACGACACGGCTGAACCCACAAGAGATAGCGGTCTGTAATCGAGGTTTGACGCTCAAGCGATTTCGGCATAGACTCATCGCTGGGCGTCTATTGCAAATACCCACTTTTGCAGGGATTTAGCTTGAGATTGCCACTGACCTGATGTCAAAACGTATCCCTGTCCCGACTCAACCGAACCGCGTGCGCCTTGTAGTTGCGTCTTCGGTGATGCTCACCTTCATTTCCTTCTGGCGCGCAGCCGCAATCGTTCTCAACGATCTGGGCTCCTCTGCCTTCTATGCCGGAGGAATTGCGGAGGAAGCGGTCGGCAAAGCGGCTCCATGGTTTATCCTGGGCGTCGTCCTCTTCGCATACTCTGTCCGCGCGCTCTATGTGGAGAGCTGCTCCATGTACACACGTGGCGGAGTCTACAGAATTGTGAAGGAAGCGCTCGGCAGCACGTTTGCCAAGATCAGTGTGTCCGCCCTGATGTTCGACTATGTTCTGACCGGACCGATCTCGGGCGTATCCGCCGGACAGTATGTTGTCGGTCTCATCAATGAAGTCATAGGAATTGGCGCTCATCATCCCTCACTGACCCGCTTCCTGGTCAGCAGTTCTGGTGTAGTGCATCAGTTCGACGTCAATTACGCCTCTGCCGGCATCGCCATCATCATCACCTGTTATTTCTGGTGGCAAAACATCAAAGGCATCGAAGAATCCAGCGAAAAAGCCCTGAGTATTATGAAAATCACCACCGTCATGGTGGTGATTCTGCTTACTTGGGGTATTTATTCGGCGATTCACCAGGGTGCGCATCTTCCGCCCGCACCGATTCCGTCCAATCTGCACTTTTCTGACTCCGCACTTGGTTTCCTGAAAGGGACTAAGTTCGCGCAGATGCTCGGCCTCTTCGGCATCCTGATGGCCTTCGGTCACTCTGTCCTCGCGATGAGCGGCGAAGAATCTCTCGCCCAGGTCAATCGCGAGATTGAACATCCCAAGCTGAAGAATCTTAAGCGCGCCGCTTTCGTCATCGCCATCTACAGCGCCGTTTTCACTGGTATCGGTTCCCTGCTCGCCGTCATGCTGATTCCGGACAGCGTGCGTGTCAGTGTCTATCGCGATAACTTGATCGCTGGCATGGCAATGTACATGGTGGGGCCGTTGGCTCTGCGGATCGCCTTCCGTGTGTTTGTTGTCATCGTCGGATTCCTGATCCTTGGCGGCGCGGTAAACACGGCCATCGTTGGATCGACGGGCGTCCTGATGCGCGTTGCGGAAGATGGTGTTCTTACCGACTGGTTCCGCAAACCGCAAAAACGTTTCGGCACGAGTTATCGCATTGTGAATCTCGTGGCGTGTATTCAGTTACTCGTGATTGTAGTCACACGCGGCAATGTAATTCTGATCGGCGAGGCATATGCCTTCGGCGTTATATGGAGCTTTACCTTCAATGCGCTCGCCATGCTGGTTCTGCGTTGGAAATTCCAAGGAGAACGTGGATCGAAGGTTCCTCTCAACCTGAAGATCGGTAAGACGGAAATTCCCTTCGGCCTGATGTCTGTCTTTCTGGTTCTTCTTACAGTTGCCATTGTGAACTTGTTTACTAAGTCAGTAGCAACTGTAAGTGGCATCCTCTTCGCGGTTGTCTTCTTCATCATCTTTTCTGTCTCTGAGCGTGAAAATAAGCGGCGTCATAAAGCGACTGAACGCCAGATGAAGGAACACTTCCAGCTGGAGCACAGCGAAGAAGTAGGTCGGTCGGATCTCGATATTCGCTCAGGCGGCGTTCTGGTCACGATGCGCGACGCTTCTACACCGCATGCTCTCAAATGGGCTCTGGCACGTACCGATACTGACGATCAGGATCTGGTTGTGCTGGCTGCCCGCATGATGGGCGCTGGCGGTCCGGAGTATGTCGATGCGTCCGAACAGTTGTTCAGTGAACACGAGCAGATGCTGTTCACAAAGGCTGTTTCCGTAGCGGAAAGTTTTGGCAAACATATCTCTCTGCTCGTGGTTCCGGCTGGCGATATCTTTGCTGCCATTGTTCGCATGGCTAACTCGCTCGATGTCGCTGCGGTCGTCTCAGGGCTTTCGACGAAACTTACAGCGCAGGAACAGGCTTACCATGTGGGCCAGGCATGGGAGGCTCTTCCCGAACCGAAACGCCAGTTCACCTTCTATGTCGTACCTTCTTCCGGCGATGCGGAAAGCTTCCACATCGGCCCGCACGCACCTACGATTCCTGCGAGCGACGTACAACTCGTCCATCGCCTCTGGCTCAATCTGCGCCTGGATCCAGGGATGCATCATCTGCATCACTCCGATATCGTGACCTATGCGCTGACCCGCATGGCGACCGAGTTCACCGCGGATAAACAGGGGACACTTAGTCTTCTACGGCAGAGTATTGAAGAAACAAATCAAAAACGTGGTCTTGGATCGGTGCAACGATTCGAACGGGTTGAGGATGTTCGTCCCGGATATTCCATCCGTACCCCTAAGACTCCAGCCTCATCTTCAGAAGAAACGCGATAACCTGGGTTTTATTTTGCACTCTGAATGGTATTTTGGTGGTTCACATGAATTACACTCGCATGTGATTACCCAGGAGGGATGTTGTTATGGAAGTAAGTCGTATTCTGATTGAGATCGACGCAGAGATATCTAAGCTTCAGCAGGCACGTACATTGCTGACGGGTACGTCTGTCACCTCAAACACACCTGCAAAACGTGGTCCGGGCCGCCCCAAAGGTACAGTGACTGTCGCCCCCCCCACACCTAAAAAAGCTGCCAAGAAGGCAGGCAAGCGTAACCTTAGCCCCGATGCGCGCAAGAGAATTGCCGACGCGCAGAAGCGCCGCTGGGCAGAACGCCGCAAGCAAAAAGCCGCCTGACGCAGAGGATCCGATGGGCCGATTTGATCGGCCCATCTTTATTTAACGCCTTGCCAAAACTAGCGCGTAACCAGCACCTCGCGAAGATTGTCTTTCGCAAGGAAAAATTTATACGCCGTAAAGCTGGCAAAAAGATTCTCAATCTGCCGTGTGGTAAGAATAGTCTGCAACGGCTGCGATCCCGCCTTCTGCATATCCACCTGATCGTCTTCACGCAGGTGAAACCGGCTGAACTCCCCTTCCGCTTTTACCGGAAAGAATCCTAAAAGACGTCCACCCGGAGCCATAACGGAGCAGATTCTCTCAACGACCGGGCCTACGAGATGAGAGGGCAGATAGGCCGCCGTGTCCCAGAAAAGTACGACATCAAAGCGCCGGTCTCCGAACTCCAGATTCTCTTTAAGAAAACTCTCCGTATCGAACGCAGGCTGTTCGAATAACTGCGACTGCACTGTCCACTTCGGATCGGCCGCCTCATCGATGAGGCCCACCGTATAAATACTGTGTCCGAGGCTGGTTACAAAATTAATATTAGTAGACGATGTGGCTCCAAAGTCGAGAATCCGCAGGCCTTCTTGTTGCTTGAGTTCCTTGAGAAGCTGCGTCCAGCCGCTGGAGTGACGCGGCACTTTGGCAGCGATCCCACTCCGCCTCTGCTCTTTGGCTTCTTTCGTTCCGAAAAGACCCATCGACCACCTTATGCAAAGCTAGTGAAAGTTGCGTTCAAGCGTGAGTGTAGCCAACCCTACTCTCGCAGGCAAACGAGACCTTTATGACAGCATCTGAGTCATAAGCTGAGACTGTAAATTGTTTAGATTCACATCAGGTCAGGTCACGTGCAGGAACCGGGAGAGATATGAACTGGAAGCAATGCTGGGCAGGGACTCTCTTAGCTGTGGTGTGTCTCTCTTCTATGGCGCAACGGAAGCAGGATGAACTGTCGCCGGATGTCGCTTCTGATATCGTGCGGAAACAACTGGAAGTTGTAAATCGAACCGATACGAGTCTGCGGTACTTTCTTCATAAGAGCGATAACCACGGCACCGTGGTGCGCGACGTCATCGAGACACAAGACGGAAGCGTCGGCAGATTAGTCTCGCGTGAAGGAAAGCCGCTGACCCCGGAGGAAGATAAAGCAGAGCGCGATCGCCTTTCTGCTTCGCTCGGCTCTGCCTCTGAGCTGCGAAAGAAGCGGAAGCAGGAGGCTACCAGCAGAGCCCTGACAAAGGAACTTGTTTCGGTAGTGCCGCGGGCGATGATTTTCACGCTTCATCCAGGACAGCCTCAGCTTCCTAATGTCACGGATCCCCAGATCGTCTATGACTACAGCCCCAACCCGGATTTCCATCCAGCATCTACCGCTCAGCAGGCACTTACAGGGTTGCAAGGCATTTTGTGGGTCGACCGCTCCGATCTCCATATCATCCGTATGGAAGGAACGATTATTCGCAACACAAATTTTGCGTGGGGACTGATCGCTCGTATCTACGCCGGTGGGCATCTTGAGTTCGAACAGGCACCTTACGCACCCGGCAAGTACGCCTATTCCAAACTCGTGATGAATCTCTCGCTGCGTGAGTTGATGGTCAAGACCATTCAAGTAAAGTCCAGCATGGAGGCGAGCGATTTCGTGATGCTCCCCTCCACGCTGACTTTGGATGACGCCATCCGCATCCTGCTCGATAAGCCGCGACGCTGACTTACTCTGCGAACTGAGTTGTGACGCGTTCCGTTCTAACGGAAAGAGCATCGATTCTCGACGGTTTAATCTCGTATCCTCTACCGACAGAGGTGGGAACAGCGATTTCTCCGGCCACACTCACCGTAACCTCCGGCTCGATGATGTCCTCTTTCCAGTAACGTTTGGAGGCGGAGACATCGCCGGGCAGTGTAAACCCGGGAAGACTGGAGAGCGCAATATTCTGCGCACGGCCAATACCGGACTCCAGCATGCCGCCACACCAGACAGGGATGTTGTTCTGCAGGCAGATATCATGCACAGCGATCGCTTCGGCAAAACCACCCACGCGCCCTACCTTGATGTTGATGATGCGTCCGCTGCCAAGTTCAATGGCGGCCTGTGCATCGCGACGATTGCGAATGCACTCATCCAGGCAGATTGCGGTCTTGATGCGCTTCTGTAGCGTAGCGTGGAAGTAGAAGTCGTCATACCAGAGTGGCTGCTCGATCATCAGCAGGTTGAACTGGTCCCAACCTGCGATATGTTCGGCGTCGGAGAGGCGATACGCCGAGTTGGCATCGCAGCTCAGAAGAATCTCCGGCCACCGTTCGCGCACAGCGGCGAAGACGTGCGCATCCCATCCGGGCTTGCACTTCAGCTTGATCCGCTGATAGCCCGCGGCAACTTCCGTCTCTACCTTAGCCAGTTGCTTTTCCAGCGTTCCTTGAATCCCGATGGATACGCCACAGGCAATCTTGTCACGCGTTCCACCCAACAGCGACGCCAGGGAGACCTTCTTGATCTGCGATTCGAGCTCCCACACGGCGTTTTCAAGAGCAGCCTTGGCCATACGATGGCCTCGCACCTGTTTCAGAAGCGCCGGTACATCGCGCCCACACTTGATCTCTGTTCCGATCAGACGAGGCGCGAGTTCGGTCTTCGTGATGTGCCAGGCCGTGTCGATCATCTCGTCCGAGAAGTAGGGATGCTCGCCTGCCACGCACTCGCCCCAGGCAGTAAGCCCCTCAGCCTGCAACTCAACCAGAAGGATCCTGCGTTCGGTGGTTTGACCAAAGCTAGTCTCAAACGGATGCTCCAGAGGCATCTGGACCTCGCGCATCACAATTGCATCAATTTTCATTCATCATCTCCCCTGGATCTCGTTTAGTACTGCAGATCTTCATTCCATCGAGCGAGGCGGAAGTGCCCCGCGCCGTCCGGGTCACGATCATACCCGACCACCGAAAGCCCTTCGGAGAACGCCTTCTTCAAAGCATCCCGATTGCGTGTCTGAGCCTCTCTCGCTTGATCCCGTCCAGCCTCGGAAGCCTTCCACGCATAGATCTCCGCGGGCACAGTCACTATCTCGTCGGCTGCCTGCACCACGGGGTGACCAGCCAAAGCGCTCTCTACACGCTTCGAGCGCAGCCACCACTCCGCGTACAGGCGATCCGTCGGCAGACCGCCCTGCAGCGGCGACGAGGACGGGCCGTAAAAATCATCCTTGTACCTGCGGCTGATCGCGCCCAGCCTTGTGATGTTGAGGTACGCGTTCTTGATCTCCAAAGGATCGAAGGTCCACTCGATCAGGTCAAAGCCACGCGCCAATGCCTCTTCGCGCTGCGCCAGCTTGAGGCGGCGTCCGATACCCAAGTTCCGGTACTCGGGAAGCACACCGAGCATGTGCGAATGGAGATAGGCATGCCCATTGCGGTAGCCTGGCAGCCCCATGGTGAAGGCGATCATGGTATCGCCATCAAAGGCACCCAGAACCTGGCCTCCGATGCGCTCTGCCACAAGGAACACACGGCGCGGAATCAGGTCTCCCTCCGAGTAGCTCCAGATGGCCAGTTGCAGATCCACGCAGCGGTCGAAGCTGGCAAGGTCATGCACCGCTCGAATCTCTATCTTCTTCTCATGACTCATGCTCTCTGTCCCCGCTCTTCTTGCTTGGCCCGAAGCCAAAGCTCTTCCATCTCACTCGTTGGGAGTAGGGCCAAAGCCTCCGGACCTCCCGCAAAGCGCTCCATCGCCGCGAACCGTCTGCGGAACTTAGCGTTCGATCCACGCAGTGCATCCTCTGGCGAAACTTTCAGGTGACGCGCAAGGTTCACCGCCACAAAGAGCAGATCGCCAAACTCATCGGCGATGGCTTCCTGATTGCGCGGATCGGCTTCAACTTCTGCCCTTAGTTCGTCGCGCTCCTCGTCGAGTTTGGTAAACAACTCCGAGGCCTGCTGCCAGTCGAAGCCGATCTTTGAGGCGCGCGAACCGATCTTTGCAGCCTCCAGCAAAGCGGGCATAGTGCGCGGAATATCATCCAGGCGGCCGCCTGCGCGCTCTTTCTTCTCTACCGCTTTGACCTTCTCCCAGGTGCGGAGGACGGCTGCGGAGTCTTCCGCCTGCTCGTCTCCAAAGACGTGCGGATGACGGCGCACGAGCTTCGCATTGAGATTCTCTAAAACGTCTTCGATGCCGAAGTGTCCGGCCTCCTCTGCCATCTGCGAATAAAAAAGCACCTGCAGGAGAAGGTCTCCGAGTTCATCCTTCAGATCCGGCCATGCGCGCCGCTCGATGGCGTCAAAGACCTCATAGGTCTCCTCAAGCGTGTATGGCTTGATGGAATCGAAGGTCTGTTCGCGGTCCCAGGGACATCCATCCGGCCCCCGCAAACGACGCATGATCGCAACGGCGCGATCGAAATTTGTCTGTTCAACTTCCGTTGTTCTGGTGGTTTCCGCCATCTCTCTTTATGGTATCCGAAGGTTCCGCGACATAGGCAACTCTCTCTGTTTGCTATGCTGCAACGTATGCCGTTCAAGCGCGAATCTCGATGGAATCCGTGGCTGCTTCTGCTCGTGCTTCCCTTTGCAGGATTATGCTTCCCGCAGTTTTATAACCGAGAGACGCCTGCCCTTTGGGGAATTCCCTTCTTCTACGCGTACCAGTTTGCGTGGGTGTTTCTCGCCACTCTCTTGCTGGGTGTCGTCTACTTCAAAACAAGGGAGCCGTAGGCTGTCCAGTACAAACGCTGTAGATCGCGCGGGAAGAACTTCGGCACCGCAGTCAGCCATCGTGCCTTTACAGGATCCGCCGTCTGTAAGAGTTTCCCATCGAGCGCACGTCGCTCGTTCAGATCTGCGGCCACAAAGCTTTGTATCTCCACTTCAGATTCCGCAAGCGGCGTGAGCGCCGTATCAAAGTCCACGACGATTCCCCGTTCGTGCATCTCCTGCATAAGAAGCGCGTCCTCTCCTACCAGGCCGACGCTCAGCGACACTCCTTTGCGCACCTCATTCTTCATGGTGCGCAGCGCCTCGTCTAGAGTACTGACAACGAAATCGCAGCAACCCGCACGCATCGCCGCGTGCGCGCGCGCGGCATCTCCTTCAAATGCAAGGGTTACGGCACCCGCCATGGTCGCAGCCATCGCAATGGCAGCACCTTTCTCCTCTAAAGAATGAACCAGAACAATCTTGCCCGCCCAGCTTACTCGCACCGTGCAGAGCGCCACGAAGGCGCGCAGCACCGAAGCCTGCTCTACTACCATGACGAGTAGACGCTACCGTCGGTCGCCAGGCCTCCGGCTCCGCTCCGAACGTTATTCATCCCGCCGCTCTCCGTCTGGTCAACGCTGCTGTAGGAGTCGCTCTGCTCTGTGACCCAGGTGTCCGCGCGATTCGTTAACGGGTCCGTGGGGAGCGCCTTCATATAGCCGCTCTGCACCAGATCATCGAGCGATTGCGGGGCCTTCTGCTTGTCCACGGTGTACTGGTCGATGGCCTGCCGCATCACGTGAAGGTCTTCGCGCAAAACAGCCTCTTTCGCGCGCTTAATCTGCGTCAGATACGAAGGGATAGCAATCGCCGCAAGAACGCCAATGATGATCATCACCACCATGAGTTCCAGCAGTGTGAAGCCGTCTTCGGATTTGCGGCGCTTTACCATGTCGAGTACTTGGTCCCGTCTAACGCTATTCCCTGGCTGTGCGAATGAACGTCAAAGACATTCTCTCCGCTCCAGCTATCGGAATCCGGATCGTCTTTCATAGCGCGTAAAGTCCAATCGGCCTGCCCGGTCATCGGGTCAATCGGAATCGCACGCAGAAACCGGACCTTCTTGAGTTGGACGTCCACACCGTCCACCAGGGTCTGCAGGTCGGGGGGATAGTTGAAGCTATCGGCCTTCGTCTGAAACGCTCCCCGTTCGGCAGCGTCCTTGTAATGATCGATAGCATCGCGCATCCGCCAGAGATCCGCGCGAAGCTCTTTTTCCTTCTGTCGCTTCAACTGCCAGCGCGTCACAGGAACCGCCGCCGTCGCCAGGATCGCGAGAATCGTCACAACGACGATCAGTTCGACGAGCGTCAGACCCGCTTCGCGGTCCGTGACCGAATTGGATTGCCCTCTCATAGCTACTTCACATGAACCACGGCCTGCGAACCGACCGCAGGGAGATTCCCCTGTCCGCTGTTCTTCGCACCCACTTTGGTCAAGGCTACGTTCGAGTCACCCGAGGCCACCGCCTTGAAGGTGAGCACCGCAACCGATCCCTGTCCGTTGACGCCCTTCACTCCCGGTGGACGAGACGTTGAGATAGTCACCACACCATTGCCTTCGTCGCGATGGACCACCGCCACCGCTTGCCCGTCTCTACCCATCAGTTCGCCGGAGTCCACGTTCACCAGTTGAAGAACCTGCGGATTGAACTGCACCTGCAATGGAACGGAGTACAGATCGTTCGCATTATTGGCGACGACGGCCATCTGGAAGGTACTGCCAGCGGTCTGCACGCCACTGGTCGGTGTCACCGTAAAGTTGACCGGAGCTCCACCGGTTGCGGCGCTCTGCGCTCCGGGGGTATCAACCATCGCTTTTTGCGCCGCGTTGGCAACATCCGCGGCACTTCCAGGATTGGCTCCGATCATCGCAGCAGCGGCGGCGGAGGCCGTCATGGGTGGAGAACTCGGCCGCACCGGCGCAGGCACACTTGCGCTAGCGGAATTTAGAACAGCCTCACGTCGCAACTCGATACCCTGACCGGTTCCTGTATCGATGGGACGTGTATTCATTCTGGTCAGCACGGATTCACGCACGATATGTGGCACCAGGACAAAGACCACCTCGGTATTCTCACGATCGCGGTTTTTGGTACTGAAGATTCTACCAAGCAACGGAACCTGGCTCAAGCCGGGTGTACCAGAGATGCCATCCGACTCCGTCTTGGTAAGAATGCCGGAGAGGATGGAAGGCTCTCCCTCTTTCAACTGGATTACCTGCTCACTGATGCGCTGCCCGATAACGGGTTCCACAACGCCGGAGATGGTCGCATCACTCTGATGCGTGGAGACCTCGATCTTCATCTTCAGACTGATCTCATGGTTCTGATGAACGGTCGGCGTCAGGTCGATATTCACACCGATGTCTATGTATTGAAACTGCGTCTGGACACCGACATTGGCAATACCCGTAGAGATGCCGGAGTTATAAGAACCCGTGGCGACAGGAATCCTCGATCCGATCTTGAGCTGTGCGCGCTGACCATCCGTCGAACGGAGGCGCGGGTTTTGCAAAACACGCGTATCGCTATCCGATAGGGTCGCCGAGAGGGCGGCAGAACCGATCGAAACGGCAAAGTTCGTCCCGTTGAGATGGGCCAGGTTGTTCAGCGTGAGATTCGTCGTCGTAGAGGTGCCCGTGGTCGTCGAACCACCCGTCGTCGTTGAAGTCGCATTCGAGGTCTGGGGTGTAATGCTGAAGCTTCCTGGCAGCGTGATGCCAAGATTGGTCATGTGAGAGCGATTCACTTCCAACACTGCGACGTCTACCACCACCTCAGACTTGGCACGGTCCAGGTTATTCATCAGTTCCTGTGCAAGAAGGAGCTGGTCCGGCGTAGCCCGCATCACAATCGCGTTCTGGCTCGGCACCAGGAAGACCTTTACATTCTGATCCATCACATTCCGAAGCGCCGTCAACACCTCATTGGCGTCGTTCTGCTGGGCAGCGTTAGTGAGATAGAACGTCTGGACCGCCATCGTGTCCAGATCGGTACGTTTGACCCTCGTGTTCTGTGCAACAAAGATCGTGTTTCCTGTCACCGGCTTCCAGAAGGTGCCAGACATCACCCCCACAATGCGCAGGGCGTCGGATAGACCGACGTTGTTCAGATCTACCTGAATTCTTTTGGAGGTATAGTCCGGATCGAAGATGACATTCAGACCAGCCAGTTTTCCGATGGCCTGATAAATATTCTTCGTGTCCTCAACGCTGTGGAGGGTGATCGGGTCGGTCGAAACAGGCTGCAACTCAATCGGTCCGGCGGAGACAGAGGAAGGAGCGGCTGGAATGACGGCAGGCGCATCGAGCGCCGTAGGCGTCGAGGAGATCTGCTGCTGGGTGATCACGATCTCCTGCTGAGCGGCCTGGTTTCCACCATCGATTGCAATTGCCCGCTGGAACTCTGACAGCGCGGCGTTCACATCGCCGTTCTGACGAAGGACCCGTCCACGGTCCACATGGGCCGCAGCCGCCTGAAAACGCATCCGCTCGAAGTGGGTTTTGTAGCGAAGGTCATCCGGCTTCAGCAGACGCGCCTGACGGTAGGCCTCAAAAGCTGCGTCATAGTCTTCGCGCTGCTCTGCGGCCAGACCACGCTTATTCCATGTAGAAGCTGACTGCGCCTTCGCGCTCTGCGGCAGAATGCAAAACACGCCTGCCAGAAAAATGATCCCGAGAAAAAGACTTTTACGCTGGCGATCCATCGTGCCTCTGTTCAAAATACCTGCCCACTCTGCACGCCATGCGGATGTCACGTTGAAAACGCAAGCAGAACGCAGATTTACTCTTACTTTTCGCCTGCTGGGACCATCCAAGTATACCATTCCGACCTATCGCTCCCCGTAGATCCGGCACGGAAGCCAGCGCATCGTTTGCACCGTGCTAGCATCAAACTCGCCATGGCCCGACCTACCGTCATCCCGACCAGTTCCGCGCCTCCCAGGAAGACGGGCCCCCGCGACCCCATTGCCGTTGGCGACCGGGATGCTGCAGTCAATCGTTCGGCGAGTCATAACTACTTTCTTCTCGACAAGTTCGAATGCGGCGTCGCTCTCCAAGGTACCGAAGTCAAATCCATCCGCGAAGGCAAGGCCAACCTCAAGGACGCCTACGGTCTCCTGAAAGATGGCGAAGCTTTTCTCCTGAACGCGCACATTGGACCTTTCTCTCACGGCAACCTGATGAATCACGACGCTACACGTACGCGCCGCCTCCTTCTTCACAAACAGGAGTTGCGCAAGCTTGAAGTTAAGACGAATCAGAAGGGATTTACTCTCATCCCCACGCGTCTTTATTTTCGACGAGGCAAGGTCAAATGCGAACTCGCACTCGCCAAGGGTAAGCAGGACTGGGATAAACGCGAATCCGAGCGGAAGCGCGAAGTAGATAAGGAAACGCGCGCCGCCATCGCGCGGAGTCAACGGTCGTAATGCAGTAGCCCCGTGGCGTGGGAGGAATTACCATGAAAAGGATGATTACACGGATCGCTTTTCAGGACGCTGCCACGTTTGCCTCCCCCCTGCTCACCGTTTTTGCCGTTGACATCTCCATCGGTAAAGACGCGACGCCGCTTCCGACCCTGCTCACTACCTCCGACACGATCAGCGATGCTGCAGCGGCATTCCTTACTGGAGGCGAATTCAAGGCTTCCACCGGAGAGACGCTTCTTCTCCATGCTCCCTCCGGCCTCAAGTGTGAACGCCTGTTAATCGTAGGCCTGGGCAAGGCCAAGCTCCTTTCGCCACATCAGGTACGCATCGGCGCTGGAACGGCGATCCGTACGGCAAAGCTGAAGAGCATCCGCAACTGCGCGATCGCCTTCCCGGAAGATCGTTCCCTCTCCGACGAAGCACTCGAAGATCTCCCCTGCTCACAGACGACCCGGGCTCTCGTCGAAGGCGCTTATATCGGGGACTTCGATCCGGATACCTACAGCACCGACCGTAAGGATAAAAGTATTGACGTACTCTCCGTCGTCTCCTCCACGCCCGAACGAAGCACGCAGATGGAGATTCAAGAGGGCTTTGCCGAAGGCAACATTCTCGGCACATCGATAGCATTTACACAGGCTCTTGTAAACGAACCCGGTAACGTCCTCACGCCGACGGTCCTCGGGGAACGCGCGCGGGCCATGTGCACTGAGTTCGGCATTCAGTGCGAGGTCTACAGCACGCCCAAGCTGAAAGAACTCGGCATGGGCGCCTTTCTCGGCGTGACCCAGGGCTCTGCCGAGCCTCCCGCGCTGATTGTGATGACCTACGAACCCGCCACAGCTCCTGCAATCGGAACACCTGTCTTCGGCCTCGTTGGCAAAGGCATCACCTTCGATACGGGCGGCATCTCGATCAAGAGCGCCGATGGCATGGAGAAGATGAAGTACGACATGGCCGGCGCAGCTGCCATGATCGGTGCCATGCGCGCCATCGCTCAGCTGAAGCCCTCCGCCCGCGTCATCTCCGTCGTCTGCTCTGCCGAAAATATGCCTAGCGGTACCGCCTACAAACCGGGCGACGTGCTCACCGCCATGTCCGGTAAAACCATTGAAGTGATGAATACGGATGCGGAGGGACGTCTCGTCCTCGCCGACGGTCTTCACTACGCGAAGCAGCTCGGAGCAACCCAGCTCATCGACGCCGCCACACTGACTGGTGCATGCGTCGTGGCGCTCGGGGTCAACAACGCGGGCCTCTTCTCTAACGACGAAGCGACCTGCGAGGCCTTTCAAACCGCGATGCGTCGCGCCGGAGAATCCTTCTGGCGACTTCCCTGCACCGACGACTACAAGGAATACATTAAGTCGTCGATCGCCGACATCATGAATACGGGTATGAATCGCTGGGGCGGAGCCATCTCCGGCGCAATGTTCCTGAAGGAGTTCGTCGGCGAAACTCCTTGGATTCATCTCGATATCGCAGGCATGGCCTGGGTTGAAAACCAGCGTTCTTACATCGCCAAAGGGCCTTCGGGGGTAGCGGTGCGTAGCATTGTGGAGTGGGTCCGCGAGCTTTCGCCGAAGCCGTAGACCCATCCCGAGCTACATAAACGAAGGCGCGCCCATTCCCATAAAGCCAAGTGCCCGCATCATCTCCCGCCGCGCAATGGCGGCTGTTGCCAGGAGCGCGGTTTTGCGCGCTGGATCTGTCTCGGAGAGCACCTGATGTCGGTGGTAGAAGTTGTTGAACGCCTGCGCCAGCTGAAACGCATACCGCGCCAGTAAGGCTGGCTCAGCCGCCACGATGGCCGCTTCGATCACCGTCGTCAGGCGCGATGCTATCAGCCAGATCTCCCACACGCTGTTGTTTTCATCGCCATCGATCTGTGCTCCGACGTCAACTCCGGCCAGTGCATCCAGCGCCTCGTCCTGCTCTACCCCGGCCTTGCGCAGAATATTGCCCGCACGCACGATAGCGTACTGAACGTAGGGTCCCGTCTCGCCCTCGAAGCTCAAGGCATCCCGTAGATCGAACGCGATCACCGTGTTCCGCGTGAACTTCAACATGAAGTAGCGCAGCGCGCCGACAGCGATCTGCGTAGCTGCGATCTCGCGCTCTACAGGATCGCGATCAGGATGCCGCTTATCCACTTCAGATTTCGCCGCTGCAATGAGACGGTCGAGAAGATCGTCGGCCTTCACTCCAAAGCCCTTGCGTCCGCTGACTTCAAGGTACGCTTTGCCGCGGTCTTCCTCGCTTACCTCGTAGCCAAGATCGATCGCACAGCGCGGCGTCAATGCCACCATGGCGTAGTTCAAATGCGTATAGCGGTTTGCGACGTCTTCGTAACCCATACCCCGCAGCGCTTCCATCACGTTGGCCTGCGGATCGTTCTGCCGTGAATCGATCACGTTGTAGATCCAGTCCGCTTTGCCAAAGGTGGGATGTGGGTCTTCTCCGTGCACCGTCGAGATCCAGCAGGTATGCGTGGGATATTCGTGGAACTTCGCGTAGCCAAAATCCTTCCCTGGAAGCAGACCGAACTTCCATAGGTGATAAGCGATGTCCTTGCCCACATACGTTACCGTTCCGTTCGAGCGGACGATCACCTTGGCATCGTCATCCGTGCCTTCCGTCGGCTCCGCTCCCGGACGCCGCATGACCCAGCAACCCTTATTCTTCCCTTCGGTCTCTTCATAGAGGACGCCCTTTTCGATCATGAGCGCGCGCGCTGCGTCCCAGAAGTGCAGGTGCAGGATCTCGCTTTCGCGTGGAAGAAAGTCGTACTCGATATCCAATCGCTGCATCGTCTCAAGGTGCCGTTCGATGACCGCCGTCGCAACGATGTCCGCGATGATCGCCGTATCGCTTCCGCCCTCTTCGATGAGGTGCAGCGTCGCCAGGCGAAGCTCCTTGCGCGCCGCAAGCTCCGCCAGATCCTCCGTGTACCAGCGCGAAACGCGCGCGTATAGGTCCCAGAGATAGTAGTCGATGCGCTCAGCCTTCGCCTTGAGATCCAGGAGCAAAGCACGCACATCCGCCAGCGACTTCCCTTCCAAATGCGTCAGACCCACCACCACATCAGCCACCTGCACACCGGTGTTGTCGATGTAATTTTGCACGCCCACGCCATAACCACTCTTGAAGTCATCCTTCCGCAGCAGGCGCTGGAAGGTATCGCCAAGAATCGCATTGCGCAGATGGCCAACATGCGCCGCCTTATTCGGATTGATACTTGTATGCTCCACCAACCGGAATCCGCTTCCGCCAACATCGGCATGCTGGCCCGCAGCCATCGCACGCACGAGCGCAGCACGGTCAAACTTTAAATTCAGATAGCCCGCACCCGCGATGTCCACCGACGCAATGCCTTCGACAGTGCGCATCTCGTCGGCAAGCTCCTGTGCGATCGCGCGAGGCGCCTTTTTCAAATGCTTTGCCAGCTCAAACGCTACCGGCAGAGCGACTTCACCCAGCTCTGTTCTCGGCGGCTGCTCCGTCGCAATCTGCGCGAGCGTCACGCCGTACTTCATCTCCAACACGGAGACCAGGTGGGTCAGAATCTTTTGCTGCTGTGTGCGATACATGGTCTCTCTCGATTAATTTCGAACTGGAATTTTACGTTCCGACGCGACTTCCGCCAGATCAGCACGGGCAATGGCGCGGGCGCGTCCTGCGCGGTGCATAAAAAATGCGATACCGCCTGCCACGGTAATCGTCAACAACACGATCACATGCACCAGAAGTCCGTACACGGCGGCCAGGTCAGGCTTGCCACCCTGGCTCACCATGCCCAATTTGCAGAAGTATTCAAACGTCCCAATAGCGCCCGGCGAACTCGGGATCAGATACGACAGGTTGCTGAGGGACAGCGCCAGCCATGGGCCACGTGCACCTACGACTAGCCCCATAACGCGTGACGCCGAAACAAAAATGATTCCTTCACAAAACCATGCGGCGAACGAAGCCACCAGCAGCATCAGCTTCGCGCTCAGGCTCAACTTCTTCACGGAGTCAAACGCAAGCAGAATCCAACTCTCGGCTTTATCTACCAGCTTTCCAGCAGGCAGAGCGCCCACCAGCCCACGGACAAGGGTCTCCATCTGCCGCGCAAACAGGAGGAAAGCAGCAACACCCAGCGTGACCACGGCCAGCACGGGAAGAGCGAATGACAAAATGCGCACGTCACGTCCGAACATCGGGAATGTCAGCATGTGCGTGGAAGTGGCGACCGCCGCAGTCAAAAAAGACAACAGCATAAACATATCCAGCAAACGCTCTAGAATCACCGTTCCGAGGATTGAAGACGACGAAGCGCCAAGCTCTTCTGCGTAGCCGAACACACGCAGGAAATCACCGATACGAAACGGCAGCACGTTATTTGCAGCAAAGCTTGTAAGAAGTACCCGTGCACAGACGCTAAATCCCGGGGCCCCACTGGCCCGCAGCATCAGCCACCAGCGGTAAACACGCAAGGTGTACCCGGTAATGAGCGCAACGGCCAGCACCGCAAACCACCAGCGGTTCACGAACCGGATCGACTCGATCGTCTTGTAGTGAATCCCGGTAAGCGTCCGCCAGAGGAAGAAGGCGCTGATGACAAATCCCGGCAGCGTCTTCCATAGATTGCGTTTTTTCTTCTGCTCGCTCAAGCGACCACCTGGCATCGCGAAAAATCAGAGAAGCGCAGATCTAAGATGCAGTTTAAAAATAGGGTTGAAGTCGTCATAGCCAGCCGTCATTATACGTTTCGACCTCTCGCCCGCAGGCATGGGCGGCCGTTTCGTTGTACTGTGAGAAAGTGGTTAAATCTGTTTCGCCCTGGAAAATAGGAAGTCCCTTTTCGCTGTCTGGACTTCTCGCGCTCAGTATTCTCTCTTTCTGCACCCTTGGATATCACCCTGACGCTGAGGATGGTGGCGTTTATGCCGCCGCGATACAGCAGCGCGTGAGCCCATGGCTCTTCCCCCATGATCACGCGTTCGTAGCGGCTCACGTGGGAAACGGGGTTTTTGCCTGGCTGCTCAGCGGCCTCGTGGTGGTAACGCACCTTTCGGTGCCATCCTGTCTGGCTATCCTGCAATTCGCGACCATCCTCACCACACTTTGGGGCTCGTACGAAGTAGCAAAAGTTTGCTTTCACTCGGAGCTGGCGCGTTTCGGCGCAGTCATCGTTACGGCGTTTTCCCTTTCGCTTCCCGTAGCAGGTACAGCACTTTATCTGACCGATCCCTATTGCTCGGCGCGATCCATCTCCCTTCCCCTGCTTCTTTTCGCTCTGCAATATCTTCTCCGGCACCGTATTTTCTTCAGCGTGCTTCTACTCGCTGCGGCGTTTGTCTTGCATCCCATCATGGGGCTTTGGGGAGGGCTTTTTCTCGTCTCAGTGTGGACATTTCAGCGCAGCCGCCCCATGCTGGCGTTCGCATCATTTTCCGTGGCGGCATTATCGATCTGTCTCGTGGGTTATCTGCTTTCTCCGGTCGACGACGGTTCTTTTCGCGTGCTGGCAGCGACACGCTCCTACTGGTTCCTCGGGCAGTGGCAGTGGTATGAGATGTTGGGCGCGTTCGCTCCTCCCGCGCTCCTGCTGTGGAGGCTCTCGTATCACGAACGGGCCGAGAAGGCAGGCGCAGAGCAACGCATCCTGGTATTCGCGCACGCGGCTGCGACGTCACTGTCTCTGCTCATCGCCCTGCTCTTTGCGCGATCTTCCGCAAAGCACCTTTTCATCGCACGCATACAGCCCCTTCGCACACTGCATCTGCTCTATGCAGTCTTTCTCATCGTGGTGGGCGGCCGGATCGGAAACTATCTCCATGAAAAAATGAACTCTCGAAAAGGGGAACGAGTTGCCCTGGCCGTGCTTGCTGGCTGTATCGCCACACCTCTGTTCGTAGCACAACTAGAGATCTATCCCGCCTCCCAGCACCTGGAACTTCCCTGGAGGCAGCCCGCAAACGGTTGGTCACGGGCCTTCGTTTGGTGCCGTGAACATACTTCTCAGGACGATCTCTTTGCGCTGGATGCCCACTACATCACAGTCGAGGGGGAAGACGCACAGAACTTCCGCTCGATCGCTCTCCGAAGCTCTCTTCCTGATTACTCCAAAGACGGCGGGGTCGCTTCAGTCTCTCCCTCCCTCGCCGCAGATTGGCTCGTCGGCGTGGCTGCGCAATCTGATCTCAATCAGAAAAGCGATGCCGAGCGTCTAGCTCAACTTGTTCCTCTCCACGTGGATTGGATCGTCCTGCCGGAGGCCTCCGCGACGTCGTTTCCCTGTGACTACCGGAACGACGTGGCGAAGGTCTGCCGTTTGCCTGGCGGAACGCGCTAACTCCCTGATTTCGCTGAAGCAGATGCCGCACCGACTTTGAGAATAATGGTGTCCTGATCGGCTCCCTCAAACTTTGAGTAGAAGGTGCGGAGCTCGGCATAGTCCTTTGGCGCAAAGAAGAAATCGCCAAGAGTCAGGTTGCGGTACACCGTTACCGAGTTTACGGCAGGTTTATTGTCCATCGTATAAACGGCACGTTGCTGAAACTTCAAACTGTTTTTTGCTGGCGCAGACTCCAGAGTGAAGCTCGCCGGATAGATGATTCGCATCGCGTCCCGGTAGGTCGCCGCCTCCTGAAAGTAGACTCCGGTCTCGCGCTTCTCCTGGGTGAAGATCGGCTTGTTGTTCACCAGGAAGATATCTCCGGGTAAAAGAAGCCGGCTTGCCGTCGCGGTCCCGGCTCTTCCACTCACAGTGAAAGATACCTTCAACGGCTTCTCGTAGACAGTCAGATTCTCTACCGAATCGACGGTGACCTCCATGCCCGCAGGAAGCTCTTCTTCCAGATGCTTTTTCAGGTCGTCCTTCAAGCTCGCCTCGTCACCGCGTAGAGCGACGTGACGCCACAGGATCGCCGGGTCTCCCTCAAACGACTCCGTGACCTTACCCTTCAGGACTCTCCCCTCGTCGAGTTTGAGATCCGCAATGCGCGCGGTGGAGGCAAAGGTGTACGGCTCCGAAGCAGTATTCGCAAGCACGGCGCCACCCTCCGCCTGTCGAATCCCCGCCGCCGCAGTATGCCTCCACTCGAGATGTCCATAAGGACAATAACGCGTGCCGGGATCGAGAAAAATATCCTTGCCGTCGACATTCACAACGGCAATCGCATCATCCAGTTGATACATCGAGAGAAGGTTCGGATTGAACATACGGCGCTCTCGGTTGGTGACCACCATGAGGTACGCTTTCATGCCCGCAGAACGCGCCATCGCCACGAAAAGAGCCGTCAACTGATCGCTGGATCCGCGTTTGCGCGTGAGCACATCGTCCGTGTTCTTGATGTCACGCAGACCCTCCATGCGCTCCTCTGCGGAGGAATGCTGTCGCGTGTAGTCCGTATTTTCCAGCTCCATGACGGCGGCATAGAGTTTGCGGAGCTTCTGGTCGCTCGTATCTCCGGGCGCTACAGTGGCGTGCACCATAGTCGAGACTGCGGAGCCAGGTCCAATGAACTTGTCCTGATCCTTCGACCAGTACTTCCCTTCCCCTTTCCAATACTCCTCCGAGCTGCGATATGCCGTGTAATAAAAATTCACACGGTAGGAGGTATTTGCGATCGGCGGCATGAAGGGCTCTTCAGGCATTGGCTTGATGTTTTCCAGGGAAAGTTCGAGGATGTGCTGGTTACTCCCAGACAACAGTGTGTCCTTTACCCTGGCGTTTTCGGGCAGGATGGGTGACCACGCAATACTGGTCGTTAGCGACTCATGCCCGTTACTCCTACTGGTCAGCATCTTATCCGTGGGTTTCCAGACGTAGTGCGCCTTGCGCGAAAACAACTCTTCCTGTGGATACCAGTCAGGAGCGCGATACCAGTTATCGTCCCACCGCAGCTTGTAGCGATACTCCAGAATGCTGCCCACCTGCACCGCCGGCATACTGAAGACCTTCGACATGACCTTCATGTCTTTCGTCTTCTGCACCATCTTCTCAAAGGGCTTTCCCGTAAACGGAACGATCGTTCCGTCTGGCTGAATCGTTCTGCCACCGATGTCAGACACACTCGTATCCACACCCTCACTTCCTTTCAGAAAGGAGAGTTGCACATCGCCATACTTTTTCCCCTCCTCCGTCAATATCTTCAGGCGCACGTAGTAGCTGTACATGTGCAGTGCATCGTCTGTCAGAATCTCGCGCTGGAGATACACCGCCGCCGCTCCCGGAACCTCAGGTTGCGCGGTCATCTTCAGTTCTTCCGGCGTAGGCGCTGTCCATTGGTCAGCCTTCGCCATCATGGGAACGAAACATACTGCCGCAATCCAAACCACGTACCGATCTGCACGCATCATCTCGTTTCTCCTGGCCCTAAGGAATTCGCTTCAAAATCGCATTGCTTTGTTCGTCTGCTTCGATCACACCCGCCAGCCGGCGTACTTCGTCGTAGCGCTCGGAGGGCAGCGTAACCTCGCGCACTTCATACGTGCGGCTGTAATGCAACTTGCCATCCTTCACGCTGCTCAAGCTCTCATACTTCGCGAACCCAAAATCTACCTTGACCGGCTCCGGCATCTCTTCCACCGCATAACCAGCGGGGAGGGAGATGTCGTACTCGTCATGCACACGCCGAGTCTCGTTCAGGTCAATCGGTGCAAAGCGGGCCTTGCGATCAACGCGCATGCCGTCCGTGAAGAGCACCCTTGGACGCACCATCAACAGCAGTCCAGTGACTCTCGCAAAGTGGTTCACATCCAGTCCATAGGAGACCGACAAAGTCTTCTGCAAATCCTCCACATTGGCTACCTTTACGTCCGCGACTTCGAAGCTCGTGAAATCTCTGGCGAGCAGGCCGTGGAGAAACTGGCTCTGCTGGTTAGCATTCCACTCGCTATAAACATGCCGCCGATAACCTGCGATGTCTCCTGTGCGTTCTTCGCTCACCTGGCCTTTGAGATCGCCATCCGCACTTAAGGTGAAGCTCGCTTTGCGGGTGACCTGGTTCGCTCCGGGCTTGAGCACAGGCAGCAAAATCGCCTCGCTTTCCTTGCCCTCCATCAACAGACCATAACTGCCCTGAAGCCCGCTCTCCAGTTGGCCAAACGGCGTCTTCTCCGACGTGGGATCGAAGATAAGGTATCGCCTGCCGTTCTTCAGCGTGACCGTGCTTTGGAAGAGAGGAGACTCGTACCCCTTTGGAATATCGATGGCCGCGATCATATGATTCGCCGCAATCGAAGGAGCTTCCGGCGCAATCACACCACGTCGGCTGTCAACCATAAGCCATGTTGCCCTCATGCCCACGGCGTTCATCATGGCACTCACCAGCGTCGCCTTGTCCTTGCAGTCACCGTACTGATGGGTAAACGTATCTCCAGCGGCATGAGGCTGCTGCCCACCGATCCCGATCTCCACCGCAACGTAGCGAATCTTTTGCTGAACGTATTCGCCGATCGCCTGCGCGCGCTCGGCAAAATCCGTCTTCTCCTGCACCAGCGCTTGCGCCTGCTTTGTGATCGCATCGGTCGGGAGATTTCTCCCAGATGCCAGGTCCGTATACCATGCGCCAATTCCGCCCCACTCCCCCAGCGTTGGAGTCGGCATTCCCGGTCCGGTGTAGTGAACGCTCAATCGCGAAACCAGTGCCCAGGCACTGCCCGACAGAGGCACGTCTTCCATGTCGATCCCGGGTTCGTCCTCCATCTCCCACAGCGTCGTCCCGTGTTCCATGTCCACACTCTTCGTGCGGTCCGGGCCCTTCCATACCGCCTTGTAGGTGAAGCCCGGCGGCATCGTAATCGTCAACCGTTCGCGCCGTATCGGAATCTCGCGTTGAACCGGAAAGAGGATCTCCGTCACGTACGGCCTTGTCTCAATCTCAGATTCGATGGCCACAACCGAGCCGACATCGACCGATGGCGGTGAGGCGAATCGTAGACGGGAATCGGTGTATACCTCGAAGCCTGCGCCCGACGATCGGTCGATCATCTCGTTGTCTTTGACGGCGTACTCATGTCCGTCCGCACCGATCGACCAGACCTTCATCGAGGTGATCTTCGAGACGGTGGAGTTGTAATAAACCGCCGGAGAGCCGTATCCACGCCTGCCCTGTGCACGCAAAATGCGAATGGCCTCGCGTTCATGCGTGACCTCACGCCCTTGCGCATTTACAGAAACATTCACCTCATGCAAAAGGATGACCGCATCGGTCTTGGGTGGAAACGCACGCATGGGTTGGGCGGAAGCCTCCCTTACCCAGTCCGGAGCGACCATCTTGTCTTTTGCAAAAGCCTGGCTCTCAGAGAAGCCAATGCATATTGTCAGGCATATCAGCCCCTTGCCCAAAACGGCGCAGAACTCCAAAGCGCTCCGATGACTCTGCGAGCGAAAATACCACTTGAAAAACAACTGTCCTCACAGGAAAATACCCGGACGCAAGAGCAGTCTCTGGCCGGGTCAGATGATGTGTATAAGAAATTGATATACCGAATCAATGCCGGAGGCAATCTTTCTCTTCGGGAAAATCATCCCGATCCATTACCTCGGTCCAGAACAGGAAAGACGTGCCTCTACGGTACCCGCAGAGGTCTCAATCCATCCACCGGGAAAAGACCAGTCGGGTAATCTTCCGTCGCGTACTGCGGACGGAACATGTAATGCACCGAGAATCCTACCGTGCCTGTGTTGTAGTTGTTCGTGTTGTTCGCCTTCGCAAAAGCACCAAGGAACCAGTGCTCGTTGAAGCGATAGGAAGCCTGTCCGCTGACATCAAAGTTCGCGCCCGTTGCCGAATTAACGGGATAGTATCCGCAAGTTCGCGCGGCAATCGACGGCAGCGTGCATCCGCTCAAAGCGCCTGTCTGCAACGATGTGTCCAGCGGATAGTATGCGGCGCTGTCTTCCTGGAAAGTCTGAACTCCAACCGCACCGGCGATCACGTAGTGCCAGTTCGTCCCATGGAAGCCATTGAAGGTGATGGGGACGGCTCCAAGGAAGTAGGCATTAGGACTGAAGTATCCGCCCAGACCGTACGTCTGCCCGCGCTCGTTGTGGTCATAGTGCATCCCAAAGAGAGTTCCACCGACGTTCAGCGTTCCGTACCCGGGGAACTGAGCCACGCGGAAATACGCACCTCCCGTACCCTCAAACTTCTTGTTATCCAGAACGTGGAACCCGGTAACGGCGGCACCGGCTAAGCTCATGTAGAAGCCAGCCTTCTCATCGCCAAAATCAAATCGCGCTCCGCCACCGGTAGAGATCACGCCGCCCCAGATATTTCCCGCGAAGACGGGCGTCACCGAACCCGGATCGAACATACCGGCGTAGGAGAGTTGCGTGTCCTTGACCGAATCGCGTTCGCCAAAAATCGTGAAGTGTCCACCACCCGGACGCCACCGCGCACGTGCCGTGACGTTCCCCACCAGGAACTGGTAAGGCGTGTATCCCACAGCCAGACCGAGATTCTGTGTTGCCATCTGGATCTCGCCGCCCACGCCCGAAGCAAACTGCTGTGCAGGTTGATTGACCGCATTCGCGGGAAGCGTTCCAAGGATCGGGATCGTTCCGGTTGCGTTGGCGTAACTCGCTACATCGAGCGTGCCCGAGTTCAGGAAGATTGTCTTTGGGATAATGCTGAAGCGAACCGTCTTCCCCGCAACAAACGTTGCTTCGATCGGAGCTTCATAGTCGAACAGCTGCGTCAGGCCAGCGGGTCCACTACGGAAACGAATGCTGGGCGAACCGCCAATCCAACCACTGTACGAAGCCTCCAATGTATTCAGGTCCAGTTCAGCTTGCTGGCGCTCAGTAAGGGGAGGTCCGGCCTCTGGTGGAGTTCCATTGGGACTGTAGGCTCCGCGTAGAGGCGGCAGATTCCTCTGCACAAGCTGCGCGTCCGTCGGTGCTGTACCGAGAGGATACGGTGCGCCAGGCGCTGGATATCCCTCTCCGCTGAGGGCTGTCGGCACCGCCGGATAGTAGAGGGGAGCATAAGCCGGTCCCGGCGAGGTGCTGGACGCAACAGGTGCCCTGCGCACAATGCGCCGGGGCGCCTGCCGCATTGCCGCCTGTCCGCGGCGTGGCTGCGGATACTGCTGTCCATAGCTGCCTGGCACGGTGGCCGAGGTCTGGCCTTGCGTCGGTAAGCTCTGTCCGGAGACACCGTTGTCCGTCGTCCCCATCACAGGCAGACCCGGTCTGCGCGTCTGGTTAGGGGCATACTGCAACTGCTGTACCGGCGCGACGTCGACATCGTCGGGCGGGTTGCTCTGTCCCATCATGTTGGCTGGAGAGTTCGACAGCGTGCGTGCTCCGGGATCCGACTGACGACGACGCTCCTCTGCTGCCTCTGCCGCAGCGATCTCAGGATGCGAAGACCGTCCCTTGCGACCGCCCTTTGCATTAGGAACATTCCGCGTCGACGGCAGCACATCTGTCGTCGACGCGCTATACATCTCTACGGGAGCAGCTTGCGTTCCGGCAAGCCGCACCGGTGCGGCCACAGCGTTGAACATCGGTACAGGGTTGGAGTTGTCGGGTGTGTTGTAGGGAATGTACGGTCCGTACACATCTCCGGCATTTGAAGCGATCACCGCTCCAGGAACCTGTCCGCTAAAGGACGAATCCTGCGCCTGCTGCGTCAGACGTCGAATCTGCTCTCTCTGGTACATCAGCGACTGCGGGTCGCCCACTGAAGGCTGATCGAGGCTGGCCCTTGGAACGTAATCCCCGAGCCGTGTATTGCGTGGATTTCCCGGCTGCGTCTGCTGCTGTTGTAACTGTTGCTGCTGCATCCGTTGCTGATACTGCGGATTCACCATGTACTGAGGCACAAGCGCTCCGCCCGCAGGCGTTCCGTCGGGCGTCAACACGACCGGCGCTTGTCCGTAGGCATTGCCATAGCTGGGAAGATAGGGCTTCTCCGGGACCGTCTCCACCACGGCGACTCCGCCGGGCCCGGTCGCGACATCGGATCCGGGTGCGAGGAGCGTTGCCAGGTCCTGCTGCTGCGCGACCGTAGGAGGCCGCAGCGCGGCCACAGGACGGCTCAGCTCATCGGCCAGTTCCGCTCCTGGGTCCGCTGCAGGCATCGCCGCCAGAGAGGCGCGATAGTAATCCGCCGCGCGTCCGCTATCGCCGCGCGCCTGTTCAAACTTTGCCGCCAGCGTCAGCATCTGCGAGTCCTTCGGGTACTGCTCCAGACCAAAGCGCAGCCACGTCTCCGCGTCCTTTAGATCGCCCGAAGCAATCGCCGCACCCACGGCAGACTTGTAGTCCGAAGCCGTGGCAGACGTCATATCCTGCGCCTTGAAGATCGCGGTCGCCTGCTTGGGCAGGCCAGCCCTCAGATACCCGCTTGCCAGTGCCTTGATCACTCCCGGGTTATCGGGGAAGGCACGCGCTGCGGCATTCAGAATGGCCAGAGGACGTTTGACATAGCCCTGCGCCGAGGCCTGGTTCGCCCGTCGCACCGCCCACAGAGCCCAGATCGTCTGCACCGATCTACGCTGCTCATCGGTCAGATCGCCTCGACTGCCCAGCACCATCAACTGCCTGTAGAGGCCCGTGTCGTTATTGCCATTGAACAGCAGGTACGCGTTCTGAATATCGATGTCGGCAGGAGCCTGAGAGTGCGCCGCTGCATACTTCTGCTGCACGCGATTCAAAAACACCATCGCCTGCGCGGGCTGGTTCAGACCGTTGTACACCGCGCCCACCGTCTGCAGATAGTCGACATCGCCCTCAAGATGCTTGCGCGTTTCAGCCGGGATCTGCTGAATCTGTGCCAGTGCTTCGCGGTCATGCCCGCTACTGTGCAACGCGCCGAGAAGTCCCTTCCACGCATCGATGCGGTTGGGGTCTTCCAGCAAAATCTGTCGGTAGATCGGATAGGCCTTCTGTGCATCGTTGCGCTGCAGGTACAAACCGGCAAGCTGAGTCATCACGGCGGCGGAGGGCTTCTGCCCTGCCGTGGTCTGCTGAGCGACAGCCTTCTCCAGAAGTGCCTGCGCCACGTCGTACTTGTTCTGTGCCTGATAGACGGAGGCCGCAGTGGTCATGAAACCGGGATCGCGAAGCGCCTGGTCATACACCGTCGGCGGCATGGTCTCCAGCGCCTGTTGCGCCAGCGCATCGTTATGCGCCGCATGCTCTACCCGCACAAGACCCTGCCATGCTGGGACGTTCGATGGGTCCGCGACCAGCACCTGCCGGTAAAGCCCTGCCGCCTGCTCCATCCGGTTAGCCTGTTGCAGAAGGCTTGCATACTGTAATTGAGTCTCGACCTTCAGACCCTCTCCACCGGACGGAAAAGGTATTTCCAATGCAGAGTGCAAGACCCTCTGCGCATCGGCATCACGTCCTACCGCTGAGTAAGAAGAGGCCAGTGTGCGCAGGAACTCCGGATCCTGCATCAACTGCGTCCGCACTGTCGCCGGGATCCGTTTTTCGGTCGTCAATGCGAGCGCCGCATTCCCCATGGCGTACTGCGCCATAAACAGGCCACGCCAAGCCAAAGGAGACGCGGGCTTCAGGTGGACGTACTGCTCAAAGACCGGAACGGCCGCGTCGGGTTGCTGCGCCTTCAGCAGCGTTCCAGCCAGACCCTCCATCGCTTCCGCGCTCGCGGGACGCATCTGCAGAGCAGACCGGTAGTTCTTCTCCGCCGCGAGCAGATCGTTTTCGTTCAGAGCGATCGAGCCCTCACCCATCGTGTACCAGAAGCGCGAGGTCGCGAGCGCCGTATCGACACCGCGATCCTTCGATCCATTCTGCTTCGCCTGCTCCAGGAAGCTCACGGCACCGCCGAAGTTCGACTGGTTCATGCGCACATAGCCCATACCGGCCAGCGCCTGGGCGTCATCGGGATTCTTGACCAGCAGCGCCTTGAAGCGCGCTTCGGCCTCTTCCAAATTCTTGGCGTTCAACGCGCCATAGGCAGCAGCTTCTTCAGCCCCGCGCTGTCGTTCTTCCTGCGTCCGGGCCGCCTGTTCAGGCGAGAGGAGACGTACAGCTCCTGCCCTGCGCGCGCGGGCTTCACTGGCCTCCGTATTCTTTAGCGCGTCGGCAAGCGCTGGATCTCTGTGCGTCTGTAGGTAGGCGCGAATATCCGACGCTGCGGCTGGATTCTGGGCATCCCAGACCAGTGACTGCTTCAAGGCCTCTGCGGCCTGCGGATCCTTCGGATGCTTCTGCAGCAAACGTCGTCCCTCTGCGCGCGTGCGAGGGTTGTACGTCAAAATTCTTCCCAGAGCCACCTGGTAGCGCGTGTCCTGCGGGTACTTCTCAACCAGTCCACGCAAACCGGCAACAGCATGGGGACGCCCCTCATCCGTAGCAGACTCTGTCTCGTAGTACGCCAGAGACCACTCTCCCGGTGGCGGTCCATTCGGAAACACCTGTCGGTAGATCGTCATCGCCTGTGCGTAGTTCCCCGCGCCCGCCAGCTTGCCTGCCTGGTTCAATTTGTCCAGCTGCGCGCTCTGTTGCATCACACCTTCCGCGCGCGCAATGCCTGGATCATTTGGATTGATCGCACGCAGCCTCTGCAGGTAGGTATTCGCGAGCGTGTTGTTGCCGCTCATCTTTGCTGCGCGGGCAAGGCCGCCGAGGGCCTCGGTGTTATTCGGATCTGCAAGAAGAACCTGCTGCCATGTCTGCGAAGCCATGTCCATACGGCTACGCGCTTCCATCGCGTGTGCCTTTTCAAGAAGTAGCTGCGTGGCCGCCTGACTCGTCTGAGCCCATCCCCTCTCCGGCGGGCATAATAGGGCGACGGCGAGTGCCCCACACACCCATCCGCCAGCGCTCCAGCGAGCCGTCGAGCTAGACTTCGGCAATCGCATGGTCTTCCCTCTCCGCAACGCGGATACACAAAGGTTCTCCGGGCAGTTTCTTCAGAATCCTACCGTCTTTCTTCCCTGCTGTCCCGCTTTTTTCCGGTATTAACCGGGTTACCAACAGCGTGCGTATCCCCCTTGCTACTTCCATGGCAGCCTCAAACGACCGTCTTTTTCGAAGCGAAATCGCTTCTCCATCCACCCCGTCGCGAAAAGCGCAAGGTTTTGGTCGTAGTACATCGGAGGGTGTCCATACAGACTGGTTGCAGGATCCACACTTGCACCCAGACGGTCCATCTGCATCTTCGCTTCTGCCTGACGCCCCATACTCAAGAGGTAAGGGATGACAGCCGCCGAGAAGCCCACACTTCCTGCCGGGTCCAAAATCTTGCCTGCCTGGTCAACCGTCACGGGTGGCGTGACGTGCGTCTTCAGGTATGCGCCCATGCCCCCCACCTCGGGCATCGAAGCCTGCACACCGCGCGTGTCGCGGTCGGCCATGCCCAGCCAAAGGTAAACGCGGATCGCATCGTAGCTTCCGACGGCAATCTCATTATTTTTCCCCGCTGCAAGTTCTTCGAGCGTAGGAGAGGGCCTCACCGTCACCCCAGCCAAGACCCAGTTCATGGCAAAGCCTCCACCCGAACCCTTGGCCAACAGTTGAGGAAGACTGTCCGCGATCGCTCCCCAGGGACCTGAGGGCGCAGCCAGGGCCAGCCGCGCCAGTGCCTGCGGTGGAAGATAACTGGGATTCAAAATGTAGTTTGCCGGGTCAGGATGAAATCCGAAGGGACCGGGAAGCAGCATGGTGCCGACGCCCGGCACAGTAACCACCTCCCTCTGCGCTATTCGCCCGGCCAACCCCTGCCCCAGCTTTGCGTAGCGCTCAACCTTCCAGATCCGTCCGGCTTCGAGCAGATCGTAGGCTATCCATACGTCTGCATCCGAGGCAGAGTTGGCGTCGAGGATCTTCCACGAACCGTCGCTTGCCTTGCCCCATTTCCAGGCTGGCAGACGTGCCGTCAGGTCTCCACCGGCGAGATTTTCCTCCGTCCAGTGCAGCAATTTGTCGAAGCGGCTGCGATCGTTCACTACCAACGCGAAGAACATCGCGTAAGCCTGACCTTCGCTGGTGGTCTTGTCACCGTCTCCCCGGTCCACGATACGTCCGCTGCTGTCCATGAAAGTTTGCGTGTACTTCTGCCACAGGGGCCACGGCTGCTCCGCCTTGCACCCCAGCAGGCCAACTATCGCTCCCAGAGCCATCACCCCTACCTTGCGACTGATCCTGCCGTTGAGCATTCTCACCGTCGTTCCTTTCCAATTGCGTCGATCTCAGTTGCCTTGTAGACGAACTCTTGCCATACGACGCAGAGCCACGCGAATCAGCACTCCCAGGAAAAAACATGCCGCCAACACCATGACCACCACAAGCGCGGGAAACTCGGAGAACAGCATCTTCATCCGGAACCAGAGGGACAGATATCCGACCCGATACACATCATTGCCGAGACGATACGAGGCAAACTGCGTTCCATGCAGAACACTCACCGACTGCGCAATATCCGACGTCGTCGCCACGCGAAGAAAGGTATTCAGAAACGTTGGAACGACCGTCTGGTCCCGCAGCACAATCACCACCACCGAACGGTTCGACCCCTTAGGCCACTCCATCCCCTCGATCAGGGCATCCGGGAGTCCACCCGCCGTCTCTAACTGACCGCTCTGGACGTGGTCGGAGCTGTGAACCTTCCACCACGCATGTTGCAGCGGATTGAAGAAGCCCTGCGTATCTTCTACATGCAGACCGCTGGATTGGATCTCCACCGGAAGTGATTTGTTCAAGGTCGTCAGCGCCGGTTGATCCTCAGCCGTTCCCAGCACGAGGTAGTCCTTCGCCTCGTCGGTCTTCATACCTTCCGCATTCGTTACCGTGACATCAGTCACCGGATATCCCGTCTGCGCTCCGAAGTGACCCATCATCGTCAGGAAGAGCTCTACCTCCTCTGCTCCTGGAGCATCGGGCATAACCACGGCTGTCTCAGAGAGATCCTTCAGACGCGTAAACGGATAACCCGCATTGGAAAATAACTCAAGATTAGGCAGAACTGCCCAATGCGGAATATCTCGAATGTCGAGGTACGAGCTTTTCAGGATCGACCCCTGCAGATTCATTGGAGCCGTGTCCTGGCACTTATTCTTCTTCGCAATCTGGAAGAAAAACTTCATCATCATGGACTGGCTGAAGGGACGAAGATTCACCACAGGAATTGGAATCTCCGTGGACAGCTTTGCGCTCGCCTTCTCCGAATGCGGCATCGGTGTGGACGAGACATATGCGCCATTCATGAACACCTGCAGCGAACTCTCCTTCGCCAGCGGTATCCCGTTATAGCGATACTCCATATGGAAGATCAGGCTGCCCAGGCGCTCCGTGTAGAGATCGGGTGGCAGACGCATGTAAGCACCCACCGGTACGGAACCGTCACCCTGCAGATCACCCGTCTGCATGATCTGCCCCAGCGTGGTCAACCTGTCGGTCGGCATCCACCGCGGCGCATCGTCCGGTTCACTCTTTTTGAGCGGGCTCAGGGTCACGTGAACCTGGTTCCCCTCCCATAAATTTCTCTGTAGCGACAGCGCACGCGCTGCCGTGATGAGATCCTCGTCACGGTCTCCTGTGATCACGAGCACCTTGGAATACGGGTCAGAAGGATTCGCTCGCATCGCAATTGTCGCTCCACCCGAACTCCGCATTCTCAGCGACTCGGGAAGTTCGCTTGCACTCCCTCCGATCACGATCACATTGCCCGGAGGAATCTGTCCAAACGTCACCGGGAAATGGACGGCGCGGTAGTCCGCCAACACGCCGAACCACGACGCCACAATGCCCGCTGCCTGCATTGCCTTGGGAGAGGGCTGATTCAGAAACACGATCGGAACGACCGGATGCAAGTTAACCGCTGCGTCATAGAAAGGAAGCGGAAGCAGCTTAAGATCATCCTGCAGCGGAAGCAGGCTGCCCGTCAGTTCAATCGAACTGTTCGTATCTACCTGGCTCCACAGTGTGGAGTGAGAGGGGTCTTCGCACTGCAGCGTGTAGTGGCCGACGAACTCAAAGGTGATCTGGTTGTTATGCACCAGCATCTCCGCGGGAATCTTCAGCGAAGCCTCAAGCAACGCGCTGTTCTCACTCACGCGCTTCACAGAGATCTGCGAGCCCTCGGCCTGCTTCTCCTCTGGCTTCAGATCAGCGGGAACGCTCGCGGGATCTGGTCTCGTGGCCACAGGCAGCGTCGCAAACAGCGTCCCATTCATGCTCACCTTGAGATGGCTGATCGAAGGCAGCAGGCCCGGCGAAAAGTGATACCGCAGCTTCATCGTCGCGGCCTTCACCACCTGCGTCTGAGGCACGGAAAAATAAGTGGAGTGATACGCATCCACTCCGCGCAGGACAATCGTTTCGGGCGCGCCCACATCGGCCAAGGTAAATATGTTGTCGAACTGTCCGGGAGGCACCTGTTTCGCTGCTTGCGTTGTTTCGGCGGCTGAAACCGCCGCAGGTCGAGTCTCAGAGAAACCCTTCGCCGACAAAAATGTCATGCCACCCAAAAGAACTGCCACCAAGAAAAGCATGTTGACGACGCTCGTGTGCATCTCCTGCTTCGGTTTTCTCTGGAGCATGCTCTGTCCGATCTGCCTGAAGCCCTGGTAGGACAGTGCGAAGATCCGACTGAGACTGCGCAGAGGACGGTCGGGTTCACGGGCCTCGCCCCAGCCAAGCCATGTGTCCGCACGGGAGTACAGCACCTGCGTCAACGCCTCCTCTTCGCTGATGGAAAGCGGATCGAACTGTGCCCTCAACTCGGTGCCGTTCGCGCGAACGATCGTTGCAGGCAGCGACGCTTCGCCATCTAGGACGGGAAAGACCAGACGTACGGATTCTCCCACCGGAATGTTCATCGGGACATCGGTCTCCATCATCACGCCGCCGCTGGAGACATCCGCCGTGATGCCGGAGATGGAAGTTCCACCGGAGAGCATCACGTGCGCGGAGACCTGCATGGTCACCCGTACCGTCGTGCGCCTCTGCTGACTCTCCCATGCAACGCTGGTCGCCACACCGAGGACCATCATGTTGAACAACGTCCAGATCAGGTTCATCACGATCGTCCCGGGATGCGTTCCGTCGTACATATTCGCCAGGACATTCAAAGGAAAAACCGACTCGCTTCCAGGGAATTCCAGGAGACGTGGAATGGCGCAGAGCAAGCCGAGGACATTCATGCCCAGCATCCAGGTAAACGGCGCTGCGATACGGTTATCGAAAAAGCGGTTGTTTACCACGCCGCCCTTCGCCGTCACATTAAACGACCCTAGCTTGGGATTAATGAAAGCCAGCATCGTCGGTAAAAAGATGTACGGCGCAAGCACCGTCTCGTAGATCTCATTCCAGAAACTGTGCCGATGCTGTCCCTGGATACGCGAGTTCGCAATGCTCGACAACACGAGATGCGGGAAGGCATACGCGAGGATCGCAGCCCAATACCCGGGTACATTCGTATGGCCCAGGATCAGATAAATCAGCGGCGCCGTGAGAAAGATCAGTCGCGGCAGAGCATACAGAAAGTGCGTCATCGCATTGAAGTAGCAGAGCCGTTGCGCGGGCTTCAGACCTTTGCAGAACAATGGGTTGTCCGTCCGCATGATCTGGATCATCCCGCGCGCCCAGCGGATCCGCTGCTTCACATGGCCGCTCAGGCGTTCCGTCGCCAGACCGGCAGCCTGCGGAATGTTGATGTATGCCGTGTTCCATCCATTCATCTGCATCCGCAGAGAAGTATGTGCGTCTTCGGTCACAGTCTCGACCGCAATGCCGCCAATCTCGTCCAGCGCCGTCTTGCGCAGCACGGCACACGATCCGCAGAAAAACGTCGCATTCCAGAAGTCGTTTCCGTCCTGCACAATGCCGTAGAAGAGCTCGCCCTCATTTGGAATCGTGCGGAACTGCCCGAGATTCCTTTCAAACGGATCGGGCGAATAAAAGTGATGTGGCGTTTGCAGCATCCCCAGCTTCTGGTCGCGCTGAAACCAACCGATCGTCACCTGCAAGAAGCTTCGTGTCGGCACGTGATCGCAGTCGAAGATCGCCACCAGAGGCGCCTTCAGACGTTTAAGCGCACGATTGATATTGCCAGCCTTCGCGTGAAGATTGTCGTCGCGTGTCATGTAACCCACGCCCGTCTCTTCCGCAAAGGCTCGGAACTCCTCACGCTTTCCGTCATCCAGGATGTAGATGTTGAGTTTGTCCGCGGGCCAATCGATATTCATCGAAGCCAGTACCGTGTACCGCACGATATTCAAGGGCTCGTTGTATGTCGGAATCAGAAGATCTATCTCGGGCCAGTCATCAGGATTGTCCGGAAGAGGAACCGGCGTGCGGCGCAACGGCCACATCGTCTGCAGGTATCCCAGGAACAGAATCGCAAACGCATACGACTCTGCAAAACACAGCACAAGGATGAAGAATGCGTCCAGAGGTCCCCATTGGGACGAAGGGTCGCTGAAAAACTTTCCCACAGTCGAAAACCGCCAGAACCCGTAGCGAAACGTGGAGTACATCGACGCCAGCATCAGCGTAAGGGTTATGAGGTAAGAGCTTGAACTGCGGTCCATCCAGATGGCGAGAAGCACCATCAACATACCCAGCACAGCCTGTTGCGGCCATGTGAGTTCCAGAATGCCCGTAATGAGCATGCAGGCTACGCCCAGAAGGATGATCGTCCAGCGGAGCAATTTGAGGCCGATGCCGTTCCCTGCTTCAAACTCCTTCCACAAGAACGACCGTGTCATCCCTCACTCCAACGCATCCCTCGAAATCCGGCAGTGGCCGGTGCCGTCTGGTTCCGGACCCAGCTTGCCAACTGTGTGTAATCTTCGGTGACGGTAGCAGACGGAGCATAGTCGATCACCGTCATGCCCTCTGCCAGAGCTTCGCTCACCGCCGGAGAACGGCGGATCGAAATTGGTAGTAACCGCGCGCCCAACTTCTGCCTCAGAGCCTCGCGTATATCCAGGTGAAGCGGAAGGGTGGCATCAAACTGCGTCAGCACGTAGAACACCGAAATGGGACGTCCATCCGCATTAACGAGGGATTGCAGCGTCTTCTCCATACTCTGGATTCCCAGAACAGAGTTCATATCGGGCGCTACCGGTACCAGAACAGTAGGACTGACAGCAGCCAGACTCCGCGCCATCCACATCGAAGCCCCGCTGAGATCGAGAAGTACCCGCTGTACGCCGCGACTTGCACGTCTCAGATCCTGCAACAGTCTCTCCTGTCCAGCCACGTCCGCACTGACCTGGTCGGTCTCCAGACTCACCATGTACACGGGGGCATCCGTACTTCCCGCAGGTGGGGAGAACGTGCGCATGACACCCGGTCGAAGCTCGCGTGCACCGAAGTAGTACGGCAGCAATCCGACCGATGCCATATCCGCCAGAAGAACCTTCTCGCCCATCGCAGAGAGCATCCGTCCCAGCGTCGCCACCAGGCTCGTCTTCCCTACGCCTCCGGCCAGACTCATCACGGCCAGGATTGGCATCTGCAATTCTGCCTGTGGAAGCACAGGTTTCACTGGCTCCGGTTCCGGCTCACCTAAGGGCTGTCCCATCAGGCCCTTGAGCGCATACCAGCGCGCCGCGACACGCTCACGCGAATGCTGCAGAGTGTCATTCATCGCCTCAGCCTGGCGCGGTCCTGCGGTTCGCGCATCCGATTCTCCCACAAGCCAGGCGGGACGGTTTGTATCCAACCCGTGAAGCGCCTTCGCCTGCAATCCAGAGGGCGGACGGGTTGAGATGCCAGGCGTACGCGTGGTCGATTGCCGGACGCCATATCCCGAGTCGGTACGGACGCGATCGTTCCCCTGGCCTTCAAAGCCTGCGGTCGCGCTGACAGCGGAAGACTGGCGGCCGAACGGGTCAAAGGCACGGCGTTCTTCCTGCTCCATCAGAATGCGTTCCGCATCGGCCAAGCTTGCCGTCTGACCACGGCGATCCTCAAACGTGGAACGCGCGCGCATCTCCTGTTCCACGCGCTCGAGCTTCTTCAATTCATCGACTTCCGCCAGATCGCGACCCAGTCGCGCTTCGCGTTGACGAAGTGCTTCCTGCGCGAGAATCCGGCGGCGACGCTCTTCTGATCCCCGGTAACGCTCCTGCGAGCGTCGTCTTTCCACCTTGGGGACCACGGGCGAAGGTGGAGCATCCGCCAATCGTTCCGTAATCTCCGCACTGCGGTAAGGCGGAGCCTCTTGCCCGCGCCAGTCGTTCACTTCCGGGCCTTCGGTCTCTTGCCCTGCTCTCCGAAGATCCACATAAAACTCGTCGGCGACCTGCGGATACTCTCGCGGAGCGGGGCGAAGGACGCTGTCTTCGTACACCGGCGGCGGAATCAGCCGCTGCGCGGCCTCGCCGCCCTCCTTCTGACGTCCCTCCGTTTCCTTCCGGTGCTCTACCTGATTCCAGGCGCGGTCCTGCCGGTCACGATACTGCCGATCCAGCGCGTTTCGTCCGCCCCTCTCTTCTTCAAAGCCGCGAGGAATGTCTCCGTCTATCCGGCGCTCCGGCTCGTCGAGGCTATCCTGGATCAAGCGGGACTGCTCCCGTGGTGGTTCAACTGCGGCGTATCGGGGAACGGCGATATAAGGCTTCGGCTCCGGCAACACGCGGCCCTGGGCTGTCCGCACGCCCGGTGTGGAAGCGAACGTTCCCGGATCCGGATGCCCTGCGTAATAATAAGGATCCTGAACCTCCCCCGGAACGGCAGGAGCTTGTGAGTCTGCAGAAGCGCGCATGCGTACGTCGGCTTCTTCGTACCGCGCAGCCTGCTCCATGGCGCACTTCCGTGCCCCTTCTACTTCACGCTCCGCCTCTTGTGCCGCCATCTCCGCCAATGCGGCTGCATGCGCATGGCGCTGCATCTCGGCGCGTGTGGCGGACTCTTCAGCTTCAACCGCAGACACAGTTTCGCCAGAAGTCTCGTCGACTTTATAGTTCAAAAGTTTTTCTTCCAACTGAGCCGCCTCTTCCCGCTCCTGCGCCGCCTTCAACTCTGCGATGCGCTGCGCCTCCAGGGCTCGTTGCCGCATCTTCGCACGGTACTCGCGACGTGAAGCAGAAAAATCCCGGTACTTCGCCCCGTGCAGGTTTGCCCATGAGTACAGAATAGCCACGTCTTCGGGCGTATCCCGAATCTCCTGCTCGTCTTCCTTCGGATTCTCGTTCACTGCCATAAGAAAACCTTCGCCGCATATCGCTTGGAGTAGCCCTGATTTCGCGCCGGGTATTAAGCAGACTTCTGCGAAACGTAAATCGACCCTCAAGGGCGTTTTCATGAGCCTATGGCCAGCACCCATGCAAGTCAACGAATCCTCAGTGCCACTTAAGTGGCACTGAGAACAAGGCTTACACCTCTATTGAACAGGGCGGACAACGATTTTGACTATCTCAAAAAGGATACTTTGCCAGGATCCAGAGGCGGCGAATCAACATAAGCAGCACTTCGCTCCATTGAAGGTCAGGTCCTCTCGACCCGTCGCACTCTGCTCACGGAACGTGACCCAAAAGACGCACGCACCTTATCGCGCTACAGCCAGTTCTGCATCCCCCTCGAGGGTATATCCTGTGCTAACTTAGCTATGGGGTTGGAAGCGGTTCGAGAGCGTAGCTCAGTTGGTAGAGCATCGCCCTTTTAAGGCGTTGGTCCTGGGTTCGAGCCCCAGCGCTCTCACCATACTTTCAATAACTTAGATCTATCTTGGGCGGGACTTGAAACCGGCGGTCCAGATACAACACCAAGACTTCACAGTAACAATCGGAAGCATGAGGCGATCTCGTTTTGCCCCTCAGCGCGCTAAACCAGCGATTGCGGCTGCCCTAGCGTTTGCCCTTCCGTGCCAGGTAATAGGCAATCTGTCTGTCCGTGCGAAGAATGGGATTGAAGATTGCGTACTGCCTGGAATGACTGATGAAGATGCTACGAAAGGCCGATAGAGGCAACATCCCATCAACATCAGACGTTGCTGCACTCCGCATGATCAGTGTCTTGACCGCGACTTCGGACCCCTGTCGCCCAACGCGCACCGGCATTGTGTGTAAGATCGTGCCGTCCACTACGCGTGCACCACCGAGTGCATCTCCCGAAATCGTCACCGCTTCCCGTGCGCCTGGCGGGAGGGCAAGCCTGTTTTCGAACAGGACCATCGAATCGGTTCCTGTATCAAGAAGAAGGCGCGCGGTCATTCTGCCAAGTGAGGGCAGTCTTGCGTTCACGATAAGGCGGTTGAACACAGTTCCCGCTGTATCTTCTCCTCTTGTTCCCAAGGACACTTTCTCGCCACAGATCCTTTGAGGCAACAGGTTCCCGTCTGTCGTCAACGTAAGAGTTCCGTGCTCGTAGTCGATCAGCACGTCGAACCGACTCAGAAAGTCTTCGCCTAACACGCCCCGAACCTTTACTGGCAGGGAACGGAGATTTTTTACTACGCCTAGCTGCAGATGCTTTGCTTCTGCTCCTTCCACCACAACGGAGTCAGCGATGGTGGTGATCATGGCCGTCTCGCCTGTTTGAACAGAGACGATGTTCGTCTGCCCGCTTGGCTGAAGACGGGACTGAGCGGCCAGGTCTTCATCCACCATCGTTACCGTCGATCCTGTATCGACAACAAAGTCGAAAGGACCGCTACCATTGATATACACAGGGACCACGGCAAGCGGAAGATCGTTCGCTCGCATTCGCAACTCTATGGTTTGAAAGGTGCTTTGCGAGTGCAGGACGGGAGTCAGCAAGGCTAAAGACAGGACACAGACTTTGATGAGGGCACGTATAGACATAAGCACCTCCTTCAACAAATTTCTTGTTTCGAAAGAACATTATCTGGCTGTCCGCAATGACCTAATATCCAGCCGACGACAGTCATCGCAACGAAAAGCGCCACAACGACCAAGTTGGGGTATAGGATGTGTCCGCTGATGCGCGGTTCGAGACCAGGTGGACCGGCCCAATAACTCGACGTCGGAAGTAAAAGTGGGACATAAAAGAAAGGTGTCCAATAGGACAGGGATAGCAACGTAGCGGCGGTGAAAGCTACCTCACTTTCTTTAGAAGGACGCCAGAGCAGCCAGGTACCTACGCTGGCCACGCCCGCATAAAGAAAAAGCAAAATGGCGGAGTGATAGCGTGCATGGGGATGCCACGTCGGGTTGAGAAGGTGGTTCCGACTCCAATCAAAGGCGAAAGACATCACCGCTCCGCCCAGCAGAACGAATGTCAGGAGAATTCTGCCAAGTTTGAGTCTGTCCATTTCTTTCTCCTCGAGTAAACTGAGTGAGCGATCACTATAACCGAAGGAACTTGAGGAGCACAATGAAAAAGAAGCCTTCCAAAGGAAGACCGAACCGCAAAGCGGAGATCCTCGCCGCCACCGAACGCATCTTGTGGGAGCGAGGTGTGGGGGGAATAACCACCCGTGCCATTGCCAAGGAAGTGCCATGCTCTGAGGGAGCGATTTATGTGCACTTCGCGGACAGGCTGGATTTAGTTCTGGCGGTGCTGCATAAGAGCCTGCCAGAGATGCTCATACCGCTGAAGGGATTGGAGACGCTGGTTGGCCTGGCTACTCCACAGCGGAACCTGGAGAAGGCGACCTCCGGGCTGGTGCGTTTTCATGAGCGAGTAGCGCCCATGCTGTGCTCGATGTTCGCGGAACCGGAGTTGCTGGAACGATTTCAGCGGTCGCTGCAGGAGGAAGGCAAGGGACCGGATCGAGGCATTGGCACATTGAGTAAATACATCAAGCAGGAGCAGAAGTTGGGCCGAATTGCGATGGAGGTAGAAGCAATTGCAGCCGCGCGGGTGTTGATGGCCAGCTCTTTCTTTCACGTGTTTACCAATCGCTTGTTGGGTATAGCGGCCAAACTAGATGTAAAGGGATTGGTTGGTACAGCCATCCGCTTCCCGGCTTAAATGTTGATCCTGAGTTGTCATAGCGAACGGCTGCACTAATGCAGCCGTTCGCGCAGGCAGCCGCTCTTCCTACGGCCGGTCTGACCGTGTGCCATGGTCTGATGCGGAAGTCGAAGCCCTAAGACAACGTGAGATCTAAGCACGATCGCCATCGAACAGATTCGTTTCAAAAAAAGCCACTCCAGTGCTTGGCTTCATATTTTCTGGCCCAGTCCTATCTCTGAATCGCGCGATCCGCCTTGCTGAAGGGAGCCGAGACTTGCGACGGCGTGGGCAGGTCCGCCACATTCCACCCTCCGCCTAACGCCTGAATCAGTTGCACAGAAGCTGTCATCTGCTCCGTGCGAAGAGCGACCAGCGTGTTCTGTTCGGTCAGCAAAGTGAGCTGTGTCTGCACCACGTTCAGATAGGGATCGACCCCCGCCTCGTAACGAGCGGTTTCAAGGTCCACAGACTTCTGCGCGGAACCGGCAGCAACTTGCTGTTGCTTGTACTGCTGCGAAAGGATGCGGAGCGACGCGAGATTGTCCTCCACCTGTTGAAACGCAGTGAGAACCGTTTGCCGATAGGTTGCGACATCGGCATTATAGGTGGCGATAAATTGATTGACCGTCGCTCGACGCAAACCTGCGTCGAATACCGTCTCCGATGCAGAAGCACCCACGGACCAGAAGCGGCTGGGCCAGTCAAAGAGTTGCGAGATCGCGGAACTCTCTGTTCCAGCCCCAGCGGTGAGAGGAAGAGTAGGGAAATAAGCGGCTGTGGCCACGCCGATGAGTGCGTTCGCAGAGGCCATCTGACGCTCTGCGGCTGCTACATCGGGCCGGCGTTCCAGAAGCTGCGACGGCATCCCGATCGGGATGGCGGGCGGAGAGGAGTCTAGAGGTTTGGCTGCGATGGAGAAGCTAGAAGGATTGACTCCGATCAATACCGCGATGGCGTGCTCAAACTGGGAACGGAGAACGCGAAGGTTCGTCGCGGATGCCTCTGCGTCCTGCAGCGTATTCTCGGCCTGGACAATAGCAGCCTGGTCACCGATCCCCGTATCGTAGAGCCCGCGCGTCAGTTCTACCGACCTGCGATCTGCTTCCACAGTCTTGCGGAGCACATCGATCAGAGCATCCTGGCCGCGCAGCTCGAAGAGAAAGACGGCGAGGCTGGACTGTTCGCTCAGGCGCTCGTTCTCAAGATCAGCCGCACTGACTTGAGCCGAATACTGGTTTGCGCGAATCTGGTTACGCACCTTGCCAAACAAATCCGGCTCCCAGGAGGCTTCCAGCGGAATAGACCACAGCGTGCTTTGTTTCCCCGCAGAGGCAATCGTCCCCGAGTTGGACGTTGTTCCGGTTCCAGTAGATGAGGAAGTTGAGCTGGAGCCCGCTACCGTATTGCGTGTGAGATTCGCAGACGCGCGCGAGCGTTGGAAACCGGGCGCGACGCCGAGCGTTGGGTAAAGTTGAGACCGCGCCTGTGCGACCAGCGTGCGCGCCTCCATGTAGTTCTGGAAGAACACCTTGATGTTCTGGTTATCGATGTTCAACTTGTCTTCGAGCTCATTGAGTTCAGCGTCGTTGTAGATCAACCACCACTTACCGCGCAGCATCGCGTCCTGCGGCTGCGCGGGTCTCCAATAGCCAGAATCGTTTGGCGCAGGCGCGGCCGCCTCTTTGTACTGCTCCGGCGGCGGAGCAGGCAGCGCTGCGGGTCTGGTATAGCGGGGACCGACACGACAGCCCGCGAGCAGAGACAGACTAAGAGCAGCAAGAGGAAGCGCGTAACTTTGTATTGTTCTTTTCATCCGTGGGCCTCCGTCGGCACCGTCGTCTGCAGTTCGTTCCTGGAGTGATCCTTGCCCGTAAAACGAATCCGCATACGATCGAGCGTGAGGTATACAACTGGCGTGGTGTACAGTGTGAGCATCTGGCTGACGATCAGGCCGCCGACGATGGTGATGCCAAGTGGCCGCCGGAGCTCCGAACCTGTTCCGGTACCGAATGCCAGGGGAAGTGCACCGAAGAGCGCCGCCATCGTCGTCATGAGAATAGGTCGGAAGCGCAGAATACAGGCTTCAAAGATGGCCTCTTCGGTATCCATTCCCTGCTCGCGCTCCAGCTGTAGAGCAAAGTCGATCATCATGATGGCATTCTTCTTCACGATGCCGATCAAAAGCACAATCCCAATGATCGAGATGACGTTCAGATCTTCATGGAAGAGCATCAGCGCCAGCATCGCACCCACACTCGCCGAAGGCAGAGTGGAGAGGATGGTCAGCGGATGGATCAGGCTCTCATAAAGCACGCCAAGCACGATATAGACCGCGAGCAGAGCGGTGAGAACAAGGTAAGGCTCCGTGCCGAGCGATTGCTGATATGCCTGCAGTGTCCCGGCGAAGAAGCCTTGAATCGTCGTGGGAAAGTTGAGCTTCTGCTTGATGCCTTCAATCTCCTCGGTCGCGTCGCTGAGCGAAAGCCCCGAGGCCAGATTGAACGAAACGGTGACGGATGGGAATAGACCTGTGTGGTTCAGAGCGAGCGGGGTCGTGCCAGACTTCGCCGTGGTGAAAGACGAAAGCGGCGTATTGCCCGCAGCCGTGGCCGAAGAAGCGTTCGCATTGTGGAAGTTCACAGTCTTCAGCCCATCCGGACGCTGCCAGTATTTCGGCGCAATTTCGAGCACTACATAGTACTGATTCAATTGCGTATAAATCAAAGAAACCAGCGACTGCCCGAACGAGGCATAAAGCGCGTTGTCAATCGAAGTTGCCGTCTGGCCAAGCCGTGCCGCCGACACGCGATCATAGTTGACCTTTTCTTCAAGGCCTCCCATCTGCTGGTCTGAACTGACATCCTGAAAACCGGGCAGATGCTGCATCGCAGCAAGGATCTTCGGTCCATAGGTCTGCAGGTCGTCGACACTATCGGCTTCCAGCGTGTACTGATACATGGCGTTACTCGACCGCCCGCCAATACGAATGTCCTGCTGCGCCTGGAGAAATGAAGAAGCCACCGGCAGGGCGTTGAGCTTGGGCCTCAGGCGATTGATCACATCGGCGGCACCTGTCTTTCGTACTTCAAGAGGCTTGAGGGCGATAAAAATATTTCCAGTGTTCGTTGCGCCCTGTCCGCCCGTGAAGCCGATCACGTGCTGAACCGCAGGGTCCTTCCGAATAACACCCAGCAGCTTCTGAATGGAGTCGTTCATCACGCTAAACGACGCATCCTGCGGACCGCGCGCAGCGCCAGCAATCGAACCCGTATCCTGCTGAGGAAAAAAGCCCTTCGGGATTCGAACAATGATGACAACATTCAGCGCAATCGTAAGCCCTAGAAGCACGAGCATCAGCACCGAGTTCGCCAGCGCCCAATGCAGACTGGCACGATAGACCTTCAACACCCAATCGAAGAACTTCTCGGTGGTGTTGTAGAACCATCCATGCCTTACCTCATGCTCGCTCTTGAGCAGATACGCACACATCATCGGTGTGGTCGTAAGCGAGATCACCATCGACACCATAATCGCGGTGGAAAGCGTCACAGCGAACTCGCGGAACAAACGACCGACGATACCACCCATCATGAGGAGTGGTATGAAGACCGCGATCAGCGAAATGCTAATGGAAAGAACTGTAAATCCGATCTCCTTCGCACCGAGCATCGCCGCGTCGAAGGCCGACTTCCCTTCTTCCAGATGCCGTGTGATGTTCTCCATCACAACAATGGCGTCATCCACCACAAACCCCGTGGAGATCGTCAATGCCATCAGGGACAGATTGTCGATCGAATATCCCAACAGATACATCACCGCAAACGTACCGATCAGTGAAACTGGCACCGCCACAGCGGGGATCAACGTCGCACGGCCGTTGCGGAGAAAAAAGAAAACAACGGCGATCACCAGAACGATGGAAAGGACAAGCGTCTGTTCTACATCGTGCACGCTTGCGCGGATCGTCGTCGTTCGGTCCAGAACGACCGTCATATCGATGCCCTGAGAGATGGAGGCCTTCAGAGAAGGGAGCTGCGCATAAAGACGATCGACCGTGTCGATGATATTCGCGCCTGGCTGACGATAGATGATTAGCATCACGGCGCGTTTACCGTCGAGATAGCCAGCCGCACGAACATTCTGCGTCGAATCCACCACATCGGCCACGTCGGATAACCGAATCGCAGCGCCATTCTTATAGGCCACCACGATCGGTTGATACTGCTCTGCACGAGAGATCTGCCCGTTCACCAGAATGTCCGCGGTGCGATCGCCATTCGTAATCTGTCCACGTGCGAGATTCGTATTCTGCAAGCTTAAGACCGATTGCAGATTTGCCATCGTCAGCCCGTAGCTTGCCAGCTTGTTCGGATCAACCTCTACACGAACCGACGGCAACGCGCCGCCACCGGGATTGACCTGGCCGACACCCTGGATCTGGGAGAGCTTCTGCTGCACAACTGTGGATGCTTCATCGTAAAGCTTCGCAGCTCCATACTTATCCGACGTAAGACCGATGATCATAATCGGCGCATCGGCAGGGTTCACCTTACGGTATGTAGGATTTGCGGGCAAGTTGGTGGGCAGATAGCTGCGTGCCGCGTTAATGGCCGCTTCTACGTCACGCGCCGCACCATCGATGTCGCGGCTCAGGTCAAACTGAATGGTGATCCCGGTCGTTCCCAGCGCGCTGGAAGAGGTCATCTCCGTTACGCCGGCAATATGGCCAAACTGCCGCTCCAACGGCGTCGCCACGGACGACGCCATGATCTCCGCACTCGCTCCAGGAAGACTGGCCGCAACAGCGATCGTTGGAAAATCAACCTGCGGCAGCGGCGAGACCGGAAGCAGGTTGAAGCAGACGGCACCGACCATCGCGATCGCAACAGTGAGTAAGATCGTGGCGACCGGGCGGCGGATGAAGGGTGAAGACAGATTCACGCGTGTCCGCCCTCAGTCTGCAGACTTTGTGCGTGGCTGTCCGTATGCTCGCCCGCCTGTTGCTGCGGCTTGTGTTTAGAAAACCTCTTCGCTAGATCGTCGAAAAAGATATAAATCACCGGCGTCGTATATAAAGTGAGCACCTGACTGACCATGAGCCCACCCACCATCGCAATGCCCAGCGGACGGCGAAGCTCCGAACCAATGCCATGTCCGAAGGCAAGCGGAATACCGCCAAGAAGCGCCGCCATCGTCGTCATGATAATCGGACGGAAGCGCAGTGTCGCCGCCTCATAGATGGCTTCGGTAGAGTTCTTGCCATGGTCGCGCTCTGCCTCAAGCGCAAAGTCGACCATCATAATGCCGTTCTTCTTCACAATACCGATGAGGAGAACGATACCGATGATCGCAACTACGCTGAGATCCTGGTGAAAAAGAAGCAGTGACAGGAATGCCCCCACACCAGCCGAAGGCAGCGTGGACAAGATCGTGATCGGATGAATGAAACTCTCGTACAGCACACCCAACACGATGTAAACGGTCACAAGCGCAGCAAGAATCAACAGCGGTTCGTTCGAGAGCGAGTTGCGAAACGAAGCCGCTGTTCCCTGAAAATCCGCCTGGACACTCGGCGGCATCTTCAGATCTCTCTGAACCTTCGTCACATCGCTGATCGCAGTTCCCAACGAAGCGTTGGGTGCAAGGTTGAACGAAACAGTTACCGAGGGGAACTGTCCTTGATGCGTGATGGAAAGCGGCTCGGTAGTTGTCTCCAAATGTGAGAATGCGCCGAGAGGAACCGAGTTCGCATAAGTTGATCCACTGGTGGCCGTTGAGGCCTTGTGCGTCAGTGCGGAGACCGGTGCGGTCAGAGTCGGCGTGGATGCCGTAAACGCCGCTGTCGTGCTGAGCGCGTTCGATCCTGCGGAGGTAGATCCCTGACCGGATGACGCTGCCGCCGCTCCCGTGGCAACGCTTGAAGCATTCGCCTGGATAAACAGATGGTTCAGCTTGTTTGGATCCTGCTGAAACTGTGGCTGTGCCTCCAGAATCACGTGGTACTGGTTCAACTGCGTGTACATCGTGTTGATCTGGCGTTGTCCGAAAGCATCATAGAGCGTCTGATCCACGGTCGTCGGTACAATCCCTAGCCGCGAAGCTGTAGGCCGATCGATCACCAATGAAACCGCGAGCCCTCCCATCTGCTGATCCGTCGCTACATCCTCCAACTCCGGCATCTGCTTAAGTTTCGCTACGAACTTGTCTGTCCACTCGTTCAACTCCGCTTGATCCGCATCCTCCAGGGTGTACTGGTACTGCGTGCGACTTACACGATCGTCCACAGTAATGTTCTGCACTGGTTGCATGAAGAGCGTAATGCCCGTGACGTCCTGCAGCTTTTTCTGCAATCGCCGAATCACATCCGAAGCTGACGCGTCACGATCCTCAAGAGGCTTCAGGTTAATGGAGAAGCGCCCGCTGTTTCCGGTCGTGTTAGTTCCGTCCGCACCAATGAATGACGAAAGGCTTTCCACCGCCGGATCCGCGAGGATGACCTTGCTGAGCTCCTGCGTCTTCGCAGTCATATCTTTGACGCCAATCGTCTGCGGTGCCTGCGAGATGCCCTGAATGATCCCCGTGTCCTGCACAGGGAAGAATCCCTTCGGCACGATCACGTACAGAAATACCGTCAGCAGCAAGGTGGCGACAGCCACGAGAAGAGTAGCCGTCTGATGCTTCAGAACCCACTTCAATGTTCGACCGTAAAAGGCGATCATGCTTTCGAACATGCGCTCGGAAGCTTTGTAGAAACGTCCTTCCTGCGCCTTGGGATCGTGCTTGAGAATGCGCGAAGCCATCATTGGTGTGAGGGTTAAGGACACTACCGCAGAAAGGATGATGGTGACCGCAAGCGTCACTGCAAACTCGCGGAAGAGTCGACCAACAACATCCCCCATAAACAGCAGCGGGATGAGTACCGCAATCAGAGATACCGTAAGAGAAAGAATTGTGAAGCCAATCTGCTCCGCGCCTTTGAGCGCAGCCTCCATCGGAGGCACGCCCTCTTCCAGATAACGCGAGATGTTTTCCACCATGACAATGGCATCGTCTACGACAAAGCCCGTGGAGATCGTCAGCGCCATTAGCGAAAGATTATCGAGCGAATAACCAAGCGCATACATCGCGCCCATCGTTCCCACAAGTGACAGAGGCACCGCTACCGACGGAATGATCGTCGCGTATAGATTCCGCAGGAACAGAAAGATCACCAGGATGACAAGACCGATCGTCAGCACCAACTCAAACTCCACGTCGCTCACGGAAGCCTGAATTGGCGTCGTCAGGTCGGTAAGCGTTGTGACCTCTATACCCGCAGGCAGGTTGGCTTTCAGCTGTGGAAGAAGTGCCTTGATACTCTTCACAACGGCGATCGTATTGCCACCTGGCTGGCGGTGTACGTTCAGAATGATCGCTGGTGTCTCATTCATCCATGCTGCCTGCGTTGTGTTCTCTACGCTGTCGATAATGTTCGCCACATCCGGCAACATCACAGCCGCACCATTGCGATACGCTACGACGACTTTTCGGTAATCTTCACTCGAAACCAATTGGTCGTTCGCGTCGATCTGGTAGTCCTGCCGCGCTCCATCGAAGTTACCCTTCGCCGCGTTGACGCTGGCAGTAGTCACGGCGGTGCGAAGGTCTTCCATACCAAGCCCAAAGGAAGAAAGCGCCGTGGGGTTTGCCTGAATGCGAACGGCTGGCTTCTGGCCACCGCTGATGCTTACAAGACCTACGCCATTCAACTGTGAAATCTTCGGCGCTAATCGCGTATCGACCAGATCTTCCACCTGCGGCAGCGGAATATTCTTTGAGGTCACGGCCAGAGTCATCACCGGTGCGTCGGCTGGATTCGTCTTGCTGTAGATCGGCGGCGCGGGAAGGTTGACCGGCAGAAAATTCTGCGCAGCATTGATGGCGGCCTGGACCTCTTCTTCCGCAACGTCGATGTTCAAAGACAAGTTGAACTGCAGTACGATGACGGAGTTCCCACCCGCGCTTGTTGACGTCATCTGGCTCAAACCCTGCAGCTCACCAAACTGACGCTCCAGAGGCGCCGTCACAGTAGTTGCCGTCACGTCGGGACTTGCGCCCGGATAGAACGTCAAGACCTGGATCGTCGGATAGTCCACTTCAGGAAGCGCGGAGACGGGCAACTGCGTGTAAGCCACAATTCCAACCAGCAGAATCGCCGCCATCAGGAGTGCCGTCGCAACAGGACGGAGGATGAACGGGCGCGATGGACTCAAGGTGCGATACTCCCACTGCTCTGCGCTGACGAGGCTCCCTGCGTGGAGAGCTTCACTCGCGACCCGGTTTGCAACTTGTCGAAGCTGGAGTTCGCAACGACTTGTCCTGGGCTGATGCCCGTCACCTGTGAAACATCTCCGTCTGTCGCGCCTACCTTTACGGCCTGGAGCTGCGCCCTGTTATTCGCCAGCACATAAACGTACGTGCTCTTATCGTTATGCTGCACTGTGGAGGTGGGCAGCAACGTCACGTTCTGCAAAGAACTAACGAGCAGCCGCGCGTTGACGAACTCATTCGGATACAACGTGCCATCGCGATTGTCGAACTGCGCACGAGCCTTCACGGTGCCTGTCGTCGTGTCTACCTCATTATCCAGAGACAACAGCGTGCCACTGGCAATCTTGCTTTGCGCCGAACGGTCAAACGCATCCACCGTCAACTTCGCTCCAGCCCGCATACGCGGAAGCACCTGGCCAAGGGCATCTTCTGCAAGCGTAAAGATCACTGTGATGGGTTCCACCTGCGCAATGACCACCAGCGGCGTCGCTCCACTCGCGGTCACGAGATTACCCGGATCCACCAGACGAAGCCCCACACGTCCGCTTATCGGCGCGACGATGTGGCAAAAGTCCACCTGCACCTGGTCAAACTGCACCGCACCTTCGTCCTGCTTCACCGTTCCCTCATCCTGCAGCACCACCTTCTCCTGGTCCTCATACGTCTGTCGCGGAATCGCGTTCTTCGCCCAGGCTTGTTTGTACCTCTCCAGGTCCATCTGAGCCTCTGCGAGAAGTCCCTGGTCATGAAGCAGTGTTCCCTGCGCGGTCAGAAGATTGGCACGATACTGTCTTGAATCCAGATCGATGAGCGGATCGCCCTTCTTCACAAACTGGCCTTCACGGTAATAGACCGCAGTCACCACCCCCGTCGCCTGCGCCGTGATCGACGAGGTGTATACAGGGGTGACCGTACCGATCGCCTCCTGATAAACGCCGATGCTGCCTTGCCGGGCTGTAGCGGGCACCACAGGAACAACACCACTCGCCCCACGCGCTGGCCTGGCGGGCGCATCATGCCGATGCATCACCCACCAGAAGGCAAGGAAGAATGCGAGAAGAATGATGCCCCAGACAATAAAGCGTGAAACATGTTTCCGTTGGTGCTTCGACGAGTCAGGTGTAGCGGTGGCCGGAAGTAAATGAGCAGAATCCGTAATCGGCTGGTCAGGCTTGTCGAGCGACAATCGTGGTACTCTCCTCAATCTTCTATTCAGAAGATGAAAAATTATCAACAGCAAAGTGACGAATTCAGAGGCAAGAAAGATTCAGATCGGATGAAGCACCGAATATCGCTCGAGATACTTACAAAAAAGTAGCGGGATAGATGCTTCTCGGCAAAGACAGTCCCTTTCTTGCAAGCTTTTCATTACACACACCATAGTGACCTAATGCTGCTTGATTGGCCGTGCGGGCCAACGGAGAGAGCTGCCTCAAGTGCAACTCTTGCTATTTTGGGGATCCACACCGACGCATCTATTTTTCAGAACAAATAAATCGGAGAAAGAGATGTGCCAAACATGCTTATGCGTTTGCCTAAGTATTCAGAACTTTGAATACAACCGGAGCGTTACGCATCTGTAGAATTTTTACGGGAGTTGTCACACTATGAATCGCCATGTACTCGCTCAATCTTCACACTGTGATCAGCGAAACTCAACTACTGAAGGCTAAATTTCAAGCGCCTCCTGCAAAGGTCGTTACAGCGCAGCGCGAGATCATGGAAAGACGCAGGAAGCCTGGAATGGCAACGGTACACGCATCACCGGCGGGCCAGCAGAGTTGACAATGATCAAGTTAATGATTGCACCGCGTGCGGCTTTGCCATGGCACACGCATCTCTTCCCGAACCTTGGTTATGTTGTTTCCGGAACTTTGACGATTCACGACCGTACGAATGGAAAAGCCAGAACCCTTCGCGCGGGCAACGCCTTCGGTGAGCGGTAGACGACGAACATCGAGGCGAATCCGGTGATGAGCCAAGGTTGCTTTTAATGACTTACGCAGGCACTCAGGATATTCCAACCTCAATTTCATTAAGGGGGAAAGCCGGAATACTAGAAACCGGAGAACCACTTAATGGGCAAGAATGAGGGCCACATTAAAACGCTTCATGGCGTGGAGCCAACTGCGCAAACAAAGAATGACCGTGCTCCTCGAACGTCTGCGACATATCTTCTTAATCTCGAAAGAAATTCAAAAGACTGGTCAATTTTCAATTTTCGGAATGACAGACGGAAATACGAAGAAACGATTTCGAGACGATGAATTCTGCGTTTTTTCACTGAGCATTGCAAGGAATTACGCTCTTGGCTCTGCCCGCCTCAGCTAAGGGCGAAATACCGCATTGAGGCCAGATTTCTTTGGGCTGATTTTGGAGAACGATTCTTTGCAGCGGCGATACCCGCGCGGAAGCTTCCAATCCCTAGTTCAGGAACATTCCGCCGTCTTCGTGTCCGTACACGATTGAGACTTCGATGGCTATCGTGGAATAAAATTCTCGACAGCGGTAACGAACACGGCTGATTTTCACCTTCGATTGTCAAAGTGAAATCTGGAAGAACCAATGTCTGAACGCCGCCGCTCCGCCTCAAAGAGGCAAACATCGGTAAAGCTCGGAGCGAGCGAAGCGCGGTTTCCGTTCCACGGGCCACGGAAAGATGGTTCTACTCCTGAACAAGAAGTGAAGAGAGTTCGTCCGCACAGACAACCATGCCAATCTGCGTCCAGAAAAGGTGCAGAGATTGATTCAGCAAGAAATTCATAAGAGCCCCATTCGAAAGGTAGCAATGAAATCCCGAGAGATCTGGAGTATCGCCTTAGCCATTTTTCTTCTGCCTGTTGTTCTGCGAGCACAGCAGTTTACGGGGAGAGTGACCGACTCGGCCGGCGCTGCCGTATCAAAAGCAGAAGTGACCGTTCTCAACCAGGGCACCAACGTTGTCACTTCGACGACGACAGGCAACGGAGACTACACCGTGCCCTATCTCAAACCGGGTCTCTATAACGTCACGGTGTCTGCCCCAGGCTTCAACATCGAGACAAAGGCAGGTCTCACTCTGCAGGTAAGCCAGACGCTAAGTCTCGACTTTGCCCTGACGGTTCCGTCACATCGAGCGTCGATGTGAGTGGTGCGCGGCTGGATCGCGGCAAGTCGGATGTCGGCGAGGTGGTTGAAAACGAGCGCATCAATGATGCCCCCGCTTAACGGCGGCGATCTGGGGCAGCTCGCACAGCTGAGTGCGGGCACCTATTACGCCGGGAACGTCCTGTATGTGCGGCCATTCGATAACTCCCTGGCCGACCTTTCGATCAACGGCGGCGGCGCGGCCGAGAATGCGCTTCTGCTGGACGGAGTTTCCAACGAAGCGGCACACCGCGACGCATACAACGGCACAAACTCCCAGATGGGATACATTGCGCCCGTACAGGCCGTACAGGAGTTCAAAGTCGTTACGATCCCCCTCGACGCAGGGTACGGAAGACTTCAGGGCGGCGTCATCGACATGACCCTGAAATCCGGAACGAATCAGATCCACGGGAGTGTGTACGAATTTGCACGCCGAGGTTGGTTGGACTCCAACTCCTGGGCAAACGACTTCTACGGCCTGCGCAAGCTCTCGCACAGCTACGGCTGGTGGATGGCTGGCAGAATCTACAACTGGAACGATCCAGATCAGATGCTGCTTGAGGGGACAGGAAAACCGTCTGGATCGTCCACACCGGTGCCTTTGACGGCCAACGAAAATAAGAGTCGCGTTACCTCGGGTGCTGTTGCAGGCTTCATGTTCAATGGCGATGACGTAACCGACTCAGCCGCGCCTCCACGCGTTCAGAAGTGGCTCACAAATAGCAACATCAACGGACTTCCGGCTCTCGGTCTAAACTTCCGGCCGATGGAAGGCAACACTGGAACCTCACCGGTAAATGTTCTCGTAGCAAAAGCAGGCAGCGTCTACTACGTCGCCGTCTTCAACTACGACATCGCAAACTCGCTCAACACAACAATCGACCTCGGTCGTGCCGGTCTGAATAGCTCCGCGACTTACACAGTCACGGATCTCTGAAACGGCACCACTCCTCTGCAAACGGAAGTCTCTCGGTAAATTTTGGTGCTGCCGAAAGTACCATCCTCAAACTGCAAATAACTCATAAGCTGGAAAGCAGGATCAGCACACCTCTCGGGTGCTGATCCTGTACCTGCATTTGCGGCTCCTCAAGAGAGCTGTCTTGTTCCGCACCATAGCTCGCAACATGGCCTTATCTGTTGGAGCCTCTGTAACGAAGGGAAAGAATTCATGCGTTTGGGTCGTTTACTTCTTTGCTTGTCTGTCTGTGCCATTGCTATTCCTCACTCTTCCGTGGCAGCCGCCGCACGACATCGTGAGCGGGTTCCTCTAAACAGTGGATGGAATGTACGACAACTTCCGGATGACGGAATGGCGGAAAGCCAGAATTCCACACCACCGAATGTAGAGGGCGAATGGTTTCCCGCCACTGTCCCAGGCGACGTTCATCTGGATCTCCTGAAGAGTGGAAAGATATCCGATCCGTTCTATCGCGACAACGAAGCAAAGCTGCAATGGATCGAAAAGGCCGGGTGGGAATACAAGACCTCCATTGAAGCGACCGAGGCCACACTGGCGCGCGAACACGTCGAGTTGGTCTTTGAGGGATTGGATACAGCCTGCACCATCTTTCTCAATGGACAGCGTATTGCCTCGCCCGACAGCATGTTTCAGGAATGGCGGCTGGATGTGAAATCGAAGCTTCACAGTGGTTCCAATGAACTGCAGATTGTCTTTCCGGCACCGATGAAAGCCGCGGAGGTCGTCGCCCAGAAAGATCCCTGGCACTCCCGAACGCACACCGACCCGAAGGGATACATCCGTAAGGCCGTCTACGAGTTCGGCTGGGACTGGGGTCCTCGCTTCGGTACCAGTGGGGTTTATCGTCCGGCTTATCTCGAGGTGTGGGATAGCGCTCGCGTCAAAGAGGTCTTCGTCGAGCAGGAGGGCGTAACGTCCACAGCCGCTCACCTCGATGTCCACGCGGACATCCTCTCCTCGAAAGAGACAAAGGCGAACGTCAGCATCAGTTATGGGCTAGGCAGTGAGGACACTCACATCGATCGCGCCATCACCCTTGCCCCGGGAAGCAACCGCATCTCCTTCCCCGTTGAAATCGCTCATCCCCAGCTCTGGTATCCGTCAGGCTACGGCGCCCAACCCATCTATCACTTCCACATCTCGGTGAAACAGGACGGTCACGAAGTCGACGACATGACCGCAAAGACCGGCCTGAGATCCGTTGTCCTGCGCAGAGACCTCGATAAGTGGGGAAGGTCGTTCGAATTCATCGTGAACGACATTCCTGTCTTCGCGAAAGGCGCCGCCGTAATTCCCTTCGACAGCTTCCCGAGCCGCGTCACAAGCGAAAAGTATCATCGCATCCTTCAGTCCGCAAAGGACGCGAATATGAACATGGTCCGCCTCTGGGGCGGCGGATACTACGAGACAGAAGAGTTCTACAACCAGTGCGACGAGCTCGGCCTGATGGTCTGGCACGATCTCATGTTCGGCAACAACTGGCAGCCGGGCACCTACGACTTCAAACAGAACATCGAACGCGAGGCGGAGTATGAGATCACGCGTCTTCGCAATCATCCCAGCATCGTTCTCTGGTCGGGCAACAATGAAACCGAAGAGCTAAGGGAGTGGAACGGCAACGGAAGTCTTCCCCCTAAAGTTCACGAGCGCATCTGGGAGGACTACCTCACAGAGTTCAGCGGAATTCTCGCGCGCACCGCTGCCCGGCTCGATCCGCAGACGCCGTACTGGCCAAGTTCGCCCAGCGCTGATTACGAAGAGCTGAGCGATACCTACCAGAGTGGCGACAACCACGACTGGAGCGTCTGGCACGGCAACGCCGACTTTGAAGAGTTCGAAAAGAGGCCTTGGCGTTTCGTCTCGGAGTACGGCTTTCAGTCCTTCCCCGAGATGAAGACGATCGAATCCTTCACCCTGCCCGAGGACCGGACCAGCATCTTCACTCCGGTGATGAAGGCCCATCAGAAAAATGGAGACGGGAACAGGCTCATTCAGGAGTACATGAAACGCTACTTCGGAGAGCCGAAGGACTTTGCCTCCTTTCTCTATGCCAGCCAGGTCCTGCAGGCAGAGGGCATCAAGGTAGGCGCCGAAAGCTTCCGTCGCAAGCGACCCGAGACCATGGGCTCTCTCTTCTGGCAGCTCAACGACTGCTGGCCCGTAGCTTCTTGGTCAAGCATCGATTACTTCGGCCGCTGGAAGGCACTGCAATACTACGCCCGCCGGTTCTATGCCCCCGTCCTGGTCTCGCCGCACATCGAAGGCGGAGCGCTGACGGTCTACGTCGTCTCCGACAAGCCTGAGGTCCTCGACGGCACGCTTCGCCTGCGGATCATGGACTTCTCTGGTCACGTGGTAAAAGAGACAACGCAGAAGATTAAGATCGATCCCCTGGCTTCGAAGATCTATCAGCAGATCCCGCTCCTCGAACTCTCCGGGCCCAGCGCTCCTGACTGGTCGGGTCTCGTCGGCGTCGCGGATCTCAACGTGGACGGGAAGGTGCTGTCGACCAATCTCGTCTACTTCGTTCCGTCAAAGCAGATCAAACTCCCACGCGCTTCGATCGCAACAAAGCTCGCAAAATCCGGAGATGGATACGACATCACGCTCAAAACACCTACCTTGGCACGCAGCGTCTATCTCTCCTTCGGTGAACTGGACGCAGACTTCTCGGATAACTATGTCAATCTGCTTCCCGGAGAAGCAACGACCATCCACGTCACCAGCCAGGCGGCCATGGAAGATCTCAAGGCGCAGATGAAGATCACATCATTAGCCGAGGTTTTCCCTTCCGACGTCGCCGCCGCCAAGTGACACGATGGCAGCGGACGCGAAACGGAACTTGGCGACACAAGAGCGGAGATCGACGGTCTCCGCTCTTGCGCGTTGGTTCCACCACACTCACCAGCAACTGAGTCTGCGTCCTTCCGCTCGCCTGCATCGTCCTTCTGCAAAGAGGCTGAAATGTCTTCTCCGCATCTGCTCCCCGCGAACTCCAGGCTGGTTTGGTCTCCGAAGGCTATGCGCCTGTCAGCTTGTATCTCTCTGGCACTCCTACTCGCCGCATGGTGCTGCGATATCTCTTGCGCTGCTGCGATCTGGTCATTCCTGCCAGCGGCTCTCGCTGCGCTCCTCGCCGGAACGGCCTACGAGCTCAATATGCGAACTCAACCCGCCAGACTGCATCTCTTCGGCAAAGATACCGTGCAAGTCCGAAGTCTCGACGAATGGACCCGGTACCAGTACGACCTCTCCTTTGACGAGGCTTCGCCCGATCAACAAAATGAGGCGTTGAAGCACTACAGAGTTGGCCTGCGCCTCTTCCCCGCTCGCCCGCAGGACAAGCAACAGAAGCCGGGACCCTGGCAATGGCTGCTTGGATTTGTAATTTTTTCCTCTTTCATGACCATGTCCGAAGCCACGCGAGGTTGGTATCGTCTCTTGCTCGTCGTAGCCTTTTACGCCTGGCTCTGGATCAGCATGCGTTTCACGAAGCGCTTCGCAGAAGTCCCGGCCACAAACGGCCTGATCGGGCTTGATCTTTCTTGAAAGAGATATCTACCGCGAGTGCGAGGCCTTAAGCTTCTGCACAAGCCCCGTCGTAGAAAACCCTTCCACCGTAGGAACGATCTGCACACTTCCACCCGCCGCGATCACTTCCTCATGGCCGACAACGGTTTCGACGGAATAATCGCCGCCCTTGACCAGGACGTCTGGACGCAAGGCCCTGATCAACTCCAGCGGCGTGTCTTCGTCAAAGAGCACCACCGCATCCACAGCCCCCATCGCCGCCATCACCTTCGCGCGTTCGCGTTCTCCTACGACCGGGCGATTCGGGCCCTTCAGCCTCTTCACCGAGGCATCCGTATTCATCCCGACGACCAGCTTCGATCCAAACGCGCGACAGTCCTCCAGCAGCGTCACGTGTCCGACATGGAGCAAGTCGAAGCAGCCATTTGTAAAGACGATGCTCTCGCCGACCGCCCGCCACTCACGCACACGCTCGACGGCGCGCTCTGCGGTTAACACCTTGTCTGTGGAACCCGTCCGCTGGCTCACAGTAAGCTCGGCCACCATCTCCTCGGCCCGCACCGGCACTGTGCCCACCTTGGCCACCACGAGGCTTGCCGCCAGATTCGCCAGCTCCACCGCCGTCTCACGCGCCAGCCCACCCGCCATGCACGCAGCCAGGGTCGCAATCACGGTGTCTCCTGCGCCTGACACATCCGCGACCTCGCGCGCCCGCGCCGGGGAGTGGTATGCCGTACCGCTGCCGCCACCATCCACAATGCGAATACCATGTTCGCTCATCGTCACCGTGAGAAAGTCCACGCCCGTTGCCGTCACCACAATCCGGGCCGCATCCAGTAGATTTTCTCGGTCATGTGAGCTCACGCCCGTCGCAACAGCCAACTCCCCAAGGTTTGGACAGATCGTCGTTGCTCCGGCGTAGCGCGAAAACTCTCGCGCCTTGGGATCGACAAACACCTTCACCCCCTTCGCCCGCGCCGCCGCAATAACGTCCCGGCAGACAGACTCCGTCAGGGCACCTTTGGCATAATCGGAGAGGATGACCGCATCCACTCCATCCAGAACGGCGAGCACCCGCTTCACCAGCTCGTCTGTCTCCTCAACCGCCGCCGCCTCACGGCTCTCGACATCCAGCCGCAGCATCTGCTGTGTCCGGCTCACGACGCGGGTCTTGGAGATCGTAGGCCGGCCACCCTCCACTACGCTCGAACAGTCCACGCCACGGCTCTCGTGCAGCAAACGCATGAGCTCCGCTCCATCGTCATCGTGTCCTCTCAGGCCCGCCAGAACGACATGGACGCCCAACCCAGCCAGGTTCATGGCCACATTCGCCGCACCGCCCGGGCGTGCGTATCTCTGCGCATGCCGAAGGATGGGAACCGGTGCCTCGGGAGAAACCCGCTCGACGTCGCCCACAACATAGCGATCCAACATCAGGTCGCCGACCACGAGCACGCGTAGCCGCGCAAACCCGCCCTCCAGAAGTCCCAGAACAGCATGTAGCTCCGGCATTCTCGCGCTCATCGAATCTCCCCCAACATCATCGCACTCGCGCACCGGAAATGCGGCTTAACGACGGCATCCGGTCAGGGTGGTAGATCCACCATCGTTTCGCTGTTACAGTCATCCTCATCGCATGATACAAAGCCTAAAACCCGGAACCGCTTCCGCGAACCCTCCAGTGCACTCCCCTGCGACGGCTGGGACAACCGTCTTCGATCCCCCTTCCCTCGCCGAGACCCTCCATACCGCGACCAGCGATTGGCATGAACACAACCTGCAGCCAGAAGAATCCCCCACTCCGCTCTCCATCGCCCTGCGGTTGCATAAAGCCAACTTCGATCTGTGGCATCAGGAGGACCTGGCGCGCGATCCCCACGCCTCCGACGCGACCATCACCTCCACCAAGCGATCTATCGACATCCTGAACCAGCGCCGCAACGATCTTGTCGAAGCGCTCGACCGTACCCTGCTGGGAGCCGTCCAGCAAAATGCCGACGCTCCACTTCACTCCGAGACCCCCGGCATGATGCTCGACCGCCTCTCGATTCTCTCGCTCAAACGCTTCCACACAGCCGAACAAACCAGTCGGCCCGATGTGACGGAGGAACACCGGCAAAACAACCGGCTCCGGCTCTCGCAGCTCGACGAACAATCCGCGGACCTTGCTGCCGCTCTCCATATCTTGTGGAATGAAATCCTTGAGGGAACGCGCCGCTTCAAGCTCTATCGCCAGTTCAAGATGTATAACGATCCAACACTCAACCCCGTGCTCTATAATTCTTCCAATCCCTGAACAGGCTTGACCGCACTCACCCCTCCGCGTATAAAACGCATCGGACACAATTCCCTCACCGTTTTGTATCAGAGCACAGGAAATCCCATGGTCACCGCGAAAACCCCGACTCCTTCCACCGCCAAACATCCCTCCAGTCCCTCTGCCCCGCAGATGGATCCAGCACGCGCCAAAGCGCTCGAACAATATGAGATCGCAGTCCGCCTTCTCCACGAAGGCAAGTACGACAAGGCCCACGTTGCCTTCAACAAGGTGCTTGCCATCTCGCCGCCGGATTTCGCCGACCGTATCCGCATGTATCTGGATACCTGCGTCAAGCAGTCCACCAAGAACAAGCACTCCTTTGCTACACCTGAGGAGCAGTACGACTACGCGATCTCCCTGCTCAATGACGGACACTATGAAGACGCCCGCGAGCAGCTGACCCAGATCGTCAAAGCGCATAACGAAGCCGATTATGCCTTTTACGGTCTCGCCGTCCTCGCCTCCATGACAGGAGACGCGCATAAATGTCTCGACCATCTCACGGAGTCCATCCGCCTCAATACCCTCAACCGTATCCAGGCGCGCTCCGACTCCGACTTCCAGGACATGGCCGACGACCCCCGCTTCACCGAACTCCTCTATCCCGAAGCCTGAACCGCTTCCTCCACCCGGCGAACAGTTGCCCTGGTTCGCTGGGTGGGTAGCATAAGGATCACCCTCCGGCTTCATCGCGCGAATTTGCGCGTAACCGACCCACTACAATCCACAGAGCATGCCGCCATCCCAAAAACGCGTTGTAGCCATCGGCGGAGGTACGGGTCTCAGCACGCTTCTGCGCGGTTTGAAGCGCTTTGTATCTCATCCGACGGTGTCCGTAGACACACACTGCGGGGAAGACCCCTGCCGCATCGCCCACCTTGCCGCCATCGTGACCGTAACGGATGACGGAGGCTCCTCCGGCCGCCTCCGCGACGATCTCAACATCCTCCCTCCGGGAGACATCCGCAACTGCATGGCGGCGCTCTCCGAGGACGAACACCTCCTCACGAGGCTCTTTCAGTTCCGCTTTCCCGATGCCGCTCCAGGAGAAAACGCCAGCGACCTCGCCGGACACTCCTTTGGCAACCTCTTTCTCGCCGCCATGAGCCAGATAACCGGAGACTTCGCCCAGGCCGTGCAGGCCTCCTCCCAGATCCTCGCGATCCGCGGCAATATCTACCCGGCCACGAACGCCAACGTTACCCTCTCCGCGCAGATGGACGACGGCACCCTCGTGCACGGCGAGACCAACATCACAAAGTCGCAGCGAAGTATCGTGGAACTGCTCCTTGACCCTCCCGACGCACCTCCCCTTCCGGAGACCCTGGAAGCCCTTGCGAAGGCGGACCTGATCACCCTCGGCCCCGGATCGCTCTACACCTCGCTGGTGACAAACCTCCTCGTGCGCGGGATCCCGCAGGCCATCGCCAGCTCAAACGCGACGCGTGCGTACGTCTGCAACCTGATGACCCAGGCCAACGAGAGTCTCGGCCTCACCGCCTCCCAACACCTCGAAAAGCTCTTCGCGCACGCCGGGAACGAGCGCATCTTTGACTATGCCCTCGTCAACACCGCGCCGATCTCCCCCGAGCTCCTCGCCCGCTACGCCTCCGAAGGCCAGACTCCGATCACCCCCGACCTCGACGCCATCCGCGCCCTCGGCGTCATCCCAGTCCCCGGGGACTACATCCACAAAGGCTCTGGCGCAGACTCCGTCCTTCGCCACGACTATGACCGCGTCGCCGCAACCCTGCTGGATCTTCCATCGCGACAGGGCCTGTCCTCATGACGCCCACCCTGACCGGGACGCACATTCGCCTGGAGCAGCTTACGCCTGCGCATCTCCCCGCCCTCGAAAAAGTAGCCTTCGATCCCAGCATCTGGCGCTACATGAAGTACAAAGTCACCAACTCCACCGAACTGAAGGCCTGGGCCGACCTGTTCTTCGACAAACCCAACACCCTCTTTTGGGCGAATGTCCTGCAATCCACCGGCGAACCAATCGGCGCGACCCAGTTCATCGACCTCGATCTCGAGCACCGCAGCGTGGAAATCGGCAACACCTGGATGGCCGCGCCCTTCCGCGGGACCTCCGTCAATCCGGAAGCAAAGCTGCTTCAGATGACTTACGCCTTTGAAACCCTCAACTTGCAACGTGTCGCCCTGAAGACGCACCATCTCAACCTGCACTCCCAGGCCGCCATTCGCAAGCTGGGAGCGCAGTACGAAGGGACCTTCCGCAACCACTGGATCATGCCCGACGGCAGCACCCGCCACACCGTCTGGTTCTCCATCACCCCGGACGAGTGGCCCGGCGTCAAAGCAGGTCTGGAACGACGTCTGGCCCGCTGAATCGCTACAATAAACAGATGCCCATCTCCGTACCCGTCGCCGAAAATGCGACCCTGGCTGAAGTAGCCACACCTGCAAGAAACATCCGTACCACCACCCTTCCCAACGGTCTCCTCGTCCTCACAGAGTCCATGCCGCACATGCGCTCCGTCTCCATGGGCTGCTGGGTCCGCACTGGCTCGCGCGACGAACCCAAAGAGCTCAACGGCATCTCGCATTTCGTCGAACACATGGTCTTCAAAGGCACCACCACGCGATCGCAGCAGCAGCTCTCGCGCGAGGTCGACGCCATCGGCGGCAACCTGGACGCCTTCACAGGCAAGGAGACCGTTTGCTTCAACATCAAGGTGCTCGACACCAACCTCGACACAGCGCTTGAGCTTCTCAGCGACCTCGTCCTGAATCCGACCTTCAACGCCGAAGACCTCGCCCGCGAGCAGTCCGTCATCCTCGAAGAGATCAAGATGGACGAGGACAACCCCGACTACCTGGTGCACGAGATCTACACGCAGAACCTCTGGCCATCGGACTCCCTCGGTCGCCCGATCCTCGGCACCGTGGAGACCGTCTCCAGTTTCAACCGTGACATCGTAGCCGCCTTCCATCGCGAACGCTTTTCGCCCCGCAACATGGTCTTCTCCGCCGCCGGGCACCTCTCGCACGAAGACCTCCTCGCCAAGATCGAAGCACGCTTCGGCGGCCTCAAAGACATCGCAGCAGAAGATCTCCTGCACCGCCACGCTCCACCGATGTCGCCGCACATCACTCTGCATGACAAGAAGTCGCTCGAACAGGTGCAGCTCGTCCTCGGAGTTCCCGCGCCGCCGGTCAACTCACCCGACCGCTACGCTCTTTATCTGCTCAATACGATCCTTGGCGGCGGCATGAGCTCGCGCCTCTTCCAATCCGTCCGCGAAGAGGCTGGCCTGGCCTATTCCATCTACTCGGAGATGAACCCTTTCCGCGACACGGGATCTCTCGCCGTGTACGCCGGAACTTCTATCGAAAAGACGCCCGAGATGCTGCGCCGCATCCTCGCCGAGTTTACGAAACTGAAGAACGAACCCATCCCCGACGACGAACTCCTTCGCGCGCAGACACAGCTCAAGGGCAACATCGTCCTGGGCCTGGAGAGCTCCAACGCACGCATGTCCAACCTGGCGCGTCAGCAGATGAACTTCGGTCGCTTCGCCTCCGTGGACGAAGTAGTGGAGCAGATCGACGCCGTCACCCCTGCCGACATGCAGCGTATCGCCAACGAGCTTCTCCACCAGGACAAGCTATCCCTCACCCTGCTCGGCAACCTGGGCAAGCTGAAGATCACCCGCGAAGATCTGGCCTTCTGATGGCAGACTCTATGCCGTATCACTCCGACCGGAGGATGCGGCATAGCTCACAGAATTCCGCCTCCGTGCTCAGCCGCGCACCGCTTCCCAGGTGGCTTCGCCGTACTCGCCCATCGTCAACGCGCCGGACATGCTGTTGCCCTGCACGACGCCCTTGAAGTGGCACGTCAGCGGATAACCCACCACCGGAAGCACACTGGTCATGGCAATCTGGTCCGCGTGAATGGATCCCTGAAACGTCGCGTTGTACAGTTCACCGTAATGGTCACCCGTCAAAACATTGCCATCCTGCTTTAATACAAAATGCTGCTCGCCTGTACCGCGCAGATAGTGGATCGTCACAGCCCAGTTTCCTGCCACAGAGGCCGGTGTCCCCGTTGATACAACGGGATCTGCATAGTGGGGAGGGTGACGCAGTGCAGCGTAGATGGCATCTGCCACAATCTTCACCTCGGCCGGCGTCATGATGTACCCGTATATCGTCACGGAACTCATCATGGTGCCGGGACGAACACCCGTCCCTCCCATAACGATCCGTGTCGGTGCTTCGTCGAGTAACTTCGCGAGTTCGGTACCCGTAATGCCAACAACGTTCGCATCCCACGTAATCCGTACGCCCGGGCTGCGATCGATCGAACCCTCCGGAGCTGGCGGCAACACCGTTGCCTTCACCGACGGCAGACCGGTCATGCGATCCGCGATCGACTGCATCCAACCGAGCCACATCGCCTGCTCCGCAGCATGATCCCGCGTATGCCACGCCCTCACCGCAGCCAGCAGCCCCATCGTCTCTTCCTTGCTGCACTTCATCGCGCGGCCATAGTTGTGATGTGGCGCGCCTTGAAAATATGCCGCCTGGCAGAGGCTTTTATTGCCAATCAACAACCCCGCCGACTGCGGCCCACGCATGCACTTGCCGCCCGAGTAGGCCACCAGGTCCGCGCCCGCCACCAGATGAGGGTTTGGATTGTTCGGTTCCGTAGCCGCCGCATCCACAAATACCGGGACACCCTTCTCTTTGCAGATCGCCGCAAGATTCTTCGTGCTCATGGGCGTGTTGTCATAGCGAGGATTCGCCAGGATATAAAGCATGGCAGTGCGCTCGCTGATCTTAGCCCGGAGCTCTTCCGGAGTCGAAAACTCCACCATCTCCACACCGCACATGCGCACGCCGATGTCATACGGGTTGCGCGAAGTCTTCGGAATCACGACCTGGTCTTTCTTCTTGATGTACGGGAGCGCCTGGCTCTTCTCCACATCCGTTCCGGCGATACAGGCCACCGTTGCAAGACACGTCGCCGCCGCCGTTCCGGTGGTCGCGATTCCCCACTCCGCTCCGCACAGCTTGCCTAGCTCTTCCCCGACCGCCAGCATCATCTCGTCCATACGCACGTGATAGAGCGAGGCGTTATACATCGCCTGCTTCACCTCGGGCAGCGAAGTGGAACCGCTGATCGCCGTAATCGTTCCACGGCAGTTGATGAGCGGTCGAATCCCCATCCGCGTGAAGAGATTGTCATTAAAATCACCGTCTGTATGGGGTACCTGCTGCGGCGTCAGGATCTGACCGGCCTTCGTCTGAACAGCCTTCTTCGTCTCCGCCAGCACTGCATCCGGCAAAACAGCGCCGACGGTTCCGGCGGCCGAAAGCATCCCGGCTTGTTTCAATACGTCCCGTCGCGACCAACGATTCATCTGGGCCCCTCGCCTGTAGAAATTTAACAACCGCCTTAATTACAAACACAGTCCCGCGTCATCGCTGGACTGTGTTCGCAGAGGACACTGAATGCTTGCTAGATGCTTCCGCGTCCTCTACCGAAGAGCAGGTAAAGAATCACAATAAGCAGTAGGAGGCTCAGACCGCCGCCGCCATAGTAGCCGACGCCAGGTCCCATGTAATAACCGCCGCCGCCGAAGAGAAGTACGAGGATTACAAGAAGAAGTATGAGGGGCATGCGCGAAAGTCTAGCACGGGAACGCGCAGAACTAATACCCTTGCATCCAACAGGCATGAATCGCATCGGAACCGCAGGCTGGTCACTCCCCGCAAAACCGAAGGAGGTCGGCACCCACCTTTACCACTACGCGCGCACCCTGAATTGCGCGGAGATCAACTCCACCTTCTACCGCCCGCATCGCGCCTCTACCTGGGCAAAATGGGCTGCGGAGACGCCTGACCACTTCCGCTTCTCCATCAAGGCTCCGAAGACCATCACCCACGAGGCAAAACTCCGCAATGCGGAGACCCTACTTCATGACTTTTTTGATCAGATCAAACCTGTTCATCACAAACAAGGCCCCATTCTCTTTCAACTGCCGCCTTCGCTTGCCTTCGATGCCGCACTCGCGGACGCCTTCTTCGTCACGCATCGTTCTGTCTACAAAGGAGAAACCGCCCTCGAACCTCGCCATGCCACATGGTTCACCGACGAAGCGGATGCTCTCCTTCAGCAGTACGCGATCGCACGCGTAGCCGCCGACCCGGCCAAGACATCCCCCAAAGCAGGCATTCCCGGCGGAGACCTTGCCCTGAGATACTTTCGTCTCCATGGCTCTCCGCGCATCTACTACTCCAACTACGAACCCGGGTTTCTCAGCGGACTGGCGGAGAAGATCAAGTCGCACAAAAATAGTTGGGTCATTTTCGATAACACAACGCTTTCGCATGCCTACGCCAACGCAATGGAGCTTGAACGCTGCCTGGTGACACAATTTTGACATTGATCGGCGATAGTCTATGTACACCAATTGCGAGAAGGCTCGTCTTAGCTCTCGAAGACCAAATTTTCAGATGCATCTCTCCATCCGGCGTCTCCGCCGGTGCAAGAGGAAACAAGTTCAGAAGGCATAAAGCATGCGATACGGTACGGCTCTGCGCAACGTCATCCCCTCACTCGTTTACACATTCTTCCTGGGGTTCGGTTCTTTATCAGCACTGGCGCAGAGGCCCGTAGCGCGCATCACGGCGGCGATCAACAACGCGGAGCGTACGCAGATCGCCGGTTCGCGCTCTCCCCGCGCCCTCGCGGCGGATGACGCCGGAGCGGTTCCCGCCGGAACGAAACTGCAGGGCATGACGCTGGTCTTCAGCCGCACCGCAGCACAGGAAGCCGATCTCCAGGCCCTTCTCGCCGCGCAGCAGGATCCCGCTTCTCCGCTCTATCACCAGTGGCTCACACCAGATCAGTTTGCCGCTCGGTTTGGTGTCTCCGACACCGATATCGCCAAGACCGAAGCGTGGTTGCAGCAACAAGGCTTTACTGTGGATAGAGTCTCCCGCAGCAAAGACCGCATCGTCTTCTCAGGCGAAGCCCGGCAGGTAGCTTCAGCCTTCTCCTCTCCGTTGCATTACTACAAATCGAACGGCGAGACTCATTTCGCGCCTTCAGAGGAGATCAGTGTTCCCACCGCGCTCTCCGGCCTTGTAAAGGACGTCACCGATCTTTCGAACTTCCGTCCCCGGCCCCACATGCGCCAGAGTCGTTCCGCTCAACCTGTCGCCTCGCCAAACTTCACCTCCAGCCAAGGGCAGGGAGCACACTTCCTCACGCCCGGCGACGTCACCACGATCTATGACGTGAAGGCCGCCTACAACGCCGGATACACCGGCACCGGGCAATCGATTGCGGTGATGGGTCAGTCCGCAATCGTGCTCTCCGATATTGAAAAGTTCCAGACTGCCGCTGGCCTTCCGATCAAAGATCCAACGCTCACCCTTGTTCCCAACACTGGAACCTCGGCCATTGTTACGGGTGACGAATCCGAATCAGATCTGGATCTGGAATACTCGGGAGGCATCGCCAAGGGAGCGACGATTTACTTTGTCTACACCGGTAACAATTCGAACAGTAACGGCGTCTTCGACTCCATCACCTATGCCGTCGACACACAGCTTGCGCCGGTCATCAGCGTCAGCTATGGTCTCTGCGAAACGGAGTTGAGTGCAAGCAGCTACTCCTCGCTTAACGGCACACTGGCCCAGGCCGCCGCACAGGGTCAGACCGTCGTCACCTCCTCCGGGGACGACGGTTCGACAAGTTGCAACGACGCAACCACCCTGACCGCCACGCAGCGCCAGGCTCTTGCAGTCAGCTTTCCCGCCAGCAGCCAGTACGTCACTGCACTCGGCGGAACAGAGTTTACAGATGCCGCCGTCGCGACCACCAACACGACATACTGGCAGACCGCCAGCGGAAGCGACGTCATCAGCTCCGCCCTCTCGTACATGCCGGAGGTGGTCTGGAACGATGATTCTGCCAGCGGCCTGAGTGCAGGCGGTGGTGGTGTCAGTTCCCTGTCTCCGCGACCCACCTGGCAAACGGGCGTTACGGGCATCCCCTCCGGAAACTTCCGTCTTGTCCCCGATATCTCGCTCAGCTCTTCACCGCAGAACGCAGGCTACCTCTACTGCTCGAGCGATTCAACCCTCACAGCCAATAACACGCCAATCAACGGCAGTTGCTCGAATGGCTTCCGTGACGCGAACAATGTTTATCTCACCGTCGCCGGAGGAACTAGCTTCGCTGCCCCCATCTTCGCGGGCATGCTGGCCATCATCAACCAGAAGCAGAACTCTACAGGCCAAGGCAACATCAACTCCGCGCTCTACACTTTAGCCTCCAACACCGCGAACTACGCCTCTGCCTTTCACGACATCACATCTGGCACCAACGCATGTACAGCCGGTGCTACTCTCTGCTCCACAGCGGGAGCTTCAGCATACGCCGCAACCACGGGATACGATCAGGCCACGGGGCTCGGCTCCGTCGATCTCTTCAACCTGCTGAACCTCTGGCCCGCCAGCACCACTTCTCCGACCGCTCCAACGCTCGCCTCGTCCATCACCACCGTCTCGGCGGCATCCAACACCGTCACCTCCGGTACGAACGACGTCATCACCATCACCGTCGCTTCGGGATCGTCGACGGTGACCTCTGTGCCCGCTGGAACCCTGACCATCACGGTCGATGGAGCCACGCAGACCTCCACGCTTGCTCTGAGCAGCACGGGAACAGCGACCTATACCTTCTCTTCGACTACGTCAGGTGCGCATGTCATCAAGGCGGTCTACTCCGGCAGCTCCGTCTACGCCGCTTCCTCCGCTGCTGCCACAGTTACTGTCGGCACTGCGGGCTCGGGCACCGGGACCTTCGCCCTTGCCGCAACCGCCATCAGCGTAACGGCAGGAGGCTCCGGAAACTCCACGGTCACGGTCACGCCTGCGCGCGGCTATACGGGCACAGTAACCTTCAACGTGACCTCCAGTGCCACCCTTTCGAATGCCTGCTACACGCTGAACGACGCGCCCGTCACGGGCACAACCGCAGTTACAAGCTCACTCACCGTCTTCACCAGCTCTACCGCCTGCGCAACCTCCGCGTCGGTCAGGGGAAGCGGCATGCGGAAGTTCGCATCCACCGGTGTATCCCGGCTGAAGAATCAAAACGTTCCTGCTTCGCCCTCCAAAGGGACGGACGTAGCCATCGCAGGGATGCTCTGCCTGGGCTTCCTCGGCTGGCGCTCACGCAGGCTTCGGCTCTACGTCGCTCTCTGCCTCGTCACAGCGGTCGGTCTTGGCCTCAGCGGCTGCGGCTCTTCAAGCTCCAACACCCCGGCGACTGCAACGACGACGAACGCCGCCAAGGGCTCGTATACGCTTACCATCACGGGAACGGACACCGCGACCGGCACCATCACCGCAACCACGTCCGCCACGCTGACCATCAACTAACAACATCTCAGGACGAAGCGTTACGCTTCGCCAAAATCTGCAGGTACTGATTGCGAACCAACGTGTGGCTCTCCGGATCGGAGGCGATATTGGCGCCCCTCCAAAGCGCCTCTAGATCCGCGGCCAGCGCCGCCTGCCCGGTTTCATCCAGGCGGCCGAAAGCCATCTGCGTCGGTCCAAAGTACCTGCGAAAAAAAGCCACCGTCTCAGCCGGATTCATCGGGAGATCGAAGTCGATTGGGATCAGCGTCGTTTCGATCTCCGTGAAAGGACCTGCAAGACGTTGAAGCACTGTCTTTTCGTCTCCCCATAAAACTGGCGGCGCAATCCCAGGTGGCGGCGGCACATGAAGACCTCCCACTTTGAACATCTGCCCCGAAAACCCAGTGGGATTCCAGTTCGCCATTGCCAGTAATCCACCTGGCTTCAGCACACGCGCAAGCTCCGACGCGACCACCTCTGGCCGCGGAGCGAACATCGCTCCGAACATCGTCACTACTACATCGAACGAAGCATCTTCGTAGGGAAGCTGTTCCGCATCCCCTTCGTCGAAGCAAGCGGTCAAACCCTCCGCAGACGCACGCTCCCTCGCCTGCACGAGAAGATTCGGAGCGATATCCACACCGGTCACGACGCAACCCTGGCGCGCAAGCGGAATCGCCAGATTTCCCGTACCGCACGCTACATCCAGAACACGAGTCCCTGGCCGTAGCGCCAGGCGAGCCACAAAAGCCTCAGCGCCCCGCAAGATAGTCTTCGCCACAACGCCGAAATCGCCAGCCATCCAGGTCGCGCGCATCGAGCGCTTAATCTGTTCCAATGAAGGTCCGGAAGTGTTCATCGTTCTCTCCAGAGTCGCCAGACAAAGGTCTCCGCGACCAACAGTAAGACTGCTCGAAATCACTGCGCGACGTCAAGCCAAAGAGCCCGGTGAGGCCTACGGGCTTCAGCCCCGCAGACCTCACCACAAACTAAGCCGTGAGCGTCAGGCGCAACTCGCCAGCGGCTTGGACCATGTTCTCCAGAGCCTCGACCGTCTCCGGCCATCCGCGCGTCTTCAGGCCGCAGTCGGGATTCACCCAGATCTGTTCAGGCTTCAGGACCTCGAGAGCCAGCGTAAGCAACTCGCTCATCTCGCCGACAGAAGGAACCCGCGGCGAATGGATGTCATACACGCCCGGTCCAATCTCATTCGGATACGCATGCGCACGGAACGCCTCCAAAAGCTCCATCCGCGAACGCGCCGTCTCCATTGAGATCACGTCCGCATCCAGTGCCGCGATAGCGGGAAGAATATCGTCGAACTCGCAGTAGCACATGTGCGTATGGATCTGCGTCTCGTCCGCGACGGAAGAGGTCGCCAGCTTGAACGCCTTCACCGCCCAGTCCAGGTACGCAGCCCAATCCGCTCGACGCAGAGGAAGTCCCTCGCGCAGGGCAGGTTCATCTACCTGGATGATGCGAATGCCGATGCCCTCCAGGTCCGTCACCTCATCCCGCAACGCAAGCGCAATCTGCCAGGCAGTCTGCTGTCTCGGAATATCATTCCGCACGAAAGACCACTGCAGGACCGTAATCGGCCCCGTCAACATACCCTTCATCGGACGCGTCGTCAGCGAACGCGCATAGCTCGTCCACTTCAACGTCATCGGCGTCGGACGCGAGACATCGCCGTAGATGACAGGAGGCTTGACGCAGCGCGATCCATAGCTCTGCACCCAACCATTCTCCGTGAACGCAAACCCATCCAGGAACTCGGCAAAGTACTCCACCATGTCGTTGCGTTCGAACTCGCCATGCACCAGGACGTCTAGTCCGATGCGCTCCTGCTCGCGAACGCACTCCGTAATTGCCTTCTTGAGAAACGACTCGTACTCATCCGCAGTCTCGTGGCCCTTTTTCCGTGCCGCGCGGTGCTTGCGCACCTCCGCCGTCTGGGGGAAAGACCCTATCGTCGTCGTCGGCAGCAATGGAAGCCCAAGCTCCTCTCTCTGCACAATCGCCCTTTGGGGGTAGACGGAAGCGCGGGTGAAGTCCGTCGCCTGAAGCTTCGCCAGCGCCGCACGCACCTTCGCGTTTGTGGTCGTCTCTGCCACCTCACGGTCAGCCACGGCAGCCGCATTGGCCCGCGTGGCAGCCACGTCTCCCGTGCCTAAAGCGACGACTTCTGCAACCTTCTCCGTCGCAAAGCGTAGCCAGCTCTTGATCCGCGGAGGCAGCTTGGTCTCACCGCTAAGATCGTGCGGTACATGCAGCAAAGAGCAGGATGGAGCAACCAAAACCCGTTCCGCTCCAAGACTCTTCGCCGCTTCGTTGAGCAGACTGGCCGCGACACCAAAATCGCTCAGCCAGATGTTTCGCCCTTCGACACAACCTACACTCAGAATCTGTTCCGGCTTCAACGCAGCGATCACCGGCGTCAACTGCTCAGGTGCTCGCACCACATCGATATGAATGCCCGCCGTCCCCAGATCGACCGCCAGCGAGAGGTTGTCCCCAAGAGCATCGAAGTACGTCGTCAGCATCAACTTCACCGGCACCCTGGCCAGCTCCGCATAGACGCTGCGATAGCTCTCGGCCACACCGGCTTCCAGGTCCGTCACCAGCATCGGCTCGTCGATCTGCACCCACTCCACGCGCTCCCCGGCAAGCACCTCAAGAACCTGTTTGTAAGCAGCCGTGATCTTTGGCAGCAAAGTCATCGGATCGAATCCTTCCACCCCCTTGCCCAGCAGGAGCAGCGTCAACGGTCCCACAAGCACTGGACGCGTCTCCACTCCAAGCTCGCGCGCCTCGCGGATCTCGGCCAGTAACTTGGTCGTATCGACCTCGAATGAAATCCCTTCAGACCACTCCGGCACGAGATAGTGGTAGTTCGTATCGAACCACTTCGTCATCTCCATCGCCGTTTGCTCACGGCTGTTCCGCGCCATAGCAAAATAGCGCTCCAACGTGACCGGGCCCGTGCCGAAGCGCTCCGGTGTTGCTCCTACGAGAACCAGCGCATCTAGCACCTGATCGTAGAGCGAAAAATCATTCGAAGGAACGAAGTCGAGACCTGCGGTCTTCTGAGACTTCCAATGCTCGGCACGCAACCTCGAAGCCACTTCAAGCAGCTCGGACTCCGTCCGCTTACCCGCCCAGAAACCTTCCAGCGCAAACTTCAACTCACGCTGACGCCCCATACGCGGAAAGCCCAAATTCGCTGTCTTTAACTTCACTTTCGGGGACAAAGAAACTACACCTGCAACCATCTCGGTTCTCTCCTGAGTACGGAAGAACCACCCATGCGCAGGCAACACCGCCCTGCGAAAATCGCACGGAGATGCAGCAGTGGTCACCGGTCCAATCCACGAGAACGGTATCCTCAAACGCACCCACGGTGAGCGCACAGCGCTTCCATGGTGGTGGCGGCAGGCCGGTCTTCGGACTTTGGGCAACCTACTCCATTGCCGCTTCCCATCTCGTCGAGACAGTGCGTTAGCTTGCGCCTTGCAACGTTTCGTTCCCATCACCGCTGCGGGACAGCGCCGGAGTTACACCGACTTCCCGTTTAACAAAGTTCTCTCATGAGACTTTGACCTGCACACTCCTACTTTACATCGAAGAGCTCTACCAACCTCGATCTGCATTAGCTTCCCAGGATCTTGAAGGGCACGGGTTCCGGTTCAACAACTCTCTTCCTTTGCAGGCCACCGCGCAGTTTTCTCCATCTTTTACCCACGCGGTCTGAAGCTTTGAAGAGGTGCCCTGCCGTCAGCGGTCCGGCCACCTTGTAATTCCCGACCGCCGCCAATCCCATAGAAGCAAGGCAACCACACTGTTCGCAATCCGGTTCACCTCCAAACTGGCAAGGTCCAATCCGCGTCTTCAGGTCAGCAGAGATAGTCTCCGTTGTCCTCGCAAAAATGCAATCCTCCGGGCTCTTTGGAGGAGACGCAATCTCATTCAGTACACGCTCCGGCATGTCGAGCTTCGGATACTTCAAACGCAACTCTCGCAACTCCGCAATGACCTGCAAGCGTTGCGCATGCGAAAGAATCTCCGGGTCCGTAGCCTCCATCTGCGGCGTGAAAAGACTGAACCACACTCGCGTAATCTCCGGCCTACTGCACCAGAACGCCAGAAACTCATCGAGATAACCCGCCCGCTCCACGATCTGCGAAGTAATCGTGCAGTGAATCGATACCTTCGAGTCCTGGATGTTCTTCAGGATGCGCTCATAGGTCGCAGGCTTTCTTCGCGCATCGTGCTCCGGTTGCAAGCCATCGATGGAGACCACAACATTCAGCTTCTTGTACTCCTTCCACGCAGGCGGAATGATGCGGAAGGCACTGGTTACAACCTGCGTATGTACGCCCCGGCTCTCAATCTGCGGCAACAGAACTTCAAGCTCCCGGTAGCGAACCAGGGGATCTCCGCCCACCAGCGAGAGATGCAGAGGCTTGTGCTCATCGACGAGACGCAGGATCTTCTCCACCAGCACCTCACCTTTGAAATCGGAAAGCTGGCGCAGTTCGGTCGTCCCGCCAAGATGCGCCGCATCGAAGGCATAGCACCCCGGGCAGCGTAAAGGACACTCTTTCGTAATTTCGATGGATAGCGAAGGCGCGCGTCCGGCCAGAATCATGGCCCATGCCTGCAAGACTTCAGACTTCTTCATAGACTTCTCCCCGATCGCGCTGCAATGCAGCCGATTCCGGTGGCAAGGGGTGTTTCAGCAATTTTCCCAATGGAGTGGCCATCGTGGATTCGCCAACGACGAGGAATGGATGCCGCGAGACAAAGAGAAAGTGCAAAAAAAATCGACAGCTTTGCAAGCAGCACCGTGGCCCCAGAACAACGATCCGAGATCGCAAGATCGTAAAACACGTTCTGAGATCATCCCACAAGATCAACGTTCTTGACAGACCCCACCGTTAGTACCACAATGTAATTCAAATCATGCTTGGTGAATTCGAATACGCCCTCATCACCGCCGCCGCCGGACTTGGAGACAAAGCCTACGGCGCCGCCATTCGCGAAGAAATTGAAGTCGCAATCCTGCGCAAGTGCTCCATCGGCGCGCTTTACACCACCATTGAGCGTCTCGAAAAAAAGGGTCTGCTCAAGACCTGGATGGGGGAAGCCACTCCCCAGCGCGGAGGCCGCGCCAAGCGCATGGTGCTTGTGACCGAGGCGGGAGAATTGGCAGCAAAAAACTTCTATGACGCCGTGATGCGCGTCAGCACGAACGCCCGCTGGGCCATGGAAAAAGGAGAGAGCCTCTCATGAGCAGCCTCGTCCAGACCTCCGTCGAAGTGATCTCGCGGCTCTTGGAGCATGACGAGCGCGAAGCGGTTCTGGGCGATCTGGAAGAGACCGGCGTGTGCGGGAAGGCCGCTCTGCGCGATGTCCTTGGCCTCGTCCTCCGAAGAAAACTGGAGGCATGGAAGAGCTGGCGTCCCTGGCTCACGTCTCTGGGACTCGCTGTGCCGGGCAGCTTTCTCCTCATGGGCTTTTCGCTGAGCGTCAGCCAGGCCTATCAAAATCTCCTCGCTCCCAAAGTCGAACATGCCACGGGCCTGACCGTAGGCCCAGGATTCACTCTGCTGGTCTGCAACATACTGCTGCTCGTCGGTTGGTCGTGGACCGGCGGCTTCGTCATAGGATCCGTCTCGCGTCGGACTGTGCGCGTGAGCGCGATCTCTTCGTTCGTTCCCTGCCTCTTCTGCCTCTCCCGGTTCCACGTGGAATCGATCTCGCGCTTCTCGCTTCTGCTCTTTCTGTTTCCCGCAATCTGGGGCGTTCGTCACGGTCTTCGCCTCGCACAGATCAACTTCAAACCAGCATTTTTCATGGCGCTTGCCGTCACCTTACTGACCCTTCCCACATGGAGCACCAGCGGTTCGTGGCTACCAAACTGGGCGCTCAGCTGGCCCGCATGGTTCCTCGTCGTTACCGCGTGGAGGGATCGACCGCGCAAGGAGGGTTCTACATGGCAACCGGTCTAACACTTCTAGTGAACGGCAAGAGCCACACAATCGATGCTGCGGCAGATACGCCCCTCCTCTACGTCCTGCGCAACGAGCTTAAACTCTCCGGCCCAAGATTCGGCTGCGGCATCGCCCAGTGCGGAGCATGCGCCGTTCTTCTCGACGGAGAAGAGATACGCTCCTGCATCACTCCCGTCTCCTCTGTCTCCGGAAAAAAGATCGTCACCATTGAAGGCCTCCCCGAACTTTGGGCAGGCCAACACACTGCGAACGCGCCCGCAGGTCTTCACCCCGTGCAGCAGGCATGGATCGACGAACAGGTTCCCCAATGCGGTTACTGCCAGAGCGGCATGATGATCGCCGCCGTGGACCTGCTCTCCAAGAATCCGAGCCCCGGCATCGCAGAGATCAAAGACGCCTTCACCAACAAAGCACCTTCGCCACATCTCTGCCGCTGCGGCACATACGCTGCCATCATCTCTGCCGTCCAACTCGCCGCAAAGGCGATGAAGCCATGACAAAACTCCCAACAGCGCAGGTCTTCCACTCGACACTGACCCGGCGAGGCTTCCTCAAGACCGGTGGTGCGCTGATGGTCTCGCTCGTCTTCACGCCAAGCTCCCCTGCGAAAGCAGATGCACTCTCACCACCTGATTCCCTTCAACTCGCATCATGGCTGGAGATTCGCCACGACAACACCATCCTTGTCCGCACCGGTCGCACCGAGATAGGCACCGGCATGAGTGGCTTCTACGCACAGGTCGTCGCCGAAGAACTTGGTGTGCGGCCAGAAGCCATCACGCTTCTCATGGGCGATACAGATAAGACCCCGGACGGAGGCTACTCCGCAGGCTTCCGCACCGGCGCAGCCAACCTTCGCAAAGTCGCCGCCTACACCTATCAGGCCCTTCTGGAACTCGCGGCGAAAAAACTTGCCCTCCCTGTATCCTCTATCACCGTCACCGATGGCGTCGTCTCCGGCGGTGGTAAGACCATCCGCTACGGAGACCTCGTCCGCAACCAGCGCTTCGATCTCAAGATTCCCTTCTCCGGCACACTCGCGAAGGTCGACGCTACAGCGTGGAACGGCATGGCCGGTCTCGACGGTCTTGTCGTGCTCGGCGATCCACCGATGAAGCCGATGAAGCAATACAGCGTCATCGGCAAGTCGCATCCCATGCCCGGCACACCCGACAAAGTCACTGGCAAAATGCAGTGGACGTGCGACGTGAACCTTCCCGGCATGCTGCACGCGCGCATGGTGAGACCCGCAACGCTCGGCTCTTCCCTGGTCTCCTTCGGTACCCTCGACAAGGCTCTGTTCCCCACCGCGCAGGTCGTCGTCAAAAACAACCTCGTCGCCGTGCTCTCTCCTAACGAATGGGAGGCGATCAGCGCCGCGCGCTCCATCGCATCAAGCACCAAATGGACCGAGTGGTCCGGCCTGCCCGGCAGCGAAAACCTCACGCAGGCACTGCGCAGCTACAAGTGGACCACTCCCTCCGAAAGCAAAGGCAAAGCAGCGGACGTTGAAGCGCCCTTGACCAGTGCTGCGAAAAAGATCTCTGCGTCCTACGAGCAGCCCTACGTCAAACACGCTCCCATAGGCCCTTTCGTCGCCGTCGCAGACGTTCATGACGGCACAGCCACCATATGGACTCACTCAGCTAATTCACAAGGCCTCCGTGCGCAGATAGCCAACACGCTTAGCCTGCCCACGGAAAAAGTCATCGTCCGCTGGCTGGAACACGCCGGCCAGTTCGGGCGCACGACCTTCGGTGGCGATGGAGCTGAAGGGGACGCGGCCATCCTCTCGCAACTCACCGGCAAACCCGTGCGCGTGCAGTGGACGCTGCAGGAAGATCTCGCATGGTCCGCCTCCTCTCCTGGCTGGGTCGCCGACATGCAATGCGGTCTGAATGCCGAAAACAAAATCGCCGCCATCCACAGTGCCTTTTATTCGCCACAATCGAATGACGCGCGTATCGTCGGCGCAATTCTCGCAGGCATGCCTTGCAGCAAACCGAAAGCAGCCAACTGGATCGCCACCGAGTGGGCCTACGACAAGATCGAACATCGCTTCGAAGAGGCCTACGGCGTGCCCAACCTCGGCGCGGATACCTCTGCCGTCGGTCTTCGCGGCCTCATCATGCGCACCCCTGGCCAGCGCCAGCAGAACTTTGCCCTGGAGTCAGTCATCAACGAAGCAGCCTCCGCTGCCGGTGCCGACCCGATCGAGTTTCGCCTGCAACACACCACCGACCAGCGCCTGATCGACATCATTCACGCCACCGCAAAAGCCGCTGCGTGGGAGCCGCGATCTTCTCCTCACCCCCAGGCACGCCGTACCGGAAAAGATCCTGTCAGCGGTCGTGGCGTCAGCATCATGGTGCGCGAAAACTCCTACTGGATGGGCATCGCAGAGGTCACCGTTGTGCAGGAAACAGGCATAGTCCAGGTGACGCACTTCACCATTGGCCTGGAATGTGGAAAGATCATCAATCCACGCCAGCTGGAACGCTGCATGAAGAGCGGCGTCGTGATGGGTGTAAGTGAAGCGCTGAAGGAAGAACTCACCTTCGACAAGGGAAAGATCACCAGCAATAACTGGAGCCGCTATAAAATCCTGACTATGGCTGAAACCCCCGAGGTCAAAACCGTACAACTCTCCCGCGACGATAAAGGGTATGGTGGCGGCTCCGAGGGCGCCAACGCCATCTGCACGCCATCCATTGCCGCCGCCTTCTTCGACGCAACCGGTGTCCACGCTCGTAGAATTCCCCTCACCCCTGCCTATGTAGCCAGCCTGCTCAAAGGCTGAACAGGAGTCCAATCAGAATGACGTCCACCAGAATTGTTATCTCCGGCTTCACTATCCTCGCTGTCTTCGCCGCATGGAGCGTCACACCCACACTGGCCAAATCCGCACCCACAACACGCGGGGGAGTCTATTCAGCAGAGCAGTCACAGCAAGGCAAGGCTCTTTATGACTCGAAGTGCGCCATGTGCCACGGCCCTGCACTGAAAGGAAATGGTCCCTTCCCTCCACTCGCGGGAGATGCCTTTCTAACAAAGTGGAACGGTAAGACCCTGGCGGATTTAGATCTTAAGATCCAGGCCACCATGCCCACCACCGAACCCGGCACGCTCACCCCGGACGACACAGCGCGCCTTGTCGCCTACATCCTCAGCACAAACACCTTTCCGGCAGGAGAAGAACTTCCAAAGGATGCCGAAGCGCTCAAGGCTATCCGAATAGAAAATACGCCTCCTCAATAAGGAGCTGCCGAAGCCGGATGTGCATCGATCTCGTAGCTTCAGTACCGGAGAAACTGGGTATGCACGCATCCACCCTTTCCAACGCTGCGGCAAAACCTTACTCCTGCCGCAGCGTACGAGCAGGATCGATCCTCAAAATTCGTAACGTCGGCAGCGCCGTCGCTAACACCACGACTCCAAAGAGCACACCCACAGCGCCCAGCAGCGTGGGCACGTCATATACGCCTACTCCATACAGCTCGCTTTGCATGGCACGCAACGCACCCGCGCAAAGGACCAGCCCCACACCCAACCCTACGCTGGATGCGAGCACACCGGATTGCCCAACGTGCAACATCGCCTGCTTCACCGTCGATCCCAGAGCCATGCGAATTCCCAGCTCCCTCGTTCGTTGCGCAATCGTATTCGCCACAAGAGCAAAGATACCCACAGCGCTCAAAAGCAAGGCCAGCAACGCCAGCGTGCCCAGCAGCGTGACCTCGACCCTTTGCATGGCCAGCGTCCTGGCACGCAGATCTTCCATGCGGTAGAAGCCGGAAAATGGAAGGTTCGGGTCCGCACTCGCCAGCGCCCTCTGCATCTGTGCGGTCAAACCCTCGACAGGAGCAGCCGTGCGCACGACCCAGCTTGGTTGAAACCAGACATGAACTCCAAGCAGCTCTTTATCAACCTGGGCCGCAGGAAGATACACCGTCTCCTCGTTCGTCAAAGGTGCGTTGGTACGCATTCCGGAAGAGAGCGTTGTATCGGCAACCACGCCGACAATCCTCCGGTTCTTATTGAGATACCGTCCCACTGCATCAGAGCCATGAAAGAATCTTCGCGCAAAGCTCTGGTTGACAACAGCCACCTGCTGAACCTCCGGACCATCCGATTCCTTGAAGGCTCTCCCCTGCAGGACCGGAATCTTCAACGCATCGAAATAACCGGGAGTGACATAGACTTCGTCGGTCCCCACCCGCGTGCCTGCCTCCTTTCCATCACTCAACGTAATCCCGGAATTCAACGTTCTTTCATAAGGCAGCGTAAGTCCAACAGCGGCATACTGCACGCCAGGTATCCGCTCCATCGAGGCAATACTCTGTTCGAGAAGCTTGCGGAAATCCGCCGGATCACGATAGCGCGCATCATCCAGAGAAGCCTTCGCCGTCATAACGCCCCTCGCATCGAAGCCAGGTGGCAATGTCTCCAGATGAATGAGCGTACGGATCAGCAGACCGGCAGAAGCCAGAAGCACAACCGTCAACGCCACCTCTCCGCCGATCAACACCTGTCGCAGCCGCAGCCTGCCTCCACCCACCGCTGCGTTGCTTGCGATCGAGGTGCGCAGGTCCACTTTGCCCGAGGTAAGCGTCGGCAGCATGCCAAAGAGAACACTCGTGAAAAGGGAAAGGCAGAAGTTGAACGCCAGAACACGCCCATCAAGAGGCACGCTTGCGACCGGTAGAAAGTGTGGTGGCAGGAGCAGCAATAAACCACGCAGCGCAAGCACTCCCACGCCTACGCCAGCGACACCACCGGCCAGCGCGAGCAGCAGATTTTCGATCCAGATCTGCCTATACACCTGCCACCTGGATGCCCCCAACGCGAGCCGTGTCGCAATCTCTCCCCTCCGGCGGAGCATATGAACGAGCGTTAGTCCCGCAAGGTTTGCGCATGCGATGAGCAGGATAAATCCCGCCGCAAGCATTAGCGTCAGCACCTGCGGTCGCAGAGGGCCAGCTTCGCCTCTTTGAAGAGGCACGGAATAGTAGCTCACCTGCGTTCCCGGATTGCGCATTGCAAATTTTCGGATAGGCTCAGCCCACGCGCGTCCGATCTCCGCGTCGGCCTGCTCCCACGTCGCGCCATCGCGCAGCCGCATAATTACCTGAAAGTTGCTTCCCCGGCCTTCGCCCAAACGGCTCGGCTGAAGTGCCGTGTAAACGTCGGCGTTCAGAGGGGTGGTTGCGCCCTTGGGTAAAATCCCCACAACGACATACGGCTCACCCTTGAGGAGTACAGCCCGGCCCAGGATCTTCTGGTCGGCAGGAAACGTTGTGCGCCAGAAATCGTAGCTCAGGACCACTGCCTTCGGTCCGTCCGGGCGATCTTCCTCTTCAGAGAACCCGCGCCCGAAGAGAGGGTGCACTCCCAGTACATCAAAGTAGCGCGCAGAGATGCGACCCGCGCGAAGAGCCTGCGCGTTCGAACCGCTCTGAAAGTTCACGCTCGCATTTGTCCAGCCGTAAACCGCCGAAACCAGTGACGGCACATGATCCCGCAACGACTCCCACTGCTCTCCATCCAGAGCAGCGTTTCCGTCATAGGCCCCAGGTCCCGTCATCCGTGCATAGAGCGTACCGATCCGATCGGGACGCACATACGGAAGGTCTTTCAGGATAAGCGCATTTACCAGCGAGAAGATCGCTGTGTTCGCGCCAATGGACAGCGCAAGTGTGAAGAGGACGGTAAGCGTGAACGCAGGTTGGCGCGTGAGCTGCCGTGTGCTGAACCGCAGATCGCGCAGAAAGTTCTCAAGGAAGAGAAGCGTGCGCCCATCTCTCTGCTGCTGTTGCAGAAGTGAAGCATTCCCAAGCTGCCGCCGCGCCGCCCGCGCCGCCTCCGCCGCAGGGACTCCAGAGTGGATCAGGCGCTCCGTCAGCAGTTCAAGATGATTTGTAAGCTCTTCATGGAACTCATCATCCGCTCTTCTGTGTGCGAAGAATCCTCGCAACTTCGCGGCCTGAACGCGCAAAAACGTCAACATGGAACCCTCCCTGCTGGCACTCCTATGGATACACCAAAGAAGTTAGCACTGCTCCATTGCAATGTCCATAGGAGAAACTAATCGCCCCCCTGCGTTCGAAATCAAGGCGCTTAGAATCACGAAGTGAAAGGCCGAGCCGCCAACTTGTCGATACAAAGGTGTACCTCCGCGTCATCTTTGTTTTCTAAAGAAACAGGGCCCGGCACGGACATTGATTTTGGTTGGGCTGGAATTGTAGCCCATTCGGGAGCAAACGAATCCAAATTTACTCTGCGGCCCCTGGCCTGCACACCCGGCGATCTATGATGAAAGAGTCATGTCTTATACGGTTGCAGCCTTTTATCGATTCATCACTTTGCCTGAACCCGCAACTCTGCGCGAGGAGTTACTCGCCGAATTCGCAGGCACAGAACTCCGTGGCACCACGCTCATCGCCACAGAGGGCGTCAACGGCACCATGGCAGGTCTACCGGAGACAATCGACCGCTTTTTGAATTTTCTCGATGCCAAAATCGGTTTGGATCGTGCCGAAGTAAAATTTTCAAAATCAGAAGAGCTTCCCTTCGGTCGTCTTCTCTTCAAAGTGAAGCAGGAGATCATCGCCTTTCGCAAAGCAAAGGTAGATGCCACGCATGCAGGAAATTACGTCCAGCCCGCGGACTGGAACGCTCTGATCGCGGACCCCGAAGTTCTTCTGCTCGACACGCGTAATCACTACGAAACCGAAATCGGCACCTTCACCGGAGCCGTAAACCCGAAGATCGATACCTTCTCCGACTTCGTCACGTACGTACGCGAAAACCTGGATCCGGCGACACACCCAAGGGTCGCCATGTTCTGCACCGGTGGCATCCGCTGCGAAAAAGCCTCCGCCTTTATGCTGCAGGAAGGCTTCAGCGAGGTCCATCACCTCAAGGGCGGCATCCTGAAATACCTCGAGGAGATCCCCGCCCAGGAGAGCAGATGGGAAGGGACCTGTTACGTCTTCGACCGCCGAGTCGCCGTCGGGCACTCAGATTTCGAGTAGCTCGTCTCCTATGCAATCGACCTGATAACTCCAAAACAGGCGACTCCATCCTGTCGCATCAAATCCCCTGCCCTGCTAAAGTTCTTGTTGTCGAACCAACATCACGAACGTCTCACTGGAAGAGGACCACGGCACATGACGACCCTGAAGCAACAGCAAAAGAACGAGCGCGGCTTTACCCTCATCGAGCTGCTCATCGTCATGTCTATCATCATCATCATCGCGACGTTCGCCATTCCGAACATCACGCGTATTCGCCGTCAGGGCAATGAGACCTCGGCCATTCAGTCCATCAAGGCCATCGTCGGTGCGCAGCTCCAGTACTCCTCCATGTATCCGCAAAACGGCTTCGCCTGCTCTCTCTCTTCGCTTGGTGGTGAACAGACCGCAACCCCTGGACCGACCGCAGCAGGTCTCATCCCCTCGGATCTCGCCAGCGGGCACAAAGCCGGGTACGTCTTCGCCCTCACCAACTGCACCAAAGTGACCGTCAACAACACCGACCAGTTCACCTCCTACCAGATCACCGCCGTCCCTGAAGCCGTAGGCAAATCCGGCGATCGTGGCTTCTGCTCTGACGACGGCGGCCAGATCAAGTCCGATCCTAAGGGTGGAACCGCCTGCACGCAGTCGATTCAGTAGGAAGGGTCGCGATGAAAGAAAAAATGCGCAGCCTATGGCTCTTCTGCGCTTTCCTGGCCATCTCTTCCCTCCTCTCCGCCCAGTCACCCGACCTGCATGAGATTGCAGGCCGGGTCGACGCCCACTACAACCACCTGACCTCCCTCAAGCTCGACTACACCGAGCGCTACTCCGGCATGGGACAAACGCGAGTCGAAACCGGGACACTTCTCCTGAAAAAGCCCGGACGCATGCGCTGGAACTACGCCTCGCCCGCAGGGAAAGTCTTCATCCTGAACAGCAAATACGCCTGGTTCTACACTCCAGGCGATCCGCAGGCACAGCGCATCGCGGCGAAGCAGCTCGACGATCTTCGCTCGCCCCTGCGCTTCCTCCTCGGCCGTCTCAAGATCGAGAAGGAACTCACGAACCTGACCCTTGAAATCTCCCAGAACTCGGCGAAGATCAAGGGAGTTCCCAAAGGCATGGAGCAGCGCATCAATGCGATGACCCTGACCTGCAACCCGACCACTGGCATCCTGACCGGCCTGAAGATCGAAGACGCGGATGGCTCCACGACGGAATTTTCCTTTTCCAATCTTCAGGAGAACATCCCTTTGAAAGATCCGGACTTTGAGTTTGTTGCACCCGCCGGAGTCACGATCATCGAAGGTATGCCACCCTCATAGCATCTGAGACTTGATATCGGACCGATTTTGTCCTATAAACATCTAGGACTCCTTCGGTCCTCCATCTCAACTCCGGATACCTATGCAAACCATGAGGTCACTTGTTCTCCTTCCGGTCCTCCTCGGGAGTGCCGCGTTCGCCCAGCAGCAGCCGGGCCCGCCTGCTCGGCCCGTCATGCTCGCGCTGGATACGGACCACGACGGTTCCCTATCTGCCGCGGAAATCTCTGCGGCTCCTGTCGTTCTGTTGACCCTCGATGCGAATCACGATGGCGTCCTCACGGCGGAAGAGTTTCTGCCGAAGGAACCCGTGGGCGGAGCGACACCGGACGAACAGGTCCAGCGCCTGATGGCCTTTGACAAAAACGGCGACGGCGAACTGACCAAAGACGAGCTCCCCGAGCGCATGCAGCGCCTGATGGACCGTGCGGATACAGATCACAACGGCCATCTCACGGCAGTGGAGATCCGCGCCATGGCGTCCTCTCTAACCGCACCGACAGGCAGAGCCGCGGGAACCGGGCCGAACCCAGCCATGCGCGGCGATCTGCTGGTGATGGCCATCGATCTCGACCACAATGGCATCCTCTCCGCCGAAGAGATCAGGCAGTCTTCCGTCTCGTTGAAAACTCTCGATGTGAATCACGACGACAGCATTACGCCGAACGAGATGCGTCCCAAGGTCGATCCGAAGGCACGCGCCCTCCACATGCTCGAAGAGTGGGACACAAATAAGGACGGCAAGATCTCCAAGGCCGAAGCCCCCGACCGCATGCAGGCTCAGTTTGAGAAGTACGACACCAACAACGATGGCTTCCTGACCATGGACGAACTTCTGGTGACCTTCTCCAACATGGATAATTCGCAGCCACGCGGCCCCCGCCCCAACGCACAGGAGAAGCAGTAGAAATGGCTCGAATCTCTCGTAAGCTCGTCCGCTCCATCGCCTCCGTCTCTGCCTCCTTCACGGCGGCCTCCGCGCCCGCCGCACTCGCCGCGCCAGCGCCCCAGCCCGCCACCGAACATGCCACCCAGCCGGCCGCCACCCATGCCTGGACCTTCCATCATGAAAACGTCCTCGGCACCTCGATGGAGGTCACCCTCCGCGCCTCCGACAAGACCTCCGCACAGCGCGCGGAGACAGCCCTGCTGAAAGTTCTGGACGCAAGAAAAAGTGTTCTGAGCGCATGGAATCCTCAAAGCGAGC
>Ga0247762_1000010_pt1 | contig 168024 bp, 120 predicted proteins | sample UWRJL081202R4_FD_181016 | JGI IMG/M metagenome (GOLD analysis project Ga0247762, IMG submission 181016) | Plant litter microbial communities from Arlington Agricultural Research Station in Wisconsin, United States - UWRJ-L081-202R-4 | ecosystem: Environmental > Terrestrial > Plant litter >...
ACCCCAGCGAGATCCTCTTCGTTGCAGACGCGATGACGGGACAGGACGCAGTGAACTCCGCTGACGCCTTTCATAAACAGCTCGGCATCACCGGCGTTGTCCTCACCAAGATGGACGGCGACGCACGCGGCGGCGCAGCTCTTTCTATTCGCAATGTCACCGGTGCACCGGTAAAGTTCATCGGAACAGGCGAAAAGCCTGACGCGTTTGAAGCCTTCCATCCTGATCGTATCGTCTCCCGCATCATGGGTATGGGCGACGTCGCGACCCTGCTCGAACGCGCCGAAGAGAAGCTCGATCGCGGCAAGAGTGAAGAGTTCGCCAAGAAAGCCCTCTCCGGAGATGGCTTCTCGCTGGAAGACTTCCGCGATCAGCTGCGTCAGATCAAGAAGCTCGGATCGATGCAGTCGATCATGAAGATGCTTCCGTCCGTTGGCCCCTTCCAGGGTCTGCAGGCTGCCGCAGAGAACGTCGACGAAGGCCAGCTTACGCGCACTGAGGCCATCATCAACTCCATGACGGCACGCGAGCGGGCGAACCACGAGATCATCTCCGGCCAGCGCCGCAAGCGCATCGCACGTGGCTCGGGAACCTCGGTGCAGGACGTAAACAACCTTCTCCGCCAGTACGCGCAGATGCGCAAGATGTTCAAGGGCATCGGCTCTGGCGGCGGCAAGATGCAGCGTCGCTTGATGAGTCAGATGGGCGGCATAAACCGCTTCGGCCGGTAGTGATGTCTGCACTCCAACCGCGTCTCGACGAGATTACACAGAACACACGGAAGCTCGTGCAGGAAGAGCGTCTGGCCATTGGCGAACGTGCCGTTGCAGATCTCTTCGAGAGCGGCATCGAAGAGCGCGCGCTTAAGGTCGGAGACATGGCTCCCGCCTTCGCTCTGCCTGACGCCATTAGCGGCAAGATCATCAAGTCCAGCGATTTGCTCTCGCTCGGCCCGCTCGTCATCGATTTCTTCCGTGGGCGCTGGTGCCCTTACTGCGTCACCGAACTGGAGACCTGGCGCGACCTGCAACCTCGGCTGCGCGAACTCGGTGGACTTGTCGTCGCGATCTCGCCACAAACCCTGCGACAGAGCGACTTTACCGTGCAGCAGCACGGGATTCCTTTTCCGCTACTTCGCGATGAGGGCTGCACGCTCGCGGAAAAGTTCGGCGTGGCGTACGCGCTCACACCGGAGATGCAGCGTTACTACCGCTCCATCCTCGTGAATGTTCCTTTTATCAACGCTGGACGTAACGTGATGGCTTCAGCGGATGCTGCACAGGAGCGTGACTGGATGCTTCCCATTCCGGCGACGTTTGTCGTTAATCGCGAGGGCATCATCACCTTCTCCGAAGCGCACGCGGACTTCCGCGTTCGTCCCGAGCCGGAAGAGGTTCTCGCCGCGCTTCAGCGCAGCTGAAACTCCGGAGCTCCCAAGACCAGCGCTGTCAGCATATCGAGCGTAGACGCCGAGTTGGCCGCTCCCGCTGAAGCGGACTGATGCAACTGCTGCAGGATCAGGCCATTCGTCTGCGCTGAGATCTCTCCTCCCACCAGCGTCGTCTCCAGAACTGAGAGCGCGAGTTCCGCCCCGGTTCCCGTAGCTACAGAGCTTGCGCCAGTAGCGGCTGTGATGCCTGGGATTGCAGCTTCTTCTATCTCAGGGTCTGCGCTTCCGTTGCGTTGTGAGATGCGCACCTCATGCACCTTTGCCGCAGACGGTGCGACGGTCAAAGGTGCTACTTTCACGCTCGCGCGCGAGGCAATGGTCGAAGGTGTCGTCCCCGCGGGTTGAGACATTAACCCCAGCGCCAAGAGACGCGATGAATCGAAGCGCTGGCCGCCAAACTTTCCACCGGTAAGTGTCAGAGCGAAGTTGAGGCGATCCAACAGAGCTCCGGTGTTCATCCACTTGTCCGCCGTAATGTAATAGCCCGTTGGCGGAAGGGCGCGGTAGAGCCCCATCCCCATCTTGTCGATGGCCTGCACGATCGCTCCAGGATTGGTCGGATCGGTTGCCGTGGTGCGGAAGGTGGAGGCAACGAACTCAACCGGCGTCTTCACTTTGTTGCGGAAGTACTTGCGCGAGTTGAACTCCGGCGACTGCACTAAGGTCCGAAGCATCGCGCGGATGTCTCCGCCGGTTGTCGTATAAGTCTGCGCGATGCGATCGACGGCGGAGGCAGGAGGATCGTCTGCAAGAAAGCGTTGCGCGAGCTTCCAGGCGATAAAGTGAGCGGTCTTTGGGCTCGCCGCTAAAGCCTTGAGCGCGGTTGTTCCCTCGTCCGCCTCGCCCGCAGGGATGGTCTGTCCCAGCCACTGCTTCGGTCCCGGCTCATGCTTCTTCGGATCGAAGAGATACGGTCCAGCAAGCTCCGGATGATCGACCGACCATCCTGTAAGCACAGCCGCAAGGCTGGTAACGTCCGCCTGAGAGTAACCTCCGTTGACTGAGAGCGTGTGAAGCTCCATCACCTCGCGCGCGTAGTTCTCATTCAGACCGCGATTGCCGCGTTTGCCGTTCGCATTGTTTCCTCCGTTGGCTGGGGAGTTGGGACCAATCGAGAGCCAGTTATCGAGATAGATCATCATCGCCGGGCTGGTCGCCGTGGCCAGCAAAAGATCGCTGAACTTGCCCAAAGCGTTTTTGCGGATCACGTCCCGCTCATAGGCCGTCGTGTACCACTGGTCGGAGTCCTTCGGAGCGTAGATGTTGAAGTGGTTGAACCAGAAGTCCGCCATGACTGCCTGCAACTGGCGTTCGGAGAGAATATCCCGCAGAATCCGCGCCTGCGTCAGTTCATTCAGGGCGAGGTAGCTCGGGCCTACTCCAGCCGCCATGCAGTTGAAGTACTCGCGCTCACGTGCCGTGAAGTCCGCCATGAGCGTGTTCTTCTGCTGCCCGGCGACATTCTGAGTGAAGGCGGCGCGGTCCGCCACCGGCAATGCGAGCAGTGCCTTCATCCGCTCCGCTTTCGGCAAAGAGAAGAGTTGCCCAGCGATTCGCGACGCGGTGGCCTTGTCGATCTCCTTTTGCGGATCGACCGTCCCTGCAGGCGCGGCAGCAGTTGCATTCAGTTGCGCCGTGCGCTTCGCATCGCGCTCAAGTTGCAGTTTGTATAGCTGCACCTCGTAGACCGCGGCAAGCTGCGGATCGGAGGGAGGCTGTGCTTTGCCATCGGCTATCCGAGCAATGGTTCCCCGATCCGGGAAGGTCGCGAGGACCTGTGCCGAGGCCATAGTGAGCGTAGGATAGTCGCGCAGTCGGCGATCAAGATCGCTGTCAGGAATCGCCGCCGGGTTCAGCTGCTGCTCGAACCACTTATCCGGGCCATCCGCTCCTGCGGCGACCAGTTTTTCGACTTCGCCCGGCCTCACACCAAAGGTAAAGCGATCCAAGAACTGCGATGCCCTTTCGCGCGCCGAGAGTGGAGTGCTTACGATAGCCTGCGGCTTTGCCTTGGGCTTCGGCTTACGATTCGCTGCGTGGGCCGAAAAGGTGGCCAACGCACCGAAGAGTACAAATCGACTAAGGGCCCAAAGGCGCATGCACACTCCTGTTGCACATCGGCGAGTCGACAGTAAGGACGCGATCCCGCGGCGAGAAGTTGCGCCTACCGCGATACGGCTACTTTAGGCTTTCCCTGCGCAAAGCGCTTCTGCAGAGACCACAGGATCCGCAGGCCTAGAAGGATCGCCAGCACAAGGCCGTCTTTCCACCATTCCAGATTTCCCTTTTTCAACGTCCAGGCAAAGTGGATCACCGCCAGAGCCGCAGCCGCATAGACAGAGCGATGCAGCGTCTGCCACGGCTTGCCGCCCATCTTCTGCATCACCCATTGCGGAGATGTGATCGCAAGCAGGAAGAGGATGAACCAAGCCAGCAGGCCCACCTGGATGAAGCGCCGCTTCTGGATGTCGTCCACCATGACCGGCCAGACGGCGCGCCACTGCTCAGCGATTCCGTGAAAGTCATGGATGCGGAGGTTATTGAACGCGCCCGCGATATCGAAGCCGGAGAAGAGAAAGACATACGTCGCCAGGTGAAGCGTCGCGTAGAAAAACGCGTACAGTCCGAGCATTCGACGAAACCGGATCAGCCAGGCCAGCTTCGACGAGATACGCCTCACTGGCGTAATCGCCAGCGACAGCAGGAGCATGTACATGGCCCAGTTGCCCGTAAAGTGCGTGATCGAGGCAACAGGATCTGCTCCGAGGTTTGCCTGCTGTGCCTGTCGCAAAAGCACACCCAAGGGAAGCAGGCAGAGCACGAAGACCAGAGGCTTCAGAAGACGGATTACGTTGTTGTTCATCGTTCCTTGGCCAGCTAGAAGTTTTTGTTCAGGTCCATGCCGTTGTACAGGCTTGCCACCTGATTCGCATAGCCGTTGAACGGGAGCGTCTTGATGGTCTTCGGGAATAACGAAGCGTCGATGTGCCTCTCCTGGCTCTGGCTCCAGCGTGGATGACTATGATTCGGGTTTACGTTCGAGTAAAAGCCGTATTCGCTCGGGGCCTGATCGTTCCATGTCGTCGGCGGCTGCTTGTCAAGGAAACGGATCTTGACGATCGACTTCGCCGACTTGAAACCGTACTTCCAGGGCACGATGATGCGAACGGGAGCACCCTGCTGATTCTCCAGCGTCTCGCCGTACGCACCAAAGGTGAGCAGCGTCAGAGGGTGCATCGCCTCGTCCATGCGTAGACCTTCGCTGTACGGCCAGTCATAGCTGTCCGGTCGCTCCGGCTGCTGCTTGTGATCGTCCAGCGAAAGAAATTGAACGTATTTGGCGCTCGGAAGCGGATTGCAGGCCTTAATCAGCTCCGAAAGCGAGTACCCTACCCACGGGATGACCATGCTCCACGCTTCCACGCAGCGAAAGCGATACGTGCGGTCTTCCAAGGGGCGATAACCCGCAAGCTGATCGATATCGAAGGTAAGAGGCTTCTGCACCTTGCCCTCAACGGAGATCGTCCAGGGTCTCGTGCGGAGGTTCTTCGCGTAGTGGGCCGGGTCTGACTTACCCGTCCCGTACTCATAGAAATTGTTGTAGGTGATGGCCTTTTGTTTTGGCGTCGGCGCTTCGCCAACCGCATATTTACTCGGCACTGTCGGCAGCTTACTCGAAGCCTGCACCACGCCCGTCGAAATATAGGGCGGCAGACCGTGCCGCAGTTCGTAGGCTACGCCCACGGCAGCAAGACCTCCGAAAATGAGGTTACGACGATTGAGGAACCGTTCGCGCGGCGTAATCTCGGACGATTTAAACTCGGGAGCCTTACCGATAAGCATGAAAACTTCTCCTGACCTTCAATGATATGACGTACCTCGTGGCATCTTCGATTTTGTTTCGCGATACTTTCACGCGCCACAGGTTGCGCATCCGTTCTGTGTACGCCAGACTGGAAGGCGACGCAACCAGCGGCGAGGGATCGATTTATGTTTTCAGATGAAAGAAAGAAAGAACTTACCAGCGTTGCAGACGCGTTGCGTGAAGCGCGTCAATACGGCAAACCGCTCGCTTCGGTGCACGAAGCCCACACGCCCCAAACGCTGGATGAGGCCTATTTCATTCAAGACTCGATCGCCCCTACCTTTGGCCCCAACGGTGGATGGAAGGTTGGCGCTCTCTCTGCCACGGAGACTCCTTTCTTTGCTCCCATGCCCAAGGCCTGGATCAAAGAGAATGCCAGTACACTCTCCGATACGCGCCACCGCCTTCGCGGTGTGGAGGCAGAGATATCCTTCCTCATCGGTAAGGACCTCCCTCCCCGTGCCACGCCCTATACTCGCGAGGAAGTGATCGACTCCATCGCCAGCGCGCATCCTGCCATTGAAGTGCTCGAAGCTGGCCTCGAAGATCCACGCACTGCGCCGCGCATGGCGATGTTCAGCGACATGCAGATGCACGGCGGCTTCGTGCCCGGCCCATCTATCGCTGACTGGCAGACGATCGACTGGACGAAAGAAAGAGTGATCCTCACCATCGATGGCAAAGTCGAACTGGAACGCACGGCCTCCAACCCAGGCGGGACCGACCTTCTTCGTCTGATGCTGCATCTCGTCAACGAGGGTTCCGCTCGCACGGGTGGACTGCACAAGGGCGATTGGATCACCACGGGAAGCTGGACCGGCGCTACGTGGGTTCACGCAGGCGCAAAGATCGACGTCCAATTCACCCATGCAGGCCATGTCGGCCTGCAGTTCGCATAGAACCCTCAGGAGAGAGACAGTATGGCAACCCATCTGGACGGCGTGGACTTCAAAGCTCCCATCACCGGCGCGTGGAACGAGATCCTTACCGCTGACGCCATTGCGTTCCTCGCCGATCTGCAGCGCCTGTATAACAGCAAGCGTAAAGAGCTTCTCGCGGCGCGCATAGAGCGCCAGAAGAAGATTGACGCGGGCATTCTCCCCGACTTCCTGCCAGAGACGGCGGCAATTCGCAATGGCGATTGGAAGGCGGCACCGATCCCGGAGGACCTGCAGGATCGGCGCGTGGAGATAACCGGTCCCGTCGATCGCAAGATGATCATCAATGCCCTCAACTGCGGCGCAAAGGTCTTCATGGCCGACTTTGAGGACTCCACCACACCCACCTGGAGCAACGTCCTCGACGGTCAGATCAACCTTCGCGACGCTATCCGCCGGACGATCACCTTTTGCGACGAGAAGACCGGCAAGCAGTATGCCTTGAAGGAAAATCCGGCCGTCCTCTTCATCCGCGCACGGGGCTGGCACCTGGAAGAGCAGCACATGTTCGTCGACGGCGAACCGATGTCCGGTTCCATCTTCGACTTCGGTCTCTACTTCTTCCACAATGCGAAAGAGCTTCTTTCGCGTGGCAGCGGACCGTACTTCTACCTGCCGAAGATTGAATCCCACCTGGAAGCTCGTCTCTGGAACGATGTTTTTATTCGGGCACAGGAACAGCTCGGCGTCGAGCAGGGCTCCATCCGTGCAACGGTACTCATCGAAACCATCCTCGCCACCTTCGAGATGGACGAGATTCTTTATGAGTTGCGCGACCACTCGGCTGGCCTCAATTGTGGGCGCTGGGACTACATCTTCAGCTTCATCAAAAAGCTGGCTGGCGATAAAAGCATCGTTCTTCCTGATCGTGGACAGGTCACGATGACAACCCACTTCATGCGCAGCTACTCCAAGCTCGCCATCAAGACCTGCCACCATCGCCAGATCCATGCCATGGGCGGCATGAGCGCCTTCATTCCGATCAAATCGGACGCTGAAGCGAACGACCGCGCTATCGCCCAGGTGAGAGCAGATAAAGAACGCGAAGCATCCGACGGTCACGACGGAACATGGGTCGCTCATCCGGGCCTTGTTCCGATTGCGCTTGAGGTCTTCGACCGCCTTATGCCCGGTCCCAACCAGATCGCGAAGCAGCTCGACGACTACATCGTGAATGCTGCGGATCTGCTCCGCATCCCCGAGGGAACGATCTCGGAAGCGGGCGTCCGGCAGAATGTGGCCGTGGGCCTGGGCTATCTTGAAGCCTGGATGCGCGGCATCGGCTGCGTTCCTCTCTTCAATCTCATGGAAGACGCAGCCACGGCAGAGATCAGTCGCGCGCAGCTCTGGCAGTGGGTCCATCACAACGCCAAGCTGGACGATGGCCGCCTTGTGACCGCGGAGATGGTCGGGGGCGTCATCGACTCCGAACTTGAAGCGGCCCGCGAAAAGGTCGACGACCAGCGCATGGCCGCCTACGAAAAAGCAGCGGAACTGATGCGCCAGCTCGTTCGTTCCGAGACATTTACAGACTTTCTTACTCTCCCCGCATACAACCGCATCATGAAGGAAGAGACCTTCGCAACCGCTTAATCGCACAGCACCAGGAGCTTTTTGTAATGCAGAAAAAACGTCTCGGCAACAGTGATATGGAGATCAGCACCATTGGTTTAGGAGCATGGGCCATCGGCGGTCCCGGCTCGAAGATCAGCTGGGGACCTCAGGATGACAACGACTCCATCGCCGCCATCCACAAGGCGATCGAACTCGGCGTCAACTGGATCGACACTGCCCCGGCCTATGGCCTCGGGCACTCAGAAGAGGTAGTCGCCCGCGCCCTCAAGGGCCATTCCAACCGGCCTTATGTCTTCACCAAGTGCAGTCTTCTCTGGGACGAGGTAGGAGAGATTCGCAACGACCTGTCCAAGATCCGCCACGAGCTGGAAGACAGTCTCCGCCGCCTCCAGACCGATACCATTGATCTCTACCAGATGCACTGGCCCAAGCCCGAAGAACAGATCGCAGAGGCATGGGGAACGATGGCCGATCTTCAGAAAGAGGGCAAAGTCCGTTGGATCGGTGTCTCCAACTTTTCCGCCGCGCAGATGGAACTGGTCGGCAAGATCGCGCCGATCACCTCCAACCAGCCGCCCTACTCCATGATTAACCGCGCGATTGAGCAGGAGGTCCTTCCCTACTCCGCCGCGCACAACATCGGGACCATAGCCTATGCTCCGATGCACTCCGGCTTGTTGACCGGGGCCATGACCCGGGAACGCATCGCCGCCTTCCCGGAAGATGACTTCCGCAAGCGCGCCAAGAACTATCAGGAACCTCAGATCACCCGGAACCTGGCAATCGCGGAGCTTCTCAAACAAATCGGTGCAGCTCATAAGGTGCCAGCCGGTGTCGTCGCCATCGCCTGGACACAGCGCGACCCTGCTGTCACGGCTTCCATCGTCGGCGGACGCAACGCGCAGCAGGTCGAGCAGATCGTTTCCCACAGCGAGTTTCGGCTTTCGCCGGAAGAACTGGCGCAGATCGATACCTTCCTCGCCGAGCACCCATAACTGATAGTCTCGTGTCCCATTCTTTCGCGCTCTTTGCGAAGGGGTGGGGTCGCGCGGGAGCGCCCAAACCTGATCTCTCCTGGGAACGAAAGCAGATCCCTCCGCCTTGTTACGGGACGACAAATGAGCGCGGTACTCCCAGGGTGTTCTCTCTGAGCGGTCAAGAAAGTGAACTAACTGCTGTAGACAGTTACACTCGCAGGCATCGGTAAACCTGCCGGATGAATCGTACTTTGTACGCGAAATTCGTCGCGTGCGAGGTGTGCTGTGGCGCGTCCCTACTGGTCCGGTCAAATTCAGATCTCTCTTGTCTCCTTCTCTGTCAGCTTCTTCGTCGCCACAGAGGCCAAGAGCGAGATTCACTTCCACCAGATACATCGTGGCAGCGGCGAGCGTGTTCGCCACCAGAAGGTCTCTTCCAACGACGATGCGCCCGTGGAGAAGTCCGACATCGTCAAAGGCTACGAGTACCGCAAGGGCGAGTACATCCAAATAGAGCCCGAAGAAATCGAAAAGCTGCGCGTGCCGTCGAAGCACACCATCGACATCCAGCAGTTCGTCTCACTCGGCGAGATCGGCCCCGAGTACTTCGAAAAGCCTTATTTTGTGACGCCTCAAGGGGACAAGCAGATAGAAGCCTTCATCGTCGTCCGCGAGGCGCTGAAGGCGTCGAACAAGGCGGCCCTTGGCAAGATCGCCTTCGGCGGACGCGAGCACGTTATCGCCATCACTGCGGCGGGCACGGAGGAACATCCCGGCATGATGGCCTACACCATGCGTTATGCCGAGGAACTGCGGAACCCCGCGACCTATTTCTCCGACATCAAGAAGGTCAAAGTGGCAAAGGACCAGCTTGAACTCGCGCAGGAGCTCATTAAGCGGAAGACGGCGAAGTTCGATTCTTCCCAGTTCCACGACGAGTACGAAGCTGCACTGAAGGAAATGGTTGAGGCGAAGGTGGAGCACAAGCCTATCCCACAGGATGAAGAACCTACTCCCGCGCGAGGCAAGGTCATTAACCTCATGGATGCCCTTCGGAACAGCTTAAAGCCAGGGACGAAGGAATCCTCGGAAACTGAAGAAAAAGAAGATAAAACTAACAAGAAGCCGGCGTCCAAAGCGGCGAGTAACGGACCTACCCTTGTACCGAAGAAAGCCGCAAAGGCGGCATCGAAGACAGGTCGACGTAAATCAGCTTAGGACGGGGTAAAAGATGGCGACTGCAAAGAAGGCAACGGGTAAGAGAACAGCCGTCACGAAAACTGCCGTTAAAAGTGCAGTAAAGAAAACCGCTTTGAAACCAGTTAAAAAGATCGCCTCCAAGAAGTCGATTCCGAAGAAAGCTTCCACCCCGGAAGCATCTTCAACGGCTGTGGCAGGAGACCAGATCGATACACAGCTTGCCCGGTATCGCTCCATGCGCGACTTCGGCGTGACCGCCGAGCCGAGCGGAGGCTCAAAATTTGCCGGGAAGAAAAGCGAAGCGCTTCCCTTTGTTATTCAAAAGCACGCGGCCTCTCATCTTCACTATGATTTCCGCCTCGGATGGAATGGTGTTCTCAAGAGCTGGGCTGTCGCCAAGGGTCCTAGTTATTTCACGGGAGATCGTCGGCTTGCGGTTCAGGTAGAAGACCATCCCATGGAGTACGGCGGCTTCGAGGGCATTATTCCAAAAGGACAGTATGGCGGAGGCACCGTCATGGTCTGGGATCAGGGCACATGGGAACCCCATGTCGATGTGGACGAAGGTCTGGCCAAAGGTAGCCTGAAGTTCGCCATGAAGGGCACCAAGATGAAGGGCAGCTGGACATTGGTTCGGATGAACAACATGTCGGGGGACAAGCCCAACTGGCTTCTGATTAAGGAACATGACGAGTTCGAACGCAGCAAGGACGATCCGTGCGTCACGGTGGAAGAACCGAACTCCGTAGTCACGGGGAGGTCGCTGGAACAGATCGCCGCCGCTGAAACGCATGTGTGGCAATCGAATCACACAAAGAATCCAAGCCGGGCGTGGTTTCGCAACGATAACGCCAACGACGATGCTTCCGCTGAGGTCGTCAAGGGAGACGTACAAGAATCGCAGGCGGTCGTAAAAGCCGCACCGAAGGCAGAGAAAAAAAAGCCACGGAAGCAGTTGATCTCAAAGCAAAGTTGGCAAATCTTCCGCAAGAGACTTTGCCAACCTTCATTCCGCCTCAGTTGGCCTCTCACGCCGATGCTCCGCCGGAGCATGGCGATTGGCTTCACGAACTGAAGCTCGACGGCTACCGCATGCAGGCACGTAAGCAGGGAGACAAGATACAGCTGCTGACGCGCACCGGCCTCGACTGGACGCATCGTATGAATCCTGTAGAGGAGGCTCTGCGCGGCCTTAAGGCCAAGGATGCTCTGCTTGATGGAGAGGTCGTGGTGCTGGATGAGAGCGGTATCTCCAGTTTTGCGAAGCTGCAGGCCTCCTTTGAGCAAGGAGAGAAGCATCCGATGACGTACTTTGTCTTCGACCTTCTTCACTTGGATGGTGCCGACACACGCAAGCTGCCACTCAGAGAACGCAAGTCGATCCTTGCGGCGATTCTTCCCTCTTCGGCCGAGATTCAGATGAGCGAACATCTCAATCTCGACGGCCAATCTGTTTTCCGTCATGCCTGCGAGTTGCACGCCGAAGGAATCATCTCCAAGCGTGCCGACGCAGCGTATACCTCGGGACGGAATCCGAACTGGGTCAAATCGAAGTGCGTGCGCGAACAGGAGTTTGTCATCGGTGGGTTCACGCTTCCCTCCAATGGCACGTACGGCATCGGTTCTCTCTTGCTTGGGTACTATCGCGACGGAAAACTGATCTATGCAGGGCGAACCGGCACGGGCTTCACGCAGAAGATCCATCGCATGCTGCGCGACAAGCTAGAGGGTCTCCGGTCGAAGTCCGTAACCTTCGATCAGATTCCTTCAGTAGCCAAACGCGATGCGATCTGGGTCAAACCCGAACTCCTTGCCCAGGTCCGCTTTGCCACATGGACCGCTGACGACCTCGTTCGTCAGGCCTCCTACCTCGGCTTGCGCGAAGATAAGCTCGCCGCTGACGTGCGACGTGAAGAGGCTTCTGTTGCACCGAAACCCAAATCGGCGCGAGTCTCGGTGAAGGCTCCGATCCCGAGTATTGCCGCAAAGGTCGCTCCAGCCAAGACGAAAACGGCCAAAGCCAAGGCCGAAGACACATCAACCGCCACTGTGCCGGTGCGTCTGACACATCCGGAGAAGATTCTGGATGAGACCACGGGTACCACCAAGCTGCAACTTGCCGAATACTACTGGGCCGTCGCCGAGCACATGCTTCCGCATATCGAGGACAGGCCACTTTCGCTCGTGCGCTGTCCTGAAGGAAGTGGCAAGCCGTGCTTCTTTCAGAAGCATACGAACCACATGCTTCCTCAGGGGATCGGGAGCGTGCTGGTTCCGAACAAGAAAACCGGAGAACCGGAGTCCTATATCACGCTCAACACAGCGGAAGCCCTCGCGGGATTGGCTCAGATGGGCGTCCTCGAGGTCCATCCCTGGGGATCGAAGAACTCCGATCTGGAGCATCCTGACCGGATCATCATCGACCTCGACCCCGACGAAGCCATCACATGGAAGCAGCTCGCGGAGAGCGCGGAGAGCGTTCGCAATGGTCTGGAGACGATTGGCCTGAAGAGCTTCCTCAAGACCACGGGCGGCAAAGGTCTGCATGTGGTTGTTCCCATTACCCCGGAGCACGATTGGACACAGGTGAAGGCCTGGACCCACGCCTTCGCCCAGGCTTTTGAGAAAGAGCAGCCCGAACTTTACCTGACAAAGATGACCAAATCGGCGCGTAAGGGGAAGATCTACATCGACTATCTGCGTAACGAACGCGGCGCTACCGCTGTTGCTCCCTTCTCGCCACGTGCTCGTCCGGGCGCGCCGGTCTCTGTTCCGCTGGCATGGAAAGAGCTCAGTTCTCCCACGCATCCGTCTTTCAGCATTCACGACTTTGAAAGCTGGAAATCACGTCTGAAGTCCGATCCTTGGAAGGGTATGGACGGGATCAGGCAGACACTGCCAGGACTCTCCTGACCTTTACATCTATAATGAATACAGATCTTTGCAGTGCTGCAATTGCACCTGTAGAAGCATCTCCACAAGTGTGGGGGCGTCACGGCTTCGACGGGATTGCTTGTGGTAGAGAGGCATGCCGGGGTGTGGACACCCGTAATCGCTCACAAAAACTATAAGTGCCGAACCTCAATTCGCGCTTGCTGCTTAATTAAATAAGTAGCCGTTCTCCATCGGCTTTGCCTACGGGCTGGTGGCGAGCGTCGCACTGTAGGCTGGTCCAACGCGCTCCGCCTGTGCGCCGAGGATGAGATCGATCAGGCTGGTCTCAGGCGTTTCTTCGTCCGTTCCAAGCGCTCGAGACGAGACTAACGAACGTGAAAAAGCATGAACGCTCTCTGCTATTGGTAGTTTCGGACGTGGGTTCGACTCCCACCGCCTCCACCATTAAATTTGCTCTCAATTTCTTGATACAACCTACAAAATGCGCCAAGCCTCTACGGTGGTGCCTGTGTTGACCATCCTATCGACGCCACAATTTGACGCGCCTAAAGGCTTGGTCTTTGCCCCTCAGATGCTGCGCCCGAAGCCTGCTTTTCCAGCCAGCGGTAGAACTCCGAGATCGCCCGCCCCGAAGTTAACATCGTCAATGGGGCGCCTTCGGGTTATGGGTGTCTCCCCTGTTACAAACCTAGCGAGGCAAGCCACCGCCAAGCTGTGAGTTAATGTCCGCCCTTCTGGACAAGGTAAATGGGAAGAATCGTGCGCAAAACGAGGTTTGACTTATGCAATACCTTAGAACATAGAGACGACTGGCGTTAGTGCAAACGCTAAGGCGTTAGACTTTATACTGCAAATGTTCAATGCCTTGGCGACACCAGGGCCCGCTCAAACCGAAGAGGAAGCATTGATGTCGATCCTGAAACATATACTCGCTGGCACACTCGCCGTGCTAAGCAGTGGGTGCGTTGCGGCTGAAACCCGTTCGAATGCGGACAGCCTTCGCTCGACTCTCGCGAATGGCTTGCGCGTTGTCATTGTGCGCAACACCCTGGCTCCGGTCGTGACCGTGCAGACAAACTTCCTGGTGGGGGGCGACGAAACACCGGGTGGCTTTCCGGGCATGGCTCATGCTCAAGAGCATATGGCGTTTCGCGGATGCACGGGAATGAGCGCGGACCAGACCGCTGCCATCTATGCGCAGCTCGGCGGCGACAACAATGCCGACACACAGCAGACCATTACGCAGTATTTCGCTACGGTTCCCGCTACCGATTTGAACGTGGCGCTGGCCGCTCAGGCTGCCTGTCTGCGGGGCGTCGATGACGCAGAGAACGAATGGGACCAGGAACGCGGCGCTATTGAGCAGGAAGTCTCCCGCGATCTCTCGAATCCTACCTACAAGTTTCTCAGCCGACTCAATCAAGACATGTTCGCTGGTAATCCCTATGAACATGATCCACTCGGAACGAAAGAGTCCTTTGACGCGACCACCGGTGCCATGCTGAAAGACTTTTACAAAAAATGGTACACGCCATCGAACGCAATCCTGGTCGTGGTGGGTGACGTCGACGAAAATGCGACGCTTGCCAGCATCAGGCGGATGTTCGGCGGCATTCCAAGCCATCCGTTACCGCCTCACCCTGTGGTTGACCTAAAGCCCGTCAAGAGCGAGACCTTTACACTCAGCAGCAACTTGCCATACGTTCTTGGGTTCGTTGCCTATCGGTTACCCGGAACGGATTCGCCTGAGTTCGCTGCTGCTGAGATTCTTGCGGACGTACTTGCGAGCCAACGCGCGGATCTCTACGGCATGGTTCCAGCGGGGAAAGCACTCGCAGCTGAGTTCGGCATGGCGGAGACATACCCCAAGGCCAGTGTCGGCTACGGCTTAGTGGCACAACCAGCAGGCGTGGACGCCTCTGTGTCCATCGAGCAGATGCGGGAGATCCTCAGGCGTTATGCGGAGAACGGCGTCGATCAAGATCTGGTCGACGCAGCGAAGCGCAGTGAGATCGCTCAGGCGGAGTTCCAGCGCAACTCGATTCCCGGGTTAGCGAATCTTTGGTCGAACGCACTAGCGGTCGAGGGACGGACGTCGCCTGATGAAGATGTTGCCGCGATTCGCAAGGTTACGCTTGCCGATGTCAACCGGGTTGCCAAGAAATATCTTTTGAACGCGGCAAGCATTACGGCGGTGCTCAAGCCCATTTCAACGGGGGAACCCGTTGCAGCAAAAGGCTTCGGTGGAAGTGAACAGATGACGACCGCCCCCACGAAGCCGGTACAGCTCCCTGTTTGGGCAGCAGAACCTCTGAGCGAGTTGAAAGTACCAGCGAACGATGTGAGTGTCGCCGACACCACGCTTCCCAACGGGATTCGTCTTATCGTCCGGACGGATCGAACGAGCCCAACCATCACCGTTCTGGGATCCGTGAAACATGAGGATGACCTTCAAGCGCCCACGGGAGAAGAGGGAGTCTCGGATGTACTCGACCGCCTTTACTCCTACGGAACGACCACGCTGGACCGTATTGCTTTTCAAAAGGCCCTTGACGACATAGCCGCCAGCGAGAGCCCCGGCTACCGCTTTTCTTTGTCTGTGCTCAAAGACAACTTCAATCGGGGTGTCCAACTGCTTGCAGATAATGAACTGCATCCAGCACTTCCGGAGGATGCCTTCGGCATCGTGCAGCACCAGGCGGCACAGTTTGTTTCCGGGAACATCGAGAGTCCCGGCTACCGCACGGCTCGAGCGCTGGAAAGGGCTTTGGTGCCAGCAGGCGACCCATCTTTACGTGAAGCGACGGCGGCTACCATCCAGGATCTCACCCTCGATAAGGTCCGCAATTACCATGCGACGACCGTCCGTCCCGATCTCACGACCATCGTTGTGATCGGAGACATTGGCCCGTCCGAAGCGAAGGCAGTGATCGAAAGGTGGTTTGGAAATTGGCGCGTCATCGGTCCAAAACCAGACCTTGATCTCCCCAGAGTGCCGGAGAGCAGGGCTTCTTCCACGAACGTCGCGGATCCAGAGCAGGTCCAGGATTCGGTGACTCTGGCGCAGGAGCTCCCCATCAATCGATTCGATCCGGACTACTACGCCTTACAGCTTGGAACTCATGTACTAGGTGGCGGTTTCTATGCCACGCGGCTGTATCACGACCTTCGTCAGACAGCGGGATATGTCTATACGGTAGATGTCGGGCTGCGAGCCTCCAAGACTCGCGCCCGGTATAGCGTCGATTATGGCTGCGACCCGGAGAATGTCTCCAAAGCGCGGGCCCTGATTGAGCGGGACCTTCGGCAGATGCGGACAGATCTGGTTTCGGCGGAAGAACTGCACCAGGCAAAAGCCTTACTCCTCCGCCAGATTCCGCTGGCCGAATCGAGCGAGGAATCCGTGGCGGCAGGCATGCTCGCTCGCGCGCAAATCGGGCTGCCGCTTGATGAACCAATCAATGCTGCGAAGAAATACGTCTCCCTCAGTGCCGAAGAGGTTAGGGCCGCCTTCGCGAGGACCATTCGCAGCGATGATCTCGTCCAGATCGTGCGTGGCCCTGCGCCGCAATAGCCAGCCTCCAAAGGGATACAGAGAAATTGGAGTTCGGGAAGGTAATAAATTTACGATGAAGCCACTCCGTAGTCTGGTGCAGTTGTGGGTGATGGGCGCTTTGCTCTTCGGAGAAAGACCTTAAACCTATGGCGTGCCGGAACGTGTCCCGCTGCCGAGCCAACATAGTCAAGATTGCACCGCCCAGGCCTGTTCAGTAAGTGAATGGCGATGGATGACTGGCGTCTGCAGACTTTCTGTTCATGGACCTATTCTTTGCTGCCTCACAAGTACCAGGCAGCTTTTTTCACACAAGCCTTTCGCATAGATCTCTACTGCGAATTGCGAAATCAACACCCCGGAGGTCTCCCGTGTTTCTTCGCCCCATTGCATCCTTAACTCTCTTATTGTCGCCAGCTCTGTTGACAGCTCAAGTCACCGCTTCGGCCCACTCTGCAGATCTGAAGTCCCCCAACGGCGCTGTCATCGGAAAGATTGCCGTGACGGCTGCGCCGAGGGGTGTCCTGGTCCGGATTGAAGCGACAGGGCTGACGCCTGGCTGGCATGGCATGCACTTTCACGAGAAGGGTGACTGCAGCGATGCGGCATTCAAAGGAGCGGGAGCGCATGTTCATGCACCTGCGTCAAAGCCCGTTATCCATGGGTTTCTCGACGCTGCAGAGAACGACGCCGGCGACCTGCCAAACCTGTTCGTGAACCCGGACGGCACAGCGACTGTTGAGTTCTATTCGACCTTCGTGCGGCTGTCGGCCGGCGGGGATGCGCCTTCACTTCTCGATGATGATGGATCCGCTCTGGTCATCCATGCCAATCCGGACGACTATCATTCCCAACCGATTGGAGGTGCGGGAGCGCGGATCGCTTGTGCGGTCATTCGCTAGATTCAACCCTTAAAGAAGATGCACTACGACAGGAGGGGACGGTGAGGAAGGCTGTGACCAACCCGTTCCCTACTTTTTCACCGAGGTCAAACGACGCTGGGCGCCATCAGCAGGACTACCAGGCGCGACGTTTTGTCGCTTTCCGAACTGGATCGCCTCCGGCATTTATATGCAAACAGGAATACACTAGCATCAATAACGGCGACTTCAACCGCTCCCCGATTACTAATGCTAATGATATATCGATTGCTTACATCGCGCGACCCCTTGACACCCTCTCACGGAGAATCGACGCCCTGCGCCGGACATACAGGTTGAAGTGGCTGGCTTTATTTTCGCGCAGACATCATCGACTGCAGAAGCTGCCTTCCTATCTACTTCGCTGGTGGCTCTTCGGGGATCGCAGCTCCGTCTGATCTTGGATCGGAACCTGCGAAATTCACTTTACGACCGTCATCTCTCATCACAGCTTCGCCCTGGCCTACCGTGAACGAGAACGGCTCGAGCAAACGGATCTGATGTCCTTTCTTTGCGAGGCCCTGTCGGACTTCGTCCGGAATTCCTCTCTCCATCTGGACGTCACAACCATCAAAGGTCTCCTTGGTGAAGCGGGGTTGCTCCAGGGCTGCCTGTACGTTCATGCCGTAGTCCACGACATTGGCTACAAACTGCGCGTGGGCCTGACCCTGGTTCCATCCACCCATGATTCCAAATCCGATGTGGACATCGCCCTTCTCCATGAATGCGGGAATGATCGTATGCAGTGGACGCTTATGGCCGGCAAGAGAGTTTGGGAGTCCGGGCTTGAGCTGAAAACCCGCTCCGCGGTTCTGAAACGAGAAACCGAGGCCAGGAGCGACCATTCCCGTTCCGTAGCCGGCGTAATTGCTTTGAATTAGGGAAACAATGTTGCCCTCTTTGTCGATCGTCGAAAGATAAATCGTTGAATTGCCGTGCTTGTTCAACTCCTGTGCTATCTCCGAGGGGACCACTTCGCAGGTCGCCGCGTCCATATTAATCAGCTTCGCGCGCTGTTGCGCCAAGTCTTTGGAGACCATTCTTTCCACTGGTATCGGTGTGAATCGCGGATCACCGACATACTTGTACATGTCCGCATAGGCCAGCTTCTTCGCCTCGATCATCAGGTGGAGCGCCTCTACGGAGTTGTGGCCGTACTGTGCCATGGGAAACTGCTCCATGATATTCAGCATCGAAAGCGCAGCGATGCCTTGCCCATTGGGAGGCAGCTCGTAGACCCTCCAACCGCGATACGTCGTCGAGATGGGATCGACCCATTCGGGCTTGAAGTCACGAAAATCCGCTGCGGTGTGCGTACCCCCCTGCTCCCGCAGAAACTTGACCATGGTTTGCGTCATTGGTCCGTCGTAGAAGGCATCCCGGCCGTGTTCAGCAACCTGCCTCAACGAGTTAGCGAGCGCGGGATTTCTGAATAGATCCCCAACCTTGGGAGCTTCCCCACTCGGTGCATAAGTCTCTCTGTAGCCAGGTTGATTCAGAAGCCTCTTCGCCAACCAATAGCGGGCGTTCCGCTCGGCGAGGGGAAACCCGTTCTGTGCGTAATAGATCGCCGGAGCGAGGGTCTGCCGGAAGGAGAGCTTCCCGAATCGTGTACGCATCGCATCCCATCCCGCTACTGCACCGGGCACATCGATCGTTTCGACGCCGATAGGATTGATCTGCTCCAAATGATGCGCCTTTGCGTATTCAAGGGTGAGCCCCTGTGGAGTCCAGCCGCTTGCGTTCAAACCATACACCTTGCCCGTCTTCGCCTCGTAATAGAGGACGAAGAGGTCACCGCCTATGCCGTTCACATAGGGCTGTACCACTCCCATAACCGCGTTGGCTGCGATTGCGGCATCGATGGCGTTGCCGCCTTCTTCGAGAACGTGCGCGCCAGCTTGCGAGGCCAGAAACTGCGGTGCCGCCACAATTCCAAACTTCGAAACCACCATGGATCGCCCCTGACCGGGGACGGAAGCGAACTGCTGAGCGGAGAGGTTGAGAGTAAAGAAGATGGCCAAGCTGAGGACGACGGATGGGGTCTTCATAGCGACTTCAAACCTACTTTCTTGCTTACGCTGAATTGCTTTCACTGAAGGCACCTACTTCTTGCCAAACAGAGACTTCGGACACATCGTATGGATGCCCCTATTGCCGTCGACGAGCTCGGTCACATCGACATCACATGCAACCGAGATCAACGCATACGCTTCTTCACGAGCAAGCCGCGGATGGTCACCCATCTGCTCCGAGAGGAAGGTAATCATATTTCGAATCGAGATCTCCGCTGCCTTGGTCAGGTCTTCATCGAATCCCATAGAGATGTAATAGCTGGGTGTCTCCGCTCGAGGCCATTCCAGTGGTGGCGTCCCATCGGCGATTTTCTTATGGAGGACAAATTGGAAGGTACCGGTGAGTTGCGTCTCCATGGCGGTGATGTCGACTTCGCCGTTGCCCTGCCCTGCATGGCCGTCTCCGGCTTCAAAGAGCGCACCATGCGCATGCACAGGAATGTACAGCGTCGATCCCTCAACCAACTCCTTGTTGTCCATATTGCCGGCGTGAATGTCGGGTGGGGCGGAGTTCACCTTACCTCGATCTTCAGGAGGAGCCACTCCCATGCTGCCGAAGAACGGATGCAAAGGAATCTCAATACCGGGAGCAAATGCTGCTGTCCTCTTTTTCAGGTCGAGACGGATAATTTTCGAGTAGCCCTTTGGGAAGTCCTTCGCGAGAAACCCGTTCTTCCCGGCACCATTGCATGCCCAGGGGACATCGATATGGACCTTCTTGATCCGCACCTCAAGAACATCGCCGATCTCCGCGCCTTCGATGGCAATGGGGCCGGTCAGGATGTGACCACCGGGGCCACGCTCTGACTTTGGAACACGGTCATAGATGTCTCGAACGTAGTTCGGAATCTCCGCATGCGCTATCCCACGGGCTTCCAGGCGATCCGGAGGCCCACAGGTCGAGAGCGTCTGCACCACGACCGTCTCTCCAGACTTGATTGTCAGAACGGGCTTCGCTTGAGACCAGTAGTAGCCCCAGGCTACCGTTGTCGGCGTTGCGAGCAGGGTCTTCGGCTGCTGTGCAGAGGCAATAAGAGCTCCAAACGCAATACAGACAGCAAAGAAACAGGAACGATGCAGACGAACGGTAATCATAATGTTGATATAGCACATTACAGAACGCAACGTTCCGGACGAGTCGCAGCTTCGGCCTCAGAACCGTCGTAACAGCGACGACGCCTGCGATTCATAAAGAATGGCGGTGCAAAGTGCAGTGAATCCTACGATCCGCGAAATGAGTTTATGATGGGGCCATGAGGCTGAAGCGCACCATCGCGGTATTGATGGCCATCTTCCTGATGGCCGGACCATCATGGGCCGCAGTATGCGACCTTGCGTGTTCCGGTGCATCACAGCGTCATGTCTGTCAGATCTGCTCCTCTGCTGAGCACACCTCTCTAGCGCACTCTGCGGCTCACATGCACTGCGATCCTATGGAGAGCCAGGATGGCATGAGGTCCGTGCGGGCTGGAGTCGCGGCATCGCCACATTGTGCTCATCCACTCTGCAAACAGTCCGTGAGCGCGGGCTTACCGAACAAAAGCTTTCAACCGAAGTTTCTACAGTGGGACATGATTCTCCCCGCGGCCATAGCGTTTGATGCTGGCGCGCTTCTCATCAGACCTGTAGATAGAGCTCCGCCGCTCCGTCTCAACGATTCCCGCCGTCCCTTGGCTCTGCCCCTCCGCGTCTAGTTCTCGCCTCCTTAAATGCCCATGCGTTAGAGCATTGGTGGCGCGCTTTCTCCTTTCCGATCGGTAAGGAACGGCGTGACCCCATTGTTCCGCTGACTTGGCTGCTTCCGCGGTATTCGGTGGAGGCCTTTCAGACTGAGGACATCATGAACAATCGTCGTACCTTCCTTCAGAGCACCCTGGGGCTGGGCGCTGCATGGCTGGCTTCCGCCAAGGCCTTCGGCCAGACTGGGCAGCATGCCAGTGCCTCGCGCCCGCTTGGTAATACGTCATCGAAACCTCTGATCCATGTGCCTGTGGTGACCACAGACGTGGGCGATCTTCCCTACACAATGGACGGCAATACCAAGGTTTTCCATTTAGTCGCAGAGGTGATTAAGCAACAGATCCATCCGAGCAAGAGTATTGACGTCTGGGCCTTTAATGGCAGCGCTCCGGGGCCGACGATCCAGGTCAATCAGGGCGATCATGTGCGCGTCATCTTCGATAACCACTTGCCCGAGTCGACTTCGATGCACTGGCATGGCTTTGAGGACACGATCGCCAATGATGGAATGCCGGGGATCAGCCAGCCGCCGGTTAAGCCCGGTGGCCGTTTCGTCTACGAGTTCGACATCTACCAGGAGGGAACATACTTCTACCACTCGCATATGGCGATGCAGGAGATGGCAGGACTGCTGGGCGCTTTCATCATGCACCCCAAAGAACCCTCGCGGCCGCACTGCGACAAGGACTACGTCATTCACCTGCAGGAATACGCGGTGCTGCCTAATAACACTGTTCCGAACACGATGAATATGGAGTACAACTGGCTGCTGCTCAACGGCAAGGCGGGCCCGGCAACGACTCCGCTGATCGCCAGGCTCGGAGACCGAGTCCGGATTCGATTCGTGAACATGGGCATGGACCATCACCCGATGCATCTGCATGGACATACCTTCTACACAACAGGCACGGAGGGCGGCCGCATTCCGGAGTCAGCATGGTGGCCGGGGAATACTGTGCTGGTCGGAGTCGGACAGAGCCGTGACGTTGAGTTTGTTGCGAACAACCCCGGCGACTGGATGCTTCACTGTCATCTTCCGCACCACATGATGAACCAGATGTCGTCGGTGGCAGGAAGGATGACGCGCACATCAGGCATACCTGCCAGCAATGACATGAACACTGCGATGGGGATGCTGTCGGGGAGCACAGGCACTCCATTGGGAGAGGAATATGGCCCGGCTCTCGGACACGGTCTGGGTGGTGTGGGCAACGACAGCGATACGCCGACGACCAACGGCCCTCTGACTCAACAAATGGCAGCAGATGCGATGCCAGGCATGGATATGTCCGACATGCAGGGATACATTGCAAAGAACGCAAATCAGGTTCCCAACTTCCCACAAGACGCCTATATGGAAGGTCCGATGATGTCGATGGACCACGCCGTCGAGCGGCCTGAGAACTATGGTTTGCCCAGCGGATGGAGCGGATTTATGCAAGGCATGATGACCTTCGTTCGGGTCCTGCCTCCCGCCAAATACGACGAGGTAATGCGGCGCATGCGAAGCGCCAATCGTCCCCACGATCCCTACAAGAGCATCCTGGAGAGCGCATGAGACCGAAAACTTCTTTTACTTTAGTTGTCGCCGCGATATTCATTTCTGTCTCTTCGCTGTGCGGGCAAAGTCCTGCGACATCCAGTGGTCAGGAAGAATCGATGCCCTGCATGAAAGGCATGGTCATGCCGGGATGTACCCTGACTGAGAAGGAACCGACAGAACAGGCTCAACAGACTCCCGCTGCGATGCCGGGAACGGAGCTGCTGAAGGAAGTCGTTGGCAGGCCAGCGATGAGTTTGGCTGACTTTCTCAAATTGGGGGACGCCGAAAATCCAACCTTAAAACAAGCGAAACAACAAGTGCAGCGCACAGAACAACAGGCGCGGCAGGCTGCTCTTTACCCTAACCCGTCGATCGGCTATCAAGGGGACCAGATTCGTGGTGGCTCGTACGGAGGCGGCCAACAGGGTGGATTCATTCAGCAGACGATCGTCCTCGGAGGTAAGCTCGGGGCGCGCAGAAACATTTTCCAGCAGCAACAGAGATCCGCTGAGATCGGCGTCAACGAGCAGACGTTTCGTGTGCATGGGGATATCGAACGGGCCTTCTATGACGCGCTGACAGCTCAGGAGATCGTTCATTTACAGCGGCAACTCCTTGGTATCGCTCTGGACGCAGTTCAGACGGTTCACCAACTCGCAAATGTAGGACAGGCGGACGAGCCGGACATTCTGCAGACCGAGGTTGAGGCGGAGCAAGCGAAGGTCAATGATACGAAAGCGCAGAGGAATTACCTTCAGGCGTTCGCGATCCTGGCCGCCGTATCCGGCAAGCCAAATCTCTCCGTATGCCCACTGGAGGGAGACCTTGAGAAGACGCCTGAACTGAATGCTGCGCAGATGGTGGATGCGATTGTGACTGACAGTCCTAGCGTCAAACGAGCCGAGCAAGAGGTGGCGGTTGCCGAAGCGCGATGGAAAGATGCAAAGCGAGAGGTCGTGCCCGATCTTCAGCTTCGGGCGGGCGAGCAATATAACGGCCAGCAACTCAATTCCATTCCGGTAAAGCCTACCGGAGCGCAGAGCTTCGCCAGCGCCAGCATCAACATCCCACTCTGGAATCGCAATCAGGGCAATGTCGGCGCGGCGTCTGTAGATATTGAGCGCGCTCGCCAGGATGTGCTGCGCGAACAGCTCGCTTTGCGTCAGCAGGCTGCTCCTCTCGCGCAATCGTTCGAGAGCGCGCGGTTCGAGGCTGATCGCTACAAGGCAGAGCTTCTCCCACGGGCCAGTAAGGCCTATGGGCTCTACCTCAAAAAGTATAAGGAGATGGCGCAGGCCTATCCGCAGGTGCTGGTGTCGCAGCGCACCTACTTCCAACTACAGATGGGATATCTGATGGCCCTCCGCGACGTCTGGCGTAGCGCGGTCGCTCTTCAGAACTTCACTCTGAGTGGCGCTCTCGGACGCACCTCTACAACCGGTCCCGCGATGACATCGCTCAGCCCATCCAATTCAGGAGAGGGGCAGGAATGATCAGAATACTTCTCCGTCGCGATCGAGCTCTTTTTGATCGGGGGTATTTAAATAAGTAGCTTTACCTTGTCTTGCCGCACTCAGCACACTATGGTCTGTAAAGCGACTGGTGTACAAAGTGTTCTGCGGGAGAGCTGATACGAAGATGGTCCAATCCACTTCAATTACGTCAGCGCCACAGACCGCACCATCAAGCAGGCAATACAACTATGCAATTGGCTATCTCCGTGCCTTCCTCGTAGCACTCGTGGTCGCACATCACACGGCCCTCGGCTATTTTCCCTTGACTCTGCCACATCAAGCGACGCTGTTGAACTCGCCTCGTTTATGGCTCACCTTTCCAGTGCTTGACGCTCATCACTGGGTTTTTACGGCTCTCTTCGTTGTGTTCAATGACAGCTTCTTCATGTCGCTGATGTTCCTGGTCTCCGGTCTTTTTTTCTGGCACGGACTGGCACGCAAGGGAGTGAGGACCTTTCTGCGCGATCGCTTCCTTCGTCTCGGCCTTCCCTTTGTCGTTGCGGTCGTCCTCTTTTCACCCGTTGCCTACTACCCGTCTTATCTGCAGACGACTACTCATGCTGGTTTCGCTGATTTCTGGCGCCAGTGGCGCTCTCTAGGGATGTGGCCGGGCGGCCCCGCGTGGTTTCTCTGGGTTTTGCTTACCTTCGATGCTGCCTCAGCCTTGCTATTTAGTAAGAGACCCGCATGGGCCTCTGCACTTGGTCGCTTTACGGAACGTCTATCCGGACGTCCCTTGGTGGCTGTCCTGGCACTGGTTGCGATCAGTGCGTTGGCCTATATGCCCCTCACGCTGCTCTTTACAGCAAATTCGTGGACGACTTTTGGCCCATTTGCGTTTCAGACCAGCCGCGTCTTCCATTACTTCGTCTATTTCCTCTTCGGCGTTGCTCTCGGAATTGCTGGGGTAGACCGCGGGATTTTTGCACCCGGCGGACGACTGGCCTCGGCCTGGTGGGCTGCGTCTGGCGCTGCCGTCGTTATTTTTGCCCTGTCGAAGATGCTGATTCCCTTTGCCAGAACACACAGTAGCTCAGCACTCTTGGCTGGCGGATTTGTCGTCTCCTGCGCCTTCTCTTCCTTCGCATGCCTCGCAGTCTTCGTGCGGTTCATGCAGGTGCGAAGGCCATTCTGGGATAGTCTGGCCAGAAACTCCTTCGGCATCTACCTAGTCCACTATATGTTTGTCAGCTGGCTGCAGTACGCGATGTTGCCTGCGACGGTCCCTGGCTTCGCAAAATTCCTCATCGTATTCCTAGGTGCCCTTGTGCTTAGTTGGATGGCCATCACCACACTCCGCCGTATACCCGCCATATCTCGCGTTGTGTAGTGAACGATCTAAGAAACACCGATCCGTTCGACGATGAGTTGCGGCGCCGATGCGTTTGCAGCGAAGCTTCCTGCGCCGATCAGGAGTTCGAATTTCTGCAGATTGCCATGAGCCATCTTTGCACGCTGTAAAACCGGCATCATCAAAGATGGCGTCAGCAGAAACGTCGTGGCCGCTTCGGTGCCTGCCGTGTTCAATCCACCTACGATCAGTACATGTCCGGTGGCGGTGAGGTTCGGCATGTAGGCGATGAGACCGTAGGTATGATTCTCGTCTGGAGTGCCGTAGATTGCCTGCTCTCCGGTATGCGGTTGCACATTGACGATTCCCGACGGCTTGTCTGAGTTGGCGTTGATGCAGAAGCGAAAGTTCATCTGTGGTTGAAAGAGTTCTATCCATGGATTCGCTTCGATAGAGCCGATCAAGATCGCATTCCCTACCCGCAGGTCTTCCATGCGGAGGTCGCGGGCATAGCGGATCATCATCCGTTCCGGAACGACCTCATCCAACTGTCCTAAATGCGCGGCAAAATCCAGGTCCACTACACTGGTGTACCTTCTGCCTCCGAGCTTGAGTATCTCCGGCGTGCCCGGTCCAACTGCAGCCTTGAGACTTGTCCGATACGTTCCGTTGACATAGCTGGCGAGCGGTACAGGTCGTTCCGTGAGCCCCTGCATGATTACAAGCCCGTCGTCGGAAGGCACAATAAACGTATCCCGCTCGTTGCTGAAAAGCTGCGACCAAAGAGCATGGGAGATCACGGCAGCGGGCGAGGAGCCGGTTCGCTTAAAGATCCGGCCTGAGAGGAGATCGGTCCCTCCGACGCCAAGAAGAAGACCAATTATGAATGCAGGCAGAGCGAAGTTCCAGAGACGCTTCGATTGCTGCCGTCCAAACCATGCCATCAACCCAGGATCGTTGTGCGACTTCGTCGCATGAGGAGTTGTCGCTTCCTGTTGCGTAACATTCGTGGACTCCGCGCTATCTTCTGCTTCTGGCACGTCGGACGGCCTGCCCACAAGGTATTCGTCATCGGGATTGCTTGCCTCAACGAAGAGGCCTGAAGCCAAGCTTTCCCCGTTTGGCTGATTGAAGAACTGGGGAACATAACCGCCGCGCGGAATCTCCAGACGAAGCAGCTCATTGCTGCCTTCTCCAGAAAAGTATTCTTCAATGCGCTTGCGAAGATTACGGGCATAGCTGCGAACAATGTTGTCTTCATTCGAGTCATACCCGTCGGGACGACCGAAGACAAGCACACCGATCTGCTGTTCCGTGATCTCATCGCTGCGATCCAGTATGTGACGGTCGACAACATAGAGCAGGAACTCCGCCATCAGCCGCGAGCGGCCCAGGCTTCCACTGGCTGCAATACGCTGGGCGAGTTGCCAGCGAGGATCATCGTCGCGGTAAGTCTCATCTTCCACAGAAGCCTGCGGCATCGGTAAACGAAATCCCTGTTCTCGCTTTGGTGGTGCTTCCAAGGTGGGCATCAGTTCTATGTCGGTCACTGAGCGAGTTTATGGGGATTATGTGAATGTCCGATGAATTTGCTCTGCGTGGATTTTGCGAACACCCGTGTATGGAGCTTGTGCCGTCAAAACGCAACTGCCTTATTTCAAGCGAGATAGGTCGCGATTGCACGTGCATGCGGGGACGTACACCTGAAATACACCTACCGCCACCAGCGTGATTCCCCAATACTCGGGTCATTCAGGTTATCTCTGCGTTCCGACATAAATCAGCATGCAAATCCACTTAGAAACGAAGAGGAACAGTAATGATTTTCTTGATGCGACCTTCGACCGTGAGAAAAGAAGCGTCTTCCATAAGACTGCACCTCTTGCACTACGGTCTCCCTTGTAGTCATTCGCTCTCCTTCGCCGAACGGTCTGGTGTTTCCACAGAAGGGACCAGACGGCACCGCCACTCACGCTGGCTGGCAGCGCTCTTCCTGCTCTGGCTTCTATTTGTTCCTGCACGCGGGCTCCGGGCTCAGTCCGATCTCTCTGGCATCTCTGGAACGATTACAGATCTCTCAGGTGCTGTCGTCCGTGGAGCGGAGGTCACCGTCACGGATGAAGCAACAGGCACGTCTCACAAAAGCACCACCAATGAGTCCGGCTATTACACCATCCCAAGCCTCGCGCCGGGGAAATACACAATAGCAGTAGAAGCCGTTTCTTTCGCGACCTTGACGAGCACGGGAAATAATCTTGATCCCTCGGTTTCCACTACCGCCAATCTGCAGCTTAAGGCTGGTTCCACAACGGATACCGTACAGGTTGCCGCGCAGGAAACCGCTATTCAGACCGACAGCACGACCCTCGGAAAGGTGATCACCGCCAATCAGGCTGAGACGATGCCACTGAGTGGACGTAATCCCATCAATCTCGCTCTTCTGAAAGCGGGCGTCACCAGTACCTCGGGCAACGTCTCCAACTTTCAGTTCAGCACCGGTCTGGGGGCATTGAATATCAACGGCGCACGCGAGCGAGACAACCTGCTTACGTATGACGGGGCGGTGGCAGTTCGCGTCCGTGCCAGTGGCGATTCGACGGGCGTGCTTGATCTGGACGCAGTTCAGGAGGTCCAGGTACTCTCGGCGAATTATCCGGCGGAGTACGGGCGTTCCGTCGGAGGGCAGGTACGCATCATCACCAAGGCAGGCACGTCGCAGTTTCACGGCAGTGCGTACGAGTATCTACAGAATCCTGTGCTGAATGCCAACACATGGGTTCGCAACCATAATGCAAATAACGCGAACCCTAACTTTCCCGCAGCTCTCAAGACGAACTTTGTAGCACCGTTCACCTTCAACCAGTTCGGTTTCAATGTCAATGGTCCGTTGTATGTTCCGCGCGTGTTGCCCAAGGGAAAAGTCTTCTTTCTTTACTCGGAGGCGTTCGTTCGGTTTCCAGCGACCAATACCAATCCGGTGACCGTTCCAAATCCAGCCTTTCGGACAGGCGACTTCAGTTCGATCGCAACCCACATTCGCGATCCGCGATCCAATCTGCCCTGCGATCCCAAGACGGGCGGACCTGGCTGCTTTGCAGGGAACATCATTCCGAAGTCGCGCCTCAGCCCGAACGGTGTAGCTCTGCTCACTGCCTTCCCTACACCGACTCCTAACTTTCTGCTTGGCACTCAGAACCTTCTGCAGGTGGCAAGCCATCCACAGACACAGCAGATCGACACAGGCAATCTCGACATCATCCCAACGGAAAAGGATTACATCCGCTTCCGGTTGATGCACTTTTACTATTTCGAAAACAATCCGTTCTCATCCGCTTACGATGTTGTTCCACGAATCTTCAATCGTCCGAACCAAACGGGCTCTCTCGATTGGGTCCACACCTTCAATTCAAGGATGATCAACGAAGTACTTCTCACCATCAGTCATGGTGCGGACCGCTTGAGCATCGATACGTCTTCGGGGCTCTACGATCGCACCCGATACGGCATCAACTATCCTTTTCTCTTCCCGGATGGAAAAGACCTGCCCAATAAGATCCCGACCGTACAGTTTGACAACAGCGGCATCACGACACTAGACGGTAGCCCCTATCCTTCTCACTCGCAGGGACTAGTGATGGACTTCGCCGACACCTTCACCCGCATTATCGGCAATCACACCCTACGCGCAGGTGTGCTCTACGAACGTGCGGCAGCGAATGATGATGATCAGATCTCTGGACAGAACACTGTTCCCGGACAGACCAACAATCAAAACGGCAAGTTCGAATTTTCGAGCGCTAATCCTGTTGGCACGGGACTCGATACCGCAGACGCTGCGCTGGGCCTGTTCACCAGTTATGCCGAAGTTGGCCCGAGAGCGGAGACACCGTACCGCGCCAATCTTTACGACTTCTTCGCGCAGGACTCCTTTAAGGTCAGCGCGAAGCTTCATTTCGACTATGGCATGCGCTACTCCATCGTGCAGCCCTTTTATAGCCTTTGGAATAACATCGGCACCTTCGATCCGGCCTTCTACAATCCTGCGACCGCGATCAAGGTGGATCCAAGCACAGGGAATCCGATCGCGGGCACAGGCGATCCGCTCAACGGCACGGTCCTGTTCGGCAATGGATTTACTGCAAGTGCCAAGGCGCACGTGCCTATCGCAGCGACCGGCCAGTTCGACTCACTCTTCCATAACCTGCCTCGTGGATATATCGATGTTCACTACACGACCTTCCAGCCTCGTGTGGGACTTGCGTATGCGTTCAACGGTAAGACTGTGCTCCGCTCGGGCTTTGGGCGATATATCAGCCGTCAGGGCGTGTCGGATGGAGTCTTCGAGGGTGGCGCACCACCACTTCAGTCCTACGCCGGTATCAGCGGTGGCAGCGCGGATAATCCAGGAGCAGGTGCGGCTGGTTCGTTCCCCACGATCTCAGGACGGGTCGATCGCAGTTCGCCTCCGCCAGAATCTTATGTCTGGAATTTTTCGATGGAGCGTGATCTCGGATTCAACACGATCCTGGGCGTCTCTTACGTCGGTCGTCGCGGCTTGCACGCGCAGTTTCAGTCCAATGTCAACCAGGCTCAACCTGGAACTCAGCAAGCAATAGGCAAGCAAAATATTAATGCCTTTCGTCCGTTCCTGGGCTATGGCCCCATCACTCAGGTCACCCAGAGTGCGGGCTCGACGTATCAAGGCCTGCAGATAGATCTCAACCATCGCTTCGAGCATGGGCTTGGTTTTGGCGTTGCGTATACGTATGCTCACGCTTCCGACTGCGGCTCGTTCCAGAAGAACTTTCTTCCAAATACCTTCGACCCAAAGGCTATTTGCGGCCCGGCTGATTATGACATCCGAAACGCCATTACCATCAACGCGGTTTATACACTTCCCTTCCATAGCCACAGCCGACTCGCAAATGAGGCACTGGGTGGCTGGCAGCTCAGCCAAATTTATAACTTCCAAACAGGCACGCCCTTCTCCGTATCTACGTCAAGCGATATCGCTGGAGTCGGCGCAGGGAGCGGGGCGCAGTTTCTGCAGATCACTCCAGGAGCTAACCTGAAAGGCAACGGCAAGTTCTCCGATTCGTCAGGAGACAGTAACTACTGGTTCAATCCAGCGGTTTTCTCCTATGCCCCGGCTGGCACCTTCACGACGCAGAGAAACCGCAATATCCTCCACAATCCGGGTTTGGAGAACTTCAACGCTTCTTTGTTGAAGCGTTTCCAGACTTTCGACAACCAGTTCCTCACCTTCCGTTTTGAGGCCTTTGACTTCCCCAACCATCCCAACTGGGCTGCAGCCGATGCTACCTTCACCAACGGAACACCTGCGATCAACACCTTCGGCAAGGTGAACAGCAAGACAGGTCAGCGATCCATGCAGGCCAGCCTTCGTTACTCGTTCTAGCCTTGCCTTTGTTCCTTGCCGCTGGTATCAATCCAGCGGCAAGGACCTGTAGATTATGAGACGATCTTTCACTACCAGCCAATCCAAGAACGAAGGATATTCATTCATGCGACATCTCTTTCCTGCACCTACCCGATGGATCCAGCTTCGTCATCTAGCCGCCACCTGCGTCACTCTGTGGAGCATCACGATTCCACTCCTCGGTGCAACAGTGCAGGCGAAGGTGGACTACACGCGCAGTGTCGATCCCTTCATCGGCGTCGACTGGGGCGGAAATACGTTTGTCGGCTCCGCGATCCCTTATGGCGTGGTGAAGGTCGGCCCAGATATGCAGACCTTCGATGGCAGACGGTCAGGCTTCGGGTATTCGAGCAGTGGCGAGATTCTTGGATTTTCCCATCTGCATCTTAGCGGGGCGCAAGGCAAATACGGCAACATCCTCGTCACACCGGTGACGGGTCTCCTCGACCTGAAAGACATCAAGACCCCACGCACCGAGGAGGTAAACCATGTCGGCTACTACGCAGCACAACTCACTCGCTATCGAGTCAAAGCAGAGTTGACCAGCAGTCGCCGGGTTGGGTTTCACCGCTATACTTTTCCAGCGTCGCAGCAGTCGCACATCACGATCAACGTGGCCTCGGCGTTGAGTCTGGGAACCGATTGGCAGGCGCAGAAGTTTCTCGGTGCGGAGGTTCATCTCACCTCGAATCATGAAGTGCAGGGAGTGGCACGTTTCACCGGCGGCTGGAACCGGGGCGGTGAGTACAAGGTCTACTACTACATGGTGCTCGACACACCCGCCAGCGCGACACATATATGGAACGGAAGTGCTCTGACTACCGATCAAAACGTAACCGTAGGAGCGAACACTCCCGTTGGGGCCTCCTTTGATTTTGCAACGAAGGCGAATCAGGTGATCCAGGCCAAGGTGGGTATCTCCTTTATCAGTGCGGAACAGGCAAAGCACAACGTACAGCTGGAAGTTCCAGCGTGGAACTTCGCTGCGGTGCGCAACGCCGCAACCGCACTCTGGAACGCTGAGCTGGCGAAGCTTAGTCTGTCAGGTGAATCCGATTCTCAGAGGCGGCAGCTCTATACCGCCATGTATCACGTGATGCTGATGCCTACAGACCGCACAGGCGAGAACCCGGACTGGCAGTCGAGCGAACCGTATTACGACGACTTCTATTGCATCTGGGACACCTTTCGCACTTCGAACCCTTTGCTCACGCTCATTTCACCCGATCGCGAGCGCGACATCATCCTCTCGCTCGTGGACATCTACCGCCATACCGGGTACATGCCGGATGCCCGCAGCGGCAATGACAATGGCCGCACACAGGGCGGCTCCAATGCGAACGTTGTGGTGGCCGATGCCTGGGTGAAGGGCCTCAAGGGCATCGACTATGAAACCGCCTTCGCGGCGATGGTGCATGATGCGGAGGTGCCACCAAAAGATCAGCAGAAGGAAGGTCGAGGAGGTCTGAAGGATTACAACGAGAAGGGGTTCGTTACGCTTGCCGATGAGCGCTCTGGTTCGCGCACCGCGGAGTATAGCTACGACGATTTCGCTATCTCCGAAGTCGCGTGCGGTCTTGGTAAAACCAAGGAAGCAATTCTCTATGCTAGTCGTTCTCATAACTTTGAACATCTCTGGGATAAAGATATGAGCGTGGAAGGCTTCAAGGGATTTATGAGGCCGCGCAATCCCGATGGTAGTTGGGCTCCCCCGTACCTTGTCGTGCGTGGAACCTGGCCCGACTTCTTCTACGAGGGAGATATCTGGACTTACTCAATCTATGCTCCGCAGGATATGCGTCGCCTGATTGAAATGGCAGGAGGCAATGAAGGCTTTGTCCATCGGCTGGATTGGACGTTTCTACGTCGCCACTTTGATGTAACGAACGAACCTGGTTTTCTTCTTCCGGTGCTCTATAACTATGCAGGGCGACCCGATAAAACCGCCGACATCGTTCACATGATCCTGGAGAAAGCCTTCTCGGACAATCGCGCAGGCATTCCCGGCAATGATGATTCCGGTGCTATGTCCAGCTGGCTAATTTTCTCGACACTTGGTCTGTTTCCTGTTGCAGGCCAGGATGTTTATCTCATTAGCACGCCCAGCATTCCAGACGCGTCACTAAATCTCGGTAATGGAAAGAAGCTGCATATTCTCTCGAAAAATCTGGACCCCAACGGGCTTAATCGCTATGTGCAGTCTGCAACGCTTAATGGGCTTGATCTGCCAAACTCATGGTTCCGACACGCCCAGATCAAAGACGGAGCCACGCTAATTCTTACGATGGGCTCGGCTCCGTCAGATTGGGGAAAGCGGACACCTCCACCTTCCATGAGCGATACAGCCTCTCCTGTTTGTTCGAAGCAGTAGAAGATACTTCAGGTCGGCGGGCACAACGATACCCGCCGACCCTTTAGAAGTGGATACGCAGCACGAACTCCATGGTGCGAGGATCGGTTGCGCTGGTGACCTGACCAAAGCTGTTTTGGAACCCGCCGCTCGAGCTGAAGTTCGGCTGATAGGTGCCATCTGCTTGCGGCGAACCAAGAGCACCGTTGATAGCGAAGAACGACATGTGGTTTGGAACGTTGAACATCTCAGCGCGGAATTCTAACCCGATATTTTCGTGGATGGTGATGTTTTTCTGCAGCGCCGCGTCCCAGTTGTTGAAGAGTGGTCCTTTGATGTCGTCGTAATGCAGGTTGCCATAGGTACCAGGTGTCGGTGCGCGAAAGGCAGCGTAGTTCAAATACTGCTGTCCATTACGAGCATAGGGATTTCCGACGATATTTGGGCGCTGGGCCACATTGGCTGTTGTGACAAGGTTGCCCGCGACCGACAGACCAGATGGCTGAGTTACGTTGATAGGGAGCCCGCTCGCGATGCGGGTAATTCCCGAAATCTGCCAGCCACCCAGAACCTGTTTATACCACGTGTGCTCATGCTGCCAGAACGGTAGGGGGTAGACATAGCTGGCGACGAAGATCTTCGGCTGGTTATAGTTGGCGGGGCCGTAGTCCCCATGGATGTTGTTGCTGTCCTGCGGCTGGTAATCGAAGGTGGAACCATCCGTCAGCGACTTAGACCAGGTGTAGGCGAGAGTAACGAGACCACCCTTGCTGAAGCGGGTCTGGATGCGTGCCTGTAATGAGTTGTAATTGGAGATTGCGCCGTTAGTGTATTGGTAGATCTCTCCATAGCCCTTGTAGGGACGCAGAGCATTTCTTGCAACGCCGGGATTTGCTGCTTCAATCCCTGCTGCTCCCTGATTGAGATTCTTGCGATATGTGAGATTTGTGGAGCGTGATCCCACGTAGTTCAGCTCAAACGATGTATTGCTAAACAACTTGTTTTGTAAGCCGAGGCTGTAGTTGTGAATGCGCGGCGGCGCCAGGTTCCGATCTGCCGAGTTGGAAATATTGGTTGGTGCCGAGGTATTGATGCCGACGCTGCCGAGGGTGTCTGCATTGCCTGCGCTGGCCAATGAAGCTACGGCGGTGAACGGTAACTGGGAGACCGCTCCATAGTAGTAGTTTCCTTGGACGCGCTCGTACGACATTCCATAGCCGCCGTGCAATACAGTCTCCTGCTTGCCCGTAAGATCATATGCAAACCCAACCCGCGGAGCGAAGGTGTTGTAGACGGTGTTGACGACACCACCCGGCAGGTTATGAAACAATGCCTGTACCTGTGGATTGTTGTAGACGGCCGGAGCAACTACTTGTTTCGCCTTCTCTGAGAAACCGGATCCAGGCAGAACAAGACCGTTGTACGGAGCTGGAGCAGCAGTGATCAAGCCGGTGGTCGCATTGATGGTTGCAGCTCTCGTTGCATCGTAAAAATTCGGGTCGAAGAACGCTGCATTGTTTGGCCAGCTCGAAATCGGTGGCATGTACTGCCAGCGAAGACCTACGTTCACGGTTAGCCTGCGGCTCACCGTCCAATCGTCCTGCAGGTAAGTTTCAAACTGCAGGAAGCGAGCCTGTACCTGCGGTATGTTGCTGCCTTCGGTGTAACTTGCAAAGTTGCCCGCTACAAGATTCGCCAGGCTGCTAAAAGTGAACGCGCCGTTTAGCTGCGGTGGTGCCGTTTGATTCTTGCGCGCACGCCAGAAGTAAGCACCGGCCCTCAAGGAGTGATTCCCTATCACACGAGAGAAATCATCCTTCATCGCCAGGATGCGCTGATAGTTATCAAACTGCCTTGGGGTCACGCCAGGGATGCCGAATCCGGTGACAGTAATCTGCGGGATGCGGTCTGAAGCGCTATACAGCGTTGGATATGTGAGGCCATAGTCGGAGCGATTAATCGGTTTGTTTCCAAACTGTGAGTTCGTTCGGATGTTTCCACCCTCGTCGATAATGTTCCCTGAGAAGGAGCCCGTTGCCGTGTTTACCGTTCTGGAGTTGAATGTGTGTGTCCAGGAGAGGGAGGCTGTGAGGCCCGGAATTTTACGGTCATAGACGATGTAGTTGGTCGGATTGCCAACGACCAACACGTTATCGTGAACAAAGTGCCCGCTGATCTGGTTCTTTTCATTCAGGTTGTAATCCACCTTGACCAGATACTCGGACTGGTTGTTATTTCCCAGACTTAGATAGCGATAGTTGCCACTCGGATCCGTTAAGACGGTCGCCGCCAAGGCGCGGCCTGTAGCAGTGGACGGCCCGGTGGCGATGGCATTCGCAATCGCTGCAGGGGTGGGGACAGAGGCGTTCGTCACAGTGGAAGTGCGCAGACGCTTGTACTCCTGAGCAGCGAAGAAGAAGAGCTTGTCCCGATTTCGGTTGAACAATCCTGGTATCCATACCGGACCGCCGATGGTGTAGCCGAAGTCGTTGTAGCGCAACGGGGCCTTGATGGGAGCCTGGCTAAAGGAACTCAGGGCGCGGAAGGGATAGGCCTGGATGGCATCGTTACGGATGTACTCATACGCATTGCCGTGGAAGTCGTGACCTCCGCTCTTGATCGCAACCGAGATGGTCGCTCCGGAGGTACCACCGTAGCTTGCGTCGTAACTGGAGGCAACGTTACGGAACTGCTGCAACGAATCCGGCGAGATGTTTACGAAGTTATTTCCGCCGCCACCGTTATCTTTGTTGTCGACACCGTCGATGAAGAAGTTTGCCGAATCCGTACGAATACCATTGACGGACTGCGAGTTACCATTGACGCCGTACGTGCCGAAGATGGCGAAGCCGCTGGCCACCGTCTGCGAGACTCCGGGCTGCAGTGTTAGCAACTGAATGTAATTGCGACCGTTGAGTTGGATCTGAGTGGCTTCCGTACTGGTAACTACGCCGCCAATCTCTGCAGTTGTCGTCTGAATCAACACCACGCCTGCTTTGACAGCGACCGACTCGGTGACCTGACCGACCTCAAGCTGCACGGGAACAGCGGGCTTTCCGCCCACGTCGACATTCACACCAGTGAGGATTGATTTCTTGAATCCTTGCATCACCGTCGTAACGGTGTAGACACCGACAGGCAAGTTCAGAACGTTGTAGTTGCCGTCATCGTTAGAACGCACGGTACGGGTTACACGGGTTGCCTCATTGGTCACGGTCACTTCAGCTTGAGGGATGGCTGCACCCGCAGGGTCGGTGACGACACCTGAAATCTGCTGGCTATCGACGGCCTGGCTGAAAGAAACTCCTTGAGACATCACGAATAAAACAAGGACAACGAATAGTACCAACTTCATTACGACCCCCTAAGTTTCTCAAATGGTTGGTCTGGCTACAAAGTCTATGTCTGGCTTTAAAGTTCGGTTCTGCTTGCGCCTCGTTTGCTACGCGCGCGAAACTATATAGGGTTGGGCCCTCATACTGTCAATAAAGAAATTTAGAAAGCACTTTGTCGGCTCAGGTATTGGAGACAGGCCTGAGCAGCTCGCCTCTTTTCTGAGGGTCGCCAATGCAGCGCTGCTTTCAAGCGAAGCAAGACCTTCCTTGCGGTGCTTCTCACCAGGTGCAGTTAAAACTGCTAAATGACCACAAGCGGTAAGCGTATGACGCACTTCGCTCCATGAGGAACAGCGCTGTCAAAGGTGATGCTTCCACGTTCTCTTTCGAGTACCAATTTGGCAATGGAAAGTCCTAGACCGGAGCCATGGCCTACGGAAGTCGCAGGCGAAGCACCTGTGAAGAAGCGTTCAAAGACAAGCTGATCGTTCCCGGGAGTAATCCCTGGTCCGCTGTCATGAATGTTCACTTGTGCATGGGAAGTATCTGAGGAATAAGTTATTTTGAGAGGAGAGCCCTGTGGGGAAAACTTTATGGCATTATGGATTACGTTGATCAGTGCAATTCGTACGAGGCTCCGATCAGCATGAACGATGAGACTGACGTCGTCCTCATACTCTTCGAAGACGGTTACATTTCTCTCTTCAATCAGCACGCCCAGCAAGTTCAACACTTCATGGACTAGATCCGGAACAGCGAAGGACGTCTGCGCCTGTCCGGGCTGAGCCGATTCCGCTTTGGCCAGTAAGAGGAGACCTTCGATCGTCTGATTCAAGCGTCCGGTCTCTTCAAGGATGCTGCCGATCGCTTCGCGATAATCTTCCAGAGTCGACGCTTCCTGTAAGGCCACTTCACCCACAGCGCGCAGAGAGGTTAACGGCGTGCGAAGTTCATGGGCAGCATTGGCAGTAAAGCGTCTCAGTTGTTCGAACGCCTGCTCCAAGCGCTCCAAAAGATGATTGAAGACACGGGCCATGTGTCCAAGTTCGTCGTCTTCATTTTCAACTTCCAGACGATCATGCAGATTGCTGGCGGTAATCTGCTCTGCACGCGCTGCCATCTCCTCCATCGGCTTAAGTGCCCGCTTTGCAATGGCATATCCAGCGAAACCAGCCAGCAATAGACCAGCAGGAAGAGCCACAAGGAGCAGGCCAAAGAACTGTTCCATGCGATCGCGGAAGAGGCTCAGACTGTAGCCAAGCCGTATCAGCACCGTCCTTCCCTGCATCCCATGCAGATGGCTAATGAGAAAGACATGCTCTCCATCGGCCATTTTGACAACACGTTCGTTGAACGCGCCATTACCCTCCTCTGGCAGGGACGGGCCTCCCAGACTGGCACCGTGCAGCGTATCGCTGCGATACAAAACATTGCCTGACAGATCGCGCACCTCCATCAAGCGATCGATCAGCAGATGCGAGCGCGGATGAGAGTGATAATCCTCCCTGAGGTAGAGACCATCTTGTTGGTCGAAGTAGAGCAGGCCTTCTACGGTTTCCACGTCCTGCACTTCGTCGTGGTAGATCTGGCGCGTGAGAACGGTGTATTGAAAGATAAAGACGAGACCGATGTAGAGCACGAGGAGTACAGCAAGGACCGCGACGTACCAGAGCGTCAGCTTCGTGCGGAGTTTCCTGGGCCTCATCATTGCGGCCCCCTTAGACTGAATCCAACACCACGAATCGTCTGCAGCAGCTTTGTCGGATAGGGATCGTCCAGCTTTTTGCGCAAACGTGCCACCTGAACGTCAATTACATTATCGATGGGAGTGAAGCGGGAAGACTCATGCCAGACGTCCTTCGCAAGCATCTCACGGGATACGGTACGCCCCTCGTTCTCCGCAAGATAGAGCAAGAGATCGAACTCTCGTGGAGTGAGTTCAAGACGCGCACCAGCACGGCGTGCGACCTTCGATTTTGTATCGACTTCCAGATCGCCAATCCGAATCGCCGAAAGGGCAGGCGTTGGGAGGGTGCGGCGGAGGAGGGCTTGTACGCGCGCAAGAAGTTCAGGAAATGAAAACGGCTTTCCCAGATAGTCATCCGCGCCGGAAGAAAGGCCTTCCACGCGATCTTCCACCGTATTGTGCGACGTGAGGATAAGGACGAGTAGGTCGATCCCTTCTCTGCGAATCTGTTTCAAAATATCCAGGCCGTTGCGATGTGGCAGAGTGAGGTCGAGAAGCAGGAGATCCGGTTGGAGTGTGTGTACAAGGAAGAAACCCTCCTCTGCACTGGATGCAGTGGCTACTTCGTAGCCTGCGGGTTCCATGCCCGCAACAAGAGCCGCAGCCATCTTCCTGTCGTCTTCGATGATGAGAATCTTTGCCCGCAGATAGGTCACTCGCGCCCGCCCCTTCACGATGATTCAGTACGCAACCGCTGAGGACAAGGGCTCCCTAACAAATGTAAGGGAACTGTCAGAGTTTTGTAAGGAACGAAGGTGGTTCACTCTAGACAGCCACTCCAGGAATCGTTTCGTATCGAGAATACTCTCCTCGGTTTATTATCCTGGCCTGGTTTCAATGGTGATCGCATCGCAGCATGCGAGACCAACTTTAGGATCGGGGTAATTTCCTGATGAGATTCTGCACGGCTCTTGTAGCCGGCGTCCTGGTCTGTGTCACCATACCGCAGAGTTCCCTGCTGGGGCAGGAAGTGATTACATCCTCTGCATCACCGACGCTGACTCTGGCGGATGCCGAGGCATATGCGATCACAAATCAGCCTCGTCTGCTCGCTGCGCAACTGAGATCGCGCGCCTCCGCGCAGCGAATCAGGCAGGCACGTTCGGCCTACCTGCCAACGGTGGGCTTCAACGCCACAGGCGCGATCGTGGCAGATCCCGGAAGTTCCACGGCGGCTGGAAACATCACAACCTCTGCTATCTCGAACCGTTTTGCCTACGGCGGTAATCTCGCGCAACTCGTGACTGACTTCGGTCGGACGGGCGCGCTGGTGGGCAGCGCCCGAGCGGTCGCGGATGTGCAGCGCAGCTTGGCGACCCTAACGCGGGCGCAGATCCGACTGAATGTTCGTGTGGCGTACTACCAGGTGCTTGGAGCGGAAGCGGTGCTGCGCGCGGCGGAGGCAGCTCGTGCCAGCCGACAACTCGTCTCCCGGCAACTTTCCGCGCTTGCCCAAAGCGAGTTGCGCTCCACGCTCGATGTCAATTTTGCCGAGGTGTTGGAAAGCCAGGCGGAACTTGCCGTAGTGCAAGCGCAGAGCGTGGTGGCGCAACAGAGAGGACGTCTCTCCACCGCTATGGGATCGGAGCATATCATTTCCGCGAAGCTCGTCGAAGTGAATGAAACGCAGATGCCTCCGGCTACACCAGAAGAACTGCTCACAGGTGCACAGACACAACGTGCTGATCTTGAGGCTGCGCAAGCCCAGCAGCATGCCGCCGCGGAGTTTGCACTTTCTGAAAAGCGGTTGAGCTATCCCTCGCTCAATGTTCTTGGAACGGCCGGTCAGATTCCATATCGTGACCATACCCTGCGCGACACCTACGCAGCTGCGGGGTTCAACCTGAACATTCCGATCTTCAATGGCGGTCTTTTTACGGCCCGCCGCGCAGAAGCAGAATTGGAAGCAAGCGCGCGTTCGCGGGATGTACAGGAGGTCAAGCTGCAAGTGACGGAGCAGATCCGAAACGCATGGTATCAGACGGATGAAGCCTACCGCAGTCTTGACGTATCCGCACGGCTGGTCGCGCAGAGCAAAGAAGCGCTGCGGCTGGCACAGGACCGATACGAGGCTGGCCTGGGAAGCATTGTGGAGTTGAACGAAGCGCAGCTGAATGAAACCTCGGCAGAGATCAATTCGGCGGACGCCACCTACACCTACCTCTCTCGTCATGCGGAGTTGGACTTTGCCGCTGGCCTGCTGAATTGAAAGGAAAAAAGACGATGGCGTTCACGAAACGTAAAGCGCTACTCGGCGTTATGGCTGCGCTCACTGCCTCCAGCCTTACGGCCTGCAAGTCCGCTGCGCCTCCTGTGGCTGAAGTTCCGACTGTTCCCGTCGCCACTGTCGGTCCGGCAACACTTGAAAACGATCTGACGGTTTCCGCAGAGTTCAGGCCCTACCAGGAGGTCGACGTCATGGCGAAGATCTCTGGCTACGTGAAGAACATTCGCGTAGATATCGGGGATCGTGTTCGTCAGGGCGAGGTCTTAGCTACGCTCGAAGTTCCTGAGATTCAGGATGACAAAGCCAAGGCAAGAGCGGGCGTTGCCGTTGCTGAAGCCAACGTGGTCACCGCGCAGGCGGCCGTTCAACAGGCCTCTGCTGCTACCAACCTGGCGCACCTTTCGTTTCAACGGATACGCGATGTTGCAGCGAGAGACAAGGGCCTTGTTCCCAGGCAGGAAGTGGATGTGGCGCAGTCGCGCGATATGGAGGCGGCGGCGAGACTCGCGAGTGCCAATTCGGCGGTCAAAGCTGCCGAGCAAGCAAAGCTTGCGGCCGACTCTGAATATGCCAGGGCCGCAGCTATGATGCAGTACGCCACCATTCGCGCGCCTTTCAATGGCGTAATTACCAAGCGCTACGCGAATACCGGATCGATGATCCAGGCCGGTACGTCTTCTCAGACACAGGCCATGCCGATTGTTCGTCTTGCACAAAACAATCTGCTTCGTCTTACGCTACCCATTCCAGTCACTGCTGTCTCTGAAGTGAAGAACGGACAGTTGGTCAATGTGAACCTGGCAAATCCCAGACGCACGCTAAAGGGTTCGATTACGCGATCGAGCAACTCTGTGCAGATGGCGACGCGCACCATGGAGACAGAAGTCGATGTGCCCAACCGCGATGGCAGCCTGGTACCGGGAATGTACGCCGAAGTGCATCTTCACCTGGCCGCGCGTCCCAATGTTTTGAGCGTGCCGCTTGATGCTGTCGAAGGTCTTGGAACCAGTACACAGCAGGCCTATGTCGTGCGTGGCGGGATAGTTCATTTGATTCCGGTTGTCGCGGGCCTGCAGACCGCAACGAGAGTGGAGATATTTTCCGGATTGCAGAGTGGAGACCAGGTCATTGTTGGCAGGCACACGGGATTATCCGACGGCGAAAAAGTCGATGCGCGCCCGGCAACCTACGAAAACACACCGAGCCACAGCTAACCAGAACGAAAGAAGAGAGCGAAGCCAATGTCGGGATTTTCTATCCGAAACCCTTATCTGATTCTGGTGCTGTGCCTTGTGGTGATGATTCTTGGCACCGTGAGCGCAGGAGACATGCCGGTTGATATGTTTCCAACCATCAATCTGCCCGTGGTGGCCGTAGCCACGTTTTACTCCGGTATGCCACCCCAGCAGATCGAGACAAATATCACGTATCACCTCGAACGACAGTTCACACTGGCAAGCGGCATCGATCATATGGAATCGCGCTCGCTTCCTGGCGTTAGTCTCATCAAGGTCTTCTTTCGAGCCGGGACAGACGCCGATGCAGCTGCCGCGTCCATCTCTTCTCTTGCGATGAGCGATCTGCGAGATATGCCTCCGGGAACTTATCCTCCGATCATCCTTAAGCAGGACGCCTCCAGCATTCCTGTCGCCTTGGTTCCGTTGACCGGTTCTGGATTGAGTGAAAGCAAGCTGAAGGACATTGGACAGAATTATGTGCGCAACCAGCTTGCGAGCGTGCAAGGGGCTTCGGTCCCTCAGCCTTTTGGTGGGACATGGCGCCAGATCCAACTCTACGCTGATCCATACAAGCTAGAGGCGAACCAACTAAGCCCAATGGATGTTGTCCGTGCGGTCAACGAATCTAACGTCATCCTGCCCGCTGGAGATGCAGAGATTGGACGATACGACTACAGCATCTATACCAACTCAATGCTTAAGGGACCGGACGATATCGCAACAGTGCCGATCAAAACGGTGGGGCAGTCGCCAGTTCGTATTGGAGATGTGGCCACACCGAAGGACTCCTTTGCTCGGCAGTACAGCATCGTTCGTGTCGATGGACAACGTGCAGTTTACGTACCAGTTTTCAAACAGGGTGGCGACTCCAACACGATTGCGATTGTGAACGGCGTACAGGAGACGTTGAAGAAGCTTTACGACATTCCCTCTTCTTTGAAGAGCGAGGTCGTCTTCGATCAGGCTCGTTTCGTACGCACCGCAATCGAAACATTAATCCACGAAGGTGGCGTGGGACTCTTCCTCACCTGCCTCATGATTCTTGTATTTCTGGGAAGCCTTCGTGCAACAATCGCTGTCTTCTTTTCAATTCCCCTTTCTCTCCTGGCCACGTTCGTTGTCCTTCGCATGACAGGCAGTTCGGTAAACAGCATGGTGCTCGGCGGTCTTGCGCTGGCGTTGTCGCGACTCATCGATAACTCTGTGGTGGTGCTGGAGAATATCTTCCGTCATTTGGAGAACGGCGAGACACCCGCCGTTGCGGCAGAAAAGGGTGGAAGCGAAGTAGCTCTTCCAGTGCTCGCCGGTACGCTGACGACCGTGGTTGTCTTCTTTCCCGTAACGATGCTCTATGGTGTGAGCCGCTTCCTGTTTTCGGCCCTCGCACTCTCTGTCGTCATCTCGCTCTTTGCTTCGTACTTTGTTGCCTTAACCGTTGTTCCACTCTTCTGTTCCAGGTTTATCAAGAGTGCGCACGGTGACGTAGTGCATGAGTCGGCGGAAACACAGCAAGCTATTTATGCCGACACCGCTGTAGATAAAGTAGGGATCTGGGTGCGCTTCAATGCCAGGTTTACCGTTATTTTTGACAGTCTCTTACATCGTTATGACCGAATGGTGCAGCATGTCCTGAATGCGCCAAAGAAGGTACTGATTGCATCCGGCGTTGCCTTCCTTCTCAGTCTGCTGCTCTTTCCTCTGCTTGGACTTTCTTTCTTTCCGCGTACAGACGCTGCCCAGTTCGTCATCAACTTCAAAGCACCTTCAGGCACCCGCTTGAAGGACACGGAGGTTGAAGCAGCCAAGCTGGAAGGAATTGTGCGCAGGGTTGTCTCCAAACACGATATGGGCATGATCGTCTCTAATCTTGGTGTCGATCCGGGGTTCTCCGCGCTCTATTCGCCAAATGCCGCAATGCATACAGGATTCACGCAGGTCGCTTTGAACCCCGCACATAAAATAAGCAGCTTTACTTATATTGATGAAGTGAAGAGCGCGCTCGCAAAAGAGATGCCGGAACTTCAAACTTTCTTCTCCAGCGGCAGCCTGGTAGACGGTGTTCTGAATATGGGCGGCTCCGCACCGATTGATGTGCGAGTGGCCGGAAACGAAATCAACGCAGATTATACGATGGCGCAGTCTATTGCGACGAAGATACGCAAGGTTCGTGGTGTGGCGGACGTCTATATACCGCAAGACATCGATTATCCCTCCTTACGTATTTCGGTTGACCGCACGCGAGCGAGCCAGCTTGGGCTGACAGAGAAAGAAGTCGTCTCGAATCTCATCACAGCGCTCACTTCGAACCAGATGATTGCTCCCAGCATCTGGATTGATCCGAAGAGTGGAAATAACTACTTCCTGACTGTGATGTATAAGGAAGGTCAGATCAAGTCGATCGAAGATCTAAAAGCAATTCCATTGCACGGAACAAATGTTACGCTGCCAACCCGCCTGGATATGGTCGCCAATATCGAACAGTTCAATGCACCGACAGAGTTAGACCACACGCAGATCCGCCGCTTCGTCGATATCTATGTTCGCCCTCAAAACGAAGACCTTGGAAGAAGTACCAAGCAGATCCAGGCCATTGTGGATTCAGCTCATCCTCCGCATGGCATGGATGTAACGCTCACAGGAAGCGTCAATTCAATGAACGCTTCGTTCCATAGCTTTGCGATTGGACTTACTCTTTCGGTCCTTCTGCTATATCTGATCCTGGTGGCACAATTCCGTTCTTTTTTGGACCCGTTCATCATCTTGCTGGCTCTTCCCCCCGGAATTACTGGCGTCATCCTAACCCTTCTGGCGTGGGGAACAACGCTCAACGTGATGTCGTTGATGGGTGTAGTCATGTTGGCAGGCATCTCGCTCTCAAACAGCATTTTAATTGTCGAGTTCGCTCATCACCTACTCAAGGAAGGTATGAGTGTCCGCGAGGCTATCGTCACTTCTTGTCGCGTGCGTCTGCGACCGATTCTGATGACTTCTCTCGCTACCCTGATCGGCCTTCTACCGATGGCTCTCAAGCTGGGCGAAGGCAGTGAATCCTATGCGCCACTGGCCCAGGCGCTGATCGGCGGTCTAACGCTTTCAGTGTTACTTACGGTCTTTCTTGTACCCGCCGGATTCTATCTTGTCTATCGTAATCGACCACTTATACCACATACCACGTAGGCCCAACAAACGGTGCGTCTATCTTTCGATACTGTCAGATGAGTTTTTTAGATTCTCGAGCTTTCTTTCCAGGATTCGCGGTTGATTCGGGTGGATCAATCAACCCGCGGATCCTGGAAAAATAAGACTGCCAGAGCAATAAATCTCAAGCAAGTGCCCGCCATTTTTACTGTTGCCATTAAAAGGGAGACCCCGCTACCCAATAGAGCCAAGGTAGACAGTTCAGGAACTGGAGATAACCCCCGTCTAACACGGTGATGCGACGACGTTCGTAATATTGCCGAGAGTTACGGTAAAGGCTGTCGAAAATCCTATACCGGGGATCTCCACCGTTCCACTGGTCGACGTGTTTCCGGTAAAAAAGCCTTAAGTTGGCCGATCCAGAATGATTTTGCGGAAATCTGAGATAAAAATCTATTCCTTGGCTGGTGGTTTGTGCGGCTGCCCGATCAACGAAAAATAATCCGACGACAGCACAGCAGACCAGAAGCGATATGCCGCGTTTCATGTGTCTCCTCCAGAGAAGTGGCTTGATAACTCGTACAAATAGTCGCTAACGGTCGAGGCATGCTGGCCCCAAAGATCTCGAGGAGGTCTACACAGCTCGTAGTGAACTGTCGCAGTAACTGGCACCGCACCGAAATCTGCGCAAGAAACTTGTAGCTTTCAAGGATTTCTAAAGCAATATAAAAGCTCCCGATATTGCCTAAATCCTCCAAGTTGGTCTATATATTTCCGCACTTCTGCCCACTGTGCGATCCAGTGGCACAGTCACCCTGCGGGATTTTTTTGCGGCTACGCGAAGGGTGTTATGGAGCTGCATCTCACTGCCGACCCCGCCCTGGATGAAAATCCATATGCATTGCGGAGATCCCTCTCAACCTTCGTAGGGAACTGGCTCGATCTTCCAATAAGTTGCATATCGCTCATGAGCGATCTTGTAATAAGGAACCAGGTGAATTTGCGCTGAGGAGCCACCCGATGAAATATGAAAGTTCATGGGCGTAGCGGCGGGCCTGGCTTGCTGAACGAGCGTCACAGGATCTCCCGTAAGAGTAGGTGGCATGTAAGACATACTCAGAAACGAGCCGTAAAGCCGCTCGTTGACGTTCAGATCTTCGCCGGGATTAATCCCTGCGCTGCCGAATTCACCGGCAAGAACGACTGGGCCGTACATGAAGGCCACGATGCCCGCACTTCCCGGCAACGGAACGGTTCTTAAGTCCATAGGAAGATCGAGTTCAACAACATCGCCATTGCGCCAGACACGCTTCAACTCGATGTAAGAGCTCGGGTGATTCGATTCGACGACCAGTTTGCCATTGATTCTGACCGTCGCCCTCCTGCACCAGTATGGATGCCTCAACTTGAGCGCCAGATCTACAGGCTGGCTCATCTTCCATTGCAACTTAGTTCCCGGCTGTTCCGGAAACTGTGTGGTTTGCGTCAATGTAGTTCCCTTTTCCCAAGTAACAATGGAGGGAATGAACAGGTTGACGTACAAAGAAGCGGCGCTCCTGAAATAGATCGAATCATTGTACTTAGCATGGTTTTCCATGCCGCTCCCAGTACAACACCAAAAGGAATCTAACTGGGTGCAATAAATCTTCCTATATCCCGGGCGATTGCCCTGGAAATAAGTGACCATCCCTGTATCCGGATCCTGCGAGGCAAGGATGTCGTTATACAGTGCCCGCTCATAGAAGTCCGTGTAACTCGCGGAAGGATCAAACTGAAAGAGCATCCGCGTGAGCTTGAGCATGTTGTAGTCGCAACAGGTCTCGGAAGTCTTTGCCGAAAACACATGTTGATCAAAGTCGGTTACCGGAAAGAAATGTTCTCCGTCGCCATGATTGCCATTGACGAAGGACCGCGTGTTCACTATGGTCCGCCAGAAGAAAGTCGAAGCAGCAAGATACTTTTTATGTCCGGTCTGCTGATAGAGCCGGTAAAATCCGATCACTTTAGGGATCTGAGTATTTGCATGCAGACCATCAAGGTGATCACGAGATTCTGCCAGAGGATCGAGTATCGATCTGTGGCAGAAACGTCTCGCGAGATCCAGGTATCGAACATCTTTTGTCATCTGATAGACATCGGCCAAAACTTCGTTCATTCCTCCGTGCTCTTCGTCCAGCATCTTCTGAAACTGTATATCGGTCATTGCGGCGGTCGCCGTGACAGCCCAGTCTGAATACCTGATGAGAACTTCAAATGCCATCGGATTGTTCGTATAAAGACTGGCATCGCGAAGACCCGCGTAGACCTTGTGTAGCGTGTACCACGGCACCCCTGAATATTTCCTTCCGGTAAGCACCGCATCCATCAGTAAATTGCCCTCGGGGAAGGCTGTCAGTAATCCTGTCTTGCCTGCGATCTGGCAGTCGCGTAGTTCGGAGATAATATAGTCGGTCCGCTCCTTGAAACGTGCATCTTTGGTGCTGCCGTACATGAGAGAACAACCGGAGAGATAGTGTCCGAGGGTGTGTCCCTGGCAGTGGATCTCTCTCCAGAGTGGAGCAGACTCCCATCCACCATAGACCTCTCCTTTGGGACCAAGACCTGCATTGAGACGGAAGTTGTGGAGCAGCCTGTCTGGTTCGAGGCTCAGGAGATAGCTTTGGCTTCTTCTGCGCGCTTGAAGAAAAGGGCTCTCCAGAAGCACGACCTCATCAAGATCGAAGAAGGTCACAGCAGGCACAACGGCTGACAATCCATCCGCTAAATTTTGTGCGAGTGCGAGATCTCCCTGCCCAGCAATCGAAAGCATCTGCACGCCTGCTGCCGTCAGACCAATGCTGCCCAGACCTTTCAGCAGGTCGCGCCGGGAAAGTCCGGTATCGGAAGAAGAGACTTCAGACTGTTCGTCATACATAGGACCTCCGCATTTGCCCGCGCATTCACTGTCCGGCAATGGTAGGACCATATTCGACCAGCGCGCGCTTTACAAGTCTCCTCTACAAGGAAACTCTATTGCTAAGGCAGCTGAAAGTCGATAACGGCGGTTGCGGTCATCGGTGCAGCTTTTCCCGAGGAAATGTATGGACGATAACGCCAGTGTTGCACTGCGTCTAACGCTGCATCGCGCAACAAGGGCGGCCCACTGATGACGCGAGCCGAAACCACGTTTCCATCACGGTCGACGTCGGCCCGTACCGTGACTTCACCCTGCACATCAGCGGCGGAAGCCGCAGTAGGATACGTCGGCACGGGGCTATATTGAATATAGGCTGCCATGATGCCCAGCGATGTAGGGCGAACGATGCCTATGCGATTAGTATTGGAACCTCCGCTGCCGTTTGTTCCTGACTCAGCCGAAGCACTTGGCGGTTGAACATCTGCAACCAGATTCGCGTCGCTCTCCGTTAGTAAAGAAGAGGGCGTAGGAGGGCGCCTACGCAGGAGTCGGGGGCGGTTACTGGCCGTACTATCGGCCCCTTTCGAGGAGTCCGGGGGAATGGATCGTGATCCCAGATTTTTGCTAAGTGTCATGGAGGGGATGCCTGCAAGAGCTGGCTTCGCGGTCTCTGCCCCGCGAGGTGCAGAAAGAGGCACGACTGGAGAGGACGAGGAATTCTTCGTCCACGCTGGTGTCGGGATGGTCCCCATTGCCTGCATGGGAATCTGACCTCGTGTGGTGGAAGCTGTTGGTCCTGGCGGAACGTCTGTGGGAAGCGGCGTAGAAGTCGGCGTTGAGCGCGGGTTTCTCGCTGCATTTAGAGAATGCGCAACTGACGGAGCTGTAACTTCGTTGCCGTTAACGCCTGGCAAAGCATCGCCTCTTTCAGCTGGAGAGGTGGGTTGCGAGGCCCCCATTGAAGCGGGAGGCACTAGTACTGGCGAACTACTTACATCGGCGGTCGATCGGTGCGTCAGCCACACAACGATGAACGAAGCCACCAAGACGCATGCAGAAGCGACAACCCACAGAACAAGCCTCCTCTTACCAACGTCTTTTGTTGGCACTTCTACTGAGCCGATGTTTGCCGGCGAAAGCGGTAACTGACCGAATACGTCGGAGGAAGGAACTGCGGCCCAGAGAATGGGAGCCTCGCTCCGCTCCGACGCGGCATCGAAGGAATGCCGTGCCTCCATCAAAAAGCGGAGAAGATCGTGAGCATCCTTTTCATCGGCAATAGCAGCCAAATGCGCACCTGCGGCGGCGATTGCAATCACACCAAGCAGATCGGCAACGCTGACCTGCCGATTACCCTCATCGATGAGCACCCAGACATGCGAGGTCAGGTCGCGGCGAAAGGAGCGATCCTGCGGCAACCGCACGACGATGCTGCCCAGGATGCCCACAGTCTCCACTGCAAAACCAGCCTTCACCAGGAAATCGCGCAACTCCGCGATTTCTTTCACGTAACGGTGGGATACATCTTTGATCTGCAGAGGTTGCAACATCTGTGAACAAACCCCTTCCTACCGCGAGCAAAGCGCGGTCCTAGAAGGTTAGACACGGATCCGTTTCAGGTGTTGCCTGGGCACGACATTGATCGATTGGTGATTAGGAGTTGCAATCCTGATATGAGAGCCACGCCTCTACCCGATTTATCTTCTTTGAAGCGGTGGATAGAGAATTTACCCACCGCATTTGTTGAACCGTCACCGCCCGCTACATCTCTTCGAGGGAACGGCCTTTGGTTTCTCGTAGACCGAAATAGACCATCCAAAATCCAGCCACGCAGATGACACCATACCCCAGGAATGTTCCGCCTGTACCGAAGGTCTCATTCATTAATGGAAAAGTGTAGGTCAGAAAAAAAGAAGCGACCCAAAGGGCGCTGACGGAGATAGAAATGCCTCGCGTCCGCACGCTGTTTGGAAAGACTTCCGAGATCAACACCCAGGTCACCGGCGCAAGTGTTGCAGCATAACAGGCAATTGCACTTAGTGTGAGACTAAGTACGAGCGCGCTCGGCCAAGCCTGGCGATACGCCAATGCACAGAGAAGATGGGAAGCTGCGATACCGATACATCCAAAGAGCATCAACTTTCGCCGACCGACAGTATCCACTAAAAACATCGCTAAGACCGTGAAGATGAGGTTTATGGCGCCTGTGATGACGATGTTCAGGAGGATCTCACTCGAATTGCCATAGCCCGCACGACGATAGATCTCAGCCGCATAGTTGAAGAGGATATTGATCCCAGTCCACTGTTGCAGCACTGCCAACCCAACCGCGATCCACAATGCTTTGCGGACACCAGGTTTGAAGAGTTCGGACCAAGAGGACGCCTCAGCTTCAGGCGACCGAACTGACTTTTCAATAGCGGAGATTTCTGCTTCGGCATAGGCGGCTCCGCCAATTCGTCCGAGGATTTTTCTTGCACGCTCTGTATGTCCACGCTTCAGTAACCAGCGCGGGCTTTCTGGCAGAAACAGAGTGCAGATTGTGAAGATGATTGACGGTAGAACGACGGCAATGAACATCCACCGCCATCCCCATTGAACGTTCCACGTCGCGAGCAACTGTTGGGCCGTCAATCCTGCCGGGACAGGACGCGCGATCCATAGATTGGCGATCTGGGCGATCAAGATGCCGACTACGATCGCAAACTGATTCAGCGTTACAAGTCTTCCACGAACGGCCGCAGGACTAATCTCTGCGATATACATAGGGGATACGTTGCTGCTGAGACCAATCGCGATGCCCCCAGCGATGCGCCACACAATGAACGCCTCGAATGAATGAGCAAGACCAGTCAATGCAGATGAGACAGCGAATAGAACAGCAGAGGCAAGCAACAATGGTTGGCGGCCCCAGCGCTCGGTGAGTGCGCCTGAGAGCAACGAACCCGCAAGGCACCCAAGTAGAGCGCAACTGTTGGCCCACCCAATCAGACTGGATGAGGTGAGATGAAAGTAGATCTCATAGAACTCACGTGCACCCCCGATTACAACCCAGTCATAACCAAAGAGCAGTCCGCCAAGCGCCGCAGCAACAGCGATCCACCATAAGTAACCCATACGAAGTTCGCCGGTGCCGCTCGAAGAGTCTGTGTGAAGGACAGGCCCGTGCATCAACGGCCACCAAACAGATCAAGCAAGTCGAGGGCTGTGTCATGATCGCGGTCGCTCTCAAGTAGTCGTCGGAGTGCTTCGTGACCTCGTTGAAGGTCGCCCTCTTCCCTGCCCAGAAGTACTTGCGCATGGAGGAGATCCGCCTGTCTCTGTTGTCTTTCTTTCAGCTTTTCGTCAAAAAGGAGCATCGCTGGCAGCGATGTGGCAAAGTAGTCGATCTTCGGTTCCGTGCTCGAAAGGGCCTGCGCATAAGTCTCGATGCGATCAAACAACTCGGACGCACTCTTCTCTTCCCCAAGCTCTTTGAGGGCCATCGCACTCCAAAAGGTCATCGGAGATACCTCCTGCGTCTGCATCTGGCTGAAATCGCTTTGCGAGCGTGCCGCGCGCAGCCAGCGTTTCCTCGCTAGGTCTTCGTGGCCAAGGGACTTTTCTGCCAATCCAGCAAAGTAATCGATATGGCTGCGATTCATCAGAAGGTGCTTCGCTTCACTCAAAGACACTGGAGGCTCGTCTGCCTCCTCCAGGTGCTGTAGTCCGCGGGCGGGATCACCTGCCTTGATTGCATGCTGGGCGAGAAGGATATGAGCTCGCATGTACTGGGTGAGCACCTGTCCCTCTCCTCCCTCCCAAGGCTGGAAGTGACGGCCCAGAAGGAGATGCAGGGCTTCTTCTGGTCGGCCAATACTGCTCAGAATCGTGGCCAGTTCCAGCGACAAATCGTCACGCATCTGCACGAGTTGAGGGTGCTGCTGGAGACGCGCAAGTCTTTCCTCCAGTGGCCGACCGATGCGTTTCTGCAACTGGTCAAACTCGTACAAAACACGTGCGTCGGTTGGATCCAACTCGAAAGCGCGGGCAAACGCCCGAACCGCTGCCTCGTCATCGTGGCGGATATTGAAATAACCAAAACCCAGGTTCCGAAATACTGTAGGAAACAGTGGGTCGAGTTCAGAGGCTTTTTCCCAAAGCTCGATTGCTTCCTCGTGTCTCTTCCGGTCGTACAAAAGATTTCCAAGATAATAGCGAGCCCGAGCGTCTTCACCGTTTCTCTCGATGGCCTCCTGCAGAAGAACCATCTCTTCCAGTCTGCTGGGAAAGACATAGTCAGATGAGGCGCTTGCTGCGCTTCTGGCCTCGCGAATCGACTCTTCCTCGCTGCCATGCTTCGCAAGAAGATCTGCCACCGCGTAGTGCAGCATAGGAGAGGTTGTACTAGATCCCACCAGAGAGAAGTTCATAACCTGAAGAGCGTCTTGAATGCGGCCGCAACGCTTCAGATCGAGGGCGAGATCAAACGCAAGTTGCGGGTCAACGGGCATATCTCCGTTCGCTAGATACTTGCTGAAGATATCTAATGGGTCTAAGGCGCGAGTCTCCACCAGTACAATCATAGCTTCGTGTTCTAACTGAAGCTCTTTCAGAACAACTACCTTCAAATTTCTAGCGTTCAGATTATCCGCCTCGGCCTTCAACGACCGATCAATGTGATCGAGGGCGAGCTTCCATTGCCGACGCTGGCAATCGATTTCAGCAAGTCTTTGATAGGCGGGCCCGCGCCAGGCGGCGTTCCAGGTTGCTTTGTAAAAATGGTCGTAAGCCGCTGCGGTCTTGCCCTGCATCGACTCTACGAGTCCTAAATTGTAGAGCGGTTCGCCGTCATAGGGATTTGGATTACGCTCGGTCAATCGCGCGACTGCTCTTTGCAGATATTCCGCTGCCTTTTCAAACTCGCCGCGTCGGTAAAAGAAGCGCCCCAGCGCATTGTTTGCGCGACTATCCCCTTCATCGCGACGGAGCGCCTCGTTCCAGTACTCCTCCGCATGACGCGTCGGATGTCGATATTGCTCGAGATGCAGACCGATCAGATAAAGTCCTTCAAGCGTTGGGACCTCGCTTGGAAGTGGTGGCTCCTTCGCTACCTGCGGCGGATCAGCGGCAGAGATCTCCGAAGAAACATAGCGAAGAATTACGCCTTCGCTGGCTTCAAGCGTGAGTTCTATTGTATTTTCGTCATACGTTTTCTCCAGTTGGAACGAGAGAGGATCCAGAGGCGAAAGCGTTCCTTCCCAATGGAAGATCTCGATGCTCCCTGCCCTGAGGGAGATCAGGGCGTCTTCGATTCGGCGGGTGACTTCAATACCGATGGTCAGGCGATGTCCTGTCGCGTCGAGATGAAGCGCAGCATCCAGCGTCGCCAAGTCCGGAACACCGATGGAACGGATTGGATACCAGTATTGACTGAAGGTCTTTGTCTCTCCGGGAGCAAGAAATGAGAAATCCGGTTGGTTATCGGTATAAGCTCCGGCCATCAGTTCCACATAGGGACCATCTTCATCCGTGAGACTCCGGTCCCATGCATAGCCAAACTCATGATTACCCCAGGTCCATTGTTTCTTGCCAGGAGCAATATGGTGATCTGCAAAATAGACGAGCCCGGCTTGCGCAGCGTGATCGTAACCACCGGCAAAGTCGCCGCGTGATCCAGCAATCATGTAACTGGTGGGCACGGGGATATTTGCGTACCAACTAAGATCATTCGGGGCATAACTGCCATCCGGTACAAACTGCTGAGGCATCTCCTCCGCTGGTACACCGTTACGCCCTCTCTCTCCATAGTCCACGCCGTAGTACTTAGTTTCACTGAGTGGAAAGGTCGTTGTGGCACGCTTTGCGTGATCTGCCGCCATGCGCACATCGCGAGGAAAGAAAGACTGGTATCTTTCATGAACCCGTGTTGCCACGTTCGCCCACCAAAGAAAAGTCTGTGTGTCGGATGTGCGGTTGTAGAGCCGGACACGTACTTCGATGTAAGTCCGACCTGGCGACAGTCGAATGCCGTGCATCCCCTTCATCCGAGTCATCGGGTCGTGGTCGCTGCACCATATCGTTATGGAACCGTCAGGTTCGCGCTCCATTTCCACTTCAACAGGCATGAACGTTGCAGGACGATGATGCTGTGGCCAGTTGAACTCTACACCGCCTGAGATCCAGGGGCCTGCCAGCCCCACCAGAGCAGGCTTGATCACATTCTGTCGATAGAAAAAGTCATAGCCGTTTCGTTTATCAAGACCAATATGAATTCTCCCGCCGATCTCCGGCAGAACCATCACGCGTATGTACTCGTTTTCAAGATGTACAGCATCCCAAGTCCGCGGCTCAGAGACGGTCTCGATTCGATCAATAACCGGAAGCGGATATACACGGCCGCTACTTCCCTGATAAACCCTTTTTTCAAGAAAAAGTGGGTTCTTATCTGGCGCACAAGGACGGTACGTGCGGATTGTGACCGGCTCGCGCCAGCCTTTCACCACACCGCGCTCCGTCGGAGGCGCTTCCGGCAAAACGAGCCTGGATAATTGAACGGCCTCACTCACTGCATATCTCCTGGTCCGGATCTTTACTAACGCTGGCGATTATGAACACCAGGAAGGACAGCATATAACTATTTCCCTTATTGTGTACGTTACCGCACATGCACTAATTAGCTTCCTGGAACTCGAAGGTTGTAAATTCAAAGACCGTTTCGCTCCGATAGACCTCACCGACAGCAAGATATGTCGATGGGAACTGCGGGTGATGAGGGCTATCCGGGAATCGTTGCGTCTCCAGGCAAACACCCGCCTCTCTGCAGTATGTCTTGCCCGATGAGCCAAGGATGCTCCCGTCCAGAAACCCCGCGGTGTACAAGTGGATGCCGGGTTCACTGGTGTGTACGGCCATCTTCCGTCCTGTAGCCGGGCAGCAAAGTTCGGCCGCAGGGCCATCATGATCCGCGAGCACGAAGGTGTGATTGAATCCCCTATTGATTTGGAGTTGGTTGTCATTTCTCCGCAGATGTTCCCCTATCTCCGCGGTTCGACGAAAGTCGAAGGCGGTGTTCGTTACAGGAGCAATTTCACCCGTGGGCAGAAACGACTCATCCACGGGCAGAAAAGCCCGAGCCGCAATGGAGAGTGTGTGCTCGGAAATTGTGCCGCTCCCCTCTCCAGCCAGATTGAAGTAGGCGTGGTTCGTGAGGTTTGCAACGGTAGAACGATCGGATGCGTACTCATATTGAATGCGGAGGCTACTATCGCAGAGTCGATACGTCACTTCAGCATGCAAAGTCCCCGGAAATCCCTGATCTCCGTCTTCGCTTACAAGTGAGAACCGAACGCCGTCTTTAAGAGTCGCCGCCTTCCAGATTCGAGAATCGAAACCGATAGTGCCACCATGCAGTGTGTGCAGGCCCTTTTCATTCGCCGAGAGAGGGTAAAGAGTGCCATCGACGTGGATGGAGGCTCCAGCGATCCGGTTTGCAAAGCGTCCGCACGTTGCGCCAAGATATGCGCCATGGCTGTTCAAAAAACCACTGAGCGTCCTGCATCCGAGGATCACATTCGCTCTTTTCCCTGTCCTATCAGGCGCCCAAAGCGATGCAAGTCGCGCGCCGTAATTGATGAGCCCAACCGAGAGAACTCCGTTTTCCAATACAAAGAGTTGCACGCTTTCGCCCGTCGGCAGACTGCCGAACTCTTCGCAGAGAACACTTACCATGGCTGTAGGCTCTTGAATCATTACGCTTGCGCCTTTGCACAACGATGGGACAAAAGATCTTTCACCAGCATGCCGGACAAAGCGCATGAGACAATACGGCAGTCCAAGGGAGAGAATGGCATTGAAAGGCAGACGCTAACCATGCTGCAATCCTCCAAACAGGCGGGTATCAAAGACATTGCTCGTGCGCTGAACGTGTCGATAGGCACAGTCGACCGCGCGCTGCACAATCGACCCGGCGTCAACGAGCAGACCAAATACCGCGTGCTGCAGATGGCCAACAAACTTGGGTATCGGCCAAACATTGCGGCTCAATCGTTGCGACTTAATCGCCGCATCTCGATCGCTGCGATTCTTCCGAAAGAGATTTCCCACTTCTTTGCCCCACTTCGTGCAGGGATTCGGGCGGCGGCCGAAGCTACGGTTGGAACGCAGGTCGCTTTGGATTTTTACGAGTATCCACGGCTCAGCGTCGGCGAAGAGGAGGCCTTTGCCAAAGCCACATCGAAGCATTACGACGGAATCATCTTTCTTCCGGGGAACATGCGTCGATTCGACCCGATCATCAGTAAGCTGACCCGCGCAGGGACGGCCATGATGTGCGTAGGAAGCGACGCTCCGAATAGCGACCGCATTGGCTCCGTCGCCACACACGCCCATGTGAGCGGGGCAATCGCAGCAGAACTGCTGGCCATGAAGATGACGAGGAAGGCTAACGTTGCAGTCTTCTCCGGTGAACTCTCCACGATGGATCACGCCGAGAAGCTGCGCGGATTCGCCTCCACGCTCGCTCTGCAGGCTCCCCATCTTTCCCTTCTCCCCACGCTCGAAAGCCACGAAAGACCCACAGCTGCGTACAAACAGGCAAAACAACTGATGCAGGGAAGGAATCGTCCAGAGGGACTTTATCTCAGCACTGCCAACGGCATTCCCGTCCTCCGCGCTCTCGAAGAGTTGGGCCTGCTCGAGAAAGTCCATATTGTAACCACCGACCTGTATCACGCCCTGATTCCTCTCATAGAGCTCGGAAAGATTACCGCTACCATTCATCAACGCCCTTTCACGCAGGGGAAACTTGCTTTCGAGAAGCTGGTCGCTTATCTCCTTGGAGAAGATCAGCGCCAACCTTACATACGGTTGGCGCCTCACGTTGTTTTTCGCAGCAATCTCTCGCTCTTCAGCTCCGAGGTAACAGATCCCTCCGACGCGATCGTCTAAGGCGCGACTACTTTGCAGGCGCGAAACGGATGGCAGCTCCCCCTCCTGGTGCGAGCTTGATCTTCAAGCTCGATTGCGCACTGACAGTCACCTTGCGAACGTTGACATGTTTTGGCGATGTCGCTGCATCTGCTCCGTCCTCGTAGATCTCGGCTACATAACGCCCGGAACCTAAAAACGAGAGCGGCACGCTAAGATCCCGCGGCGTCCAGTTCGTCATACTCCCCAGGTACCATTCCTTCCCATTGCGACGGACGATAGTCGAATACTCCCCGACCTCTCCTCCGACTACGTGCGTCTCGTCCCACGTAGTAGGCACATCTTTCAAAAACTGAAAGGCTGCCGCAGCTTCTCCCGTGTAATTCTGTGGACTGTCGGAGACCATCGGAATTGGGTTCTCGTAAACGACATACAGCGCAAGCTGCTGCGCACGTGTCCCCATCACCTCTGGAGCAGCGTTCCTAGCGACAAAAGAATCTTCGGTCTGGTTATCGAAACCACCAGCGGTGTAATCCATTGGTCCCACAAGAAGTCTTGTCCAGGCAAACACCGAACGATCCACCGGACTATCTCGCCGACCGACCTTGTTATTCTCCATGCCTAACACTGACTCGTAGCCCATGACATTGGGGTAGGCGCGCATGAGGCCCCAGGGCGTGTGGCATCCGTGGAAGTCGATCATCAGGTGATGCTCCGCGCCATAGCGGGCCACATCATAGAAGAACTGGATGCCTTCCTGATCGTCACGATTAATAAAATCAATCTTCAACCCGGCGACGCCCCACTGCTCGTAGAGTGGAAAGGCCTCTTTCATCTGCTTCATCACGGCTTCGGAGTAAAGCCAGATCCAGACCTTCACATTCTTGCTTGCTGCGTACTTTACAAGTTCGGGAACGTCGACATGACCGTTAGTCTTGGTGATGTCCTGCGATGCCCAGCCGGCATCAAGAAAGAAATAGGGGAAGCCAGACTTCGCTGCGAAATCCACGTAGTACTTCATCGTCTCCGTCGTGAACTGTTCATTGCCGGATTCGCCCTTGGCATTGACGTTATCGACCCACCAGTTCCACGAAGCTTTGCCGGGATGAATCCAGCTTGTATCTTTTACTCGATTCTCCGGACTAAGATCGGTCTGAAGGTTATTCTCGATCAACTTCCCCGGCTCATCCGCTACACCAAGAACACGCCACGCGGAGTGATGCGGTAGCGTGCCTGTAACGGCGTAGGCGGGATCATCCCAACGTGGCGAGAGCTTCACCGAGAGCATGTGACCTGCCCAGCTTCCGGTCGGATTTGTAACATAGGCTGAGCTATTCCCTTCCAGATCCGCCTCCATCAGGGACATCCACGCGCCGCCCGGCTGATGCAGAAGCGTTGGGAGGCCTATGAGAAACTTGCTGGACACACCCCCCTGATTTGCCAATGCAGACAGGTTATAGCGAAGATATTCGCTCTCGTAACTGGAGCGGTAATTCGGCAGCGCGAGCACCCAGGCGGTGTCATCCTGGCTGAAGCGAAACTCCGTCTGCTCGCTTCGGAGATGTAACTCTGCTATCGAGTTTTGTGCTGGAAGCACGTAGCGAAATGCGATGCCGGTGTCATATGCGCGCGCTTCCACAACCATAGAGCGTCCACTCCTTCGACCACCGCTCGAAGCATCTTTAACGGTAAGCGACAGGCTGTTATACGCGTCATGGACGTGGCTGACCTTCGTGAACAGGAGGGCATAATCGTCGACGCCTTGATTTGGCGTCGTATCGCTAAACGTGACGTTCGACCCGAGAGACGCTTTATCATCCAGTTCCAGGCCGAGCGCCGATGCATCGAGCAGCGGCTTGCCCTGATACATGAGCGAATACTGCAAACGTCCACTCCCACCAGTCGCTCCCGCCACCGATGTGTCCAGAGAAAAGCTCATCACCAGTTTCCCATTCGGAGAAGAGAGAGTGAGGTTTTTCTGGGCAATGAGCGAAAAGGGTAAAGCAAAGACGGCGGTGGCGAAGTAGAGTACGTGTTTCACAAGACACCTTTCGGTTGCGTCAAATCGGCGAGGCAATCGTGTACGTTACCGGAAACAAGCTATCTGCGTTTTCCCGTGCTTGTCAACAGGCCTCGATTGCTGAAAAGAAAGACAGGGCGCACTCACGCCCTGTCCGGAGAGAGCCTACGTCGTCAGAAGTAATACTTTGCGGCCAATTGGATAAAACGTGCGTCTGGGGTATTCGAACCAAAGCTCTTGGTCTGCGTAATCACGCCGCCAGTCTGAGGATTATTATTCTGCGAACCCGAATTGGGGTTAGCCCATGAGGGATGGTTGAAGATATTGAAGATGTCCGCACGGAACTGAATGTAGTGCTCCTTCACGATGGGGAAGTTCTTGAAGAGCGATACGTCGTTGCGCCAGTATCCGGGGCCATAGACGATGTTCTGTTTACCGCCAAGGAACTGACTCACCAGAGCAGGATCGGTCACTCCGGCGGGGTAGGCGCAGCCATTGGTTCCCACCGAAGCGCCGACGGCACAGATGAGATTACCTGCTGCCTGCGTAAGGAACGGATCGGCGAACGAACACGGGTTGTACCAATGATCACGATTACGCACCGTCGTGGGGCAAGGCACACCTCCACCGCTGGAGTTGTAGGCGCCCGTCGCAGCGTACGGATCCGCGACCATGAATGCACGAGCACTCGCACCGGCGACGTTCGAGCCGGTGGAGCCAATACCAAAGGGCGTTCCGCTTTGTGCGGTGAAGGTATCACTGATCTCCCAACCTCCAATGGCCAGATCAACGAGACGGTTGCTGTTGAGGTATTTGCGGCCGTGTCCCCAGGGAAGCTCATAATGACCATTGAACGTCACGCGGTTGCGCACGTCATAGGATGAGTTTGTGTACTCTGCCTTGGGACCGCCGAGCAGATAGTAAGAGCGAGTTCCTATGGCCGTCGAAAGACCACCCGATGAGCTCGAATTGTCCATCGCGTGAGCCCAGGTGTACGTACCCAGGAAATTCAGACCGTTGGAGAAGCGCTTTTCCAGCTTCGCCTGCATCGAGTTGTAACTGCTGTAGCCGGTGTAGGTTGTGGCACCAATACCACCGAGGGTCGGATAAGGAAGCAACGGCTGCGTGTTTTCACCGCTACGAAAAAGTGCGGTCGCAGAGTTTTGCGCAAAATACGTCGAAAGGTGACGTGATTCGTTTCCGACGTACGCGATCGATGCAACCAGATCGTTGGTGAAGGTGTATTGCATGGAAAAGCTGTAGTTCTGCGTATAGGGTGTCTGGATGTTGCGGTCTGTTGAATGGAAGCCTGGAAAAGCCGTGGCCGAAGAGGTGGGTGTCAGCGTTGGCAGACCAGTCTCTAAAGTATAGGGAAGGCTGGTCGTGCAGTTTCCAGGTTGGCACGTTGGCTCAGGAAAATTCTGCGACAGGTTGAACGGGTAGTTGGCGCCGAGGTTCCCGTTGCCGTTGCTCTCCAATCCGCCGTAGAAGATTCCGATGCCACCACGAATCACAGCCTTAGGATCGAACTGGTATGCGAATCCTAAGCGCGGCGCAAAGTTAGTTCGTTGAGCTGAAACCAGGCGGTTATCGTCGACATACTGAATTCCCACGTTACTCGCCGCCAGCGTACTTACGAAAGCTGGAGCCAGAGCGAAGGTGTTCTGAATGCTCGTCGGTAGCTGAAAGACACCGCTTCCCGTTCCGACACCGACGGGCCCGGTCACAAGGAAATTGGCCTGTTTGTCTCGTGATTCCGCATACGGCTGGTAGTAGTCCCAGCGTAGCCCGATGTTGACGGTGAACTTCGGCGTAATTCTCCAATCATCCTGACCATACGCGGAGTTGTACCACCCCTGATCATGAATCGGCGGCGCATTGGTTATGTATGCGTTCGAAACAATACCAGCAACAAAGTCCGCCACTCCCGAACTGAGTGAGGTTCCCGGAACTTTAGTGAAGTCGCCATTGAAGGTGTAGTTGCCACGGGGGCTGTCTGCATAGGTGTAGTAAAAACGCGTATTCTGGAAGGCCACACCGAACTTCATGGAGTGCTTTCCGCGCGTGTAGGAGACGTTATCGAGGATTTGATAAACATTCTGCGATTCGCGCGAAGTGCCGGTCGATCCGAACTGCGAAATCCCAACAGAGCCATTGAGTTGCACAAGCGGTAAACCGCAGAATCCGGGGATACAAGGCACATTGCCAAAGCCCAGCGAACTTGCGATCGTTCCATTGTTACCATTTACAGTATCGAAGTTGAAGATTCCCCAGTTATAGCCGAAGCGAAACTCATTGACGACAGAGGGGCTAAAAGTATGTGTATAAGACCCCATCCCATTCTCTGCGAGATTGGACTGGATATAGCCACCATACCCGCTACCATCCAGGACCGGACCCAGGGGCAGCTGATTCTTGACGATCTGATGCACATAGCTGAAGCGGCCGTAAACCAAATCTCTCGGGCTGAGGTTCCAGTCCACCCGGTGGTCGAACTGCACCGTGTTATCTAGCTTTGGAACATTGACGACGTAGTTATTGAGGAGAGTGTTTCCATTGTTCGCTGTGGGATATAAGTTGAGAATGCGCAGCGCGTTCGGATTCGCATCTCCATCGCAGAAGACATTTTCGGCACGGCCGCACGGCGTGCCAAGGTTCACGGTGCCGTTTGACTTCGGCTGCTTCAAATGAATTGGCTGGCTAAAACCACTGATCGCCGGATTAAGTAATTCAGAGAAATTACCCTGCCGCTCGAGCGTCGATGGCACCGAATAAATACCAACGCTGGCGATGCTAAGACGGTTTGCCTCCACATCACCAAAGTAGAAGAGCTTGTCCTTAATGATGGGAAAGCCAATCGTTCCGCCAAACTGGTTTTGGTGGAACCTGGGAATGGACTGCGCATTCCAATCCTTCGCATTCATCTTGTCGCTGCGGAAATACTCCCACAGATCTCCATGAATGGCGTTCGTTCCGGACTTGATGCTGGCGTTCAACACTGCGCCCGCAGAGTGGCCAAACTCCGCACTATAGTTGCTTGTCTGCACATTGAACTCAGCGAGGGCGTCCGGTGGGGGTCGCTGTACAAACGTGGAGCCGTTGAGAAAATCGACGAGGTTAGTGTTATTGTCGACACCGTCCAGGACGAAGTTATTCTGGGTAGCGCGCTGACCATTGGCAATAAAATCGCCTTTACCGGATCCTCGTGTATTCCCCAAAGAGGGGGTCACACCGTTCGTCAGTTGCGCAATGAAAACCCAATTACGACCATTCAACGGAGTCTCGTTGATGACCTTCGCTTCAACGACCTGGCCGATCGCACCTGTCTGCGTTTCCAGGAGAGGTGGCGCAGTCGAAACCGTCACCGTCTCCGATTGCTCGCCAGGCTTTAGGCTCAGATTAACACTCAGACGGCTTTGAATATTGAGCACAAGATTCTCGCGAGTGGTTACTGCGAACCCCGCCGCCGACGCTTTGACGCTGTATTTGCCAATCTTGACGGGTGAAAATGTATAGACACCCGATCGATCTGTTGTCTGCTGCAATTCCAGCCCGGTATCGGTCGCGATCAACGTGACAACCGCTCCTGTTACCGAGGCGCCCGATGTATCCGTCACCACACCCGTGATCGCGCCCTGATCGACTTGTGCCAGCGAAACTGTTGAACCCGCCCAAATGAGACCCGCCGCAACCAGCAGGCAGCTCAAAATCCTTTTCACTAACCTCTCCTGAAGAGAAAAGCATCGCATGTATCGTCCTCTTTTCGTTGTCGCGGAGAGACCCGTAATAGAAAAAAGTTCTTGTCCACGAAACGAAGTCACCGTAGATGCTCACGGTAACGTATGTCAAGAAAATTTATTTTATCGATAGATAACAGCCCAATCTACATATTTTTGCGGTTCGTGTACGAACACGTAATAACACACTTAATCAGCGTAGTTTCCCATTGGCTCGCCACAGATCCGGATTCCTTGTCATGTCGGAGAGCAAAGTGAAAACACTCTTGCCTCAAGACGCCCCTACGTCTTAGTGCCGGTTTCGCGAATCGTCCTCGGGCGTGCTGCAAATCGTAGGGGAGGTGTGGTTTTTCGACGATGTCACGTCTCAAAGGCACGTCTTAGGTGGCGCACCGTGTTCGTACACGGATATGATAGCTCGCGTCCTTGAGAGGGCTCGTCGAAGCCCCAGACATCTTGTACAACTCCCTGTGTTCTGGAGTGCTTCCCAGGAATCGATTGCTTGATCCTTGCGCCAACACTGAGCCGGGTTAGCGTATCCACCGGCTCCCAGACACGACGACACACTAGCAGAATGGAGTTCTCACGATGATTCCCCACGATCCTGTTTTACGACACAGCGGAGCCAAGCGAAAAGGCTTATCCATAAACTTTACCCACACCTGGCGCGCCGTTTTATCCGTTGCATTCGCCATTACCCTCCCTGCTTCACAAGCGCAGGCGAATGGGGTAGGTCAAAAGCCTTATCTTGGTTGGAGCAGTTTCAGTCAACAGACGATCGACGGCAGTTTCTTAACACAGGCCGCGATGGAAACACAGTCAGACGCCTTGCGTAGTTCCGGACTGCAACAGCATGGCTTCAAGTACATCAATCTGGATTCGGGCTGGCAGGGCAGCTTCGATGGGAACGGCAGGCCAATCCCGAACACAACGATCTTCCCCGACATCAAGGCGATGGTCGATCACATCCATGCCAACGGCCAGAAGGTAGGCATCTACTGGATTCCGGGTATCGAGCAGCCAGCAGTCGATGGCAATTATCCAATCCTTGGCACCCCGTATCATACGCAGGACATAGTGGTGAAGCCGCTGACCGCAGGCAATGCCTTTGGCGGTGCCTCTCCTAATCCTTATCACGACAAGATCGATTTTTCGAAGCCGGGCTCTCATGAGTACATCGATTCGGTCGTCGCGCTTTTTGCGTCCTGGGGCTTCGACTTCATCAAACTGGACGCGGTCACTCCCGGTTCTTATAGCAATGACTTGAGAATCGACAACCGTGAGGACGTGGCAGCCTGGTCCAACGCGATCGCAAAAACCGGCAAGCCAATCTGGCTGACGGTTTCCTGGCAACTGAGCAAAGACTACCTGGGCATCTGGCAGCAATACGCGAATGCCCGCCGTATCGATGATGACGTGGAGTGCGAAGGCCGCTGCGCTACTCTCACAAACTGGCCGCGCATCGTGCTTCGGCAGTATGACCTGGTGGGGTGGGAGAAAGATGCGGGACCGACCGTTGGTTGGAACGACCTGGACACCCTGGACGTGGGCGACGGTGCTCTGGATGGCCTGAGCGACGAAGAGAAACAATCGGCCATTACGATCTGGAGCATGGCGAACGCGCCGCTCTATCTCGGCGGTGATCTGACCAAGCTCGACGCCTTTGCAAAGAGCGCTTTCAGTAATGACGAGTTGCTCGCGGTCGACCAGTCTGGCCATCCTGGTACGCAGGTCACCGGAGGTGTGCATCCCGTTTGGCTATCCGATGCCGGTGACGGCAGCCGATACGTGGCTCTGTTCAACCTTAATGACATACCCTCCAAGATAACGGTGCGCTGGAGCGATCTCGGTTTTACTAACGCCACCTCTGTGAGAGATCTGTGGAATCGGATCGATCTGGGAAGTTCAAGCGGAAGTTTCAGCACGGTCATTTTGCCGCACGGATCGCGCCTGCTGAAGGTAAAGCCTCAGGGCGTCGTGCGCGCGGAAGAAGGACAAAGCTATGAGGCAGAGTCAGCAGTACTGACTGGAAACGCAACGGTATATCCATGCCAGGCGTGTTCCGGTGGTTCGAAAGCTGGGTACATTGGCGCCTCGGCGACCTCCAACTCAGCAACCTTCAACAACGTTCGCGTAGATAGAGCGGGCACGTATCGCATGCAGATCGATGCTATGACACAGGGACCGCGTGCACTCATCTTTTCCGTAAACGGCGGACCTTCGACCACCCTGAATATGGGTGGAGGAAGCTTCAATCTCCCGCAGAGCACAACGGTGCCGGTCACATTGCGGCAGGGCCTGAACAACATTACGTTCTACAACGCAGGCACTTACGCGGCAGATCTCGATCGCATTGTGATCAGCGGTACAGGTAACGCAGTCGCGCCGGACTATAACACTTATGAAGCGGAGGCTGCGATTCTTGGAGGTACGGCGTCGATCGCGGGCTGCAGCTTCTGCTCCGGAGGCGCTTCCATCGGCAACTTTGGAGCGGGCGATGCAAATACTGTCACGTTCACGAAGGTGACGGTGACGCAACCAGGTACGTACCAGCTCGGCATCGAATATCTCACCAGCGGTCCCCGTTCTTTCCAGATCAGTATTAACGGCAATCCACCGATTGAACTCGATCTGAACGGCAGCAGCTTCGAATCCCCGGCGAGTGTAACCATCCCAGTACAGCTGCAGACTGGCCAGAATCGCATCACCTTTGGTTCTACTGGATTTGCTCCCGGTCTCGACAGCATTACAATCGGCCCAATCGTAACAAACTCCAACCTCGTTGGCGCGATCACGGGAACCGGCGGTGTGCGAGACCTCCGGCTCTGGCGCATGAAGGTCTCCAACCAGGGCACGGCACCCGCAAAGGATTCGCGACTGAACAGCTTCCTGGTGATGCCAACAAGTGGTAATCCGTCCTGCAAGGTGTCGGTAGTCCTGCCCGCTCCTTTCCCGCTTGGAAACATCTCTCCGGGCGGAGCGAGAACGATCGAGGTCCCACTCGCCTTTTCCCCCGCCTGTCGCGATGACAGCACCTTCACTCTCAACAGCGTCTTCTCCGCAAACAACGGAGCCGATGTCGGAGTACTCGAGAGCGACCATCAACCAAAATGAAAGTTGCGGCTCAAGACACACGATCGCGCTGTACCGTTGCAGACGATCTGCCAGTAAGACGCAAAAAGACCCGGCTCTCCCTCACATGAGGAAGAGCCGGGCCAATCTTCGTTCAATATTTTAGATGATTTTTAGGAGGAGCAAAATAAGCACGATCGTCAGGATCAAACTCAATCCGCCGCCGCCGTAGTACCCGATCCCGGGTCCCATACGATAACCGCCAAAGCCGAACACCAGAATCAAAATAACTAAAAGAATGAGCACCGTACCCTCCATGGCGCTAATCGCGACCGCAATCTGTCTGATGCAAAGCACGCACGAAAGGCTGCGCTTCACGTGTATGGCGCAGTCAACTCTCTCCGCTCTTCATCTTTGAAGTCCAATGGCTGGCGCGGTCATTAATCTTTTGACGAGCCTGGTCTTTCCACCAGCCCTCCAGCCCCGGCATTTCGAGCATCGCCCGGGCGAACTCCGGATCGAACTCCAGATACATGCACCGATTGATCGCCGGGATCGATCCGTTACCGTTCACACGCTCTTCAAGAACCCAGGAATCTCCTGCCTGCATCACACCGGGTTCGAGCACTCGCAGATAAAAGCCAGTTCGATTCTCGATGACCGTCAGCTTCACCCAGTCGGGGCGGCCGATTCTACGCGCGAGATTTGCACACGGGACGCGCGGTCCGCTTACCTGAACCATCGCCGTTCCAAGACGCACGCAGTCGCCTACGCAGATCTGATCTTCGGTGATCGCTTCCAGGGTAAAGTTCTCGCCAACAAATCCAGCTTTCAGGTTCATGCCATATCGGGCATTCCAGAAGGCATAGTGATCGGCCAGGTGAACGCAGATCGCCGCGCCAGGACCGCCATGGTATGACTGGGCCACCTCGTCTCCGGCAAGTCCACAGATGGAGACGGAGACTGGCCCATCGACTCGTTCACGGAAGATCGAGGAAGTCCAGATTCCATGCTCATCCACGATCGATCTGGGACAACCAGCGAAGACGGCTTGAATAGTGGCACTCTGCATCACGTCTCAATTCTAGGTCGCGATTCCTACAGAGGTGAAGCTTCTTCGTCCACGCAAGGCATTGGAACTTGCCCGATCCTCCCACACCTGTTTTCATAGCCTTGCATCTTTTAAATTTGCTTCGCAGGAGATCGAATGACGCATCCGTGTGCCGTGCGCCGTGCCGTTGTCGCCGCCACAGTCTTTGCTTTTGCCGCAACTATAGCTGCACAACCGCCGCAGGGACAGGGACGTCGCTCGCAGATACCGGATACCGGTGGCCGCTCCGCGACGTACGATCCGCTCAAAACGTTTGTGCCCTTCACCATGCCGCAACCGGTTAATGCCTTCCGTAGTGCGGACGGTGCTCCGGGGCCTATGTTCTGGCAGAACTCCGCAGACTACGAGATGCACGCGAGCATTGATCCTGCGACCAAGGTGCTCTCCAACTCAGAGACCATCACTTACACCAACCATAGCCCGGGTTCGCTCAATAGTCTTTGGTTGCAGGTGGAGCAGAACACCTACCGCGCGGATGCGCGCTCGCGCGCCTTCTCCGGCGGTGGCCGCCAACGTCCCGAGAACGTGAACTCGGAGGGCACGGTCTTCGAGTCGATGGAGTTGCTGTCGACGGTCAGAGGCGCAAAGCCGATGAAGGCCGAATACCTCATCAGCGACACGCGCGCACGCATCAGCCTTCCTACGCCATTGCAGCACGGCGCCACCATCAAGATCCTCATCAAGTACCACTACACCGTGCCCGGCCCCTGGGGTGGACGCACGTCCGTCGGCGAGGTGAAGGATGGGCCCATCTACGACATCGCACAGTGGTATCCGCGTATGGCCGTCTATGACGATATCCACGGCTGGGACACCCAGCCCTTTCTCGGCAACGAGTTCTACACCGAATTCGGCAACTACGATTTCTACGTGACAGTTCCCGCCAGCTATATGGTCGCAGGCACCGGCGCTCTTGTGAATGGCGCGGAGGTACTTACTAAGACGCAGCAGGAACGCCTGAAGCAGGCGGCCACAAGCGACAAGACGATCTTCATACGTACGAAGGATGAAGTTCACGATCCAGCAAGCCGACCCAAGCAGGATGGCACGCTGACCTGGCACTACCACATGGACCACACGCGCGACGCTGTCTTCTCGGCCTCGCCATCCTTCATCTGGGATGCCGCAAAAATAAATCTTCCTGGAGGAAAACCCGCGCTCTCCGAGAGCTTTTACCCTGCTGAGGCTGCGGGCGACGAGGGCTGGGGACGCTGCACCGAGTACCTGAAAGACGCCGTGGAGCACTTCTCGCACGACTGGTACGTCTACCCGTATCCCGCAGGCATCAATGTGGCAGGCTTCTCTTCGGGCATGGAGTATCCGGGTCTCGTCTTCGACGGAATCAAGTCGAAAGGCAAGGGACTATTCGTCGTGACAGCGCACGAGATCGGGCACACATGGTTTCCCATGACCGTGCAGTCGAATGAACGTCGTGATGCGTGGATGGACGAGGGCTTCAACACCTTCATCGACATCTACGAATCCGACCAGTTTAACCATGGCGTTTGGGGACCGAAGCGCGATGGCGAGTATGCTCCCGGTGGCGGTTACCCCGCAGACGAGATTGCCAAGGTCATCGCCGATCCCGAAGCGCCACCCATCCTCATGCGCTCCGACGCCATTCGTGAGAAGTATCGTCATCCCATCACCTACTTTAAGTCGGCAGAAGGTCTGTATCTGCTCAGGGAAGAGATACTCGGGCACGAGGTCTTCGATCGCGCCTTCCGCAAGTACATCTCCGACTGGGCCTTTAAGCACCCCACTCCATCTGACTTCTTCCGCGCAATGGAGAGCGAAGGTGGTGAAGACCTGAGCTACTTCTGGCGCGGCTGGTACGAGAACAACTGGACTATGGATATGGTGGTGAAGGACGTGAAGTACAATGACGGGACCGATCCATCCAAGGGCGCACACGTCACCATCGAGCAGAACGGCCAGCTCGTTCTGCCGGTATGGGTACAGATCAAGTACGACGATGGGACCGACCTGAAGATTAGACTGCCCGCTGAAACGTGGATGCAGAAGGCAACCTACAACATGCCGCTGCCCACCACGAAGAAGATCGTCGAAGTTACCATCGACCCCGAGCACCGCATCCCCGATGGCGACCGGACAAACAATACGACGAAACCATAGTTGTTGGTGGTCAATTCCAGTCTGAAAGTGGACTTTGGAGAATGGTCCTGTCGCTTAAAGGCAGGTCTCTCCCCTAAATTTTGAACTTTCTGGATTTGTACGAATCCGCTGCATAAGAATTATTATCAAACAAGGGAAGCGCCTTTCCCGGAACGAAATGAGGAGCAAAACGTGTCAGATGAAATGAAGTGCCCGGTCCCTCACGGCCAGCCCGCAGCCCAAACCACCGCCACCGAGACGTCTTCGCCGTTGCATGGCGCCGTCACCCACACCTCGCGCAAGATCACTCGCAACGAGCACTGGTGGCCCGATCGGCTTGATCTCGCCGTCCTGCATCAAAACACTAAGCTCGCTGATCCCATGGGCAAGGACTTCAACTACGCCGCGGAGTTCAAAACGCTCGATCTCGATGCTGTGATCAAGGACCTCCACGCCCTCATGACCGATTCGCAGAGCTGGTGGCCTGCGGACTACGGCCACTACGGTCCGTTCTTCATCCGCATGGCATGGCATAGCGCCGGAACCTACCGCATCCATGATGGCCGCGGCGGTGCAGGCATGGGCACGCAGCGCTTTGCCCCGCTCAACAGCTGGCCAGATAATGTCAGCCTGGATAAGGCCCGCCGCCTGCTCTGGCCCATTAAGCAGAAGTACGGCAAGAAGATCTCCTGGGCCGATCTCATGATCCTTACCGGCAACGTCGCGCTCGAATCGATGGGCTTCAAAACCTTCGGCTTCGGCGGCGGTCGGGCTGACGTCTGGGTTCCGCAGGAAGATATCTTCTGGGGCTCGGAGCACACCTGGCTGGGTAGCGACCGTTATCAGGGCGAGCGCGATCTCGACAACCCTCTTGCCGCCGTGCAGATGGGCCTCATCTATGTGAACCCGGAAGGTCCGGACGGTAAGCCCGATCCCGTTGCTTCGGCACGCGACATTCGCGAGACCTTTGGTCGCATGGCGATGAACGACGAGGAGACCTTCGCGCTCATCGCCGGCGGTCATACCTTCGGCAAAGGCCATGGAGCGCACGATCCCAGCAAGCACGTGGGTCCCGAACCGGAAGGCGCACCCATCGAGCAGCAGGGCTTCGGCTGGAAGAACTCTGCAGGCAAAGGCAACGCGGAAGATACCATTTCCTCTGGCCTCGAAGGCGCGTGGACGACCAACCCCATCAAGTGGGACTCCGAGTACCTCGACAACCTCTATAACTTCGACTGGGCGCTGAAGAAGGGTCCCGGCGGCGCATGGCAGTGGTATGCCGTGGCAGAGGGAGAGACTGTTCCCGACGCGCACATCAAGGACAAGAAACACCTGCCTATGATGTTCACCTCGGACCTGGCGCTCAAGTTTGATCCCGAGTACGAAAAGATCGGCAAGCGCTTCCAGGCCAATCCTGACCAGTACGCCGACGCCTTCGCGCGTGCGTGGTTCAAGCTCACGCACCGCGACATGGGTCCCATTGTCCGCTACCTCGGACCTTTGGTTCCAAAGGAACCGCAGATCTGGCAGGATCCCGTCCCAGCGTTGGATCACGAACTCATCAGCGACGCCGATATCGCGGATCTCAAATCCAGGATCCTCGGGTCCGGTCTGTACATCGCACAACTCGTATCCACGGCCTGGGCCGCGGCTTCTACCTTCCGTGGCTCGGACAAGCGCGGCGGAGCGAACGGTGGACGCATTCGTCTCGATCCGCAGAAGAACTGGGAGGTCAACCAGCCGATCATGCTGGAGAAGGTGCTCAACACACTCGCGGGCATTCAGACGGACTTCAACGCGAACGGCAAGAAGGTCTCGCTCGCCGACCTGATCGTTCTGGGTGGGTGCGCGGCTGTGGAAGAGGCGGCGAAGAAGGCTGGCTACAATATTAAGGTCCCCTTCGCTCCTGGACGTACGGACGCTTCGCATGAGCAGACGGACGTACAATCCTTCGCTCCCCTGGAGCCTACGGCAGACGGCTTCCGTAATTACCTCCGTTTGGGACACAGCGAACGAGCAGAGGACCTGCTCGTCGACCGTGCCCAGTTGCTCACCCTTACCGCTCCCGAAATGACCGTGCTCGTCGGCGGGCTGCGTGTGCTTGGCGCCAACTTCCGTCAATCGTTGAACGGTGTCTTCACTAAGCAGCCTGAGACGTTGACGAATGACTTCTTCGTCAACCTGCTCGACATGGCGACCGAGTGGAAGGCATCCTCTACTACGGAGGGCCTCTTTGAAGGGATGGATCGCGCGACGGGTGAGATCAAGTGGACGGCCACGCGTGTCGACCTGATCTTCGGTTCCAACTCTCAACTCCGCGCCCTTTCGGAGGTCTACGCAACGAACGATTCGAAGGAGACATTCGTCAAGGACTTCGTTAGTGCATGGAATAAGGTCATGAACCTCGACCGCTTCGACCTTGCCTAATCAAGAGCGGGAAAGTAGACAACAGAACGTCGGACCTTCCTCTTCTTCCTGTGAAGCATATTTTCATCCCCGGCCCGCGCAACCTCGTTAGGTTACGCGGGCCGATTTTCTTTCATGGAATCGCAAGGAAACATCCAAGCGGGCGCTCGACGGAAGGTTTGGTTCTAGAGATTTCAGCCCAGCCGGTGAACCATTCGGCCAATCTGCTCCAAATCACGTTCCGCATGGCTTTGACAGAGATATAGTTCCAGTTCCAGACGACGGGTCGATATCTCAGTATCCATTGCCAATGGATGAGGACCCAACGCGCGCGTAAACCGATGAAGGATATCTGAGCATCCCTGTTCCACAACGTGCCAGAGACGAAGCGCAAGGACCTGTCCTTCTTCTGAATCTCCAGTTGATCGGTCGATCTCGTTTCCGGCCTTCTCCAGCGCAGCCTGCATCATCCACAACGTCGCGTCCATGGCACCGATGTGAGCAAGGATATGGGGGTTGTCTTTCTTTGATTTTTTTTGCAAAGGAAACCAGGCCAGCAGCACCGCCCACCCAACAAGCGGCAGGCCCACAGGCACTGTACCAGAAGCCTGGGCGGCTTAAATAAAAAATTGGCCGGCCCGATAATGTTTAGCTCAGTGACGCGAGCCGTCCAGCTTCAGAGATCCCGTATTCGTAGGACGAAATGCGTCGGTCGCCCACATCTTCGTATCGACCTCGATTCGATTCTCTTGTTCGTGGAGATCGATCTCCATCAGCAGATGCGTAGGTTCTGTAACCGTGACCAGCGCACGGTCGACGATTCCGAGTCCGCTGCAAAATGGCTTTTTCCCCGCCAGGGATAAGGTATGAGCCGATGAATCAAGAGTGAGCGCTTGCGTCGGAATCTCAGATGCCCACACCCCATAGACCGCTCCTGGCTGCGGCTCTCGACCCGCTTCCACCAAGATGGCCACCGCGTCCCAGTGCGCCTCGGCGAGTTTTGCCAGAGAGAGATCTTCCCTGCCCACTTCGGGCAAACACTGGTGTCTGGCCGCAGTCGCGCCGCTTCCCGGCAGAGGCAGTTCTTCCGTCGCAAGTTTTCTCAGCCGATCTCTCAATCGCTCCGACGTCAAACGGTTACCCCAATATGGGCAGATAATGCTACAGCGAAACCAAATGGGGCACGTCCAACACGACGTTCACTCGTAACAACGCTCAATCTCGCGTCTGACCTTCGTGTATAGCCGAAGAGCGACAAACGACTCCGAAGGTCGTGATCCTCGGCCGTTTCCAGATTGGACCAACCCCCGACTTCCAGATAAGCGTCTGCTCGTACACCCAGATTCGCGCCATGCACATGAGGATGAGTTTCGTCCGCATGGATTAGATAAGTCTCTCGGAACAAATTGCATACACGTTCCTCGTGTTCGGCGAAGGAATCTACCTCCACAATCCCTGCCGTGGCGGCGATGCCTTGCTGCGCGAGTACCAATTGGTCAACCAGCCAGTTTTCCGGCACGACGCAATCTGCATCGGTATTCGCTAGCCAGCACCGATTAAGCGGTCCACTATATCGGTCGATGGCAGCATTCACGGCTGCGAAACGAGCGAGTCCAACACACTTGTAGTCACGCTCCAATGCGAATCCCCCACGATTCAACATGCGCCGAGCAAGCGCAAAGGTACGATCTGTCGAAGCATCGCAAGCAACGACCACATCACTCACCACGCCCCTAGCGACAATCGGCGCAACTGCCATAGAGGAAAAACTCGTGGCCCGTCACACGGAAGCCGCGTGGAAGCTTCCGCTTGATTTCCAAACCACACCCTTCCAGCTCAAAGAGCTTACCGCAATCATTGCAATGGAAATGATGATGATGCTCTTTGCCGGCAACCTCGTAACGAGTCGATTCCCCCGGAAGCTCGACGCTCACCAACCACTTATCATCAACCAGGGTCCCAATATTGCGATAGACCGTAGCGATGCTGATTCCTTCTACAAACTGTTGCGCATAGCCGAGAGTCTCTTCAGGAGAAAGGGGCCTTCCTCCGAGGAGAAACGCCGATCGTATCGCCTCTTTCTGCCTCGTGTTGCGGAGCTGTGTCGCCATCTGCTTCCTCCTCACCTGTCTTAATGATATCGCGAATGGATTAGTATACGTTTTCGTTCGTCTCATTAAGCACGGGAAAACTCCATCTGTATGAAGATGGGCATGACCCAAGGGCCCCTAACGGAGACTAACTCTTCCCCCTCGAAAAAGACGTCGCCTATATTTTCTTCCGCGGGTCGTCGCCTGGCCATTCTGGAGGGGCAACCGTCTTGCTTCGCTCGGCAACCGGCATTGGAGATGCCGGAAGAGCGTTTGCCTTTCCAAAACGTAGAGCCCCTTGCAAAGTAATCCCCGTGGCATCGATGGAGATGGCGCTTTCGGCGCTGGTGAGAGATATGCCCCCTAGTCCGGCATCGATGATCACCCTTACATCTCCGGAGATATGCACCTCCTCTCCGGCATGGATCACATGGACGGTGCCGGTTTTATTGAAGTGGCTTCCTCCCACATTCTGGGAAGAGTTTGCACCGATGGTAGAAAGTTGGTTTCCATTGACTGATTCTTGCCGGTCACCGCCGACCTCAGAAAGATGGTCTCCCTTTACATTCGTCTGGGATGATCCGCCAATGGCGTGATAGTGATCTCCAGTTATCGTCAGATGATCTTCGTGATCTACCTTTATATGTCGGTCGTGTTCCACATGGACATCAAAGTCGCGCTGCGCATTGATGAATATCTGCTCCGCCCCGTTCATATCATCAAAACGGAGTTCGTTAGCTTGCTCCGCAGTACCCTGCTTGGAGGAACGGGTGAGGATACCGGAGCGCGTGTACTCCGAGACTGGATCGTACTTCGGCATGTTAATGCCGTTGTAAATGGATCCTGCAACGATCGGGGCGTCAGGGTCTCCGTCGAGAAAATCGATAAGTACCTCGTCATTCGCCCTGGGCCAGAAGTAAGTACCCCAACCCTTCCCTGCCCACTGCTGAGATACCCTCAGAAGTGTATTGTCTGTAGTATTCGGCGGTCGTTGCCGGTCCCACCAGAACTGCACGCAAACTCTACCGTACTTATCTAAATGGGAATCCTCACCCGCCGGAGTTACCACTTTACCTGTCACCATACCGTTGACACGAGGCTTGCTCAGGGTCTGTGCTTTTCGGTAAGGCTGCGTAAATGGCTTCGCTACGAAGGTATTGGTGTAGGTTTCGTCTTTCGGCTCCTCAAACTCTGCCCGATATGCGGGGCGCTGTGTAGCTGAGTGATGCACCTGTGTGATCAGGTACTTGATGTTCTGGTGCGCCTGCGGATGTTTTTGCAGAGTAAAGGTAAAGCCGGGCTGCATGCTAACCGCAGTCGATTGCCCCTGGCACTCAATAGCACGCGCATCTAACACATCACGTCCTACTTCCTGTAGGCGCGTTTGGAGGACACTTGTTTTTGCATCTCCTGCCTCGGTTTTGAAAGGAGCTGAGGCGGCGTCGGAATAGTCATAGATCTCATGCGCGTTTTGTCCTAAACGACTGTTCGACTTCGTCGTTCCGGGACTGCTTTTGGAAACGGCATACTGCAAGAAGCGAAAGTCCCATCGCGTATGTTCGCCAGGGATCAGCGAAGCGCGAGACGAGAAGATCGAGATATGTGGAACGAAGAAGCCAGGACTTCCCTCACCATCTACCCTGTACGGAAACTCGCTGAGGACTGAGCATGCGGAAAGACGGCTGGAGTCATCGGAGAGCACCAGGCGATGATCAGAGACGGTGTGCGTGAAGTAGAAAAAGACGCCATGCTGTTGCAGAAGACGCAGCACGAAGTCAAGATCCGTCTCCCTATATTGGGTGCAGTACTCAAGATTCTCATAAGCTGCGGAAGTCTCGATCGATAGCAAGATGCTATATGGCTCAAGCACCGTCCGCACAATCTCAAGCACCGTCTTATTCTGAAAGACGCGCGTCTGGAGGTTGAGCGATAAGAGCCAAAGTGACGGAACCATACGTACGCGGTAGTAGTTGAAGAAAGTGTCGGTGCCTGTCGACTCCAAGCTGGCGACGATACCGTTAAATGGCCTGTAGACATCGGTGTTGTTCACTCGGATTTGAAGAGTTATACGTTTCCCCACGAGATCGTCCGGAGAGATGACTGTTTCAAGAACTGAGAGCAGACTTATCTGGAAGTCAAAGATTTCGGAGATCTCCTCCGTACCTTCAAAAGCCATTGCCAGAAGCACATTGGCTCCCAGCGGACTGGTGAAGTTCAGGACTCGATTAGTTTGGATATAAGTCGACAAAGAATCACTCGATAACTAAGGAAAATAAATTGGTTGGATACGAAAGGTTCAGGCTTGAGCGACGAGTTCGTCCGATTCTAAAAGTGTCCATTCGTAGCGAATGGCTCCGTTCTCTGAAACTCCGAGTCTGATACTTTCAAATGTCTCGCCTTCGGCCATCCGTTCGAGGATCTGTTTCGAAATTTCAGGGAGAAGCGTGTTCGAAATAAGATGATCGACGTTGCGCGCACCGGTCTCTACCTCCATGCAACGTTCACGGATCAACGTCACCAGCGATTCGTCATACTCCAACACGACACGGTGATTTTCCATAAGTCGCGTTTGAATTTTGTTTAGCTTTAAACGGATGATCTGCTCAAGTACCGCATCCTGTACTGGGTAATAAGGCACAACAAGCATCCGTCCCAGCAGCGCAGGTTTGAAGACACGGTTTAGCTCTGGCCGAATCGCCGAAGCTACCGTCGCAGGGGCCGGCAGCGCTTGGGGATCTTCGGCGAGCTTGGAGATCAGGGCACTCGCCGCGTTCGTTGTGAGCAGGATGAGTGTATTGCGGAAGTCGATGCCCCGCCCCTCGCCGTCCTCCATGTATCCCTTATCAAACACCTGAAAAAATAATTCCAGAACTTCGGGGTGCGCCTTCTCCGCTTCGTCAAGCAGTACGACCGAATACGGCTGCCGCCGCACCGCCTCGGTGAGGATACCGCCTTCGCCATACCCCACGTAGCCCGGAGGTGCTCCCTTAAGAGTGGATACCGAATGTGGCTCGTGAAACTCTGACATATTGATAGTGATCAGATTCTGCTCGCCGCCATAGAGCAGATCGGTAAGTGCGAGCGCGGTCTCCGTCTTACCGACGCCGCTTGGCCCCGTAAGCAGAAAGACCCCGATCGGCTTGGATGGATCATCCAGGTTGGCACGCGAAGTCTGAACGCGCTGTGCGATTGCCTTCAAGGCATAGTCCTGGCCGATGACACGCTTCTTTAAGCTGTTTTCGAGATCGAGAATACGCAATAGTTCATCATCGAGCATCTTACCGAGTGGTATGCCTGTCCATTCCGAGATCACCTCACCGACGATCTGCTGGTCCACCGCGATATGAGCAAGAGGCTTGCCTCGCTGCAGATTGAGCAGTTCTTCCTTGGTGGTGGCCAGTTCGCGCAGCGTAGCTTCCTGCAAAGTTACGTCTGCGTCCGCTTTTTCAAGTTCGGTGCGCAGTGCCTGCAGGCGCTCCACTAAAGCGCGTTCGCTCATCCATTGCGCCTGGGTTTCCCGAAGCTCAATCTTCGCGTCTTCCAACGAACTCGCGATCTGCAACAGGGCGTCTTTATGCGAGGCTCCTGTTATTTGTTCCCTCAGCAGCACACGTTCCTGCGATTCCAGGGCTGTGATGCGATGCCCGATCTCTTCCAGTGTTGAGGGTGATGCGCTGAGGCTCAACCCCACACGCGCGCATGCCGTGTCGAGCACACTGACTGCCTTGTCCGGTAGCTGACGGCCAGGCATATACCGGTGCGATAGCCGGACTGCCGCCGTCAAAGCATTGTCCATAATCCGAATGCCGTGATGTAGTTCGAGCGAAGGCAGGAGCCCACGCAACATGGCAACGCAGCGTTCTTCTGAAGGCTCCTCTACCTGAACGACTTGGAAGCGCCGGGCCAAAGCGGCATCTTTTTCAAAGTAGCGTTTATATTCCGACCATGTGGTGGCAGCGATGGTGCGCAGTTCTCCGCGTGCCAGAGCGGGTTTTAAGAGATTTGCTGCGTCTCCCTGGCCTGCAGGACCGCCTGCGCCGATCATCGTGTGCGCCTCATCGATGAAGAGAATCACCGGATGCGGAGAGGACTTTACTTCCTGAATCAAGCCCTTCAACCGGCTTTCGAACTCCCCTTTTACTCCAGCGCCGGCGTGCAGCAGAGCAAGGTCCAAGGCATGAAGCTGCACGTTCTGCAATGCGTGCGGAACGTCGCCAGCAGCAATACGCCCTGCGAGCCCCTCTACGACTGCGGTCTTTCCCACCCCCGCCTCGCCGGTCAGCATCGGATTGTTCTGCCGCTTGCGCATCAGGACATCGATCATCTGACGGATCTCTGCATTACGCCCGATGACCACATCCAGGTTGCCCTCTCTCGCTCGTTCAGTGAGATTGGTGGTGTACTGCTTCAAAAAAGGCGTAGGAGAGAGATCGCTCGAACTCTGACGATCTTCGCTATCCGAAGCCCCAAACGTTTCAACCGGAACCTCAACTGAAGCTGCCGTGACCTCTCCGAATTGCTCGCTCAAGACTTCGAGCGAGATCTTCTTTATCTCCCGGCTGATTTCTCGGAGCAAGCGCAGCATCTCGTCATTAGCCAGCAGCGCAAGAAGCACGTGTCCGGTACGAATACGTGTCTCTGCATAATTCAAGGTCGCGATGGACCACGCTTCAGAAAACATGGTCACCAACATCGGACTAAAGGATGGCCCACGCGTATTCCCTGTCTTCAATCGATCCAGACTCTTTCGGAGTTCCATTCCAAGTTTCGTCGGATCAAGCTCGAAATGATGCAGAATCTGGGCGAGGTCGGCATCTTTTTGTTCAATAGCCTTGACCAGAAAATGCTCGATCTCAACCTGGTAGTGCGTACCCGAAACACATAGACCCGCAGCGCCTTCCATGGCATCCCGCGTTGCTCCATCGAACTTCCCCACCAGCGATTTCAGACTCAATACCATTGCAGACACTCCTTCTCGTTATCCCAGTACGTAGGTGGTTTCATCTGGATCTCTGTTCATAGGTTTCATCTTGAGCCAACTCTCATAGCCCAGCCGATTTCCTCGGCTAGCACCAGCGCCCTCTCCAGCACCCGTAGCGAGTACGGTTTCAGGCACCTCTTCCCGAGCCAATAGGAGCTGAATGGTGAAGTCAAACTCCAGCCTTGAATAAAATCTGAGCCACGCTTCTAGCTCCCGGTATCCCCGTGACCCGGGCAGGAGATCTCGATATCGATCAAGCGACAGAGGACCGAACCGAACCGTCATTGCACCCTGTTGATCCCAGACCTCGTCGCCCACGACCGTGCCAATGCCGAGAGACTCGGAAAAACTTTCGCCTTCGTCGAGTGTGGTCCTCTGCCCCAGCGGCAACTTTACCCATGCTCCAGAGAACTGCCGTATCTCCACCTCGACCCCAAAATAATGCGAGAGGATCTGCCGCAGCCCAGCGACAGATCGCACACGAGGAGCGAGTAACCCGGCGTAATAAAGAGTGGATTCATCCGCGATGGCCATTCGGTTAGTAACACCAGAGGTCCCGAGACCGATCAGGCTATACAAGCGACTGGTCATACCATCGGTGCCATCCGCGGACTCTTCGTAAGCGAGAAAAAAACGATACTTCTTCCACGCACGGTAAAAAAGGGAGATCAGACGATGATTGAAGAGGTCGAAGAAATCCAGCGTGGCCTGATCTTTCTCACGCGCACGCTCCAACAGGCTCTCCGTGTAGGCGCGCGGCATAGGCCCATTCACTGTGTTCAGCCCCATGAAGCTCACATCCATGCGTGACGGGCCCTTAACATTTTCAGCGAAACTCCTGATTTCGCTTGGAGGAAAAGTGAGGTCGGGCGGAGCGGAGAGCCGTACGACTTCATCTCCCGGAGAGGCAAAGAGACCAACTGGTTTACGTTCAGGATGTAAACGCTCCAGCATACGCATCATCTGAAAGAAGCTGATACTCCAGGGTGCGTCTTCCATCCACTTCCGCATCGCTTCGGCCTCTACATCACGACCTGACTCCCTGCTCTGGGCATCCATTCCTCAATTCCATCCTTTCTTTGAGTGCTACGTACCGAAAGCTGCGAGAAGCTATTCATCGAGGCATACAATCCAAAAAAGCGGTCGAGTACAGCGGAGAACAAGTAGGCCCCACCACCAACGAACTCTTCCTCGTCGAGCTCGAGTTCGATACGCGTTCCACGTGCGACGGCGCTGCCATGTTCGCCCTGCATCAGAGCAATATGTCGCGCGCTCTTGAAAGACCGTATGCCTTGAATCTGCCGGTCAAGATGGGGAGACTCTGTGAAGTTGTGCAGTCGCAGGATCTCCTTAAGTGCCTGAAGACCTCCTTCGCCCAAGGAAAGATAGTTGAGAGAGAGTTGGGAGATCAGATTCCACACTTGCCCCGTGGCTGCAGGCGGACGAGATGTCGAGGTCGGGCGGTGCAACATCCGAATACGTCCAACTGCCCCGCCTCCATGCAGAACGAGGTCGCCCTCCGGATCACCGAAAGAGAGACTGGAGGGATAATCGTGGTTGGTGCAGGTGCAGTGCACGTTCAGAATCTCTGCATTAGGCTGCATCATCACACTGTTTCGGTCGACAATCGTCAGGAAGACTTCACTTGGCCGTCTCTGGTCGAACTCCGCGTGCTTCCGGCCGGAGCGCCAGAAGATGTGTTCTTTTTTAGGCTGGCTAGCGAAGCGGTGTTCAAAAAGAGGCCGAAGCTCGATTGAACTCCTTCGCGAAGGATTCGTCGCCCTCACCTCGTCGATGGAGAAGATCTCCGTCATTCGATGGTGACGAGCACTTGGGCTGACGCGATACGCATGCTTCGCGTTTGACACCAGGATGGGTTCCGCAGTCTGCCGAAAGAGATTCACAATGGGAGTACAACCGAGTTTCATAGTTCCCGCCCCCACACCCATTTCAAGTGCCTGCGCACGATCTGGCTGATCGAACTGAGAAAAATAAAAGAGCAGTTCAAGTTCGCCCGACTCAGCCAGAGACATCGCGTCTTCAAGCCCGCTCAGGGCGACGAACAGAAATTTCTCAGGGAAGCTGAAGTACTCCTGCAGCAATCGGTAGCCATGAAAAGATCTCTGGGTATAGGGTAGGAGACTCTCCTCTTCGTCAAAGCCCATGGGCTGTACGCACCTGCGATGAAGGGAAAGTTTACGGCCTTCTTGCGACTGAGGATCACGCACGACCACTTGTAACAGGTTGCGGCAGAGCAGTTCGTAGAGCGAAAGCATGAGACTCTTTTCGCCACCGAGGTAGAAGTTGAGTCGATCAAGCTTGAGTTGTTTTAGTGAAGCGCCTTCACTCGCTCGCAACAGGACTCGCAACACGCCCACAGCGTCTGGCACTCTTGCCGGCGCTTTAATCTGCTCTGGGCGACGCCAAACGCACTCCGCAATCTCTATGGGCCAAAGATCTACACGGTAGCTGGTTTGGAATCGGCATGGCTCACCGTCCAGAGTTTGTCGGGTGATCAGTCCGCTTTGTGCAGGAACCACCGAAATACCACCAAGCGAACTCGCCTCCCGGTCAAGTGTGAACTGCGCAATTGACATCGCGGGGACTGGTCGAAGGTAATGCGGATAAACAATATCGAGCATGCCCTCCGTTAGTTCAGGGAGGTCATCGTCGAGCCGGATATGTATCCTCGCCGCGAGAAACGAAAACGCCTCCAGCATCCGCTCGACGTGCGGGTCGCCACAGCGATCTGGTTCGAGTAACAACCGCCCCGCAACCGCAGGATAGCGCTCGCCAAATTCCGCCCCCATCTGTCGAAGGTAGGAAAGTTCTCGTTCGTAATATTCCAAAAGCCGCTTTGACATCGCTATCCCACCGAGTACATTCCGCTCGTTAAATCGAGCATGGTGTCGAACGAAACCGCTTCTGCGGCGGGTTGCACCTGGATGGTAGCCTCTATGTTCAACCGAATCTCTCGTCGCGGCGTACTGGCATTTTTCACTGCCACGGATATGTTCTGCAGGCGCGGTTCGAAGGTCTCGATACAGCGCTGCACGGCACGTTGAATATCGTCCAGGCGCTCGTTTGCGGAACTCCCAAGTTGGCTAAGATCCTGCAGCCCCATATTAAAAACAGACACACTCGCCAGCGGATAGCCTCCGATCTCAGGAATTGGAGGTTGCCGCGTATTCAGCAGGTCCTCAATATCCCTGCGGATTGATTCCTTCAGGTGACGCAGCGATGCGGTTCGCGTCGTCGGCCAGTCTACTTCCTCCCTTAGCCGGTCGAAGACCGACTGCACGAAAACCGTCTCACTGGTATTACCCATGTCGGGCACCTGCTGTGTGAGCCAGAGCAGTCGCAGCATCGATCGCACAAAGCCTCGCAAAAACGGCACTCCGGTTTTCCCCCGAAACCTCCCCTTCGCTGCGATTTGCGTCTGTAGAGCGCAAGAGCAGAGCGAGAATACTTCCCACCGGGTGAGAACCCTCCCAATGCGCAAGGTGCCGGTCATCAGCTTCAATCAACAGGCGCCGCAACAGTGGCTCAGCCACAAGACTCTGACCAGCCTCAAGACAGAGTCGCGCCATCTCCAACTTCCGTTGAAAAAGAATGCGCCCATTGATATGGGTTGTATCGTCGCTCAGGATACGCAAAGCTTCTTGTAGATCACCGCGTGCGGCTAACTCTCTCGCCGATAGCAAAAGTTCTTCTTCCGGCGCCCGAGGCTCTGTCGAAGCACCCGGGTCGCCGGCCAGGAGATTGTCCTCTGGAATGTCAGTGTGTGATGATGTATCTGTCTCCGTGCCCATCTCCAGGACATCACGCTCAAGCCAGAGCTGGGTCTCTTTACTAGCGATGGGAGTATCGTCTTCGAAGAGTAATTCGTCCAGTGATATTTCGGGACGCCTGCACATAGCCCGCACGTTATCTCGCACGGAGTCCGCCAGAACCCCGTAGCCGAGTTCTCTGCCGGCAAGCCATAAGTAGCGGTGCAGATCCAGCCACCTGGGACCGTATGGCATTGCCAGAGCTGTCATCGACATTTGGAGGAGACTTTCCCACCCTCCTCCATCACTTGCTTGCTTTAGAAGCAGGCGCGTCTCACTGGAAGGAGCCACCATGCGTGAGTCGTTCTCTGTGCCCGAAGACATCAGCGCGTTGATCAGCAGATAGGGAGTCGGATGATCCGGCTGCTGACTAAACATGAAATCTGCGCATCGTTGAACTTGGGCCACAGCAGAATCCCACGTATCAGGCGTATTTGATTCGGCCTGGCGTGCTGGAATTTCAGTGACATTCTCTTCGGGCACCAACTCCGGACCAGCCACTGCGGGCACAATATCCACAGAAGACAGCATCACTTCGCTGTGAGGTGTTATTTCATCGAGTCGGTCATAAGGCTCTGATAGTTCTGGAGCGTCCTCCTGCTCCGTCTGGTTTACGATGGGCTGCGATGGCAAGGAGACTGGATCCGGTTCAAGCTCTCGTTTTCTTCGGAGCAAAGAGGAGGCCAGGTTGCCAACCTCGTCCACTGCAGTCCGGATCTTTACAAAAGAAGGTCCTTCGTCTCCGAAACGTTCTTCGCAAAAAAGGTAGAGGTTGTGAAGAGCTTCGCTCGCGTCTGCAAGCGAAGCGATAAGAAAAACATAGAACGACTTTTTTGTAGCCGCGAAGGCAAGGTCCAAATCCTCTGGAGTGAGCTTTCCCTGCTCGATAGCTAACGATCGAGCTGCCAGTGTTACTTCATTCTGCTCCGCTTCAGCCTGATAGCCAATCAAACGCGCAGCCTGGTACGTATGAAACCCGAATCCTTCCTCTGTTATCGGCAACTCATAGACAAGGGCAGCATAGCGTTTCATGGCCCACTGCAGGGGTGCGGTGCGCAGACCTAAATCTCCTTCTTCAATCTCCGGATAAAGTGAATCCCAAAACTCTTCCTGCAGCCGCAAAAGCAAGTGAAGACTCTCGGGAAGCGCCTTCCATTGCTCCTGGCGGATGCGGGCTTCGCCGAGCCAAGCAGCAAGCCAAAGATCTTTGCTGCGCTTTCGGAGCGCATCGTCCGCGAGAGCAATGACCTGAGAAACGTCTGCTCGTTTCGCTTGCCTTTCCCAACTGCCAGTCGGAAGAGTCTCGTCTTCTTCAGCACGCGCGCTCACGATCTGATCAAACACACGATCGTAACGGAGATTTTCCCCGGAGGGCTCATCCTCTCGAATGGGTTGTAATAAGGATTCGATTGAAACCACGCCCTTGCTCCTTAGCGCGCCAAGAGATACCTGGGTCGATGCGCATTATGCTTCCGTCACAATGCGCTCGACACAAAACCGGCGCTCCCGAACGGAAATTTAGCTCGCCACTCCTGTAGACGCGTCAATGGTCGTAGGCGCAGTAGCAGATAGGGTGCCGTCGGTTGCTTGCTTCGAATAGGTAGAAACGACAGTTTTAAAGGTTAAAGCAAGTTGTACGACCGGCATGCCACCTGATGCGTTGAGACCGAAATATTGGACGAAAATTTCAGTCAGGGCAAGAGTGAAGTAATCTTTCGCCCCGTTGCCGGTCTTCAAGCAGGACACCTGTCCGGTGGCAATATGCTTCCCCGTTGCGAAGAAATTTGCCAACTTGGCAACGCCCGAATCGAGGATCGCAGTGATATTGATAGGGTCGAAAGTTACTGTCGGTGCACCTGATCCCCCCGCCTTGCCCACTGTGCTGGTCGAAGATCCACTCCAACTCCAGCCCAATACCGGGATCTCATTCACGTGGTTTGGTTTATCTCCCTCACCTATCACCCCGTCCAGTTTCAAAAAATACATGCTTTCGTCTGACATAAATCCTCTTTCTTTTGAAGTTGTCTCGGTTATTTTATTGCTGCATTCCTATGCGATTTAATTGCGCGCGGATTCCGGAAGATCGGCAACCAGACGCAGAGAAATCGTAAGTTCGTCTAACTGAAAGTGAGGTCTCAGAAATGCCACCGCGCGAAAGGCTCCAGGTTTGCCAGGCACCTCGGAAACTTCGATCCGTGCTTCACGCAAAGGGTACTTCGCCTTGGCGGACTGAGATGCAGTGTCGTCGGCCAGCACATATTGCGATATCCAAATCTTGAGAAATTTCTCACATTCAGCCACGCTGGTGAAGCTCCCGATCTTATCGCGCATCATCGCTTTGAGGTAGTGCGCGAAACGTGACATCGCGAGGATGTAAGGCATTTGCGCAGATAGTCTGGCGTTTGCGTTGGCCGCGTCCTTGTCATACAGTCGCGGCTTGTTTACTGACTGCACGCTGAAAAAGGCAGCATAGTCAGTACCTTTGCAATGCACCAGAGGAACAAGGCCCTGATCAGCGAGTTCTTTCTCTCGGCGATCACTGATCTGTGTCTCAGTTGGACATTTGAGTGCAATATCACCTTCATCGGTCGCGAAAGTGTGAGCTGGCAAATCTTCTACCAAACCACCGCCTTCGACACCCCGTATGGCGGCACACCAGCCATACCTCGCGAAGGCATCTGTGAGTTTAGCGCCCAGGGCATAGGCCGCATTGCTCCATAAATATTTGGAATGGTCGTTACCGTCTACATTCTCTTCAAAATCAAAACCGTCAATTTGTTGCGTTTCCCTGCCGTAAGGAAGTCGCGTTAGAATCCGCGGCAGCGTAAGGGCAACATAACGTGAGTCATCAGACATCCGGAAAGACTTCCATTTGGCATATTCCGTCGAGTCGAAGATCTTTCCGATATCTCTAGGCAGACCCAACTGCGTAAAGTCACGTAGGTTCAAAAGTTCTGGAGAAGCTGCGGAAAGAAATGGTGCGTGCGCAGAGGCTGCGACTTGCGCGACCCTCTGCAATAGATCCATATCCTCTGGGCTTTTACTAAATTCGTAATCACCAATCAAAGCGGCGAATGGCGCGCCGCCGAACACTCCGAACTCCTCTTCGTACACCTTCTTAAACAAGGAGCTCTGATCGAACTCCGAAGCACGCTGAAGATCGCGCAACAACTCGCGCTTCGACGCTGGTAGCACCTTGAGCTTCAGCGTACTGTTGGTCTCACTCTGGTCCATCAAGTAGCGGATTCCCCGCCACGTTCCCTCCAGCTTTTGAAAAGAGGGATGGTGAAGAACTTCGTTGAGCTGTTTCGAAATTATCCGATCGATTTCGGCGATGCGCTCCTGAATCGATGCCTCCGCATCTCGAGACACGGTCATGTGCCCTTCAAGCACCTGTGAAACAAACTCTTTGATCAGGTTCTTTCCACGTTCCCGACCTTCCGTGGTGCGTGCAAAACGCCCCTGGGACACGAGTTGATCAAGCAGGGACTCTTCCTGCGGCGCGTTCTCTGTAACTAGCGCTGCCTCAGCTAGATTTGCCTGTTCCATTAGACCTTCTCCGTATCTCGCAGCTCGATGCGCAGCTTCTCACGCGTTTCAGTATTAGAGATCGCCTCGAAAAGCATCTCGTCCAGCTTGTCGTTACCCTGTAGGCTCCCGCGCAGATCAGACAGCGTCGTCCGCAACTCCAAGAGTGCACGCAACGGCGCTATTTGTGCCGCAACTCGCTCTGGAGAGAAGTCGTCCATGGACTGAAAGTTGATATCCACCTTCAATTGACCCGCATCAAGATCATCGGACAATTTGTTTTCTACTGCGTAGGCGACACGCGGTTGCATATTGGCCATTACGGCGTCGAAATTATCTGGATTGATCTCCACAAACTTACGTTCTTTCAGTGGAGCCAGTGGCGTGACAGGCTGCCCAGCAAGATCAGCGAGAATGCCCATCACAAAAGGCAACTCCTTATTCTCGATCGCATCGCCTACTTCGACGTCATAGGTAATCTGAACTCGTGGACTGCGCACGCGGCTGAGTTTCCGTTGTGTCCCTTCTCTTGCCATAAATCCCCCCTAGCTTGATTTGAGCCCGCCCATACCGGCAATGTGCGCCTGCTCATGAATTCTGATAGATGGAACACCCAGGCTCGGGATTTATTCCCGTGTCTAATCGGCCTTCACAATTTCCCTGACAGAACTCCGCTTCACGAGGCCAACCATTCGGTCTCGTGAGCTGCAAAAATCCACTTAGTGTCGGAATAAATTCGTGATCCATTTGTTATTGTTGAAGACGTTTTTCTTTTTAGCTGAACAGGACAAGCCAATGAATTCCATTCCTCGCCCGGGAATCGGTATATCTCTTGCTGTTGAGATTTTTCAGAAAGAAACTAATTATGAGAAGACTTCAGCCTGTCGCCTGGTCCAAGGGTGTATTTCTTTCTCCGCAGCATCTCCAGGCGCAGGATCATTTCGTAGAGGATTCGCTGCGGTTCATCGTGGAGGCAACCTCTTTTCGCTTCTGGGGCTTCCTGCGCCTGCAGATTGACGCCGCTGCGGTCACTGAGGGGACACTCAATTTATCGGAAGCGTCCGGCTTCTTCCCGGACGGTCTCGCCTTCGATCTTGCAAGTGCGGATACGCCACCTCAGTCGCGCTCTCTTGATAATTGTTTCGAAGAAAATAGGCGTTCTTGTGTTTTTTACTTTGCCATTCCAGAGAGCAGGAGCGCCGGTATCAATATCGGGCAGAAAGGTTCTGGACAAAGCACACGATTTTATCCCGAACTTCAGATGCTTCGCGACGAAAACAGTACAGGCATCGAGAAGCCGGTCTCTCTTGCGCAAAAAAATCTAAAGATCCTCGCAGAGGGAGAGAGTCTGGAGGGATGGCTGGTTCTGCCATTTGCCCGCGTCCTGCGCACTGAGGCTGGACAGTATCGACTTGATCGCGAGTTTATCGCCCCCATGATCGATGCCAAGGGAAGCGAGAGCTTGACCAGCATACTTCGTAGCCTCGTCGAAGTGATGGTGTCACTAAGCGGTCGCCTTGCTGGCGTACGACGGCAACGCAACCAATCTCTTGCCAACTTTAGCGCCTCTGACGTGGGGAACTTCTGGCTGCTTTACACGATCAATACGCAACTTCCCGTGTTGCACCAACTACTACAGGCTCCCCAGGTACATCCGGAGACAATTTATATACATCTGCTTGCGCTGGCTGGTGCACTCACGACTTTCTCCAAACGCGTACTTCCGCAAGATCTCCCCAAGTACGATCACTTGCGTCAGGGGCCTTGCTTCTTGGCGCTGGAGGCCATCGTGCTGGAGCTGCTGAACACTGTGATTCCAAGCCGCTTCCTCGCGCTGCCCCTCCGCCAATCGCGAGAGGCTGTGTATGTCGCAGACCTCGATGTGGATGAAGACACTCTCAGAAACTCACGTTTCTACCTTGCGATCGCCGCCGAAGTTCCCACCGCAGAGCTCATAGCGCGCACCCCGAAGCTTGTAAAGGCTTGCTCTGCGACACACCTCGAAACACTGATCCGTCAGGCGCTGCCTGGTATTTCAATAACTCATGTGCCTTCTCCGCCGCAGGAAATTCCGGTGAAACTCAGCTTCGAATACTTCAGTCTCGATCGAGCTGGCGCCGCTTGGGAAACCATTCAGAGAGCGAGGAACTTCGGAGTTTACTTGCCAAGCGAGATTACTAATCCCAGACTAGAAATCATCCTCCTTCCACCGCTGGAGCCAAAGAAGCCACGTGAATAAACTATCGACGCCAAAGCGTGCACAAGCATCGTTTTGCTCCGTGATCATGATCAGCATCAGTGACGCATAATGACAACACCCAAGGCGAGCAATACAAGGAGCATCAGGAATACATTCACAATCAGCAATAACGGCACATAGGACTGTAGTCTCCCCAAAAAAGGGGGGGGGCCTGCTGCCACCGGAGTATGAGGAGCGCCCGACGGCAATGCGGCGGGCTGTGGAAGCACATATTTCGATGGAAGATTCTGGGGTGATGCCATTGCCTGAGACACAAGTACATCCGCAACCTGAGGTACTTGTGTTTCAGGAAGGGTCTCCCTCTGAAATGCCGGCACCTCGCCCGACATTTCAGAGGGAGACCGGGAAACGGCAACCGGCGTCGAGGTTCGTCCCTGTGCTTCACGCAACATCGAATTGGAGATGATGCGGGTAAACTCTCCGGGGCCGTCAAGGTCCCTAGCGCTGCGGACGGCAGGCTCCGGCATCCCCTGCTCTGACGATGGTTCGTCCATATCTTTGCTCAACGTTCGCAGCAACTGGGTGAAGCCGCCTCCCATCTGCGATACTCCACTCGCGGAAGTCTGCTCCCTGCTATCGCTCGGTTCCCCCCAGCTTCCCCCCCCTTCTCGATATGCGGCAAACTCCGTAAACCTGGCATCGCGAGTAGGAAGACCTGTGGCTGCAATAGAATTCGCGGATCCGCGAGACATCTCCACGGGTAAGGAAGACTCGTTCTCCCTAGTCTTAGCGGAATCCGGCGCGACGGTCGGGGCAGACAAGGATCGAAAGATCTTCGTGAAACCTTCTGCCTCTTCCACCTCGCCCGAAGATTGCCCGTACGGGGAAAGAGGAGTGCTGAACATTGAGCCAGGAGCAGATTTATCTTCATTTTCCATCCCCTGATGGTTCGCCTCTGCCGCTGGAACCATGCGAAATACGCTGGTGAGATCCACAGGTTTCGCGAGCGGCGCATCTGGAGGTAAGGGCGCACGATCCCGGAGAATAGGTTCGGTCGGCTTGATCCTCGGGCGATCAGCCTGATCGGCTGCATACGCGGCAAGCGAATTTTCATTATGCAGAAGAGACGCGATCTCATCTTGACTGCGTTCGTTTTGCCTGGGCATTCCTGACAGAGGAGCCAATAAACCCGTCGCCCCCCTGGGCGTCACGGGTTGCCTGCTGGTTGGATCTTCTGGCAATGAAATGTCATCGTCGCTTCGGAATTTCATAGGGGCTCACTTACCTTTCTGACACCAAGCCTGTTTTCTTTGTATGTGCCCTGCAATCCGGGAATGCGCAAAGAGGGCGAAACTTGCTGTGGGAATAAAACCTGTTCAAGCCGTGTTATTCCCGATGTCGTCATGAAATCGAACGGCATACACCATAAAGGAATTTCTCATCGATCTTGTTGATTTAAGAAAGCGAAGAAATGCCCGGTGTGAGCTCAGTTAGGTCGTTATGAAATTTCTTTCACGTCTGGTGTGGTCGGAGGGTATGTATCTTGCACCGCATCATTTCCAGACACAGAGCCGGTATTACGAAGACTCCATCGCTTTCCTTGCGAATAGTCTTTGGCGAGATCCGTGGGGTCTGCTCCACCTTGAACTCGATCAGAAAGCGATCGAAAACGGGATCGCGTCGGTTCTTTTTGCCACGGGCGTTTTTTCAGATGGCCTCGCCTTCGATATGCCTGCATCCGATTCCGCTCCACCGCTGCGCAACATTGCCAAGTTGTTCCCCAGCTCTTCCACGGAACTTCTGCTGTTTCTTGCGATTCCCGCACGCAAAAACGATGGTTATGATGCCCAGCAGACGGACGCTTCAACTAAAGCGCGGTATCTGAGCAAAACACATGTGCTACGAGACGAGACGAATGGCATTGATGAGCGCGAAGTCGCACTGGCCCACAAAAACATCTCCATCGTGACAGCCAGTGAGATCACGCCACAGCTTCAGATCCTGCCACTGGCCCGGATTCTTCGCGATACCCGCGGCACCCCGCGATATGACGAAGAGTTTATTCCCGCCTGCCTGCGCATTAGTGCAAGCGGTACGCTCATGCTCCTGCTGCAGAGACTTCTTCAAACGATCGGGGACAAGAGCGAAATCATCCTCCGGGGCTCGCAGCGGGCTCAGAGATTCGAGCCGGGAGTGTCGGCGCTCGACATCGCAAATTACTGGTTCCTTCATTCGCTGCACAGCGCTCTGCCTCCCCTCCGTCATCTCATCCATACACGCCATGCACATCCCGCAGATTGCTTTTTAGAACTCTCCAGGCTGGCTGGCGCGCTCTCCACCTTCGCTGTAGATTCTGACCCGCGCTTGCTGCCGGAATATGACCACCGCAATCCTGGCGCAGGCTTCCAGGCCCTGAATACTTACATTCGCCATCACCTGGAGATCGTCGTTCCTACGAATACCGTTTTGCTGGACTTCACGCCTGCAGGTCCTTATTTCTACCAGGCTCCGGTGGCAGATGAGCGCTGCCTGAGGCGCGCTCGATGGATCCTCGGAGTTCGCTCTTCCATCGCGGAATCGGAGCAGTTGCGGCTCGTTCCACTTCTTACGAAAGTCTGCTCCGCTCGCTTCGTACCTGAGTTAGTCAAGCGCGCTCTGCCCGGCATGGCACTCACCCATCTCTCGATACCACCTACATCGATTCGTGCGGAGCCAGATATGCATTATTACTCCGTCGATACCTCCGGAGCATGCTGGGAGCATATCCTGCAGACCCGCGATGTTGGCGTGTACCTGCCTAAAGAACTGGGAGATAGCGAGTTTTCCCTTACGACCATTGTTGAGTTTTCGCTGTGAATCCGGTGCGTGTGGCAAGCCTGGCTTCCTCGTTTCAGGAGGTCTTCACAGCGATCGTACGCGTTCGCTTTAGACTACAACGGGCAGATAACGCTTCGGCCTTCCGCAGCGAGATTCGGCAGCTTCTGCAACATGCCATGCAACAGGCTCGTAGCCTTGGTTACACCAACGAATGCATACAGACCTCCGTATTCGCTACCGTGGCTTTTCTGGACGAAAGTGTGCTGAACGTGCAGGATCCAGTCTTCGCCGATTGGGCGGGACGCCCACTCCAGGAAGAACTCTTCGGTGGCCATCTCGCTGGCGAGACCTTCTTTCGAAATATGCGGTCCTGTCTTGCGCAACAGGATTCAAGTGAGGTGGCAGATGTTCTCGAGGTCCATTGCCTCTGCCTCCTGCTCGGCTATCGAGGACGTTATGCACTGGGAGACAGCGGAGATCTGCACTCGCTCGTAAGACAAGCTCGGGAGCGCATTCAGCGAATCCGCGGCAACGCACATCTCGGTCTTCGCCAGCCCTCCGATACGCCAGCTCCTGCCGTTCGCGCAGCGGATGCGTGGACTCGGCGCCTGTTGTGGACCGTATGTTTTCTCTCCGTTCTCGTCTTCATTCTTTTTGTTTGCTATGAGACGGAACTCGGTTCCGGTCTCCGGATTTTGCAACGCAGCATCCTCACAGCCGCCGCAGATCTAATCAGTCTGGAGAAGATTTAGTGGTTTACTTTTTCGCTTTTCTCTTCGTCGCTGTCTCCGCGATGCTTGCCTGGCTTGCAGGTCCTCTGCTCCATCTCCACGGTGCCGGACTGTTCGTCGTCCACTTCGTACTTCTGATCCTTGGCGTGGCGGCAGCTATTGCGGTCTTGTTTTTTCAGCGGAACTCGAAGCTCCTTCAAACGCGCGATTCAAACCCCCACGACACTTTGGAGCTCAACACGTTGCTGCGCAATGCGCAACGTCATCTCAATTCCTCACAGCGAGCCAGCACTAGATCGCTCGCTTCTACGCCGCTGCTTTATTTGCTTGGTGGGCCTAACTCCGCGAAAACAACAACCATGCTGAGATCCGGTCTCGATCCAGAGCTGCTGGCCGGGGAGGTATACCGGGACCGAACGGTAGCCGCTACCTCGTGCGCAAATGTCTGGTACACCGGCGAAAACGTGATCGTAGAGGCTGGTGAGGCCGTTCGCAACAGTTCCCAACTGTGGAACCAGATGTTGCGTCTGACGCGACCCAAAATGTATCAGACCGCTCTTGGGAAGAAACCGCCATTCCGTGCAGCAATCGTGTGCACGAGTTGCGAATCCTTCTTCGGCCCGGATGCTGCGGCGTCCTTAATGGCACTCGCGCGGAAAACGAATGGCATGCTCCGAACTCTCGCGCGCCAGTTGGGGACCAATCTCCCTGTTTATGTCGTGCTGACCAAACTCGACCGGATCCCAGGCTTCGGCGAATTCGTACGTCATCTGTCCACAGAGGAGATCTCCGCGCCTTTGGGTGTTTCGCTCCCACGCCATCCTTTGTCGGGACGACTTTATGCAGAGGAGCTGACCATTTCCGTATCGTCGTCTCTCGATCAGCTTTTGTTTTCACTCGGCGAGTTTCGTTTAGAACTTCTCGCCCGCGAGGACGGTCGAAACACGGCAGCTCCTGTCTACGAGTTTCCAAGGGAGATGGCCAAGCTCCGCAACAACCTCGTCTCCTATCTTGTCGAACTTACCCGGCCCAGCCACCTGAACGCAAATCCTCACTTGCATGGCTTCTACTTCACGGGAGTACGTGCACACATCTCGGAACAGGCTGTCAGTGTCCCTGCGGCGGAGCGCCGTCAAGCACAGCCAGATGCCGAAGCAACCGGTGTTTTTTCCCTCAAGAATCTGGCAGAGAATAGTCCGCGCCCCGTAGTAGCCCAGGTCGTCACCCAAAAGACCGCGCAGTGGTGCTTCCTGCCTCACCTCTTTAGCAAAGTATTTGCAGACCGTAAGGAACTCGCCGAGGGTCAAACCAGCAAGCACGCCTATATTCTCCGCCGTCTATTTTTTGCCACCGTATCTACTCTTCTTCTGATCTGGTGCATCGGTCTTACTCTCTCCTACCGCAACAATGCCCGCCTCGAACAGGAGATCCAAGCAGCTGAAGCGGCGCTCCCTGCTGGTAGTCCAGTCGAGGCGCTAGCGCCCGCTTCGCAGTTAGCGAGCCTTGATCACCTTCGTTCCGCAATCACGGAATTGGAAGGATATGAGCAAAACGGAGCACCCCTGTCGTTCAAATGGGGGCTCTTCCATGGCGATTCGCTGATCACCCCAGCGCGACGTCTCTACTTCGATCGGTTTCAGCAACTGCTTCTGGCGAGTACGCAGAAACATCTCGTCGCGAATCTTAATGCTTTGCCTGCAAATGCACCTGCCGATTCAGACTACTTTCCTGCATATAACTCCCTTCGCGCTTACCTGATCACAACGTCCAATCCCGAGAAGAGTACATCGGACTTTCTTCCACCCGTACTTTTTCGCTTCTGGCTCAATGGGCGACCTCAGGAATCAGCCCTACAAAGCGAACTCGCCGAACGTCAGTTCGCTTTTTATGCTGAAGAGATTCGACATGCAGACCCTTTCCACATCGCTCCATCTATGCCAGCCGTCGTCGAAGCTCGCTTGTATCTCGACAGCTTTGGTGGATTTGATCGTATTTATCAGAACATGATCGCGGCGGCGAATCAGGCCACACCTGCGGTGGACTTCAATCGGCTCTACCCTGGGTCTGCGGCAACGGTAGTCGAGCCACACGTCGTGCCTGGCGCTTTTACGCGCGATGGCTTCACCTACTTGCAGAAGGCGTTGCAGCATCCGGATCACTTTCTCAGGGGAGAAGATTGGGTTTTGGGTGGCCAGACTGCGCCTTCCTTGCAACTCGCTCAACTTACACAGAAGCTTATGGATCGGTACACTACCGACTTCACGGGCCAATGGCATACTTTCTTACGCTCCGCTGTGGTTATTCGTTATCGCAGTCTTCAGGAAGCGCAACAAAAATTACAAAGTTTGTCTTCTCCCAATTCATCTCTACTCGCGCTTATCTTTACCGCCTCGCATCATACGGCTGCGACGAGCCCCGCGATTGCGCACCAATTTCAGCCAGTGCAGGCTTTAGTCCCTCCGGACAGTGCTAACCGGTTTATCGCTGGCAGCAACAGCAGCTATATCAACGGACTCATAAGTCTCCAGGGCGCTATCTCTCAGTTCAATCAGGACACGACTGCGGCGAATAATCCCACTGCAACCCAACCGGTCATCAGCGCGGCAGTTGCCGCTCACGCCGCGGTGGGTCAGACATCGCAGTCGTTCAATATTGATCCGCAGGGACACGTTGAGCAAATTGTCATCAGCCTACTCCAAGCGCCGATCACCTCTGTAGAGGACACAGTCCGTGGAGAACGTCCGCAACAGACAAACCTTGCTGGCATTGGATTTTGCAGCAGCGTGTCAGCCCTAACCGCCAAGTATCCCTTCGCTCGTGGAGCCAAGGTTGAGGCTACAGCCGCCGAAATTACCTCGATCTTCAAACCGGGTTCAGGTGCGCTCTGGACTTTCTACGATGCATCGCTGAAATCACTGATCGTCCAACAGGGCGCTACCTGGGTTGCAGCACCCAATGGCCCCATCAAACCCACTGCAGCGTTTCTACAGTTCTTCAACCGGATGGCAACACTTTCAACTCAGCTCTTCCCGGCCGGAGCGACTGTGCCAACAATAACGTTCAACGCACACATCCTCCGCTCGAAGGAGATCCAGAGTGTGACTTTCACCGTTGATGCACAGAGTCTCACTGGCGCAGATGTCTCCCGCAGTTTCACATGGTCGGCACCGAGTGCTCAGAATGCGGAACTAATTGCGAATTACGGAAGCGGTAGTCTTCCTCTACAGTTCAGCGGAATTTGGGCGCTCTTCCACCTCGCGGATCGCGGCAAACTCGAACAGAGTGGCGCCCCGGCACGGCTCGCATATCCTCTCGAAATATCAAACACGCCCATCGTCATTCACGGGACACCACTGACCGAGCAAATCGAGTTTTCCGGTCCGGGAGCGAGCCTTCTGGTTCCAGGAGCGCTGAACGGCCTGCAGTGCATTACACGGATTGCTCATTGAAGCGGTCATTGACTATTCCCTAGGGAGCGTCATCTTCTTCAAGCAAGAGAGGGTAAGCTTTAGGGCGCTTCTAGAGGATGCGGAGCAGGAGACACGTGATGTTGTCCTCTGCTCCGCCTTCCAAGGCAAGATCCACCAGTCTTCGGCAAGCTTCCGCGAGACTCGTCATTCCGCTCAGACGCTGCGCGATAACCTCCGCCTCGGCGTAGCGCGTCAATCCATCACTGGCAAGAAGCACAATATCACCGACCTTCACTTCCGCTAGAAACATATCGGGTTGAACTTTTTTCTCTACCCCGACAGCACGCGTAATCCATTGCCGTAGCGACGAAAGAGCCAGTTGCGCTTGTCCCGTGGCACCACGGGCGATCTGTTCCGCAACATACGAGTGGTCGCGCGTTACCTGCACGCAGCTCCCTTCCCTAAGGAAGTAAGCTCGACTGTCTCCAACATTCCCGATGACAATGTGATTGCCCTGGACGCAAGCCGCAACGAGAGTGGTACCCATTCCACGCAAGTGATGGTTTTCGCGAGATGTCTGCCAGACATCTCGATTCGCTCTAAGAATCGCTTCACGCACCTGCTCTTCCAAGGAGGCTTCACTGGAACGCAGTTCTTCATAATGCAGCATGAGTTGATCGACTGCTGCCCTGCTCGCGACTTCTCCGGCCGCCATGCCGCCCATTCCATCGCAAACCACGAATAGACCAAGCTCGAGATCGTACCCGAAGCTGTCTTCATTGGCAGAGCGTGTGCGACCCACGTCAGAGAGTACGGCGACCTCGACACCAACTCCCGATCCTTGTACCGAAGCATCGCGATGAGAATGAACTTCCTCTCCCCTAGCAATCTCGTTCGTGCTCACTGCGGCTGCTCCATGCTCTTCCACTCGGTCAAGATTCGCGGAGAAATGAATCTCTCGATCGGTTTATACTTCTCCAAACCTGCGAGCCTGAAGTGTTCGCGCGCGTCTTGTTGCCAGTTGGAAACATGCGTATCCTTCGGATCTGCAAGAAGCACCTGGGACCATAAGCATGCCGCCAGATAAAAATGCGCCGCGCCTTTGTATGTTCCGCCGCCTGCGTAGAGATACTCCGTGAGGTCTTGATTGGCTTCTGAAAACTCTGAGGCGTAAAAGGCTTGTATTCCCTTCTCCAATTGAACCTCGAGCATATCCTCTGAATTCGCTCCGTTTGCCAAAGGACTAACTACGTCTTTGGAATCATCTTTTTTATGGAGGGGGGGCTTTGTTGATTTAGTGGACCGCCGTATCTGAGCCAGTATTCTCTGTTTTCCCTGAGTTGCTTCAGCCTGGGTACTATCCAGAGAAAGCACCGCATCGTAATCAGTGAGAGCGCTCTTCCAGTTACCCTGTTTCTCATCTTGATGTGCTTTCGCGAGTGCCTTTTTCAATGCGAGCGGATCTGGCTTCGCCGCCTGTGCCTTCTCCGCATCGAGCTTCTGCTGCGCCAGGGAGGTAGCGATCCTTTGCAGACCTTCTGTCGGATTTCCCGGCCCATTTGCCTTAATGCTGAGTACAAATTTGTACTTATCCTGTGCTTCCTTCAAATCTCCATGACGTTCAAGCGCTTTCGCCTCCGCGATCGTCGCCAGGTAAATCTTGATATTGTTCAGAATCTGTGTGGCTGCTGGCTTCAAATTCGCTGCAGTGACTTTGCTTGCGGCCGCCGCTGCTACATCGAACGAGCCGTGTTCGTATGCTGTCTGAGCCGCCTGCAGCAGTAGCATACCCGTCGGATCTGCATTCTCCACTTGAAGTGCTTTTGCTCGCTCGATCAACTGCGCCGCTTCACCAAGATGCGGGCCATAAAGAATTTTTTTTAGATCACGGATCGAGCCTGCGTAATCCTTGTGATCGAACTCTAATTTCCCCGTTCCCAGATCACCCTCGAACTCCTGTAGCTTGGTGCTGGCATCCGAGCGAGCGCGTTCACAGTGCTTTTCGTATTTCCTCGCATCAATGACGGCTGCCTGACAAAGATAGGTTGCAACCTGGTCGAGCCTGCCCTCAGACTTCGCTTGTTTTGCTAGACCCCGCAGCCGATCCGTCTGATCATCTGCGACGAGCGGGAGGGTCAAAAAAATGACATAAATGGAAGTGAGCAACAGGACCCGGTACCTAAGCCTCAAATTCATGGCTGTTCTCCCGTCATCACTTCACGAAGCTCTGGTGTATCCAATACCGCCACGCAAGGATGCTCTTCTGGACCGGCCACGCAGCGGACTGTCTGCGTCTTTTCATCTCCGCCCTTCAAAGTCACCATGTACGAACCGGCAGGCACGTCGTCCAATCGAAGCGGGGTTGTGAGTTCCTTGCCACTGAGATCAAGATTGTTCCCTGCGGCGTTCTGCACGGACATCACTACAGCCCATGGCGACGCATTCACGTCGAGGTAGGTTCGTGGCGCGCTCACCGGAGAGATTGAACTGGGAGACGGCCGGGCCGCACCTGAAGAAGCTGCTTGACGGATATGCCAGAATCCGGCCGCTGCCGCGACAGCCAGAGCAAGTCCCAAAAATCCCAGAGCCAATCTCTTTGAGCCCGTCTTACTCGAAGCTGCAGGTCCTTTCCTTTCCTGTGTCACGTGCTTCACTTGCGCAGCGTTGGATTGCGCGTCTTTCCCCATCCGCGCTTCTGCCTGCTTCGCCCTTTGCCCAGCCCGGGCAGAGTCCAACAGTTCCTGGACCTCCTGCCGCTGGTCCCCTTCACCCTTGGCGGACTCCAATGCTCGAATCGCTTCGTCATAGCTTTCCGCCAGTATCGAAGCGCGTGCATCGCTCAACCGTTTCTCGCGCAGAATCTCTGTGTCCAACTGTCGAAGATGTTCCTCCAGTTTGGCGCGAAACTGCATCAGGTTCTCTTCCTGCGGCGCCTGCCGCAGCGCCGCGACGACAACGGCAAGTGCACGATCTGGCTCATCGTTCAGTAACTCTTGAGCCTCCAGAGTCGCTGAGCGCACCAGTTGCGCCAACGCAGCCTCTTCCTTTTTCTTTTCAAGCTCCGACCTCATACGGAGTAAGACCGGCTCGGATGGAAGCGTTTCCAGCGCACGACTTACCTGATCTTCGGCACGCTCGAAGTCGGGAATTTCAAGGCAGTCATGAATTTCACCTACAATCCGGTCCAGCAGGATGCGACGACGCTCTTCCTTTTGCTTCGTCGTTGCTGAAAGGAGCAGATCCTGCAATTCACCATCTGTTGGGTCAATTTCAGCCGCTTCGCGTAAGCAGACGATGGCTTCGGTATACCTTCGCGCACCGTACTCCTCGCGCGCTGAACTCACCAACCGTTCGACCTCTCCTGCCTGCTGCCTTTGTTTGATCTCCCGCAATACGATAGAGCGAGCATTTTTGAGATCCGTGTTCTTTTTGTCAATCCGCAGAGCTTCGGAAAGAAACTCCTCGGCCTGGATCAGATCTCCCTTGCTCCGCGCATCATTTGCCTGTCCCCAGAGAGATCGGACGCGCTGTGACTGATCCTTCAGAGTTTTCACCTGTTCCAGTCTCGCGGTGATGCCGAACGATTTTTCCTGGTCAAGTCTGTCTGCCTGGGTAAAAAAGGTGATGGCGTCATCGAACTGACGCGCTGCCGTTGCTTCCTCCGCCTGCTCCATGACTTGCCTGATCTGTTCGCCACGCTGGAGAGAATTGAGTCTGTCCTGCACCTCTTGCAGTAGCAGCTTAGCGTTTACATCTCTCGGGCTAATGCGCTGGGCCTGCAGCACCACGGTTCGGGCGCTCGCAAACTCGCCCTGGCCGCAAAGCCGACGTGCTGTATCCAGCAGATAGCCCACACGCTCCTGCTTGAACCCTTCTCCTACGACCTGGAGATCGACTGCCATCTCCTCAGTCGTTGAATAGCGTAAGTTCACATCCTTGGCCAGGGCCCGATCAAGGACAGCCGTCAGCGCCTCCGGCACATCGTTCACAACGGACCGCACTGGAACGTACGGCTCATGCATTACCCGGTACAAGGCGGAAACATCTTTGCCTCGAAAAGGTAGCTCGCCTGTGACCATCTCATAGAGCATTACGCCCAAAGACCAAATGTCCGCGCGACTATCGCTTACCTCTCCTTTAAGCCTCTCTGGGGCGATATAGTGAAACGTTCCAAGCAAGGCGTCCGGCTTGGTCAGGCGGCTCATTTGATCCGTGAGGCGCGCAATTCCAAAATCGACAATCTTAACCTGTCCGTCGCGCAGCACAATGACATTCGCAGGTTTCACATCTCGGTGGATCAGGCCGGACTGATGGGCGTATCCAAGTCCCGCGCAGAGCTGCTCGACGATCGAGAGTGTTTCCAGAAGAGGCATGCGGCCGCGCTCTCGCAACACCCATTCCAGAGATTCACCTGGAAGAAACTCCATCGCGATAAAAGGACTTCCATCGTGCTCTCCGACCTCATAGACGGTGACGATGTTCGGATGACTCAGCATTCCCGAGCGCGCTTCTACATAGAAGCGGTCACGCAACTCGGGAGTAACCTCTGTCAATGTTTTTATGGCAACATCCCTACCGATCAGCTTGTCCACTCCGCGGTAGACAACTCCCATGCCTCCACGGCCAATCTCGCCGAGAATGCCGTAGCGCCCAATGAGCGTCAAATTCGAGGATTTAAGGTCGGTACCCATCTCCTGCTCGGTTCCCCAATCTCCCAACTTGTTGGCCACATTCGCTGATCGCGGCTACGAGCAAAGCCGCCTTCTGTTTGTTTGTTAACCCCGGCAACGCGGCTTTATTCCTTCTCTCAACAGGAAGCTGTAAATTCGGAGCCAGGCGCGTTACGGTTCTCGTCCGGACACAGACGGCGATATGCCCATTCTTCAGGGAAATTGCCTGGTCCGGGCCTGTTGTAAGGATCATCTCGGCTGTGCTGCGGAAAGACCGTATAGTTTCTGTGCAACTAAAACGGTCTTCAATCTGCCCTATAAAGAGGCCCGATGCAGGAAGTCGCTCCCGACACGATCGCACGACAACCGATGGATACGGAGAGCCAGGCAAGTCTGCGCAAGCGCTGGCACCTGCTGCTGCCGGCGGCATTTGTGACCTACAGTCTGGCATATCTTGATCGAGCCAATTTCGGCTTCGGCGCTGCGGCAGGCATGAGCGCGGATCTCCACATCACGCAGAGCCAGACCTCGCTGCTAGGGAGTCTCTTCTTCATGGGCTACTTCGCGTTTCAACTTCCTGGAGCCGCAGTGGCGAAGCTCTTCGGTGTAAGTCGATTGGTCTTCGCGTTACTGATTGCCTGGGGAGTTTTCGCTGCGTCGACCGGAGTCATTCGCACCTTCTGGCTGTTGGCGGTCGACCGCGTCCTGCTCGGAATCGCCGAGAGCCTGATCTTCCCCGCCATGATCTATCTTCTATCCCACTGGTTTACCCGCGCCGAACGTTCCCGTGCGAACATGCTTCTGATTCTTGGCAACCCTGTGACAGTGATCTGGATGTCCGTGCTCACCGGTTATCTCATTCAACTCTTTGGCTGGCAGAAGACCTTCATTATCGAAGGGCTTCCGGCTATCCTCTGGGCTTTCGTCTGGATTGCAATCGTGCGGGACAGCCCCTCGGCGGCCCGCTGGATGACCCCGCAGGCCGCTGAGATACTGGAATCGACGCTCGCGAAAGAACAATCCGTGATCGCATCCGTTGCAACGGTCCGAAAGGCGCTGCTGCGACATGATGTCCTGTTGCTCTCCACACAGTATTTCTGCTGGAGCCTTGGCATCTACGGTTTCGTGTTGTGGCTTCCCACAATGGTGCGGCAGGGCGCATCTCTCTCCATGGGGCGAACAGGGCTTTTGGCCGCCCTCCCCTACGTTGCAGCCGTTCTCCTGATGGGGCTGGTAGCGTATATTTCGGATAAAACACAACACCGCGCGGCGCTCGTGTGGCCTTTTCTACTGGCGGCTGGTCTTGCCTTACTTGGCTCCTTTCTTCTAGCGGAACGCAGCTTTCCGCTGGCCTTCACCTGCCTCGTCATTGGCGGGGGCTGCATGTACGCACCCTACGGCCCCTTCTTCGCGATCATCCCAGAACGCCTTCCCCGCAATGTCACAGCTGAGGTGCTCTCTCTTATCAACAGTGCTGGCGCCCTTGGCGGCTTCACCGGAAGTTATTTTGTCGGTCTACTTCAGGCCCAGACCGGCAACTCCCGCGCTGGCTTTCTTCTCATGTCCGTGGCATTGTTGGTCGCTGCGTTACTCTTTCTTCTGATGCCGCCCAATCCGTCGTCCAGGATCCAGGACATAACCCTTTCCCAAGACGCAGGGAGGACCACTTGAATCAGATACCTATTGCGTCTGTGTTGGAAGGCGATCCCACTCTTTTCAGAGAAACGGCAACCCATGCTCGAGGGCCGGAAGGCGCACTTCCGATCACGCCGGAGATGCTGCTTACCCAACCTTCCGGCAATCTCTTCGGACTCACCCAGAGTGCGGGAATGGGATGGGAACCAGCGCGTCTATTAGACCCGGAATTCCTCATCCTCAGTACACATGGAGGCCTCCGCGCACAGGATGGAACTCCGATCGCGCTCGGATTCCACTCTGGGCATTGGGAGGTCGGATTGCTTGTAGCCGAGGCGGCCCGTGAACTACGGAACAACCATGCTATTCCTTTCGCCGGAGCCTGCACCGATCCATGCGACGGACGGACTCAGGGCACCGCCGGAATGCTCGACTCTCTTCCTTACCGCAATGATGCAGCAATCGTGCTGCGACGTCTGATGCGTTCTCTTCCAACCCGCAAGGGTGTGCTGGGGATCGCGACGTGCGACAAGGGGTTGCCGGCGATGATGATGGCGCTCGCATCTTCGGGAGCTCTACCCAGCATTCTGATTCCAGGAGGGGTAACTCTACTGGCCGAAGATGGAGAAGACGCGGGTAAGGTCCAGAGCATCGGAGCGCGTTATGCTCAGCAGCAGATCACACTCCAGTATGCTGCGGAGGTAGGCTGCCGCGCGTGCGCGACTCCGGGCGGAGGATGCCAGTTCCTCGGCACGGCGGCCACATCGCAGGTGGTGGGTGAGGCACTTGGATTGTCCCTGCCCCACTCGGCGCTGGCGCCTTCAGGACAACCCATATGGCTCGATGCAGCGGCCCGCTCGTCCCGTGCCATGTTGCGAATGGTACAGCTTGGTCTTGCCACCAGCGAAGTGCTTACAGACGCTGCGATACGCAACGCAATGGTGCTTCACGCAGCGTTCGGAGGATCCACCAACCTGCTGTTGCATGTACCCGCAATTGCGCACGCCGCAGGTTTGAAAGGGCCAACCGCATCAGATTGGGCCACGATCAATCGGCAGGTTCCACGTCTGGTCGACGCTTTACCCAATGGTCCCCGGAACTTCGCCACCGTTCAGGTCTTCCTCGCTGGCGGAGTCCCCGAAGTGATGCTGCACCTACGCAGGGCGGGTTTACTCGACACAGAAGTCAGGACCGTGACCGGTGAAACACTGGGCGCGAACCTTGATTGGTGGGAGGTGAGTGAACGCCGCGCTGCCTTGAAAGAACGCCTTCGCACACTCGACGGTATCGACGGAGACGACGTCATCCTCTCCCCCGACCGCGCACGCAGCCGTGGCCTCACTTCTACCATCTGCTTTCCGGTTGGCAATCTTGCACCCGAGGGATGCGTGGTGAAAAGCACTTCCATTGACCCGTCGCTGATGGATGCTGACGATGTCTATCGGCATATCGGTCCGGCAAAAGTCTTCATCACCGAAGCCTCAGCCATCGACGCCATCAAGCGCGGCGATGTCTCGCGCGGCGATGTTGTCGTCCTTATCTGTGGTGGTCCGCTGGGTGCTGGCATGCAGGAGATCTATCAGATCACCTCCGCCCTCAAGATGCTGCCCTCTTGCAAGTACGTCGCGGTGCTCACGGATGCGCGCTTCAGTGGCGTTTCAACAGGGGCATGCCTGGGCCACATCTCACCTGAGGCTCTGGCGGGCGGCCCCATCGGGCGCGTTCGAGAAGGGGACATCATCGAAATCATCATTGATCGCAACACATTGGAAGGATCGGTCAACCTGCTCGGGGATAGTCAGGGACACTTCTCGATCGAAGAGGGTAGCCGCCGTCTGGCAATGCGGCCTCCGCGACCGGATTTGGCCGTCCATCCTGATCTGCCCGACGATAGCCGTCTCTGGGCGGCTCTTGTCCAGGCCAGTGGAGGAATCTGGGCAGGCTGTATTTACGATACCGATGCGATCATCGCGCGACTTTCACGTTCAGCGCCCTGATTCTAGAGGCCTGCACATTCCGCAGAGATGCCTCAAGAATGAGCAATACCGCTCAGTATATTCACCCCCCACGCTGTTACCGTCCCTCTAGCACTCCCCGCAGGTGATGGTTCAACAGCATGAAATAGTCGTTTGTTTCCACGTGGGTGTGAAGCATGGGCAAGTGTAAGGCAGTTGCTTGGTCGTCGCTCTTCTGTGCAATCGTTCTCTTGGTGACAGGCTGCGGACAGGAATCCGCAACGATACCCGACATAGCACGTCCGGTGGTAAGTTCCACGGATCCGGCAAATGGCGCAGTCGGCGTATCCCCTGCTCGCTCCATCACGGCAACCTTCAGCAAGCCCATGAATCGTGCCACCATCACCACCACAACGTTCAGACTGGCAGGCCCGGGAGGCATTTCCATTCCCGGAAGCGTGACCTACACCGTCAGCGGTTCGATGGCCACATTTTCGCCCGCTTCGAGCCTTGCATACGGCACAACCTATATAGCTACCATCACGAATGGAGCGACGGACCAGGCGAGTCCCGCAAACTCTCTCGCTGGGGATTACATATGGAGCTTCACAACAGTTTCCGCCCCCGGGATACCCGCTCCACCCACAGTGCTTGCGACTACACCCCTAAATGGAGCGACGGATGTTGCTCTTAGCCAGACCCTGACCGCCACCTTCAATATGGCCATGTCGCCGACGACACTCAATGCAACGACGTTCCGACTGGCAACTTCGAACGGTGTCATGATTCCGGGAGCAGTCTCTTACACATCCACGGGGAACCTACTTACTTTTATTCCTGCCGCTCCACTTACCTCTGCGACTACTTACATTGCCACCATCACCACAGGCGCTCAGAGCATCGATGGAACGAGGCTCGCCGCGAACTATACCTGGAGCTTTGCCACGGTACCACTGCTCATCGTTGCCCCCACGGTTGTCTCGACCAATCCGGTCAACAACGCGTCATCTGTTCCACAGAACCAGGTCGCCTCCGCAACCTTCAGCATGGCAATGAACGCTTCAACCATAAACTCCAACACCTTCAAACTGACAGGGCCGGGTGGCGCGGCGATGCCCGGCACGGTGACTTACTCCGGAGGAACGGCTAACTTTGTACCTTCTTCCGCTCTGGCAACCAGTACAACCTATGTTGCCACGTTCACTACAGGGGCACAGAGCGCCTCGGGTATACCGCTTGCAAACGATTATGTCTGGACGTTCACAACCGTTCCTACCGCGGCACCTCCCAGTGTCATTGCGACAAGCCCTGCGGCGAATGCTGCCAACGTACCCTTCAACCAGCAGATTGCCGCAACCTTCAGCCAGCCAATGGACCCAACCACTCTGAATCCGGCGACCTTCACTGTAACCGCTCCTGGCGGAGTCCCTGTCGCAGGCGCGGTTACCTATGTGGCCGCAGCTTCGATCATCACTTTTTCGCCGACCGTAGGTCTCCTACCACTTACTACGTACGTTGCGACAATCACATCGGGAACCCAGAGTTCTACGGGCCTTACTTTGGCGAGTAACTATGCCTGGGCCTTTACCACGGGTGCAGCACCGGATACTACCCCGCCTACCGTCGTCTCTACCCTTCCTCTGAATAGCGCGACAGACGTGCCCTTCAACCAGGCGATCACGGCTAACTTCAGTGAAGCGATGGATCCCTCGACCATCAACCCGACCACCTTCATCGTAACGGCTCCCGGAGATCTCCCGGTTTCAGGCCTTGTGAGCTATGCCGCGATCAGTAACTCGGTCACCTTTACACCTACGGCTCAACTGCCAGCGAACACCCTCCTGAAAGCTACCGTCACATCCGATGCGAAGGATCTTGCCGGGAACACGTTACTCGTCAATTATGTGTGGACCTTCAACACCAGTTCCACTCCGGATACCATCGCTCCGACGCTTACTGTTGCGGTTCCAAATGACGGAGCAATGAACATTCCCTTCAACCAGGTGATCAGTGCTACGTTCAGCGAAGCTATGAATCCGCTATCCCTAACTTCAACTAGTTTCCAGCTGGTTTCTTCAGGAGGGAGTCCGGTAGCAGCCACCATATCTTATGATGCGGTCAATTTTGTCGCTAGTCTGCATCCCGTTGTAGCTCTCGCCTCCGGCACCTCTTACAGCGTGATGGTCACAGCTGGTGCCACGGACCTGGCAGGCAATCCGCTTGGGGAAGGTAGCTTAGCGAACCCTTGGACCTTTACGACAAGTCTCCTCACGGTTTCTCCGACGGTTGTATCGACCAATCCGGTCAACGGATCTAACTCTGTTCCGCAGAACCAGGTCACCTCCGTAATCTTCAGCATGACGATGAATGCTTCGACGATCAACTCCTCCACATTCAAGCTGGCGGGGCCGGGTGGTGTAGCGATCGCTGGCACAGTCACCTACTCGGGAGGGACGGCCAGCTTCGTGCCCTCCGCGGCACTGGCGACCAACACAACCTATGTCGGCACCATCACGACAGGCGCACAAAGTTCCCTGGGTATCGCACTTGCCAGCGATTCTGTCTGGACCTTTACAACCGTGCCGACTGCAGCCCCTCCCAGCGTGATTGCAACAGACCCTGTAGCGAATGCTGCAAACGTGCCCTTCAACCAGCAGATCACCACAGTCTTCAACCAGGCAATGAATCCAGCGACGCTGAATGCGACGACGTTCACAGTGAACTCATCGCTGGGGACCGTAATCGCGGGAACGATATCCTACGTCGCGGGCGAAAACACCGCAACCTTTACACCTTCTGCTGCCCTGCTTCCCAACACTACTTATGTCGCGACCATCAAAACGGGCGCTCAGAGCGCGACAGAAATAGGGCTGGCAGCAAATTATGTCTGGACCTTCCGAACAGTCCCGGCGCCCACACCGCCAACAGTAATATCCACTACGCCAGCCAGTAACGCGGCCAGTGTCCCAATAAACCAGAAGATCCTCGCCACCTTCAGTGAAGCCATGAACTCCGGCACGATCAATGAAACGACCTTTACCCTCACTGCGCCCGGAGGAGTAGCCGTTACAGGCACGGTGACCTACCTTGCCGCAGGTTCCATTGCCACCTTCTCACCAAACACCGATCTCACCCCAAACACCACATATGTCGCAACCATCACAACCGGAGCGCAAGATCTTCTTGCCGTTGGGCTGGCCAATAACTACGTCTGGACCTTCACCACCATCGCGGCGCCTGGATCTCCGGTCGTAACCGCAACGGCCCCGGCAAATGGAGCCGGTGGAGTTGCTATAGACTCTGCCTTGAACGCTACCTTCAACATTGCGATGAATGCTTCAACGATCAATTCCTCCACCTTCAAAGTGGCAGGTCCGGACAGCGCAACGGTCGCGGGCGCAGTTACTTACGCTGGGACAGTGGCCACCTTCGTACCCTCCACCTCCCTTGCCACCAATACGACCTATGTCGCGACAATTACGACGGGAGCACAAACTTCCTCGGGTACACCGCTTGCAACCGATTATGTATGGACCTTCACAACCGCGGCGGCTCCCGACTCACCGGTAGTGACCGTAACAAACCCCGCGAATGAGGCCAATGGAGTTGCGGTAGGAACAACTTTGAACGCAACCTTCAGCATGGCGATGAACGCTTCGACCATCAATTCCGCCACTTTCAGGCTGGCAGGTCCGGGCGGCACAGCGGTCGTCGGCGCAGTCACCTACTCCGGAGTAACGGCCACCTTTGTACCTTCCACTTCCCTGGCGACTAATACAACCTATGTCGCCACCATCACGACAGGCGCACAAAGTTCCCTGGGTATCGCACTTGCCAGCGATTCTGTCTGGACCTTCACGACAGTTCCCCCGCCTACACCGCCCGCTGTGATCTCTACGGTTCCGCTCAATGGGGCTACAGGAGTTCCGCTTAATCAGGCATTGAACGCAGTCTTCAACCAGGCAATGAATCCAGCCACGCTGAATGGGACGACGTTCACAGTGAACTCATCGCTGGGGACCGTAATCGCGGGAACCGTATCCTACGTCGCGGGCGAAAACACCGCAACTTTTACTCCCTCCGCTGCCCTGCTTCCCAACACTACTTATGTTGTGACCATCACCACCGGCGCACAAGACACGACAGGAATAGGGCTGACAGCAAATTATGTCTGGACCTTTAGAACAGTCCCGGCACCCACGCCGCCAACAGTAATATCTACTACGCCAGCCAATAACGCGGCCAGTGTTCCAATAAACCAGAAGATCCTCGCCACCTTCAGCGAAGCCATGAACTCCGGCACGATCAATGAAACAACCTTTACCCTCACTGCCCCTGGAGGCGTTGCCGTTGCAGGCACGGTAACCTATCTTGCCGCAGGTTCCATCGCCACCTTCTCACCAAACACCGATCTCAACCCGAATACCACCTATGTCGCAACCATTACCACCGGCGCACAGGACCTCCTCGGTATAGAAATCGCCAATAACTACATCTGGACCTTCACTACCGTTGCGGCGGGAGACACGACGAAACCATCGCTGATCTCCACTATTCCCATCAACGGCGCAACCGGCGTGGCTTTTAATACAGCCATAGCAGCAACCTTTAGTGAAGCAATGGACCCGACGACAATCACGTCATCCACATTTACTGTAACGGGACCTGGAATCATTCCAGTCGCCGGTGCGGTGACCTACGCAGCAATCGGTAATACCGCCACCTTCACCCCAACGGCAAACCTTGCGCCAGCAACCTTGTTCACTGCGAAGATCGCCACTGAAGCCGCCGATCTCGCAGGCAACACGATCGTAACCAGCTATGTCTGGACGTTCACGACCGGAGCGATACCTGATACAACTTCGCCGACCATTACACTGACCAACCCCGTGAGCGGCGACACTGCGGTTCCACTCACACAGGCAATCAGTGCTACCTTCAGCGAAGCGATGGATCCGCTGACACTCACGACGGCAACATTTACGCTGGCCACCGCAGGCGGTAACGCGGTTACTGGGACAGTCGCCTACGACTCAGTGAACTTCATCGCTACCTTCACCCCATCCAATCCACTGGTCGAGGGGACCTCCTACCTCGCGACTGTCACAGCGGGTGCGAAAGACCTGGCTGGTAATGCCCTTGCAGGCGGATCCATTCCGAATCCATGGAACTTCGCGACAAGCACCATTATCGTTCCTCCGCCCGTCAATCTCGGCACTGCTGTACTCTTCGGCGGTTTCGGAGGAGACGCTGGGATCACCAATCAGGGAATCTTGACGGTGATCAATGGCAATCTCGGAACGACGGCTGCCTCCACACTGATTACCGGTTTCCACGACAACACCGCCAATTGCATCTACACAGAAACCCCACTCAACATGGGATTGGTGAACGGAACAATCAATACGGCTCCACCGTCACCGACCGTCGGTTGTCCGAACGAAGGCACCGCTGCGACAGCAGCGATTTCGGCGCAGGCTTCCACCGATGCGTTCAGCGCATACAACGCACTCGTAGCCTTCCCCAATGGTCTGGATGTATCGACCTGTGCCGGTTGCGGAGGCGGTGCTGCCGGAGAGCTTGGAAATCGCACCCTCGCTCCGGGGATCTACAAATCTGCCATTGGAAGCTTCGCCATCAGTGAGGGTGATCTCACGTTGGATGCCCAGGGTGACCCGAATGCCTTCTGGGTATTTCAGATGGCCACGACCATGGGCGTCGGCACACCATCTGTCCCACGTAACATCCTCCTCCTGAATGGAGCACAGGCCAAGAACGTCTTTTGGCAGGTTGGCACAGCTGCAACGCTCAATGGAATCATTGGCGGCGGAACAGTGCAAGGCACAATTATCTCCCAAGCTGGCACGTCGGTCTCTACTGCAGGCGTAGTTGTGATAACCACCATCAACGGCAGACTCCTCGTCTTAAACGGTCCGGTCACACTCGTCAACACAGTAATCAATGTCCCTGCGCCTTGAGGCTGTTAGGTCCTTATAAGTGCGGTGTTGAGTTTGTTTGTCATGAGGATGGCGCATGCGATGTAATGGAGCCCTTTGAGGGTGGAGTCGAGGCGTTCGTAGTCCCTTACAAGTCTTCGGAAGCGAGCGGCCCATGCGAAGCTTCTTTCGACAACCCATCTTCGAGGCAGCAAGACGAAGCCACGTTTGGTTATCGGGGGTTTGACCACTTCGAGCCGTACGCCGTGCTGTTGGGCGACTTCGGCTGCGTTGGGTCCGGTGTAGCCTTGGTCGACACGCATCGGACCGCGTTGAATACCGTGCCCAGATCGTGCCTCCGCTGACCCGCATCTTCCCGGCACAAAAGCAGATACGGCAACACAATCCCACTCCTCATCCGTTACATCGCTCGAATACGGCTCAGATCCCTTGATGCCCATCCTTCCATGCTCAACGAACTACCTCCACTGCAAAGAATCTAATCAGATCCAAAGTCCATAACAGTCTCTAGATTGGAATGGGGCTTTTGGCATCTGGGTATGGGGAAATACGTATATTCCTCTTTAGGGTTAAGAACCACTCAATTGTCGTTTATTCCATTAGCCGTTGAGATAGATGCAACATTCTCAATATGAAAATGGTGTGAGACCTCATGTTTATCGCACTTTTCTGTAAGTGCGGCTGCTGCCGGTTGAGCTGCCTGCTAATGGAGGCTGGATAGCGGAGAGGATTGAAGTTCTGACTCGGGTGTCAGACTGCTGTAATGTCTGGACTCCGCTTGTTGAAATTCTTTTCACGCTGCCACGTGAAGGTTCATCGGTATGAGCCGCACGGTACGTCGATTTTTGGTTCTGGGATGTGGACATTACTTCTATAGCAAAGAGCAAGGTGCTTTCGTAAGTCCGCGGCTCGGAGCCGCACTACAGGGTCCTCGCCTGACCGTAGTGGCCGGCGTCCAAGACCTTTTTGCCGATGCCGCGCTCTCCGGCAGCGAATGGTCGCCGCTCAAAGTGTGATCGAAGATATAGCGAGTAATTTCTGGCACTGTGCTGTCGGCTGAGGCGGACTTAGCAATAGGCCATCCAGCGCGCGGCGAACCTGCTCCTTCCTTCTCGGTTGAAGGCAGATTGGTATCAGTATCTCCTCAGGGTCGGCAGGCCATAGCCAGGGACGGTATGTTACCTCCCTATAAAGACAAGATAAATATAGCAGAATGAATAAACTACACCGACAATACCTGATCGAGCACTGTAGCGAACCTTGTCGGAGGTTTATCCCAAAGAGTTTAGTTCATGGGGATTAGAGATCAACTTTTTAGAGGCTACCTTCCTGTGGGAGGGCCGATTCAAAGACGCAACTGATACCTCTCCATAAAGGATCTGTCGATTGTCTTCTTCCCGTCTAGCTCGCTGCCTTGGTCTCTTGCTTCCTGTAGCGTCCTTCCTCATTTCGACTACTCCGCTTTGCGGTCAGGTGACTCTCTCTCGTGGCGGAGCGACGGTCCTGGTGGAACCCTACGCACCCAACATCATCCGGGTGACTTTGAGCCTCCGTCATGACGATGCTATAGCTGGCCCGGGGTATGGCATCGTTGCGAAGCCTTCCGCGACGCACTGGCAGAACTCGCATACGGACGCGGGGGATACGTTCTGGTCGCCCGAGCTACGGGTGAGCGTTGCTCCTCCGCCGCCGAGCCACGGCGCAAACAGAGCGGACGGGAACGAGATTTCCAAATTCTTCAGCGGTTCAACGCCGGGGGTAGGGATTCACATTGCTGACGGAAATGGCAGACACCTCGTGGATCTGCAAGGCTGGCAAATGGCTGTGCCTAATTACAAGGATGCTACGGCATGGCTGAATAATGACCGCCGTTCGAGCGATCCGCCGTTTTTCACCGTTGGAGCTACCTTTTCTGCGGCCCCGAACGAGCACGATTACGGACTAGGACAAAATCAAGAGGGTTACCTCGATCGCCGCGGCCATGTGCTGCGCTGCGCGCACGACTACAACGCGCCAGGCGGCCAGAGCGTTTGTGTGCCCTTCATGGTAACCGACCAGGGCTATGCTCTGCTCTGGGATAACCCTTCGCGCACAACGGTGAGCCTGGGCTTCAACGGCCAAAATACTTTCCAGAGCGAAGTCGGCCAGCGTGTCAGTTTTTTCATCATCACGGGCAAGAATTATGACGACTTTTATCGTGGGTTTCGTTTGCTGACAGGCAGCACGCCGATGCTGCCTAAGAGTGCTTACGGATATCTTCAGTCCAAGCAGCGGTATGCGTCGCAGGCAGACATTATGGCGGTAGCCAAGGGCTACCGCGATCGACATTTGCCCATCGACGATCTCGTCATAGATTGGTTCACCTATACGAAGATGGGCGAGATGGACATGAACTCCGCTGCATGGCCTGATCCGGCTGGCATGATTCGCGAGCTCCATGCGATGAACTACCACGTCATGATCAGCGTGTGGCCACGCTTTGTGCCGGAGAGCCGCTTCTTCAAGTTCATCCAGGATCGCGGCTGGTTCGAGCACCTTGCCGACGGCACGCCGACCAATGGGCTGCCGTACGACCGTGCCGGCAGTGACATCGACACGACCAACCCCGATGCGTCGATGTGGTACTGGAATATCGTCAAGGAGAACTACGTCGCAAAAGGTTTTGATGCATTTTGGGCCGATGAGACTGAGCCCGATCTACCGCCAAACGGCAGCTACTTCAAGGTCGGTCCTGGCACCGAGTACTTCAATGTCTATCCGCTGTTTCACACGGCCGCCTTCTATAACGGCATGCGGAAGGACATGAAGGAGCGAGCGCTGATTCTGGCACGCGATAGCTACCTCGGTGCGCAGCACAACGGCGCTATCTTCTGGAGTTCGGATATCTCGCCGACATGGGATGTGCTGAAGCGACAGGTGCCTACTGGTATTAACTTCGTCGCTTCCGGCATGCCGTACTGGTCAACGGACATCGGCGGGTGGCAGGGACTACCGGCTACGCACAAGCCCAATCATCCACCATTGCTTGACCCGACCGACGCACGAGATGTGGTTGGTGGCTACGATGACTACCCCGAACTCTATACGCGGTGGTTCGAGTACGGCGCCTTTCAACCCAACTTCCGTACGCACGGCACACGAACTCACAACGAGGTGTGGAGTTACGGAAAGCAGGCGGAGCCGATTCTTGAGAAGTACCTCCGCCTGCGTTATCAATTGATGCCTTACATTTATTCGCTGGGGTGGCAGGCGCATCAGATCGGCGCGCCTTTTATGCGGGGCCTTTTCATGGACTTCGGAAGCGACCCAAACGCATTAGACATTCGTGATGAGTACATGTTCGGCCCCGCGTTACTGGTAGCACCAGTGGTCGAGCAGGGCGCAACATCGCGCAAAGTCTATCTTCCTGCGGGTGCGGATTGGTATAACTTCTGGACGAATGAGCGCCTGCACGGAGGCCAAACGATCACCGCGCAGGCGCCGATCGAGACGATACCACTCTTTGTACGAGCCGGTTCCATCCTACCGATGGGTGCGGCCATTGAAAGCACTAACCAGAAGCAAGCCGTCCAAAAAGTGCTTATATACCCTGGGGCCGATAGCCGCTTTACGCTCTACAGCGACGATGGCCGCACCTACGCCTATGAACAGGGTGAGTTCGAAACAACTGAGCTCCGTTGGAACGATGCCACACACAGACTGACCCATACCGGTGCAACGGCATGGAACGTCCCCGACTCCAGAATTGTGGAGGTCATTCACCCATGATTACGCCGATTCATCGTGAAGTCCTTACGTCGTCCATACGCGCAGGGTAAGCAGACGTCTTCCAATCCAGACAATCTCACTCCGCACGGCGACCTTGGGGCCACGCCGCGCGGTAACAACCCCTTTTTGTTTCTAGGAGGTAACCATGATCCGAAATTACGATTCACCTCTTCGCTGCAGCCGCACGGTCATAACCATCTTCCTCCTGGCGCTGGCCATCTTGGGTGCAGGCCACCTTCACGCGCAGACTACTGCCAGTATCTCCGGTACCGTACAGGACTCGACCGGGGCCATAATTCCCAATGCAACGGTAGTACTCACGAATACGAACACAGCGGAAATCCGTACACTTCAGAGCAACCAGGCCGGATACTTCACCTTTGCAGGCATCGTTCCCGGAACCTACAAGGTAGAGATCAGTGCGGGAGGATTCCGGCGTTTCGAAGCACCAGGTATTGCCGTCAACGGAGGGGACTTCCGTTCGATACCAAACCTGAAACTCGAACCTGGGAGTGCAAGCGAACAGGTAACCGTTTCGACATCCGCCGATGCGCTTGCGCCGCAAGACTCCGGTGAGCGGTCTTCGCTGCTCACAACAAAAGACATTGAACGCTTACCGCTGGTTAGCCGCAATGCGAGCGAATTGCTAAAGGTGCTTCCCGGTGTGACTACCACCGCGAATGGTGCCGGAAACGGTACAAGCTTCGACTTCACCGACACTGGCAGCACCGGTTCGACGGTTGGTGTCGGCCTGAACACGAACGGCGCACCGTATCGCGGTGGGACAGCGTACCTGCTCGACGGCGCCAACATCATCGATCCGGGTTGCTCTTGCTGGTCGATCGCCACCGTAAACCCGGATATGACCCAGGAGGTCAAGGTCCAAAGCTCCAACTTTGGAGCCGATGCACCCCAGGGCCCGGTCGTCATCAACGTGACAAGCCGCGCTGGCGGCGCCGACTATCATGGGCAAGTTTATTACTACGTCCGTAACTCGGCGCTGAATGCGAACACCTACCAGAATAAGCAGAACAATCAACCAAAGCCTTATGCAAGCTACAACTACCCAGGCATAAGCATCGGCGGCCCGATTCAGATTCCGCACACTAACATTGGTAAGAACCATCAATTGCTCTTTTGGGCTGGTTTCGAAGACTTCCGCCAGACACTGCCTGCCGCGCAGCCTGTGACCTCATTCGTTCCAAGCACGGCCATGCGTAGCGGCAACTTCAGCTTGACAGATCCTGAGAACGCCGCACTGTGTGCTCACAGTACGGGCTCCAATGATTTCTGCAAACCCTTAACGGGGGGCTTTGCGCCGGACGGCTCGCCGCTCTCCGGAACGCAGGTTCCCACGCAATACCTGGATTCCAATGCCCTCGCATTGCTTAAGCTATTCCCGATGGCCAATACGAACCCTTCTGGAAACGCAAGCGGCTACAACTATTACTTCCAGCCCACCAACGTTCACAACGGTTATGTCTACCGTGGCCGAGTCGACTATAACCCCAACAGCTCGAACAAGGTGTTCGTCAGCTACCAGCACGGCGCGGACTCCGAGACCAATCCTGTTCACATCTACTACACCCCTGCGGACGCTGTGTTGTACCCAGGTGGGCCCTTGATCAGCACACAGGTGGCGAACGTGCTCGCGGGAAACTTCATTCACGTCTTCAATGCGTCCACCACAAACGAGATCCGGGTCGCGCGCGGTTGGACATCAAATCCATACACGGCTCAGAATCTTGCTGCCATCCAAAAATCCACCGTCGGTTACACCTACAACACGATTTTCAACGCTGCTTCGACGATCGTGCCGTCCATCAATGCAGCTGGCGATAGGACGCTGCCGGACATCTCGCAACCGGATTTGTTTGCGCAGAGCGGAAGCTTTCCTTCCAACAAGACATCGTTGACGATCTCGGACGATTTCACCGCGGTTTATCGCACACATACGTTCAAGGTTGGCGGTTATTTCAATAGGTCTGGGAATGCGCAGGGAACATACGGATATCCCAATGGCTCCTTCAGCTTCGGTGGTACACCCTTGCCTGACCAGATCACAGGGAGACAGATCGGTACCAACAACCCTCTGGCCAATTACCTAATGGGAATTGCTAGCGGATTCACACAGGCAAACGTCAACCCAACGCAAGACCTCTTCTATCACAATGCCGCAGGCTATTTTCTTGACAACTGGAAAGCGACATCGCACCTCACGCTGAACCTGGGAATACGAGTCGAACATATCGGCCGTTGGCAGGATGGCTCGGGCATTGGCGTTGCCGTATGGGAAGCCAATCGTTATGCTGCCGACTTGGCGGCCAATAAAGCCTATCCTGGCGTCTACTGGAAAGCCCTTGATGGGATATTGCCGAACGGCGGCGCTCCTGTCCAAACGCTGCTGCTTGAACCTCGTCTCGGCCTTGCTTACGATGTTCATGGCAACGGCAAAACGGTCGTCCGTGGCGGGTGGGCAAGCTATCGCTGGAACGATGTCATCAACGGCGCTTCGGGAGCTTTGACCACCGCACAAGGCACGCGTACCTTCAACACGAATTCCGGCAATGCCATCACGTTCGCACAGATCAATGCGTTGTCATCCAACGCAACTAATCTGGGTTCGCTGGCCTCCAGTGTTACAGCACTCGATCCTAGTGACGACAGGCTAGGCAACAGCTATGCGTATAACCTCACCGTTTCGCAGCAGCTACCCGGGAACATGCTCCTCGAGGTCGCCTACGTTGGCAATAACACTCAGAACATTTTGCTTGGAGGCCAGAGTGACTCCGTGGGTGTCGGCGGAGCGCAGCTAATCAACCAGAACAAAATTCCTTTAGGCGGCTTGTTTCAGCGTGATCCTGTCACAGGTGCGGCCGCTCCTGCCGATCCGGAAAGCGTTCCTAATATTGTCGACTATTATCCCTACTACAAAGGTTACGGCACCAGCGCGATCTCTGTACTCTCGCACGGCGGATATTCCAACTACAACGGTGGGCAGGTGAGCCTGGCCAAGCAACGTGGCCGCATCACCTTGATGGTCAACTACACCTACAGCCGGTCCCTCGGCATTCTGTCTTCGACGCTGGATGCCTTCAACATCCGAAATAACTACGGTGTGCTCTCCATTGATCGCCCGCATGTCGTCAACACGTCGTATGCCTTCGACCTTGGTCGTCCGGTACAAAACGCGTTCCTCGGTGGTCTTGTGAACGGATGGACACTGTCCGGCATTACGCAGTGGCAGGCCGGTGGCAATATGCAAGCCAACGTAAGCCAGAATCTTGGCTTGACGATCAATAACACCGCAACAGGTCGCCAGATTACCTCGAACACGTACTACGGGACACCCACGCAAACGATTTTGCCCATTACGACCTGCAACCCCAATTCAAATCTCGGTACATATCAACACATTAACCTGAGCTGCATCACTGCGCCACAGGTGGGGCAGACAGGGCTCCGTCAACTGCCTTACCTTTCGCTAGCATCCTACTTCGACTCGGACCTTGGGCTTTATAAAACGTTTCACATTCACGAGAGCCAGAACATCGAGTTGCGTGGGCAGGCCCTCAACTTCCTCAATCATCCGTTACCGGGTTACAGCGCCGGCAGTCTGGTACAGCCCGTCTTCAATACTGCCGATAACCGCACATTCACGCCCGCCAAATCTCCTGTCGGTCGTGGCATCACGGATACGAAGTTTACCCAGCGCACACTTCTACTCGCTATCAAGTACGTCTTCTAGATACTCACTTTGAAATCGGTGCGCAGGCTCTGGCATAGGGCCTGCGCGATAACCACACTCATTAATAAAGGCCGCTTGATGCGTAAGACTCTTAGATTCGCCGCTATTTCTATTCTCTTTGCAACAGCTGCGCTGGCCCAAAGTAGACCTCTGTTGCCTTGGCAGGATCCACACGTACCTGCCGAGGAGCGCATCACAGACCTGATTAACCGCATGTCGCTTGAAGACAAAATTAGTGTCCTAAACTCCAATTCCACGGCACCAGGCATCGGCTTCATGGGCGCTAGCCAATCTGAAGGTCTTCACGGCCTCGCGGAGGGTGGTCCTGGACACTGGGAGGGCAGGAACCAACCTGTCATTCCGACAACGACCTTCCCGCAGTCCCATGGCTTGGGCCAGACCTGGGATCCCGACCTAATTCGGCAGATGGCCCATGTAGAAGCATATGAGGCACGCTATACCTATTCACGCTACCATCGGCTCGGTCTTATTATCCGCTCTCCGAACGCGGACTTGAGCCGCGACCCGCGCTGGGGACGCACAGAGGAGAGCTTCGGAGAAGATCCCTTTCTGGTGGGGACCATGGCGACGGCGGTCACACTCGGGCTTCAGGGAGATGATCCTCATTATTGGATGTCCGTTTCGTTGTTAAAGCACTTCCTCGCAAACAGTAATGAAAATGGACGCGATGGATCGTCTTCCGATTTTGATGAAAGGCTCTTCCATGAGTACTATTCGGTACCGTTTCGCATGGCTATTGAGCAGGGCCACGCCGGTGGCATCATGGCGAGCTATAACGCCTGGAACGGCACACCGATGACCGTGAACCCTGTACTGCGTGATGTAGTGCGGAAACAATGGGGATTTGACGGGATTCTTTGCACCGATGGAGGGGCCATGACGAACTTGGTCAAGTATCATCGGGCTTTCCCCACGCTGGCAGAGGCGGCATCTGCAACTATCAAGAACTCAGTCTCGGAGTTTTTGGATGACTACCAGCAGCCCGTACACGACGCTCTGAAGCAAGGCATTCTCACTGAGCGCGACATCGATGAGACTTTGCGTGGCCCATACCGCGTTATGCTGCGTCTGGGTCTGTTGGACGTCCCCTCGCAGAACCCCATGGCGCGCATCGGGATCGACGATCTCGCCAAGGGCGATCCATGGACCTGGCCGGAGAATAAGGCGCTGGTGCGCAAAGTGACCGATGAAAACATCGTCCTGTTGAAGAATGAGCATCAGACACTCCCGCTCGATGCAACAAAGCTCAAAAGTATCACCGTAATCGGTCCTCTCGCAGACAAAGTAGAACTGGACTGGTACAGCGGTACGCCCCCCTACACGATAACGCCGCTTGCGGGTATTCGAGCCCGGGCAGGCACCGGAGTGAACGTAATATATGCGGATGGTAAAGATGAGCGAGCTGCCGCAGCAGCGGCGGCAAAGGCCGACACTGCAATCGTAATTGTCGGTAATAATCCAACCTGCGGGGGCGGATGGATGGTATGTCCTACGCCCTCTGATGGCAAGGAGGCCGTCGACCGTAAGACGCTCGTCTTGGAGCAGGAGTCGCTGGTCGAGGCAGTGCTCGCCTCGAATCCACACACGGTTGTCGTGTTGCAAACGAGTTTCCCATACACCACAACATGGACAGAGGAGCACGCGCCCGCAATCGTCGAGATGGCACACAACAGCCAAGAGCAGGGCAACGGTTTGGCCGATGTTCTCTTCGGCGACTACAACCCGGCAGGGCGCCTCGGTCAAACATGGGTTCGGAACATAGACCAGTTACCTCCGATGATGGACTACAACATCCGTCATGGACGAACCTATATGTACCTTAATTCCAAGCCTCTGTATGCATTCGGATTCGGACTCAGTTACACAACCTTTACCTATTCGAATCTCCGGCTCGCAGAGACAAGAGTCAATCCGGATGGTTCAATCACGGCGATGGTTGATGTAAAGAACACGGGATCGCGCGACGGCGATGAAGTTGTCCAACTCTACATCGCGCACTTGAACTCGAAGGTCGAGCGTCCCCGTCAGGAACTAAAGGCATTTCAACGCGTTCACATTGCTGCGGGCCAAACCCGCATAATTACACTGCGGGTCCCCGCGAAGGGGCTGGCCTATTGGAACACGGATGCACATCGCTTCAACGTAGAAACAGAACACATACAGGTGCGGGTAGGTGCTTCCAGCGACAACTTGCCCCTAAAGGCGGACGCAATTATCTCAGGGCGGTAAATGTGGAGAGCTATGTTGTTCCTTAGAACATGTAATCAGATATGCGTGCGGCTCACTTGGCGAGTGCGCCGGAGATCGAGGCATTCATCTTAGCGTACGATTTTGACGTTTCGTGTGGTGACCTATGCAGGTCGCACGTGAGCGAGGCTCCGTTTCGTCAACAGGCTGTTCGATGTCTTCGAAAAGCGCCGCTGGGTGTCACACCAGATAACCCAACGAGGACCCCGAGGAAGCTATTGCGGCGCCGCCGCCTGATGTACGCTTACACCCGTTCCGGTTAGATTGATGGCATTCAATATGAAAGCAGCGCCGTCGTTCTGGTCGATAATTTCGATCTTAAAAGGTCCGTAGCGACGTGCCTCGAACGGCGAAAAACTCAGCTTTATCTCGGTCAAAGCTGTAGCGATGATCTCGTCATTGGGAGTGAAGTAAGGATCTGGAGTGCCGTAAAAGAACGCTATTCCCGCTGGGCCTCTTGTAGCGGCGCTCGCTCCAACTGACACGGCGCTTAAGGTGGTGGAGCGGCTGCTACCTACCGCGACGTTGCCAAAGTCATAGTGGAAAACGTCCTGGAAGGACAAGGGGATAGGAGAAACGGTAAATTGCCCGCCCGGAACTGCAGCGTCTTCTCCGCTGATCGCACCCCCCTCCGCACAATGCAGATTGATCGGATTGGTGAGGCCGAACCCGATGTACTTCTCCAGCTTGTTGCCCGGAACCACGGCGACAGTCCCGCGTTCCGCATCTGCAAAGAAGAGAGCGCCGCAAGGATAGACGGCAAGGGCGGTCGGCTTTTTCGTATCGGTCGGAACTAGGCTTGGCGCGCCCGCAGCAGAGAACTTCAAGATGGCCCCATGGGTGGCATTCGGGCTCGAGGTATAGCCGGCATAGACGTTATAGAACAGGTCGACAGCAATCGAGAGCGGCGCAGTATAGCCGCCATTGGTCGCGGGAGTAGCGAACACAACTTCGCTGCCGTCCGGAGCGACTCTGACAATGTTGTCTCCATCCAGCACGAAGAGATTGCCTAGGCCATCCATGGCCGAGCCGTTCGGATAGGCGATGTCAGTGGCAATGCGCGAAGACGAGCCATCCGCAGCCACGCGCAGAATCCCCGTGACGCCTTGTTGCGTTACATAGAGATTTCCCTTTCCGTCCACATCCGCTCCGCGGACGTTCAAGAGGCCAGATACGATCTGCGTTCCGTCGCGCGTGATGACGCCCGTATCACGATTGAGAGCGAACGTACCACAGGAGCAGCGCGAGAGCACTGTCGGTACGACGGCCGGTGTGGTGGACTGTTCTGTCACGGGCTGAAAGTTCGGGTGCGCCTTCAGGTTAGGTGCCGGCAGGTAATAGGCCTCGTATCCTCCGTCTGTCGCAGTCGCGACCAGGGGGATGCTCAGCGTTGTGACGTTGTTCTGATCGGTAATGTTGACGATGCCCGTGGTGGACCCCACAGTGCGAGGGGCCGGGAAAAAATAGAAATAGAGCTGAGATTGGTCGACCAATGGACCACTGCCGGAGGCCAGATCCCCCTCAAAGAACTGTCCACCTGTCGGTTCCTGAGAGATCACCCAGTGCACGTTGGGGGTACGTCCGAAGTTGAGCGTTATTTCAGTTTCAGGGAATCCGGTTCCATCCCTCGAATATTGGGAGTCAAAGTTCACGGCGCCGAGCTGGATCTTAATCAGGTTTGCGCCATTGACGTAGTAAAGGTTACCGATGGCATCCTGAGCCATGGGCACAGTGGGTATGCTGGTGGTGACAAGGGCGTGTTTGTATCCACTGGTTGAGCTGATGACGATCTTTCCATGCCCGGCGACGTTGGCCTCAGTCACAATGTCGCCCTGCGGATCCACGAAGATGCCTTCAAGAGGCGCGCCTGCCAGATTCGGAAGGAAATTCCTCAGTGGACCGGAAAACTTACCGATCCCGCCGCTGTAGCGGTATGTGTAGAGTTCCGCCGAGTACCCCCCGCTTTGCGCACTGACGATGTATAAATGTCCGTTCGTATCGACTCCCGGCCCCATGCCCAGCAGGCTCGCGCCGGGAATGGTGCTTATCGCCACAGGGCTCCCGTTCACCGGGATTTCGACAAGCTGATCTCCGCTGAGCAGGAACAGATTATTTCCATTGTCGAGTGCAAGAGCATGCAGTTTGGTCACCGACGCCAATACGCTCGTCGTGCGAGTAGGCAACGCAGCTATCTTGAGAACGCGGCCCGTTCCGGTATCAGCAACAAACACATCACCGAGGAAATCGACCGCGATGAGTGGCTGGCTCAGGCCGCTGGCGATCGTCGTACTCGTTCCGGATGGCGCGACTTCGATCACGCGACCGGCGACAGCATCGGCATAGTAATGGTTCCCAACGGCATCGACGCCCAGGCTGCTGATATTCGCCATGGGAACGGGTACTTTGCCAACAGTTACAGGGTTTGATCCAAGAAAAACGGGACCAGCCGGGTGCGCGATAGCCGGTGCCATGAGACTCGTGAGAAGGAGAAACGATCGGGACCGAAGCCTGGACTTAAGTGAGAGCATGACAGCCTCCTTGGGTTATGTAACGTCCTCTTTTGATGGGGGCCCGTCGTCAGGGTTCAGGCTGTGAGGTCAGGGCTAGACCTTGCCGAAGGAGAGCAAACCAATGCAAGGTTGCCGGACAGCCGATGGCATAATAACGCGGTTCTGTTTCCCCTGTCGCTAATTGCGAAGTAAATTTCCAAAGAGGGATGTAAAGCGAGGCCGCGGAATAGGTGACAGCACCCGCTGAGTCGAGTAACACCCAACTCGCACCGGCCTAAAACACGCCTATCATAAAGGCAAGTGGAATGAGCAGCAGATCATTCCTGCCGACTGGGTGCGATGCGCAACAACGCTGATGACCCCATTTGGTGACATCAATCCGTCCGGGCTCAGAAACTATGGGTCTCCAGAGCGTTGGGGATACAGCGGGGCCCTATGGTGGGTCTGGGACAGCCCGATCAATCCCGGCAATGTGTACACGGGTCCTTGGCAGGGTGCGTACACTGCTCAAGGTGCAGGTGGAACCTTCATCACTGTCTTTCCTGCTGGCGACATGTTGATCGTTCGTCAGGTAGACATCGATAAGAATCCGAAAGCATCTGTCTCACCATCAAGCTATACGGCCATGATCTCAATGCTGATGAACTCCTTCTGTGACCAGAGTTGTCCCCCGCGTCAGTAAGCAGGCAAACACATGGGGAGCAAGCTTGACCCGATGAGGATGATGAAGATTCTGGGCTTCATCGCCACGGACCCGGCGAACCAGCGTCCGGCTATCACAGTTGAAGAATTTTACCTGCCTCTCCAGCATCGAAGCTAGTGTGTCAGCGCCATTCGGATCACTCTGAGCTTGGTTCTGCAGTTGGTACAGTCAGTGCAAATCATGCGGCACAACAGGGTCGCGGCAATCCCTACTCTTCTGCGACTTCCTGCATGATATTTTCGTAGGCCAGACGTGCGTGATTGTAAGCGGTCGATGCAGCCTTCATCTCTCCGGGTCGGATGCGCAGCTTCTTCTCGCTCCACAATGCGTCGATGGCCTGCCTACACCACTCCGCACTTCTGCGGGATGCACGTACCGGCTTCCCTCCCAATTCCACGAAGACCGGCTGCGTATGGGCCGATGGATAAATGCGCAACGCGTACCAACTGCTGATCTGCGGTCGATGTGTAAAGGATACGGAGTGCAGTGCGCCATCGGCCTCGATCTGCTGTGATTGGTCGACCTGCCCGTTGACAACGAGTTCAACAAGGACGCGGCGACCTGTGCCGAGTCGGGCACGTTCGAGATGCCAGTAAGGTTTGGTGTACGGAGAGCTGAGTGCTATGCGGCACCCCTCCTCGTCCGGCGCTGCTGGAAGCAAAGCAGCAACCTGAGCCGAGATAGTTACACCGTTGCTGTGTTCAAGATCGAAGTCGAAGATGTGACTGCGGCCGTCGCCCGCATATCCCTTGCCGTGCGTCAGACCGACAAGCCACGCCGAATATCCATTGTCGCCCTTAGGTTGCTGGGGAAGTTTCACATAGGGTCAACTCGGCAGCGCGTCTAGCGATCGCCGCGATTGGCTGCCGCACCACACTGATGGGCGGATGCAGCGTGTCGGCGAGTTCAAAATCGTCAAATCCCATCAAGGCGATGCCCGAGGGAATCGGTATACCCAGACCGTGGAGAATTTTGTAGACGTTCACGGTGATCGCATTCTTAATGGCGAAGACGGCGTCAATGCTGTTCTTTCCGTTCAAATGGCGCAACAGGGCAGCCTTCGCCGAGTCATAATCCTGCACGTCAAGCTCGGCAAGATAGGGAAGACCCGAGGCGGCAATCACGTCGCGGTGTCCGCGTACACGTCGTCGGCTGGTGAAGAGCCTGCTGTCACCACCCATGCAGAGAATTCGCTTATATCCATTCCGGACCAGGTACTCAGTCGCAGCTTTGGCGCCGCCATAGTTGTCCGCAAGCACTGTGGGCAGCGAGTGTCCCGCAATGGGGCGATCAAAGCACACTACGGGAAAGCCAGCATGCCGCAGCATCTCAGGATCGGCGGCGTCCGAAGGCGCAATGATCAATCCGTCGATACGTCGACGAATGAGCGTCGTAATCTGCTCATACTCACGCGCTGGCAGATTGTCGGAAGCGACGAGCAGCACCAGAGTCCCATGCTCGCGTGCAACTTCTTGAATCGCAGCTGCCGCGCTGGAAAAGAATGGATCGGCAACGCTGGGAATCACCAGCCCAATCGTCTTCGTTTGTGCGCTGCGCAGGCTTCGCGCCGCCTGATTGGGGTGATATCCAAGTTCACGGATAGCCTTCTCCACAAGAGCCATCGTTTTGCGGCTGACGTTGTGGCCGCCGTTGATCACGCGCGATACGGTTGCCGGCCCTACACCCGCATGGCGGGCAACATCGAGCAGAGCGGGCACCGTTTTTTTTATCGCCATAGTTGCTGTTCTCGTTTCTACCCTATCGAAATCGAATTTACGATGCACCAACCATCTTACGGTTCATCCGTCACTTCGGTATCGATTCCAACTTTGAAGCGGAGGATTGTATGAGCGGACTTAGTCGGCGAAAGTTTGCCAAAACGATGCTCGGTAATGTAGCTCTCGGTGCAGTAGCCACTGCAAGTGAAGCGAGCATGCTTCCTTTGTCGACTTCGGCAGAGAAAGCTACCTGGCAGCCAGTTGCACCCGGTATCTGGAAGGTGCGCATCGGCACTCCAGACGTACATTCGCCCGTTCGGTCGCGTCTGCTACCCTCCCGAACGCAGCAGAACGCAGGTGCACCAGCCATTCCCGACCTGTCGATCGAGGGACAGATCAATCCACGCGGAGCCTTTATCAGGCTTCCGCTTGCATCCGGCGAACTGATGTACGGATTTGGCCTTCAGCTGCAGTCCTTCCAGCAGCGGAGCAAAAAGCGCACCATTCGCGTCAATGCCGATCCAAAAGGGGACTCGGGCGACTCGCATGCTCCAGTACCGTTCTATGTCACCACACGCGGCTATGGAGTCTTTGTCGATACCTTCCGCAACGTCACCTTCGCGTGCGGCAACAGTCAACCCGTGTCCGCCGATTCAGCCGAAACATCTGGCCCGCGTGTGGACAGTCCAGCCTCCATGCGAACTCATGATCGCGAAGTTGCAACAGACGTTCGCATCGAAATCCCCCGTGCAAGCGGAGTCGATGTCTATCTCTTCGCCGGGCCGACCATGCTGGAGGCTGTCAAGCGATACAACATGTTCTCCGGTGGCGGCGTGAACCCTCCGGCCTGGGGTCTAGGCTTCTGGTACCGTCCGGAACTTCATCTCAACACCACACAGGTTCTGGATCTGATGAAAGAGTTTCGTGCCAGCGAGATTCCGTGCGACGTCATCGGCCTGGAGCCCGGCTGGCAGTCGCATGCGTACTCCTGCTCCTTTACCTGGGACGACCATCTCTATCCAGATCCCGGAAAATTTATTCAGGACTCCGCAGCCCAGGGCTTCCACATCAATCTGTGGGAGCACGCCTACACCCATCCTACTTCACCGATTTACAAGAAGCTTCGCCCCCACTCCGGCGATTACGAGGTCTTCCACGGTCTGGTTCCGGACTTCGCCGCCGAACCCGCTTGCCAGATCTTCGCCGACCACCATGCCAAGGCATTTATCGACGCCGGCATCTCCGGCTTCAAGTTGGATGAATGCGACAACTCCGACTTTACCAGCGGCTGGTCCTGGCCCGATTTCGCATCTTATCCCTCCGGCCTCGACGGCGAACAGATGCACTCGGCCTTTGGCATCCGTTACCAACACACAGTTCTCAGTGCATTCCGGTCGCGTAATAAAGAGACCTTTGGTCTCGTGCGATCCTCCGGTTCACTCGCAACGCCATACCCCTTTGTCCTGTATAGCGATCTCTATGACCATCGCGAGTTCATCCGTGGCCTCGTGAACTCCGGCTTCTCCGGTATGCTCTGGTGCCCGGAAGTGCGCGATGCTACCTCGGAGGAAGACCTGATCCGTCGTCTGCAATCGGTCGTCTTTTCCCCCCTCGCAATGGTCAACGCCTGGTACATCAAGAATCCGCCGTGGAAACAGATCGACCGCACAAAAAACAACGACGGCGTCCTCGCGCAGGATTGGAAGCGCGCGGAGGCACGCTGCCGTGAAATCATTGGTTGGCGAATGTCTCTGGTGCCTTATCTACAGTCGGCCTTTGCTGAATACGCGAAGACGGGCATGCCGCCGTTCCGCTCGCCCTTGCTGGACTTCCCGCAGGACGCGTCGCTTACTAACGTGGATGACGAATACATGATCGGCGACCGTATGCTCGTGGCCCCCCTCTTTGCAGGCGAAACCCAAAGAGTCGTCACGCTGCCGGAAGGGAAGTGGCACGATTTCTGGAGCGGCGAAACGCGCTCAGGTAAAGTGACCGTGGAGGCATCCTTCAAACACATCCCTGTATACGTCCGTGAAAACTCTGTAATTCCTTGGGCGGGTACCGGCTCACACACCGCGGATCCCAAGGCGAGAACCATTTGCATGCGCACCTACGGCAACGCCTCGCGTCTCTGGCAAACACTCGCCCAATCCGATTCCAAATGGATCTCCGCAAAAGGCGACCAGTTCACCATCATCGGATGGGATCGCATAGAAAATAACAAATAGAGTTTGTGCCTTATCGATCCCTGGGCGGACAGATTCGCTAAAGTACATCCAACGATTGTTGCCCAGTTCAATGCTCTCTCTCAACACAGGAGGCTTCATGCAACAGCAGATGGAAGATCTGATACAGAACCAGCTCAACGCCTCAATCCAGACGTTCCACCTCGTCCTGGCAGATGTCGGAATTCATCGGGAGTTGATCACTGCCGCCCAAAAGACCGCCATAGCCATGCAGTCCGGAAAAAAACTGATGGTCTGCGGGAATGGTGGCTCCGCTGCCGACTCCCAGCATCTCGTGGCGGAGTTCGTCTCACGCCTCACCGTCGATCGCCCTGCCCTGCGCGCGCTCGCGCTCACCACCGACACCTCCATCCTCACCGCCATCGGAAACGACTACAGCTATGACAATGTCTTCGAACGGCAGGTGGAAGCACTCGGCGTTGAAGGCGATGTCCTGCTGGCAATTTCCACCAGCGGAAACTCGAAAAACTGCTGCAAAGCGCTGCAACTCGCGGCCGGTATGGGGATTACGACAATGAGCTTCACCGGCGCGCGCGGTGGTGCGATGCGGCAGCTCTCGGAGATCAACGTCATCATCCCCTCTTCGGTCACCATGAACATCCAGGAGTGCCATCTCGCACTTGAGCACATCTATTGCATGCTCGTAGAGCGGTTCATCTTCGGTATGAACTTTGGCAAACGGGGCCAAGTAGTCGCTGAGTAATGGCGAAAAGCGCGACCAGGTTCGAGCGCGGGCCCGAAAGAAGGGGCAACGGGCACAGGTCTGCGCGATCGAGTCGCGGAAGTTAAGAATGGGTTTGTCGGAGATCAATCTAGACATCAGTATGCAGATCTGGAAGCGCGCTAACTCTAAGCAAGAGCAGTTACTCGGTGGGTTGCTCCCAGCCACCATCAAACCAATCAATTTCCCGACCCACTACAGAAATAGTGAAGGTGGCTCATGGTGAAGAACTTCTGTACAGCCGTTTGATTAGTGTGCTGAGTGAGCACTATGGTATCCGCTTTTCGTGAAAGAGTTGTCTTCCCAGGGCTGATCATTGCCAGCCTGGGAAGATCCTCGTCTAAGTAAAGCCACATTATTGTTATGGGTTGAGCGGACCCACATTGTTCTGTTGGGTGGTGGTAAATCCGGAAACAGTCAGCGAGAACGCAGTCTGCCCCGGTGCGAGGTTATACACCGTATTGCCGAAGAAAAATGCGTTACCTTGCGCCGGAGAAAAGTCGAGCGCTTCGCCGTTTCCTGAACCGACCTCAAACCCTGTCAAGGTGGGCGCGTTCACCGTGTTGTTGAAGATCTCCGTATTGCTCGTGGAGTTCACCAGGACGCCGTTGAACATTGGATTGATAATCGTGTTGCCGCGGAGAATGACATTGTTCGCTCGATTCGGAGAAGAGTCCCCGGTCTGACCGATATTAATTGCTGGATAGCGCACTCCGTAACCCAGGCTCCCTCCGCGCAAGATTGTGTTACCTGAGATGAAGGCGGTATTCAGAGGAGTTCCCTGCGGTCCGAACGTGCCAGCACCTATTCCGGCTTCTTTCACAGAGTCCATTACGAGATTGTTGGCAACCAGATCCACCGTTCCGCCATAGATGCCAATGTTATTCGCCCACCAGGGAGCAATGCTGGTGTTATTTATGACCGTAGTGTTCAACATCGGTGTTTGCTGCGGTGTGCCATCTTCGGCGCTGTTGATTGCTATGCCGTCGTCGCCTGAGCCGCGGATGAAGTTGTTCACTGCCGTGAGGTTGGTCCCTCCGTCGTTGTCTGGTGCACCGCTCCCATTGTTCAGGTTGACTCCATCCGCCCACAGGCTGTCCAGGCGGCTGTTACTGACCGTGCCATTCGCGCCATCAGCCCAGACTCCCGGACCTTCGTGCTCGATCCAGACATGGTCGATCAGCCAGTCACTGCCCTTCATGTTGATGGCATAGGCATCTTGAGTGTTGTTGGTGGCGTTGCCATCGATGTGCAGATCGCGGATAGCGCTCGAAAAGGGAACCAAAACATTGTCGTGGTTTGCGTAAGGAAAGGGCGGATTGAAGTAGAGCGTGCTGTACCACATGCCTGCGCCTTGGACGGTGATCAGCTGAGGCGACAGATTTCGTGAGGTGTTGAGGTAGAAGGTTCCTTGCGGAATCCACAAGACCTGGTTATTTTTTTGGGCGAGTGCCATGCAGGCCTGAATCATCGGCGCACTGTCTACATTAATGTTGTTTGCAACCGCGCCGCAGCTTGGGCTTGTAATCGAGAGAGAGTTTGCGGGTTGGGTCAACGGTACAGGCGGAGCTTCGAGGTCCACCACATCGATGTTGTAAAACGCAGCAGAGTTGGCGCTGTCTTTCTGCAGCGTAATCGTATCTCCAGGCTGAACCGCTGCTCCGCTTATAAAGGTATGTGCCTCGTCCCAAAACTTATGCGGCACCCCGTCGGTCGGGTTTTTACTCTGTCCGTCATACGAATTCTGCGACTCGTAGATCCAGCTCTGTTTCGAGTTCACACCTATCGCCTGACGTAGTGTTCCATTCACATACAGATCCAGCGTGGACGTGATCCCACCTCCATTGGGCGCATCCGGAATGGAGTATCTTACGTTGATCGCGGTAATTGCGTGGCCTGTGTTATTGATCCAACTCACTGATTGTCCGGTTGAACTTAACTGCGCAAATGCCCTTCCCTGAGCCTCCTCCTGAGGCGACGTGAATTCGGTCGTTGGAGGAGCCGTCAGCGATACTACCGATGCTCCGCCGCCCAATGTACCCGCCTCGCCCTCATAGGAGACGAATGGAGTTTGCGCTCCGATGAAAACCGGAGCGATCTTCCATGCCTGCGAAGACGCGTTGGTCGCTTGAGACTGCACAATCGTTCCGCCGTTGCCGCCCGAAGCGGCCGTATCGAGCACCAGTCCGCTGGCCGCGTTTTTTAGTACAAACTCGCCGTTCCCCGCTGACGCAATCGTCCAGATCTGGCTAGTCTTGCCCGCTGTCGCTACATTCTGTCCAATCTGCGCACCCGCTGCCGCCGAGCCCGCGTTATCTAGTGCCAAGCCGTTTGACAGGCTTACCAGTGTGTACTGGCCGTTGCCAGCTGCGTTGATCTGCCACTGCTGGTTGGTGTTGCCCACCTGCGGAACCCACTGCGTCACTATGCCACCGGGAGTGGTCGTGTTGTTGTCATCCAAGGCTTCACCGGTCGCATCGGAAACTACTGTGTAGACCGTGCCCGAGTTCAACGCCGCCTGCGGCTGTAGTGGCGGCATCACCTCAATGCCGCTTACCTTTGGCAAATCCGCAGCTCCAGAAGTGAATTGAATGATGATTGTGCCGGAGATTGAAGCTACTGCGGAAAACTGCCGATCGATAGCGATATTCATTCCGCCAGCCTGGTTGAAGATATCGAAGTTGGTAAGTACCTGTGTGCCATTGATCGACACATTGAACTCGCGTTCATGGGGTGCATTCCAATAGATCTCGGCAAAGTGCAGATTGACTGGATAGCTCAAACCAGGCGTCAGACCAGGAATGGTATAGGTGAAGTCACCGTAACGTTCCGATTGATAGACGGCCTGCGGAGCGGGATTCGATACCAACGTGGTCACGATTGGCGCACCCGTGGTCGAAACCTGCGACGCACTGAAGTCCTTATCGGCCAACCAACTGCCAATTGCTGCGCCACCAGCGTGGATACGGATAACCGCCGGTGCGGGGCTTTGCGCAAAGACGCGCAACGTCGTAATAAGAAGACAAACGAGCATGGAAAGCGCAGAGCGTTCCAGGTTTTTGGAGAGATGTAACATATAACAATCCTTTTCTATGGCATGAAGCTCTGGTTGCCGGTTTAGGGAAGGCACAACCCAAAGGGCTGGCACATCCGGAGATATTGGTGGAACTGCGATAGCCTCATCTGGCGGAATCGTGGCAAATGTCTTTGATAACTGCTGCAAACCCACAAACCGGCTTCGCATGTATGGCAGTTAGCGATGGCAGCTGCCAATCCCGTTAGTTTTTTGAAGCGAAATCAATTTTTCAAAAAAGATCTCGCAAAAAAGATTTTGCATAGTGGCTTAACAGAAAGGCGAACTTTTTATTCTGCATGAGGGGAAGAAATTACTCTGCAGGCGTCTGATCCGGACGCGTCTCGGTCGTACGCCAAGCAAGGCGATTGCTGCGTACGGCGCTCGAACTCATGTCTGTATGCCAGCTGAACTTCAAGATGTGGGAATCTTACGTCGAAAAGTTTGATTCGTTTAGAAAGACAACTGCTCAGCAATGTCGGAACGAAGTCCATGTGGTGTCCAGCATTATTGGAAAAGATCTTGTACCTCGGCGGGGCCCAAAGGTCGGAACTCGTGAAAACCCGATGCGCAAATAGAACTGAGGAAACCGAGCTATGCGCTTTCGATGTCACATGCCGATCAGGATCATTCCGATACTGTCGCAGCAACGCTCACGCGTGCCGTCAAAGCGACCTCCCCGGTTAAACCGAAACGTAGCGAGGAGCAGTGCTGCAACCACCCTCGGACGGCAGCAATTTATCACGTCGTACTGGACCACAGCATCGTGGACAACGAGCAGTTTAAAACCATCGACCCCCTGGGTGTGGCTGCACAGGCTTACGGTGAAGCGCACGAGCAGCCCGCTAGGCTGATAGATGGGCGGCACAAGAACGTAGCCCGCTTGTTCTAATGCAACACTTGTAGCAAGTTTTGTGATGTGCCCAACAAAGCGGGCACATCAATCGTGATATATACAACTTCCTTTGTTTATGCCTGCATCTTGACCTGTACTAATGAGAACGAATAACGGTAGCACCTAAAGCATGCTGTCGGATACCCAATAAAGGTGGGTCGAGCAGGGTTCTCGGAAGGGGAACGATCTCGTGCTTTCAGGGACACTTGGTCGTGTCATCCAAACTAGGAGAGCCAGATGAAACTGAAGTTTCTTACCGTTTCGACGTTTTTTGGTTGCTACTCTGCATACCGAAGCTCAATTTTATAAGTTGCACGGCGCGAGTGTATCCGTAGGCGCAACGGGACAATTTACAAAAGACCTCACCTCAAGCCCCACCCCCGGAAATTACAACGCGGTCGCTCCAGCTAACCCCGGCCCGCTGGATACCAATCCGGACGGTTTTTTCCCCACGGGAGTCAACGGCACATTCGCCTAACGATGGCATGCGACCTCTAGTTACGCGATCTCGTGATTAGAGCATCTCACCACGTATGGACAACCAAAGCTTCACAGGTCGACTATTCCACATCCAGTGGCATGACATGTTCGTCCCGAGCTTTTCCCTTATTGAGATCATCATTCGCGGCTCAATCATCTATCTCGCACTGTTCGCTTTCTTACGCATCGCACGATCGAGACACGCTGGCCAGATGGGGCTAGCCGACATCCTCGTCATAGTTCTCATCGCAGATGCTGTCTCAAATGGTATGGCGTCGGAGTATCGTTCGATACCAGAGGGCCTGGTCCTTGCGGGTACGATCTTCTTTTGGTCTTTTCTTCTGGATTGGATTGGCTATCACTTCCCGGCTCTACGGCCGCTCATCGAATCCGGGCCTCGCTGTCTGATCCGAGATGGGCGACTTCAACCTGAAGCGATGCGTCATGAACTTCTCTCAAAAGATGACTTGATGGGGATGTTGAGGGAGCGTGGCATAGACGGTTATGCCGATGTCCGGCGAGCCTATATCGAAGGGGATGGAGCGCTCTCCGTGCTTTGTTCTGGTAAGGGAGAAAAGCCGCCCACTCCTGTCAAGAAGCGCCGCTTGTTCTAAACCCTTCTGCCGCTCTATCGAACTGGGCTACGGTGCGCGTTCAGTGCTTTTCACCGGAGGCTTGCTGCAGTTCCGCATCCCGCTTTTTGCGCATCTCTTCCATAACGGAGGAGATCAGTTCCTTGGCGCCGTTGATGCCCGCCAGAACGGCCTGCAGATCGAGCGCAGGGACGGCCGGGTTGCGATTGGAAGCACAGTAGACACCGTGCTGGCCGATGAGGGCGAGCGAGTCCGTAAGCACGTCCATGGTGACCGCAAGGCGACCTCGTTCCGTGCCCATCATGAACTCGTATTTTTCGAGCTCTTCCTTGCGGTCCCAGAAGATGGATTCTGCCATGGCTACCACTCCTTCGCAGCGGAGTCCGGCGTAAGCGAAATGGAGGACGGCGGCGCCTTCCAGCGGAGGACAGGGTTGCGAGCCGCTGCTGTCTCGTTCAGGCGGCGGATGCGCGTCGTGTGTGGAGCGGTCTTGACCAGCTCCGGGTTTTCGGCTGCTTCGCGGGCGATCTGCTGAAGCGCGTCGATGAGCAGGTCGAGCTCTTCGCGCGATTCGCTCTCGGTCGGCTCGATCATCATCGCGCCGGAGACGATCATGGGGAAGCTCACCGTGTAGGCGTGGAAGCCGTAGTCGATCAGGCGCTTGCCCATGTCTCCGGTCTTCACGCCGTTCTTTGCCTGTAGCTTGTCGGAGAAGACGACCTCGTGCATCGACGGTGTCTTGAACGGAAGCTCAAAGTAGCCTTCCAGCTTGGCGCGGATATAGTTCGCATTGAGCACGGCGTCTTCCGTGGTGAGGCGAAGACCGTCGGGGCCGTTGGCCAGCGTGTAAGCCAGCGCGCGGACGAACATGCCGAAGTTGCCGTAGAACATGCGGACGCGACCGACGGAGAGCGGACGGTCGTAGTCGAAGCCGAGGCTCTTGTCTGCTTTACGCACCACGATGGGCGTGGGCAGGAAGGGTTCAAGGATGGCCTTGCACGCAACGGGACCGCTGCCTGGGCCACCGCCGCCGTGCGGTGTGGAGAAGGTCTTGTGCAGATTGAGGTGCATCACATCGGCGCCGAAGTCGCCCGGACGCGTCTTGCCCACGAGGGCGTTCATGTTCGCGCCGTCCATGTAGAGCAGGGCGCCCTTGGCGTGGAGAATGTCCGCGATCTTGTGAATCTCGCTCTCGAAGACGCCGATGGTGGAGGGGTTCGTGAGCATGAGAGCGGCGGTGTCTTCGTCGACGAGCTTTTCCAGTTCGGCGAGATCGACCATGCCTTCCGCGTTCGATTTCAGGTTCTGCACTTGGTATCCGACGACGGCTGCCGTCGCGGGATTGGTTCCATGCGCGGAGTCGGGGATGAGGATCTTCTTGCGGGCGTTGCCTTTGCTCTCGTGATACGCGCGGATCATCAGGATGCCGGTGAACTCGCCGTGCGCGCCCGCAGCGGGCTGCAGCGTGATGGCATCCATGCCGGTGATCTCGATGAGGTACTGCGAGAGGTCGTGCATGATGCCGAGTGCGCCCTGCGAAAGGGATTCCGGCTGGTAGGGATGGGCTTCGGCGATGCCCTCGAAGCGCGCGACGGCTTCGTTGACGCGGCCGTTGTACTTCATCGTGCAGCTTCCGAGAGGGAACATGCCGAGGTCGATCGCATAGTTCCACGTAGAAAGGCGCGTGAAGTGGCGAACGATCTCGATCTCGCTGAGTTCGGGAAGCGCCCCGTACTCCTTGCGCACGGACTTGCCGAGGAGAGCGGAGGCGTCGACCGCAGGCACGTCGAGTTCGGAGAGGCGATAGGCCTTCTTGCCAGGGGAGGACTTCTCGAAGATGAGTCCCTCGTTCTGCGAGGTGTGGGTCGTCGCTTTGCGCGGTGTGCCGATGAACTTTTCGTCTGACATAATCTTGTGACCTCAGGGGCTTATGCCCCAAAATTTGTTCGCTTGCAGAACAGGTACAGCAGATCCCTTCGCTTCGCTACGGGATGACAATCAAGGTCTAGAACTCGAAGTGACCTTCGGGCGATGTAAAGCTGCCTGCCTGCGGAGAGTTAAGTTCTTCTTCGCGGAGAGAGAGCGCGATCACGACGCCGTTCTCAAATTCAAGCGTCAGTTCGTTGCCTTCGTTGTAGAGCGCGGTCTTCACCTCTTCGCCGATGACGAAGCAGAGAGCATCGCGATAGCCGGGGTCGCCAAAGCCGATGGAGACTCCATTGGCGTCCGCAATGACGGGCCAAGCAAGCAGCGTCAGTAAGCTGTCGTCGAAGCGAAGCTGCAGGAAGTCGAGAACGAATTCGACTGCTGTCAGTTCGGCTCCGTTGAGAAGATCGAGATCCATAACTATGCCTTCAGAGCTGCAGCGGCAGCGTCGATCTGTACACGCGTGGTGAGTTCGGTTGCGCACCAGAGAGAGGCATTCGCGCCAAGCTCCGGATAGTGGTGACCAAGCGGAAAGCCGCCGATGATCTTCTCCTTCAGAAGACCCGCGTTGACTGCTTCTGTGGTGTCCTTGGTTTCAAGGACAAACTCATTGAAGTGCGGAGCCGAGTTGAAGAGCAGCTTAGCCTTGGCTCCGAGGGTGTTCGCTGCGTAGTGCGCCTTGGCCAAATTCTGCTCTGCGAGTTCGCGTACGCCTTCCTTGCCGTAGACGGTGAGGAAGATGGTGACCATCAGAGCCACGAGCGACTGGTTGGTACAGATGTTGCTGGTGGCCTTCTCGCGGCGGATATGCTGCTCGCGTGTGGAGAGAGTCAGAACGAAGCCGCGGCGGCCTTCGGTATCCGTGGTCTCACCGCAGAGGCGTCCGGGCATCTGGCGGAGGAACTTTTCCTTGCAGGCGATGACGCCGCAGTAGGGTCCGCCAAAGCCGACGGGAACACCAAAGGACTGGGCTTCGAGGGAGACGATGTCTGCTTCCACCGGCGGAGCGACGATGCCCAGCGAGACCGCCTCCGCGATGGAGACGATCAGCAGAGCGCCCTTAGCGTGGACGATTTCGGCGACGGCAGCCACATCTTCAATGGTGCCGAAGAAGTTCGGCGACTGGATCAGAACGCAGGCTGTGTCATCGGTAATGGCGGCGTCCAGCTTCGCGAGGTCGACACGTCCGGACTCGGCGGTGTAGTCGACCTCGGTGAGCGGGATGCCCTGGTGCTGCGCGTAGGTGCGGAGAACTTCGCGGTACTCGGGATGCACTGTCCGAGCGATCACGGCGCCGTTGCGGCCGGTGACGCGGACAGCCATCATCACGGCCTCGGCTGCGCCGGTGGAGCCGTCGTACATGCTGGCGTTGGCGATCTCCATGCCCGTCAGGTCGCAGATCATTGTCTGGAACTCGAAGAGCGCCTGCAGAGTGCCCTGGGCGATCTCCGGCTGATAGGGCGTGTAGCTCGTCAGGAACTCGCCTCGCTGCGAAAGGGAGTCGATAATGACGGGGCGGTAGTGCCGATAGGCTCCGGCGCCGAGAAAGCTGGCGTAACCGGTTGCGTTTTGTGCGGAATAGGCCTTAAAGGCTTCGATGACCTCCTGCTCGCCGTGCTGGCGGGGGACGTCCAGGTCACGCTTGAGCTGGTACTCCGCTGGTATTGTGGCGAAGAGATCGTCAATGGAGGCGGCGCCGATCTCGGCGAGCATGGCGGTACGGTCTGCAGGGGACTTTGGAAGATAGCGCATCGATTACGATTTTAGTGTGTTGCGAGCATATGCGCTTACCGCGCAGCGCCAGTATGGGTCTAACTTGTTGAGATAAGACGCGGAGGCTTCGATGCGGCAGTGGCTCATGGTCTTTTTTCTTGGTGGTATAACAGCGGGGGCGCAACAGCTTCAGACGGTGCCATTCCAGCCGCGTGGGCAGGCTGAACCCGGTGGCGGGACGGTCGTTGGCCATGTCTACTGCGGCGATACGCATGCGCCCGCGCATCTGGCCCACGTTTCGCTTTCTCCGGTGCCGCAGGCTGGTTCAGGGGGCATCGGCGGCCATTTTGCCGGAGGCGCGGTCACGGCAGATATGGACGGAGCGTTCCTTATTCAGGGTGTCGCGCCAGGCAGCTATTACGTCAACGTGCAGATGCCGGGATATGTCAGTCCCTTGCAGAGCGTCGCCTCCGCGGATCTGAGGGATCCCAGCTCGGAGGCCCAGCTTCGTGTACGGCAAAAGGTTCAGATGGTGACCTTGAGCGGCTCCGAGTCCACGCGCGTCGATGTGACCGTAGAACGCGGTTCCGCGATCAGCGGAATCGTTCGGTTCGACGATGGGACGCCCGCCGCCAACGTGTTCGTGAGTGTTTACACGCCTCCGGCTGCCACGGCGACCAATGCGACGATGGTGACCTCCGCCAGTCAGTTCGGACGGGGTGGCCTGGTCGGAGGCATCGTGCGGGGTGGGGGATCGTCACAGACAGACGATCGCGGTGTCTTTCGCATCGCCGGTCTGCCGCCGGGAGACTATATGGTCTCCGCGAATGTTGTCCTACCTGCGGCGTCCACGCCCGTACCCGCACCCATCGCCGGCGGGGGAAGAGCGTTCAATCCCGGAACCAACCTGATTGTGTATGCACCTGCCGCCCTGCATCGATCCGGGGCAACGACGTTCACGCTGGGTTCAGGGGAGGAGCACAATGGGGTGGAGATCACCGTGTCTCTGCGCGGTCTGCACGTGGTGAGCGGGCATCTTTCGGGCAGCACTGACGATGGTGGCCGTCGCCGGGTGGTTCTGCACGATACTGCCGATGTCGCGTTCAGCCGCAACGCTCTGGTGGGCGCGGACGGAAGCTTTCGCATGGAAGAGGTCCCGGACGGGGACTACACCATCACCGTGGCGGGCGGAGGCGCAAGAAATACCGCTACAGGCATTGGAGTAGCAGTGCATGGCGGGGATGTGACGGACGTTGTGCTGGCGCAGTGAAGTTAAAAGACATCGCCGTCGCAGGGGGCGACGGCGATGCTTGTCCCTACTATTTCAACCTAGTGGCCGGTCTCTTCTTCGACGTATTTGGTATAGGCGGCAGAGTCGAGCAGGCTGTCGAGATCCGCGGGGTTGGTCAGCGTGACCTTGACGAGCCATGTGCTGTTCGCGTCGGTGTTGATCGTCTCCGGAGCGTCGTTGAGGGCGGAGTTGATCTCCGCGACGGTGCCCGCAACGGGGGAGTAAAGGTCGCTGACGGCCTTGACGCTCTCGACGGAGCCGAAGGTCTCGTGCGCAGTGAGCTTGTCTCCTACCTTTGGGAGTTCGACAAAGACGATGTCGCCCAGCGACGACTGCGCGTAATCCGTAATGCCAATGGTGCCGGTGGTGCCGTCGACTTCAATCCACTCGTGCTCTTTGGTGTACTTGTATGTTTCGGGGTAAGCCATCGTGTTCGTCTCCGAAGGTGATTGTAGAGCCTTGGCCACGTGGTGCCAAAGCTCTTGAGGTTGGATCGCGGTGGAAAATCGCCGCGCGGGAGATCTATTTTTTTGCGCGCTTGTAGAAGGGCGTCGGAACGACCTTCGCCTTCACGGGCTGATTGCGAATGGTGACAGCGACTTCAGTATCTAGTGCGGTGTACTGGATAGGAACATACGCCAGAGCAATGTTCTTCTTCAGCGTGACCGAAGGGGAGCCGCTGGTGACTTCGCCGATCACGGTGCCGTCGAGTGTTGTCACGGGGTAGCCGTCGCGTGCGATGCCGCGTTCGACGATCTCCAGACCGACGAGCTTGCGCTTCGGTCCGCCACTGTTCTGGATCGTCTGCAGAGCGGACTTGCCGACGAAGTAGGATTCTTTATCGAGCTTGCAATAGCGGCCCAGATTGGCCTCGAAGACGTTGATGGTGTCCGAAATTTCATGGCCGTAGAGAGCCATGGCCGATTCGAGGCGAAGCGTATTGCGCGCGCCCAGACCGCAGGGAACGATGCCGAACTCCTCGCCAGCGGCGAAGATCTCCTGCCAAACGCGGGCGCTTGTGGCCTCGTCGGAGGGGATGTAGATCTCGAAGCCGTCTTCGCCGGTGTAGCCCGTGCGGGCGATCATCACGTTGTAAAGCCCGGCGACCTTGCCCCAGGTGAACCAGTAGTTCTTGATCGTGGAAAGATCGGTGTCCGTGAGCTTCTGGAGGACATCCACGGCACGCGGTCCCTGGATGGCGATCTGCGTGTACATGTCCGAGTAGTCGTTGATGTGCGTGGAGGGCATCTGGCCGATCGTCTGGCGAACCCACTGCACATCCTTCTCACGCGTTCCAGCGTTGATGACGATGAGGTAATCATTCTCGGAGAGCTTATGCAGAACGACGTCGTCGACGAAGGTGCCTTCCGGCGTCAGCATGGCGGAGTAGTGCGCCTGTCCGATCTGCAGCTTGCTGGCGTCGTTCATCAGTAGCTTCTGCACGGCTGCGAGCGAGCCGGGACCGCGCAGCTGAATGTCGCCCATGTGCGAGACGTCAAAGACGCCGACACTGTTGCGGACGGCGTTGTGTTCGGCCATCAGGCCTGAGTATTCGACGGGCATGTCCCAACCGCCAAAGTCGACCATCTTGGCTTTCAAGGCGCGGTGGGTGGCGTTGAGGGCGGTTTTACGCAGGGGTACTTCTGACATCAGTAGATCTCCGAGGTTCATGGTATCGCGGGATGCGTAGTCAGCGCTTGTTGGCATTCATGAAGCTGGAAACGGAGAAGTATCCGAAGAGCAGCGAAAGGGCGCAGTAGAGAAGAAAGCGATTGTGACTGGCCGAAGCGATGTGGATGCCGTCGCGGACCTTGGTGGCATTGAAGGCAAAGGCCAGGGCAAAGAGCAGGAAGAAGCTTCCCGTGACCTCGAGCCAGAGGGCCTTCGACGCCTTCTTAAGCGGAGCGAGCGCGGCTTGCTTTGCGGAGCGCTTGGCCTGGTCCACGGCGCGGACCGTCTGCACCACGGAGTTGAGCGTCGCCTCGGGAGATCTGCGGGTTTGTTGCGGGGAGATCACTTCCGGACGCTTGGCCGGAGGGTTGGGATCGGGAGCCGTGGCCGCGTCCATGGCCTGTACGGCGGTGCGGGCAGCATGGCGCGCGCCTGCACCCAGGATGCGCCCTAGGCGTACTTTATCCATTCCCAGAGTGTAAATGCCGAGTGACGCCTCTGGCCGACCGCGCATCCAATTCGCTGACGTTACATTGAAAGGATGATCTCCAATGAAAAAGTTCTTATGGGCGGTGGGTGGTGTCTGTGCAGCAGCTGCAGGTTGGATCGTCTTGGGAAAAAAGAGGATTGAGCCGGTGCAGGAACTCGCCCAGCAGCTGGAGCAGGCATGGGCTGATCACCACACCAAGGTTTAGTGTCAGGCATAACATTCAGGACTCGGATTGCGATGGGATCGGTTTGGGACGTAAGGTAGTGAGATATTCATCGGGCTTGCATCCATGCCGAATTGTCTTCGTCCAATCAGAAAGCGCCGCGGAGGTGGAAATGAGTCCTAAGGTAAAAGAATTAATTCAGAAGCTGGGCGAGGCGATCCACGAGTCCGTTTCGGAGAGCGATCAGATTGCCGGCGTCGTGAAGGATATCCGCGAGCAGGGTTTTGATGTGCTTTTGATGTTGGAAGCCACCATCGGTCTGAACGAGGTGGAAGAGGAAGACGAGGAGATCGATGTCGAGAGTGAGGAGGGAACTCCCTTTACGCGAAACGACCTCAGCTTCCTGAAATCACTTCGTATTACATTGCCGGATGAAGATAAAGAGCCGACCGAATAGCGCTCTCAGTTTCAAAGCCGCCCTTCGGGCGGCTTTACATTTGCCTCATTTTGGAGCGAGAGAGTAGCTTGGGGGCTGTAAGTTCGCGAGACAATGCCTGTTGCCGTTAACTTGCATCCAAGAAAAGTGGTTTCTTGCACAAGAGTACTGGTGCCAGTTGTCGAAGACGGACGAACGCAGTCATGACGAGGGGTGAACGACGATGAAGGATACTTTAGGAATTTTGCTGGCTGGCGGAGCCGGCGAAAGATTGTTTCCATTGACACGAGACCGCGCAAAGCCAGCGGTTCCGTTTGCTGGACAATATCGCATCATCGACATTACGCTCTCCAACTGCATCAATAGTGGCCTGCGCAAGGTCTACATCATGACGCAGTACAAGGCGCTCAGTCTGAACCGCCACATCCGCGAAGGCTGGGGAACGGTCGTCGCCAGCGAACTCGGTGAGTTCTGTGAGATTCTGCCACCGATGCAGCGCGTGAATAAGAACTGGTACGAGGGTACGGCGGATGCGGTCTATCAGAATATTTACTCCATCGGCTCCGAAGAGCCGAAGCACTGCCTGATCCTCTCCGGCGATCACATCTACAAGATGAACTACGGCCTGATGATGGAAGCGCACTGCAACTCAGGCGCAGCGGTGACGCTGGCCACGCTGCCCATCAATCCGGATGAGGTCTCCCGTTTCGGCGTTGTGGAAGTGGCCAAGAATGGTGAGATTACAGGCTTCCAGGAGAAGCCGAAGTCTACCACGATGCGTTCCCCCTTCAACCCCGATAAGGTGGATGCTTCGATGGGCATCTATCTCTTCAATACGGACGTGCTTCTGCAGGAGTTGATCGCGGACGCGGAAGACCCCGACTCGAAGCATGACTTCGGGCACAATATTCTGCCCAAGTTGCTGGGCCGTCACAAGATGAATGCCTTCAACTTCGTGGACGAGAACCGCCAGGAGGCGCTCTACTGGCGCGATGTAGGTACGCTTGAGGCCTACTACGAGGCGAATATGGATATGTGCTCCATCTCGCCTACGTTCAACCTCTACGACAAGTCCTGGCCGATGCGCACGCGCCCGACGCAATATCCGCCAGCGAAGTTCGTCTTCGGTGAACCCGGGCGTACGGGCATGGCGATCAACTCCGTGGTGTCACCGGGCTGCATCATCTCGGGTTCGGTTGTGCGGGAGAGCGTGCTGTCGCAGGATGTTCGCGTGAACTCGTACTCCGATGTGGATTCGAGCATCATCTTTACGCACGTCAACATCGGACGTCACTGCCGCATCCGCCGCGCGATCATCGACCGCGACGTGCAGATTCCCGACGGCACCGTCATCGGCTATGACACGCAGGAAGACAAGAAGAAATACTTCGTCACGCCGGAAGGCTTGACCGTGGTGACGAGGGACTACTCTATCTACGAAAATCCTGTTTCGACGGACTTCATCGACAGCCGCCACGACGGGTTCTAGTTCGGTGCAAAGAAAATGGCAGAGGCCCTCAGGCCTCCGCCATTTTTCTTTGGTTGTTTACCGATGTCCGAAGCGATAGATCACGCCGCCTGAGATCGAAAAAAACTGACGCGTTTCTGTTCCGAAGTGCTCCAGAATGAGGTCTGGCGAGAGCCGGATCGCGACGTGCGCGGAGCGGTTGATGTCCAGCGAGCCGCCGAGGGCAGCCATCGGTTTGACACGGTTGGTGTAGAGACCGACCGCCGCGGGCGGAATGCCCTTGAGGTCGGAGTCGAACTTGCCAGCCGAGACGCCACCGAAGGCGTGGTAATTAATGCCGAAGTGCTGGTTGCCGAAGGCGTGGTATTGGAGCCCGAGCATACCGATAGTCTGATAGGCGACGGGACGCGTTGGAATCGAGAAGCTATTCGGAAAAACTGGAGCCGTTCCCCACTCGAAGCGGAAATCGACCGCAGGCCCGATGCGCGGCGTGATGAAGTACGTCGCCATGACCTCGCCACCGCCCATGTTGATGCGCTTGGGGAGGTTCTGTCCAGCCTGGCCGTTCAGGAAGCTGGCACCGCCGTAGATCTCGTACTTTTCGGTGTAGGTAACCGGCGCTGGGGGTTTGAACACATCCTGTGCGCTGGCGGCTACTGAAAAGGAGGCGAGAAGCGCGAAACCGACGAGAATCCTGGATGCACTACGGGTACGTTTGGTGTTGGCTGGCTGGAGCAGGGTATTCCCGGCAAAAGCTGGCCGGGCGGATATGTGTCGCATGTTCCTCCGGATCGATGGTGCGTCCCTATAAAGATATACCGTTTGGGGCCTGAAGGTGGCGGTACGCGTGCAAGCGCCCAGAGAAAGCAGTGATTCCATTGTGCGACAATGGAGGCGCACGGACAGCCTGCGCGAGCGGGCTGCTACGTCGCGGGAGGAAGTCATGGGTGAACTGTTTCAGCCGACACATTTGCTGGTGATCGGCGTTGTTCTTCTGGTTCTGTTTGGTGGTCGCAAGCTGCCTGAGCTGGGCAAAGGCCTGGGCGAGGGGTTGCGCGGTTTCAAGGACGGCATGAAGGGCATCAGCGATGATCCCAAGGATGCGGCCCATGTTGTAACGCCAAAGCCGGACGAACAGCCTAAGTAAGCAGTATCGCGGGCCGGCGGTCTTCTGCTGGCCAGTGGGTGGAGCTTGGATGAAAATTGACTTTCCTAAAGTACGTTCTCCCTGGCTCATCGAGCCTGACGCGAAGGTGCGCCTTGAGAAGTTGTCGAGTGCCACGCGCGGAAACTTTCACGACGAAGATGCAGCCAAAAAAGAGCTTGAAAAGCATCGCGCCAAGATGGCTACGCTGCAGGAAAAGCTGTATGCAGGAGCGCATAAGAGCCTCTTGATCGTCCTGCAGGGAATGGACACCGCAGGCAAGGACGGCACGATCGGCCATATTTTTACCGGTATCAACCCGCAGGGATGCGATGTGACTCCATTCAAAGTACCTACGCCGCTGGAGGCACGTCACGATTTTCTCTGGCGTGCTCATGCTGCGGTGCCTCCGCGCGGGATGATTGGTATCTTCAACCGTTCGCACTATGAGGATGTTCTGTCTCCACGGGTTCACGGCGCGATCAGCGAAAAGGTCGCGAAAGCACGCTTTGAACAGATCAATTTGTTTGAAGAGATCCTGGTGCGCAACGGCGTCGTCATTCTGAAGTTCTTCCTGCATATCTCCCATGCAGAGCAGGGGCAACGGTTGCAATCCCGCCTCGACGATTCTTCGAAGCATTGGAAGATCAGTCCAGCCGATTTCGCAGAGCGAAAGTTCTGGCCAAAGTATGTTTCTGCCTACGAAGACATCCTGGAGAACACCAGCAAGAAGCACGCTCCGTGGTTTGTGATTCCGTCAGACCATAAATGGCACCGGAACGTCGCGATCTCCAAAATCCTCCTGGACGCCATGGATGGCATGGATCTGCAATATCCGGTGAGTACGGTCGATATCTCGAAGTTGAAGGTTTGAGGCGAAAGCCTCTCGCTGAACCAGCTAAAGCGTAATCAGGACTACCGCAGGGAGCGCCAGGAGCATGCCGACCATCTGTCGGCGCGTGGTGCGTTCCCGCAATAGCCAGGCCGCCAGCAGGATCGTGGACGCGGGATAGAGCGAAGAAATCACCGCCGCTACGTCCAGGCGTCCGAAGCGGGTCGCGGCAATGAAGAGCAGATTCCCCGCGGTATCCAGGCCTGCTCCCGCTGCGATCCAGAGCAGCGTCTTGCGATTGAGACGTGGAGTCTCCGTGGGAACTGCGGTTTTCATCGCGTAGAGGAACAGAAGCGAAAGTGCGCAGGTCATTGTGGAACCGATGCGCGAGGTTCCCATAGGCCAGAGAATTCCAGCCGAGCCAGCATATTTGAGCGAGACGAAGTAGAAGCCAAAGCCCAGACCACCCAGCAGGGCGAGAAGGGAAGAGCGATGGTGGCTGCTTTGGTCGATGTCCCCAGGTTCAAAGAGAGGATCACTGGTATGTCTTGCGGCGTCTTCGGTCCCGGGAGCGGCAATCCGCCAGATCGCGATCGCCGCCAGGGCAAAGCCCCCGATACGAGGAATACCCGGCGAGCCTTCGGTGTAGGCCGACACGATGGCAGGTACAGCGGCGCAGAGCAGACCGCTGATGGCAGCGGCGGAACCCATGTGTCCCGCTGACAGGGCGATGTAGAAGGCCATCAGTGAGAGCGCCGCGACCCCGCCACCGGCGAGCCCCCAGTAAAGAGGTGCTCCGTGCGGGAGGGGGTCTCCATGAAACCAGGCAGCAGGTCCAACGAAGGCCAGCGAAAGGGAGTGACCCAGGAGGACCACCAAGAGGGCGCCACGAACCGACCCGCCGAGGCGCTTGACGCCCATACCGCCACCAAAGTCCCCGCCGCCCCAGCAGAGGGCGGCACCGAGGCTCAGAAGCGCATTGGTGGCGAAGGGCATTCCAGGATTTAGTCTGACCTACGGCTTATTGCGTGGCTGTGGGGGAGGTGGGTGTCTTGGGACGAATTTCAAAGGGTGTTGGGAAGTATCCCTTCTTGGTGATAACGTCCAGACCGTGGCGCAGAACCTGAACCTCAACGGAGCGGTACTTTGAGTCGATGAAGGGCTCATGCGAGTAGTAGCCGACGGTGTACTGGGTCCGGACCTGTTCAGCGATCCTCTGGAAGCTCTGTTCAATCCCGCGTTGACGATATTCGGATATGGCTTGTCCACCGGTCTCTGCAACGTATTTAGGCAGAATGTTGTCGCGCATCATAAATGGCAGATGATAGCGGTCGAGAAAGCCGATGCCCCACGTCGCAGAATCTCCGACCAGTGTGGCATAGAGGGTAATGTTGTGGGTCTGAAGATACTTGATCACATCCTTGTACTTGGCTTTCGAACCCTGCTCTTTGCCATCGGAGATGACGTAGATCACGCGGCGGCGGCCAGACGGACGGTTGGCGAGAGATTGCGCGGCCATGAAGATGGCGTCATTCAGGGTGTGGATCTCTTTGGGAATGATCATGGTGTTCGAGTTCGAGTTGCGAACGGGCGCGGTGTTGGGATCGAACTGGTGGCCGTTGATGTTGGTCGTCTGCGAGAGGGGACCAGAGTTGTAATACATCGGCGCTTCGCGACCAGGGGTCTTGGAACGTTCCAGAACAGCGGCAACGCGGGCGGACTGCGCTCCGGTGAAGTCGGTGCGCATGGTGGGACCGTTGTTGTAGGTAAAGATGGCGAGCTCGTCATACGGTGCGAAGGCACCCTGGACCGCTGTAAGGGAGTTATTGACGCGGCCCATCACATCATAGGGAAGCGACTGGTCTATGACGAACGCCGCCGAGATGGGGAACGGGTCGACGGTCCAGTAAGCGATGTGCTGACGCACACCGTTTTCGAAGACGCGGACTTCACGCCAATCGATACCGGGGACGAGCTGGCCTTTATTGTCCTTCACAGTAAAAGGGAGTTCCACGAAGTTGACCTGGACGCGGCCCAAGGTAAAGGCCTTGAGGCCCTGGCCCGGCGTAGCGCCTTCCGGCTCCGTCTGCTGATCCTCGGCGGCGGTGGTTGCGCTGCTGTTCTTGCCGGAGGGAGCGCTCAGCGCAGGTGGCTGATCGTCCGGCGAACTGGAGGTGGAGGGTAGGTTTTGCGGTGTGCCTTTGCCGGGCGCCACATTGTTAACGCCCGTCATCTGGGGGGCGGGGCTGTCGGGCAGCGGCTGTTGGGCCTCTGAGGCCTGCTGGCCGACAAACATCATGGACATGGCAACTGCGAGAATGCTGAACTTCACCTGCGAACCCCCGTGCTTTAACTGCTCAATAAGACTATCAGTGTCAGTCTGTTGGACGCTCGGGAGGGGGGCGCTGTTGTGTACTGCGAATGGGCGAGGCGCGGAGGCGTCCATCTTTCCAGCCTCCTGACGAAGATAAGGGACTTTCTGAGAGCAATCTGAAGCAAGTGTAGACAAAGAGGCAAGTTTTTCCGTCAAACTGGTGTATGCGTATGTTTCGAGTCACTTCGGTTGCGGTTCTGGGTTTAGGTCTTCTTTCTTGTGGGGCGTGGGCGCAGGAGGCACCCAGTCCGGGCGGCCCCCCGCCGCCGAGTGACGCCGCGGCTCCGCCGGATGATTCGCAGCTTTCGAGCGCAGGCACGCTGAAGGTTCGCGTAAACCTGGTGAATACCTACTTCAGCGTGCGCGACAAGCAGGGCTTCCTGACTGGGCTCCATAAGGAAGATTGCTCGATTGAAGAGAACAAGGTTCCCCAGAGGATCAAGAACTTCACGCAGGAAAAGACGCTTCCGCTGACGATCGGTATTCTGCTGGATACCTCTGGAAGCCAAATGAATGTTCTGCCGCTGGAAAAGGAAGCTGGCGCGCAGTTTCTGAAGGACGTTCTTCAGCCCAAGGATGAGGCATTCCTCATCAAGTTCGACATCAACGTAGACATGCTGGCCGACTATACCAACAGCCCACGCGAACTGAAACGCGCGTTGGACAAGGCGGAGATCAACACCGGCGCGGGCACCGGGTCAGTGACGGGAAACGGCACGCCTCGCGGCACCTTGCTCTACGACGCTGTCTACCTGGGCGCGCATGACAAGCTGCGGCAGGAGGCGGGACGAAAGGTGCTGATCGTTCTGACGGACGGCGGCGACCAGGGCAGCCAGTTGAAGTTGCAGGATGCGATTGAAGCGGCTCAGAAGGCGAATGCGATTGTCTATGTCATCCTGATCGCGGATCGAGGCGGCTTTGGAAACTTCAGTTTTGGCGGGTCAGGTGATATGGACAGGCTGTCGCGCGAGACGGGCGGCCGCATGATCAATGTCGGCGATAACGGGAAAAAGCTGGAAGACGCGTTCTCGCAGATCTCCGACGAGCTGCGCACGCAGTATCTTGTAAGCTATACGCCACAAAATCCGGAACTGGACGGCACCTTTCGCAACATCAAGATCACCTGCGGTAAAGATGCGAAGGTGCAGGCGCGCAAGGGGTACTACGCCGTGGCGGATGCAAATACGGAGTAAGCTTTACTGCGTCGGGCCATGTTGTCCTGCGCGGCTCTCACTGCAACTGCACGCTCAATGTCGTCATGAGCACGATGCGTTCTTCTGGATAGAGAAGCAGACCAACCCGTCAGTTACACCGCCCGTAGAGAGCGAATAGCTCCATCATTCGACCGACCGGAGCAAAGCGGAGGGAGCGGAGAAATCTGCTTTTGCCGATGTGCCAAAGGCACATCGGATCGCGCTTTGCGCGATAACAAAAGCAGATCTCTCCACTTCGGTCGAGATGACGGAGGTTGTGGAAGGTCGAGACGACGGTATTACTGGGTTGAGAGGACGATACGAATACCGAGTAGGCCTACGGCCTCTGGGGCATCCTTGCGAGCGGCCTTGACCGCAGCGGCGACGCGCTCTGTGGCGTCGTGGGCAATGATGCGCTCCATCATGGTCTGCGCGAGGATGTCTCCATTGCTATCGGAGTGAAGCCAGCCGCGCGAGCCGTTGGTGAGTAGGCGGACGTTGCCTCTCCCGTCGGTTAGAACAAAGAACGGGACCGCCGTTGCTCCGAGCTGCTTGAGAAGCTCCGCGTGGGTAAAGAGCGCGGGAGGGTCGGTCTTCGGATTGGGCGCAGGCGCTGGCGAAGGTTTGATCACCGTTGGCCGTATCTCTACGAGAGGCCATGCCTGCGCGCGCACATTGAGGCCCTTGCGCAAAACCGCGACGGCCTCCGGGATGCTGGCGCAACTGGCACAATCTTCTGGGTAGATCACATATAGATTCACGTCCGAAAGGTGTGCACTGTAGGTCTTTGGACCGGCAGTCCGGCTCACCTCGAAGGCGGGCATCGGTTTGCCGATGGCCTCATAGCGTCGCTGCGCCACGGCCGCAGCGTAGGCGTCCGTGGCGGTAAGCGGAGCGGTACGGGAGGCGACGGCGGTTTGAAGATCGTTGCGTGCTCCGGTAATCTCGGCGGGAAGGCGGTTGTCGAAGCGAAGCAGCTCCTGCAGATGCCAGGCGGAGGCCTCTGCGACACCGGGCGTCAGCAGCGGATTGTGCCCGCTTACGGCATCGAGCAGCTTGGTCTGCCGGATGAGTGCTGCGTCGATGCCCGCAGAGGGAACGGCGAACTCCACAAGGCCGAGGACGTAGTCGTAGACGGCATTCGTCTCCGGCGTCAGCGGAAGGCGCGCGTCCATGTCTTTCAGGAGAAGAAGAGTGTCTTCTACGTGGTGCATGTTGAGGTCGGCCTGCACAGCGAGATAGTACGCAGAAGGCCGGTGCGGAGCCTTGTCCTCCAGAACATACTCCGTGGCCGCTTTGTAGGTGCGCTTCCAGTCCCGTCCCATCGAACAGAGACGTGCATAGGAGTACAGCTCTTCACCGACGCGAGGCGTGGGATCGAGGCGCTCGCACTCTGTGTGCGCGGTGTTCATGGCCGTAGTGAGGGCGATGAGTTCGATGTCAGACCAGTTGCCCACATCGGCGCGGGTAGCGTCGAGTGGGCGCATGATCTCATCGTAGATGCTGCTGGGCGGAAGCTGGTCGTGGAGCTGTTCCGCAGTGGGTGGTGGTTCCTGGGCCCGAATGCTGGTGGTCAGTAGAAGTGCAGCAAGAGCGAGAACGCGCAAGGGGCTAGGCCTCCATCGCCCCCGAGTATACGGCCATGCCCGCGACGGCATCTACACCCATATTATCGAGCTCGGTAATCTCGTCCACGGACTTGATACCACCGGCGACGATGAGCTGTTTTGCGGTGCAGGCGCGGAGGATCGCGGCGACCTCGATGGGGAAGCCGCTCATGGTGCCTTCGGTATCGACGTGGGTGTAGAGGAAGGCCGCACAGGAGTCCTCGAGCCAGGTGACAGCCTCTTCCGGCGTGAGTTCCACGGATTCCTTCCAACCCTTCACTGCAACCTTGCCGTTCTTTGTATCGACAGAGAAGACAAGCTGCTCGTCGCCCAGCTGCTTCTTCAGATTCTCGGCGAACGGAAGATTGAGGATTGCATGACGCTTACGGTCAGCCTCGTTGTCGCCACCGAAGAGCGAAGAGCCATAGATGACGCGCTTCGCACCGAGGTCAAGAAGCCGCTGGCCGTCTTCGGCGGTTTTGAGACCTCCACCGATCTGGCAGGGGAGCTTGTCCGTAAAGCGCGAGATGAGCGAGGCGTTCGAGCCCTGGCGCATGGCAGCGTCGAGGTCGATGAGCTGCACGAGGGGATATTTTCTGAAACGATCGATCCAATAGTCGAAGTCGTCAAAGGCGAGCTTCAGTTTTTCGCCCTGGACAAGCTGGACGATCTGGCCGTTCATAAGGTCGATGGAAGGGATAAGCATTTTGCCTCTTCTGTATTTCTTAGCGGGATTTCGATTAGCAGGGCAGGCGCATGGGGATTCCCTGCGCCGCGAGTTCTTCTTTCAGAGCAAGGCTGCTGGTCACGCCGAAGTGGAAGATGCTGGCGGCGAGAGCGGCATCGGCGCGGCCCGCCTTGAAAACATCGGCGAAGTGCTGCGCGTTGCCTGCGCCTCCGCTGGCTATAACAGGGATCTGCACCGCACTGGAGACGGCGGCGGTCAGTTCGTTGTCGAAGCCGGAGCGTGTGCCGTCGGAGTCCATAGAGGTAAGAAGGATCTCGCCTGCGCCGCGATCTTCGGCCTCGCGCGCCCAGTCGATGACCTTGCGCCCGGTGGGCTTGCGGCCTCCGGAGACGTAGACCTCGGCGTCGGTGATGGCGTTGCCGGTAGTGGCACGACGTGCGTCGATGGCGACGATGACCGCCTGTGCTCCGAAGCTCGCGCCGATCTCTCCGATGAGTTCAGGACGTGCGATGGCAGAGGAGTTGATGGAGACCTTGTCCGCGCCTGCGGTGAAGACGGCTTCGGCATCGGCTGCGGAGCGGATGCCACCGCCGACGGTGAAGGGGATGAAGAGCTGCGAGGCCGCGCGCTTCACGGTTTCGAGGAGCGTGCCCCGGCCCTCGTGCGTCGCGGTGATGTCGAGCAGAACGATCTCGTCCGCGCCAAGGGCGGCGTGGCGATGCGCAAGCTCTGCGGGGTCGCCGGCGTCGATGATGTCGAGGAACTGGATGCCTTTGACGACGCGTCCGTCGCGGACGTCGAGGCAGGCGATGATGCGTTTGGTCAGCATGATTTTTCTATCCGGTCTTGCGATGCCATTGTCATTACAGTTCTAAAAAATTGCGAAGGATTTGCAGCCCTGTCTCACCGGATTTTTCCGGGTGAAACTGGACCCCCATGACATTGTTGCGTTCGACGGCGGCGGTGAATGAACCGCCGTATTCGGTAGCGGCGGCGGTGTCCGCGCTGACGGGCGCGCGCCAGGAGTGCGTGTAATAGACGAACGAGCCAGGGGCGATGCCGCGCAACAAGCGCGAGTCTTCGCGGATCGCTTCGAGCGAGTTCCAGCCGACGTGCGGGCTCTTGAGTCCGGCTTCCTGAAAGTGTGTAGGGAAGCGTTCGACGGTGGAGTTGAAGTGGCCAAGACCATCGGTTGTGTCGGCCTCCGTTGAACCGTCGTAGAGCCACTGCAAACCGACGCAGATACCGAGGAAGGGAACGCCGTTGGCGATGGCTTCACGTGTGGCTGCGGTGAGTTGGAGGTCGTGGAGGAGTTGCGTGGCGCGGAAGTGTCCTACGCCGGGGAGGACGATCTTCGTGGCGTTGCGCACGTCGTCGGGGGACTGGGTGACGTGGGTCTCCGCGCCGAGAAAGTTTAAAGCTTTCACTACGGAGGTTAGGTTTCCGGCTTTGTAGTCGATGACTTCGATCATGGTCTAGAACCTTCCCATAACGGTGACGAAAAGCAGCAGTGCCATTGGAAGAAGTGTGAACATTACTAGAAGTAAAGTCTTTCCGGTGTGCTTAGATCCTAAAATAGCTGCGGGAATTGCTATGAGCGCACATACGCAAACATAAAAAATCGCTCGGACCGTTAGCATTTGCGAAGCGAAGAAGGCATCTTCATTGTGCATATCAAGACGCTTCGTAAAAAGAACATAAAGCAGGCAGGATGCCGCGAACGCTGCGATAGTAGCTAGAGATAGCCCAAAAGAACCAAGCCGTTCGCGCCATGTTCGCGATAGAACGGTCACAGCAAACCTTTCGTGCTCGGAAGCAGGTCTTTCATGCGTTCGTCTCGCGAGCAGGCTCCGCGCAGAGCGCGTGCGAATGCCTTGAAGATCGCTTCAATCTTGTGATGGTTCGAACGTCCGTACATCGTCTTCACGTGGACGTTGGCGCGTGCGCCGCGGGCGAAGCCATCGAAGAAGTCTGCGAGCAGTTCGGTCTGGAAGTCGCCTACGAGGCGGGTCTTGACCTTGTCGTCGACGATGTAAGCGACGCGGCCTGAGAGATCGACGGCGGCGACGGCGAGCGTCTCGTCCATGGCCATCACGAAGTAGCCAGCGCGAAGGATGCCCTTCTTGTTACCGAGGGCCTTGTCGAAGGCTTCGCCGAGCGCGATGCCCACGTCTTCCACGGTGTGGTGCTGGTCGACGTCAAGGTCGCCTGTGCAAGTGAGCGTGAGATCGAATCCTCCGTGGCGCGTGAAGAGCTCTAGCATGTGGTCGAAGAAGCGGATGCCGGTGGAGACCTTGTAGACGCCCTGGCCATCGATGGTGAGCTTCAACGCAATCTGCGTCTCGGTGGTATTGCGCTTGACGGAGCCCATGCGGGGCTTGAGGGCCTTAGGGAGGGCGATGGCTTCTTCTGTGACGACTGCGGCTTTACTTGCGGACTTACTCATATTCCCTCGCTGGTTCGGTTTCGGTGTCGACGATCTTCGCGTCGGCGGGTGTCCAGTTGATTTCACTTAATGATTCTCTCAGCGCGACGATGCACTTCTGCAACTGGTCTTCCACACCGATGGTGATGCGGACGCAGCCCTGCAGACCGGGGTCCGAGGAGCGGTCGCGCAGAAGGATGCCGCGTGTGCGCATGGCGGCGATAAGCTGCTTATGCTTCGGGCCGATGCGTGTAAGAAGAAAGTTCGCATGCGAGGGCCAGAAGGGGATCTGCATCTCCTTCAAAGCGGCTGCCAGTTTATCTCGCCCCGTGGTCACCTGCGCGCAATACCAGTCGAGATAGGTAGTGTCTTCCATTGCGGCTTCGAGCGCGCGCAGGGCAATGCCGTTCACGTTGTAGGGCGACGCGGCTTTGCGGAGATGCTGCATCAGACCAATATTGGTTACGAGCAGACCGATGCGCAGGTTCGCGAGGCCGTAGGCCTTGGAGAAAGTACGCGCGATGACGAGGTTCGGGATGGTGTCGATCTCGGGCATCATGGTTTCGCCGAAGAAGTGGAAGTACGCTTCGTCGAGAAGGACCACGGCATGCGGAGCCGCTGCAGCGATGGCCTTGATCTGCGCGCGCGGAATCGTGGCGCCTGTGGGATTGTTCGGCGTGCAGAGGATGATGAGCTTCGTCTGCTGCGTGATGGCGGCGAGCAGGCGCTCGTAGGGAAAGGCCAGGGTGTCGTCTGCCAGTATACGAATAACGTTCGCGCCCATTGCCATGCAATTCACGTCGTACATGAAGAAGCTGGGCACGGCGAAGATCACTTCATCGCCTTCGTTGAGGAAGGCGTATGTGACGAGGTGAATGGCTTCATCGACAGCGTTTGTGAGCAGGACCTGTTCCGGCGCAAGGCCGAGATGCGCGGCGGCGATGCGTTCGCGCGGTTCGCGCTCCGGATAGATGGTGAGGTCTTCAAGCGTGGTCCTCTGCAGAACTTCGAGAACCTTTGGAGATGGAGCGAAGGTGTTCTCGTTGAAGTCGAGGCGCATGGCGTTCCGGCCCGCGAGTGGCGGGTGATATTCCGGCATGCTCAGGATGCCTTTGCGCGGCTGAACGCTCATTGAATCTTCCCTTCGGGATCCTGGCCCTGGTCGTCGAGCAGCATGCGGACGCGGACGGATTCGGCGTGAGCGGTGAGGCCTTCGGCTTCCGCAAGAGCGATGGTGTGCGGTCCGATCTCGTGCAGCGCAGCGCGGGTGTACTGCTGCACGGTGATGATCTTCACGAAGTCCAGCACGGAGAGACCGGCGCGCATGCGTCCTACGCGGCCCGTAGGAAGAACGTGATTGGGGCCGGAGATATAGTCGCCCATGGATTGCGGCGTGTGATGGCCGATGAAGACGGAGCCCGCATTCTGCACCCAGCGAAGGTCCGCGCCGGTGTCCACGGTGAGGTGTTCGGGAGCGAGGCGGTTGGTCAGTTCGCGCGCTTCTTCAATGGTGTCGGTAACGAAGGCGTAGCCCTGCGTCGCGAGCGACTGTTGAGCGATCTCGTTGCCTGCGGACTGGCGCTCTGTTTCGACGATGACCTGCTTCGCGAGGTCTTCGCGCGTGGTGATGAGGATGGCAAGAGCCTCGGGGTCGTGCTCGGCCTGGGCGACAAGGTCCGCTGCGATCCCTGCGGGGTTTCCGATCTCAGAGGTATAGACGATCTCCGTCGGACCAGCGGGCATGTCGATGCCACACTCGTGCGAGACGGCGATCTTGGCTGCGGTGACGTAGAGGTTTCCGGGGCCGACGATCTTGTCGACGGGCTTGATCGTCTCTGTGCCGCAGGCCATCGCGGCGATGGCCTGCGCTCCGCCGATGCGATAGAACTCGGTGATGCCTGCGAGGTGTGCTGCGGCGAGGGTCTCCTTCGCGGGCTTCGGCGAGCAGACGACGATTCGCTTCACGCCCGCGACCTGTGCGGGTGTAGCCGTCATCAACAGGGTCGAGGGAAGCGGGTAGCGTCCACCGGGAACGTAGCAGCCGACCGAGGAGAGCGGACGGACGATCTGTCCGACCTCCATGCCTTCGACGGGGCGGAAGCTGAAGGGCTTGGGAAGCTGGCGCTCGGCGAAGGCGAGAATGTTCGCCTGCGCGAGGCGCATGGCAGCCTGCAGGGCGGGCTCGGTGTCGTTCCATGCGGCCAGCATCTCTTCGCGCGTAACGCGTAGGCTCTGGTCGGGCTCACCCTTCTCGGGACAGCCGAGGCGAAGGCCATCGAGGCGCCCGGCGTACTCGATGAGCGAGGCATCGCCACCGTGGCGGATGTCGGTAAGAATGGTGCGGACGGTGGTGTCCACCTTGGCGGTGTTGGAGGCCCCGCGAACTTCGAGTTCGGCCAGCAGTTTGTCTGCACGCTCTTTGGATTCGCCGAAGGTGTGGATGAGCTTCATTGCTTTACCTCGGGGCTGGGGCCCATTGTTTCGATGGTTCTTGGTAGCGCAGCGAAGAGAAGAAAAGCAGATCCCTTCGCTGCGCTACGGGATGAAAAAGGGCTACGGACAAAGAGAAGAGCTAGAGGACTACTTTGCTCAAAGGGTATTCGACGATGCCGCTGCCGCCTGCTGCCTTCAGTCTGGGGATCACTTCGCGCACGACGGCTTCTTCGAGGATGGTGTTCACGGCCACCCAGTCGCTGTCGCGCAGGTGCGAGACAGTAGGCGACGAGAGCGCAGGAAGAACGTTGAGCACGGCGTCCAAATTCGACTTGGGCACGTTCAGCATGAGGCCGACCTGCGACAACGCGGCAATCGCACCGTTGAGCATCATGGAGAGATTGCCGATCTTCTTCTTCTTCCACTCATCGGCGTATGAGGTCTTGTTCGCGATGAGCTGCGTCTCCGACTCCATGAGGGTTTCGATGATGCGGAGGCGATTCGCTCGCAGCGAGCTTCCGGTCTCTGTCACTTCTACGATGGCGTCGCACAGCATGGGCGGCTTCACTTCGGTGGCGCCCCAGGAGAACTCCACCTTCACGGGGATGTTCTTCTCGGCGAAGTACCGCTTGGTGTACTCGACGAGCTCGGTCGCGATGACCTTGCCTGCGAGGTCTTCGGGCTTCTGGAAGGTGGAAGACTCCGGAACGGCGAGGACCCACTTCACCCTCTGGCGAGAGGCCTTCGAGTAAGTCAGCGAGGTGACGCGCTCGACGTCGGAGTTGTTCTCAAGGATCCAGTCATTCCCGGTCAGACCGGCATCGAGGGCGCCTGTTTCCACATAGCGAGCCATCTCCTGCGCACGGACGAGCATGCACTCGATCTCGGCGTCGTTGATCGTCGGGAAGTAGCTGCGGCCGGAAGCATAGATCTCCCAGCCAGCGCGTCTGAAGAGATCGAGGGTGGCGTCCTGGAGGGAGCCCTTGGGGATGCCGAGTTTGAGTTTGTTTGCCATGACGGTTAGAGGGTCTCCAGAGAAATATTTTTGGTGAAGCAGGATACGGTGCCTTCGTGGCAGGTGAGGCCGTCGCCTTCCACGTTCACGCGGAAGAGAAGTGCGTCGGTGTCGCAGTCCGTTGCGACGGAGACGATCTTCAGGCGGTTGCCTGAGGTCTCGCCTTTCATCCAAAGCTTCGAGCGCGTGCGCGACCAGAAGGTGACGAAGCCGGATTCGAGGGATTTGGCGTAGCTGACCTCGTTGAGGAAGCCGAGCATGAGGATCTGGCCCGTATTGGCGTCCTGCACGATGCCCGGGACGAGGCCATCCATTTTTGCGAAGTCGATCTTGATTGCGTCTGACATTGCTTTCCGTGTCCTTTGGTAGTTGTGGCCGAAGCTGCATTGCATACTGTGGCGAACACAACAAAGCCCGCCAGCGGTTATGCGCTTCAGCGGGCCTGGGTCTTGTTACGTTGAATCTGTGTGAGCGGTGTTTACGCCTTCACAGCAACGGACGCCGGCACGCTGAGAGCGTGGGTATGGTGTCCGTGATGATGGAGGCGCGTGCTCATTTCGTCTTCAAGGTTATCTTGGGGTTCTCTGCGGTGTCAACGCGGCGGCGCAATTTTGGCGACAATGCAGGTAGAGGAGTTTGATCGATGAGTAAGCGGTTTGCTGTGTGCGCACTGATCTTTGCGAGCTTTTGCAGTGCGGCGCAGATGGTCGGACCGCTGGATTTGAATACGGCGACGACGGCGCAGTTGATGACGCTGCCCGGCATGGGGGAGGCTTACGCGAAACGCATCGCGGACGGACGGCCTTACGCCATGAAAAATCAACTGGTACAGAAGGGAATTCTGCCCCAGGCAGCCTATGACAAGATCAAGGACATGGTCGTCGCACGCCACGTGTCTAAGCCGAAGTGATTCTTTTTGTGACCTCAAATGGATCTTTCTTTGAGTACCTTCAGTACTGTTTACAAGGTTTTCTCGTAGTGCGGCCCTGTCGATATCGGATAGAGTGAAGAAGCGCCGTTGCACACTGGCTGGTGCTTCCTCCAAAATGATCTTCAAAACGGGACAGACCGTTGTGCGAATGCTCGGCCTTGCCGTGATGGCGGCCTCGTCGCTCGCGATGACGGGATGCGGATCTACGACAGGAAGCACGCCTCTCTCCCAGCTGCGGATCATCGATGCGAGTCCCGACTCCGGTGGATTGGATATCTACGCCAGTGGGAACGTCCTGGCCTATAACCTTGGCTTTGGGACGATTACCTCGTACGTCGCTATTACGCCAGGAACCTACACAGTACAGGTCAAGCCAGCGGGAACGGCCACGGCCGTCATCTCGACGAAGGCGACGCTTCCGGCCACCAAGCAATTCACGCTCCTGGTGGGCAATGTAAACGCGAGCCTCGAAGGCCTTGTGCTTGCGGACCAGAGCGGACCCGCACCCTCTGGGCAGATTTCCCTGCGGTTTCTGAATCAAGCGACCAAGGTCGGCGCGCTGGATATTTACCTCGTGCCCAGTTCCGCCACTCTCCTCACTACAAGCGCGATCGCCACGGGCGTCGTCTTCGATAAGAACACGAGCTACCTCAACGTTCCCGTGGGGACGTACAAGATCTACATTCTACCGACGGGGACCGTCGTCGCTGCGGACACGGTACCCATGTACACCGGCCCTAGCGTGACCTATCCGCAGGGAAGCGCGCGAACGATCGTTCTACTGGATACGCAGGTGGCATCTCCTCCCGCGGTGCAGGTGATTACGGCGAACGATTATGATTCCGCCACGGCTACGAGTTAGCACGCCGGAGTGTTCGCACCACTTAAGAGATCTGCGTCTGCAGTCTGTCCTTAGAAAACTGTGAGATTCAACACGCTCTATAGAACCTCAGAGGCTCGCAGTCTGGTCGTTTACTGGTTCGGACGCAAAGCCATCGGTGACGTAGGCCGCACCATAGACGATCCAGGCAAAGACAAACAGTGCTGCGCTCAGCGGCCACGCAAAAATCAGCAAAAACAGGCTCAAGGACATTATGCAGTTCGCTACAACTCCCATCCGCCGAGCGCCCTCACGTATTTTCATCCTGGCATCCATCGGGAACAGGTTATTGCCTCCCTTTTGGCCTGGCAAGCACTAATCCTGTAAACAAGGGTAGACCCAAACACTTTGTCCTTCCGTAGCGCAGGAGAGGAATCTGCTGTTCAGGTATTTTTTTAGTGCTTGAATCTTTACAGGCACGGAAAGGAAGCAGATCTCTCCGCTACGCGACGATAAAGCTTTCGCTCCGGTCGAGATGACGAGTGGTGGTGGAGGAAGTGGCGGGAACGGAATGGATGTCTGTAATCAGAAGAGGCCCTCCATCCGGAGAGCCTCTTCTGCGTTGGTGCGGTGTTGCTAGTAGCGGTAGGTCTCAGCCTTGTAGGGACCTTCAACCGGCACACCGATATAGTCGGCCTGCTTCTTGGAGAGTTTGGAGAGCTTGACGCCGATCTTTTCGAGATGGAGGCGAGCGACTTCCTCATCCAGGTACTTCGGCAGAACGTAGACGCCGACCTTGTAGGTGTCCTTATTCTTCCAGAGATCCAGCTGAGCAAGCGTCTGGTTGGAGAAGCTGTTGGACATCACGAACGACGGATGGCCGGTAGCGCAACCGAGGTTCACGAGGCGGCCTTCCGCGAGAACGAAGATCTGGTTGCCGGAGGGGAAGGTGTACTTGTCCACCTGGGGCTTGATGTTCAGCTTCTCTACATCCTTTGCGGAGTTGAGACGCTCCATCTGGATCTCGTTGTCGAAGTGGCCGATGTTGCAGACGATGGCCTGGTCCTTCATCTTCTGCATATGCTCGAAGGTGATGATGTCAACGTTGCCGGTGCAGGTGACGTAGATGTCGCCGCGGCCGAGTGTGTCTTCGAGCGTCGTGACCTCGTAGCCTTCCATCGCGGCCTGTAGGGCGTTGATCGGATCGATCTCGGTGATGACTACACGAGCGCCCATGCCACGGAGGGACTGTGCGGAGCCTTTGCCCACGTCGCCGTAGCCGCAGACCACGGCGATCTTGCCGCCCATCATGACGTCGGTGGCGCGCTTGATCCCGTCGGCGAGCGATTCGCGGCAGCCGTAGAGGTTGTCGAACTTGCTCTTGGTGACGGAGTCATTGACATTGATGGCGGGGACAAGCAGTTTGCCCGCCCGCATCATGTCGTAGAGGCGATGCACACCGGTGGTGGTCTCTTCGGAGACGCCACGCCATTCCTTGGCGACGTTGTTCCAGCGCTTCGGCTCTTCCGCGAGGATGCGCTTGAGCATGGCCTTGATGACTGCTTCTTCTTCGCTGCCTTCAGGATTGTCCACGAAGGAGCGATCGCCGTTTTCCAGCTCTACGCCCTTATGGATAAGGAGGGTGACATCTCCGCCGTCATCGACGACGAGCTGTGGTCCAAGGCCGCCGGGGAAGCTGAGCGCCTGGTCTGTGCACCACCAATACTCTTCGAGCGTTTCGCCCTTCCATGCGAAGACGGGAACGCCCGTTGCGGCGATGGCGGCAGCGGCGTGGTCCTGCGTGGAGAAGATATTGCAGGAGGCCCAACGGACATCCGCGCCGAGGTCGACGAGGGTCTCGATGAGGACTGCGGTCTGGATGGTCATGTGCAGAGAGCCGGTGACGCGGACGCCAGCGAGGGGCTTGGCGGCGGCATGCTTGGCGCGAATGCTCATGAGGCCGGGCATTTCCTGCTCGGCGACGGTGATCTCTTTACGGCCCCAGTCGGCGAGTGTAATGTCTGCGACTTTGTAGGGAAGAGTGGTAGCGGGAGCTGCAGTTGCCATGTTCTGTATAACCTCGAGGATCGTCCTGTATAGACCCGTTAAGGATAGCAGGGATGGTCAGCGAGGGCGTTCCATGGCGAGGAGCTTTTCCTTACGGTGAACGCCCCAGCGATATCCCGTGATCGCACCGGAAGATCCGACCACTCGATGACAGGGAATGGCGAGAGCGACCGGGTTGGAAGCGCAGGCGCGAGCGACGGCCCGTGCGGCGGTGGGTTGGCCGATCTCTGTGGCAACTTGCGCGTAGGAGCGAGTCTCTCCACGAGGGATCAACTGGAGTTGTTGCCAGACACGGAGCTGGAAGGCAGTGGCTCGGAGGTCGAGGGGAAGAGCGAGAGCTGTGTGGGGCTCGGCGATGAGCCCTATAGCCTGCTGAAGAGCTTCCCGTTCGTCCGAGGGAAACAAGTTGGCTCTATCAAAACGTCTCTGGAGATCCGTGAGGAGTTCTTTATCCGTGTCTCCCAGAGCGATGGCGCAGATGCCCTTTGCGGTAGTGGCTACAAGGATGCGTCCCAGAGTACAGGCCGCGATGCTGTAGCGGATCTCCACTCCGGCGGCTTTGCGGCGGAGATCGCCGGGGTGCATGCCAAGATCGCGTGCGGCGTGTTCATAGAGTCTGCTCGAAGATTGAAAGCCTGCCTGGTAAAGGGCGTCCGTAACCGAGTGGGTACTGACCTCTTCCGCGAAGTGCCTCATGCGCCGCGCGTGAACATACTGACGAGGAGTGACCCCGACGGTCGCGCGAAAGAGCTTCTGGAGATGAAAGGGCGAGAGGCCAACGTGTGCGGCAAGTTCGGAGAGAGGCACCGTCCGTTCGCTCTGCAGGTCAAGATATCCGCAGGCCTTCGCTACGACTTCTGCGGCCCTCGCTGTCGGCGCCAGGGCGTCCATCTCCGGCTGGCAGCGTTTGCAGGGGCGGAGGCCAGCAGCACGAGCCTCTGCCGCCGTGTCATAGAATCGGACGTTTGAGGGTTGAGGGCGGCGGCTCGGGCAGGTCGACCGGCAGAAGATTCCAGTTGTGGTGACGCCGTAGACGAAGTCGCTGCTGGGTTCCCGTTGCAGCACCATGCGCCAGCGCGAATTCTGGAGTAGCGTGGGAAAGACCTGCGCGGCTGTGGGCGGGTTCAACATGAGGTTTGACATAAAGGTATCTTTGATCCGCATAGGCCTGCGCAGCACTCCGGATCTTGCGTTCAAAGTGGGAAAAGTTGGCAGGTTACTTTTGTGCGGATTCTTTTGACCCCATCCTAAGCGTCCACTATCCTTCCGATGATGGCGAGATATAGACTTTCGGCCCGTTTCACATCATAAAGTCATCAGAACTGGCTCCATCTGTTCCACACCTATGGCGAATTTTGGAAACGAACTGAGGCAACAGCGGAACGGACAGGGTGTCCAGCTCGAAGACATCTCCGCCGCAACCCGGATCACCGTACGGCACCTGCGGGCCTTGGAAGAAGAAGCCTTTGAGGAGCTTCCGGGTGGGGTCTTCAATAAAGGGATCGTCCGGAGTTATGCCCGCTTCCTCCATCTGGATGAGCATGCGACCGTCTCCGCGTTCATGGATGCCTGCCGGCGCTCCGGCGTGCGCAGCCACGAAGAGCAGGAGTGGAGCGAGTTTGCCGAGAACGTCAGCAACCAGCGGGGAAAGCGTAGAAACAGCAATCTCTGGAAGTGGGTGGGCGTCGTGCTGATGTTCCTGGTGTTGGCTGCTCTGGCCTTTGGCGTCCTGTGGTGGATACGGCACTACAAGATCGTGGCGCGATAGCAGAAATCAACAGATTGTCGGTAACCCTTCGTCCCGCAGAGCCAATCGTGCTGGAAGCAACCAGCACAATTTGAAATAAGGCGAAATCACATTGGTGCAGCAAATGCTGACCTGTTCCGGAATAAAAAACGCGAATAAGCGTTACTTAGGATAGGAGGCGGCATCGTGCAGGAGATATATAAATACAGTAACTATGGACTTGGTATGGTGCATTTCCCACACGGACCCCGTGACATAGGAGGTATATGCATTGGAGCTACTTTAGCGTGGATCAAAAACGTCCGCCTGGGGAAAAAACTTGAGGAAACCGCACCTCTTACAGCTACAGCCAGAAATCTAAGCGTCGCGTACCAAAGTGTAAGTACGCGAGAGGGGGCTGATTACGACCCATGGAACCTGACGGGAGCCTTGATGTTTGCAGATCTCCGATATTTTGGAATAGCGATCAGTGGCTCTGGCGTTATGGTTCTTAATGTTCTTCTAACAACGGCAGTTAAAGGGGTGTATCTTCTCCTGCTACAGGGGAATGATTCCGCACATGCCATAGGCCTATTCAAATTTTCAGACGATAGCTTTTACCTTTTTGATGCCAATTCGGGTCTTTTTCATGGATCTCGGATGGATGTGCATTCCCATTTGTATGCTTGGTATGGCGGAAGTTATTTTCAATCGAACAACAATAGATGTGAGGCCATAGAAGTTGAACTTCTTTCGCAACATAGAGCACGACAGGCGCGGCCAGGTAATCACTAGCCGCAGGTTTTCGTTCTCGGTCCTGCGAACCCCTCATCGATCACGTTCCAACTGTCGCCATTTCGCTCATGTAAGGCGCTGCACCCAAATCCCGGAAGTTCTGTGGGTTTGCAGCAGGAAAGCCATTTACCAGACGAAGAAACTGTGTCTTCGGGCTTCCCTCCCCAGCAAAACAGCATGAGTGAGGTTCTTTGCAAGGCTGCGGGGAGGCCTTTTCGGCGAAAGCCTGCGCCTGTCAGCGTGTCGTTTCTTTCCTTTACGAGATGAGGCGATCGCACGCGAGGGATGTGGGTGGTAGAGCCAATTTTGCCTTTACGGTAAACTAATACGAGTTAATTCAAAGGTTTTGCAGGTTGGAGGAGAAGTTTTGTCTAAGCGCGATCGTTTCCTATTTACGTCCGAGTCCGTTACCGAAGGCCATCCCGACAAGATCGCCGACCAGATTTCCGATGCCATCCTGGATGCTTGCCTGGCGCAGGACCCAATGAGCCGTGTTGCATGCGAGACGCTGACCTGCACAGGCCTGGTCGTTATCGCCGGTGAGATCACGACCGAAGCGTATGTCGACTTTCAAAAGCTGGTACGCGATACGGTCTCCGATATCGGTTATAACAACGCTGCGTATGGCTTCGATTCGAACACCTGCGCTGTGATTTCGACGATCAACAAACAGTCTCCTGACATTGCGCAGGGTGTGGACACCGGCGGTGCCGGGGATCAGGGCATGATGTTTGGCTATGCAACGAACGAGACGCCAGAACTGATGCCGACGCCGATCTCTCTCGCACACAAGCTGGCTTCCAAGCTCAGCGAAGTCCGCAAGTCCGGCCTGATGTCGTACCTCCGTCCCGATGGCAAAAGCCAGGTAACGGTCGAGTATGACTCGAACAACAAGCCAGTCCGTGTGGATGCTGTCGTCATTTCGACGCAGCATGCGGAAGAGGTCACCAACGAGACACTGCGCGCGGACATTCTGAAGAACGTGATTCAGGCTGTCATTCCTGCAGAGCTTCTCGATGCGGACACCAAGTACCACATCAATCCGACGGGCCGCTTCGTCATCGGTGGACCGATGGGCGATACGGGTCTTACGGGCCGCAAGATCATCGTGGATACCTACGGCGGCATGGGGCGTCACGGCGGCGGAGCGTTCAGCGGTAAGGACTCCACCAAGGTGGATCGTTCTGCGGCATACATGGCGCGTTACGTGGCGAAGAACATCGTTGCGGCGGGTCTCGCCGACCGTTGCGAAGTGCAGCTGGCTTACGCGATCGGCGTGGCTGAGCCGGTAAGCGTTCTGGTGGACACCTTCGGTACCGGAACGGTTGCCGAGGACAAGCTGGAAGACCTGGTTCGCAAGAACTTCAAGCTGACACCCAAGGGGATCATCGAGACGCTAGATCTGCGTCGGCCGATCTTCAAGCTCACAGCCGCCTACGGTCACTTTGGACGTTCGGGTGACACGTTTACGTGGGAGAAAACGGACAAGGCAGAAGCTCTCCGCGTCGGCGCTGGCGTGGGCGAGGCAGTCGCCAGCCGCTAAGCCTGAGGTCGGGCACAATAACCGAGGATTCGAGAACAGGCAAGGGTCAACTGGACCTCGCCTGTTGTCGCTTTAAGTCCGAGTAAGCAACGAAAACGTCGCAAACTGCATAAAACTTAGATTATGTTCATTCGATCCGAGTTCGATATCCAGTTCCACCTTCCGGTTGAAACACCGATGGTGACGATGCTGCATCTGCACCCGTCGCTGGATGGTGCATTACGGAGCGGCGACGACTTGAATGTGGAATATATCAACATGAACTCTCGAACGGAGCTCACGCCTTCAGAGTACTTGGACTCGTTCGGAAATAGGTGCTCGCGCTTCACCGCTCCCCCGGGAGCGTTGCGTCTGTGCGGGAAGAATATAGTGGAGATCAGTGGAGAGCCGGACCTCCAGGGATATAACGCGATCCAGCACCCCATTCAGGATCTCCCGGATCATACGCTGCAGTTTTTGCTCTCGAGTCGTTACTGCGAAGTGGACCGCTTTGGAGCCATTGCCAGCGATCTCTTCCAATGGACACTTCCAGGATGGAGCAGGGCATCGGCGATCCGCGACTGGGTGCATGACAAGGTGGCGTTCGATTACAAAAAAGCCCGCTCAACGAAGACGGCGATGGATGTCTTCACGGAGCGCGAAGGCGTCTGCCGCGACTTCCAGCATCTAGCGGTCACTCTGAGCCGTGCGATGAATATTCCGGCGCGTTATGTGACCGGATATCTCGGCGACATTCGTGTGCCCTACGCGGGCGCAGGCGACTTCAGCGCCTGGTACCAGGTCTGGTTAAGCGGACGCTGGTGGGACATGGACGCGCGTCACAATAATCCCAGAATGGGGCGTTTATTGATGGCTGCTGGGCGCGACGCGGCCGATGTGGCGATTACAACCTCATTCGGACAGGCGAATCTCACACACTTTTATGTGGAGTCGAATGAAGTGGACGAAAACGGCGTTGCGGTTCCGCTCCCGGCAAAATTAGGCGAAATGGCGGCTCCGATCGTGGGCGCCTAACTCGGCCATCGCCGGTTTCAGAGTCTGCCAACAGTACAATAGACAGACATGAACAGGCTTGTACTTGGCAATCTGGTCTATCGCCCCCTCCGCTCCATCATCAGTGCGCTCGCTGTGGCCATTGAAGTCATCATGATTCTGTCCATTGCGGCGATCATGCTCGGCATGTTGAACGGGCAGAAAACACGCAACAGCGGCATCGGTATGGACATGATTGCCCGCCCCGGTACAACCAGCAACCTCATCGGCGTCAGCGGAGCGGCAGCACCTGCGAAGGCGTCGGCGATCTTTGAGAAGATCCCGCATGTCCTGATCGCCTCGCCTGTCTATATTCAACTGACTGCGGGCGCGTCGATCGAGAACATCTACGGCATCGACTACGCGAGCTTCAATGGGCTGAAGCCTTTTGTGTTTCTTCAAGGTGGCCCCTTCCAAGGACCGGATGACATCATCATCGACGACTTCACGGCGAACTCCGGCAAGGGCTTGCATGTAGGCGACCCCATGGACGTGATGCACCATACCTTCCACGTCTCGGGGATCGTGGAGCACGGCAAGGGTGGGCGCAAGTTCGTTCCCATCGACACCATGAACGCGATCGAGCACTCCGAAGGTCGCGCGAGCATGTTCTACCTGAAGACGGAAGACGCACCAAAGTACCAGGAAGAGATTCGAAGCGCGATCAAGAAGACGGACGGCATGGAGCAGTACGACGTCCAGACGCTAGATGAGTTTCTCTCGCAGCTGACACCCGAGAAGTTTCCCGGATTCAATATCGCGCTGAACGTGGTCATCGGAATCGCCATCATCATCGGCTTTATCGTGATCTTCCAGTCGATGTACACGGCGGTGATGGAGCGTACGCGCGAGATCGGGATTCTTAAATCCCTGGGCGCATCGCGGTTTTACATCCTCTCCGTGGTGTTGCGCGAGACGGGGATGCTTGCCGTCTGCGGAATTGCTCTGGGCGTAGGCGTGAGCTATATGCTTCGCTCCATCTTCCACGTCAAGTTTCCTACAATGGAGTTTGCCGTTACGCCCGCGTGGGTGCTTCGCTCCGTTCTCATCGGCTTTGTGGGATCTCTGCTGGGCGCGCTTTATCCTGCATGGAAGGCTTCGCGGAAAGACCCGATCGACGCGCTCTCGTACGAATAAGCAAATTGGCGTGACGGAACTTCGGGGCGTCTCGGATTTTCGATCTAAGATGGCCACAGCGACAGACCTTCCTGTCCAGATGTGTCCGCGTTTGATGGAGGAAAGATTTGAAGAAACGCCATCTGGCTCAGATCATCCTTTTTACGATCGCCGGGGTTTTTCTCTTCCTCCACACACTGCATCTCCGAGCCGATTTTCCCAACCATTCTCCATGGATCGACTGGGCCAAGTACACGGATGAGGGATGGTACGGCGATGCAGCTATCCGCTACTATCTGCGCGGTGCATGGCACGTTCCGGGGGACTTCAACCCGGCGGCCGCGCTTCCGGTCTGGCCTCTTCTGGAAGGCATGCTCTTCAGCGTGACGGGAGTTGGCGTAGTTCCCGCGAGGTCGCTGGCGGTTGCCGTATTTTTTGGCATCGTGGTGGCGGTGTATGTCCTGATGCGGCGACGCGGCACGGGCATGGAGACGCGCCTGGTGGCGCAACTCGCCCCGGCGGTTGCCGTGGCCATGCTCTCGGTGAGCCCGTTTCTTTACGCGTTTGGGCGCATGGCGATCCTGGAGCCGATGCTGATCCTTTTGACCCTGATGGCCATGTGGCTAGCGTGGACGCCCTTTCCCAAAGGGATCAGGTCGTGGGCAAGGTTGATTGGCCTGGGCGTTCTGGCGGCGCTGATGATCGGGACGAAGACGACGGCTGTCTGCCTGATGCCTGCATTGTTGTGGATGCTTTGGTGCGGTGAGGGGCGGGTTTGGCGACGGTTCGTGGTGGCAACCGTGACCGCCGGTATTACGGCGGTGGCCATTGTGGGGACGTACTTTGCCTGGGTCATACGGCCCTACTATCTCGCCGATTTCAAATACCTCTTTCAGGCAAACCAATACACGGGGATCACGCGCGCGACCTTCTGGAGTGTGGTCACAGACACCTTTCATAAAGCGGCGTGGACGGGGCCAGCGATATCTCTGATTGCGGTATTTGTTGTAGTGGCCGCACTCTTCCGCAGACGGATGTGGAGCGACCCTCTCTTTACCGGGTGCGTGCTCTGGATCGCTGGCTACTTCGCCTTTCTGGCGTATCACGCCTCGCTGCAGCCGCGGTACTACATGGTGGTGGCGGTTCCGCTGACGATTCTCGCGGTGCGCGGGGCCGAAGACCTGTCCAGCGAATGGAAGCCTGCGGCGGTGATCTTTGCGGGTATCTTCGCGGTGGTGGGCGCGGTGCATGCACGGGAGACGCTGCATTTTGTCCGACATCCGCAGTACAGCTTTTCGGATGCCGCAGCCAAGGTGAAGGGCGTCGTCGATGCGGAGCGGAATCACAGCCGGATCGTGCTTTCCATCAGCGGGAGCGATCTGACCCTCATGACGGGCCTGCCCTCCATCTGTGATGACTTCGGGACGATGGAGTTGGAAGATCGGATCGCGGCGTACAAGCCGGGTTGGTTCATCGCCTGGAACTACGTTGAGGACGACAAGATGGATTCGCTCGCGCAGTTTTACCAGCTGACGCGAGTAGCGGAGTTTCCGGCGATGGACGATCCGGACCGCAATCTGCTGATTGTTTACCGCCTGGACCCGAAGAAAAAGGCATCACCAGCGGCTCATTCCCAGAAGAGCACGCTGGTGGGTGAACTTTAGCGGTTGGGAAGAGGTTTCCGCCTCGTTTTGGTTGACTCTGCAGGCCCTTCCGGCTATTCTTAGGACTCGCGTAGATTCGCGCTACGGCTTCCTGCGTCATTAGGATCTGTAATGTGAACGCGTGGTGGATCCACCCGGGGCAAAGCTGGCCATTGGTCAGCGGACTACCTTCCGGAGAGTGGCTCGGCTGCTTGATTGCGGCAGGCTGTTTCCAGAGAGAAGTCGGGCCCCTAAAGCACCCACTCCATTTGCTGCAAGCATGTGGCCGGAAACCGGGCTCATGTTGCCTCAAGGTTGTGTTCTGCAGGTTGAGATCTCCCATGGCGAAGAGTTTGCAAGGTTTTTAGATTCAAGAGTTTTAGAGCGGAGAAACACGATGGGCACTTTTGTACCGAGCTCGAAAGATATCAAGCGCAAGTGGTTCGTCCTGGACGCCACCGGCAAGACGCTGGGACGTTTCGCCAGCGGCGCAGCACGTGTGCTGTCGGGTAAAAACAGCACCCAGTACACCCCTTACATCGATGTGGGTGACCACGTGGTTGTGATCAACGCGGAGAAGATCGTTCTGACGGGTCTCAAGAGCCAGCAGAAGATGTATCGCCGCTATACGGGTTTCCCTGGCGGTCTGCGTGAGGAAGAGTTCTCCAAGCTGCTCGTTCGCAAGCCGGAGATGATTCTGGAGCAGGCGATCAAGGGCATGCTGCCCAAGAGCAAGATGGGCCGCCAGATGGCGACGAAGCTAAAGGTTTATCGCGGCGACAAGCATCCGCATCTGGCTCAGCAGCCGGAACCGCTTGAAGTAACGGCATAAAGGGAGTTTCGAGGGATTATGGCAGATCTGGTTCAGTACTACGGCACGGGGCGTCGCAAGTCTGCGGTCGCTCGCGTATTTCTTCGTCCTGGTGGCGGAAACTTTACGGTCAACGGCAAGGCCTCTGAGGTCTACTTCGTGACGGAGCAGCAGCGCGCGTCCGCCAAGCGGACTCTGCAGACTGCCTCGGTCGAAGGCCAGTTTGACATCATCACAACGGTTAAGGGCGGCGGCGTCATGGCGCAGGCCGATGCTGTGAAGATGGGTATCGCCCGTGCTCTGCTCGAGTTTAACATCGAGCTCCGCAAGGTGCTCAAGGCAGACGGTCTTCTGACCCGCGACGCTCGCATCAAGGAGCGTAAGAAGTACGGTCAGAAGGGCGCACGTAAGCGCTTCCAGTTCTCGAAGCGGTAATTTTCTGCCGGGGCGCGGAGACTTCGGTCTTCGCGCTCCGGTTTTGTTCTACCAACCGGAGTCAAATTTCCCGAACCAGGGACCAATCCCGGCCACTGCCGAGGATGCTCTCAAGAAAGAGTTGAAGATATGGCAAGCATTACGATGAAGGAGTTGCTCGAAGCTGGCGTTCACTTCGGACATCAGACGAAGCGCTGGAACCCCAAGATGAAGGAGTACATCTTCGGCGAGCGCAATGGCATTTACATCATTGATCTGCAGAAGACCCTGAAGATGTTCAAGGAAGCGTCGAAGTTCGTGACGGACCTTACCTCTTCCGGCAAGCTGATCCTCTTCGTCGGCACCAAGCGCCAGGCGCAGGATGCGATTGCGGAAGAAGCGAACCGCGCGGGCATGCCGTACATCAACTCCCGCTGGCTCGGTGGTCTTCTGAC